>ENA-OWPM01000083-OWPM01000083.1-human-gut-metagenome-genome-assembly--contig:-NODE-83-length-120680-cov-11.489492_pt1 | contig 120680 bp, 98 predicted proteins | sample MGYA00248267_ERZ651852 | MGnify/ENA primary metagenome ERZ651852 (study PRJEB26924, sample SAMEA4378228) | human gut metagenome | biome: human gut; feature: human-associated habitat; material: faeces... | reverse complement strand
TAGCTCAGTTGGTAGAGCAGAGGACTGAAAATCCTCGTGTCGCTGGTTCGATTCCAGCTTTGGGCATTACAACTTCATAGTTGTATGGGATATTAGCTCAGTCGGTAGAGCACTTGACTTTTAATCAAGTTGTCCGGGGTTCGAATCCCCGATGCTTCACTTTTAACTTCTATGATATTCCATAGAAGTTTTTTTGTGTATAAAATTTTATTATTATTTGTCAATCGGATATTTGCACTTCACTTCCGATACTTGACTATAACCGAATAACTGCTTTGCAGTTTAGTAAAAGGGGGTACAAGTAAGTCACCATCTACTGCTTATTGTTCTTCGAAATTGGAGCAGGGAACTTACAGAAAGACGAAATTAAGGAAATATTATCATATGGTTCTAAACATAGAGGGTTGCTGCATAAAGTATTAGTACCTGATAGCCGTAGGAAGTGCGCAGTCTTAGCGGTGGACAGGCTTGTATGGCAATAATATATGTAATGCAGAACAGGAGGAGTTTCCATGAAGAATTCTATAAAAGATCTGAAGAATTATTTCCAGATGATTATGACGGCTGTTACCTGCTTTGTAATGGGATTTGCAAAAATAAAAGATCAGAAATGTGTATGCCAGAATAGTGCTAGAAGACATGAAGAGAGAAAAACAGGATGTTTAAATGCATTATGGAAAAGCCTTGGAATGGGAATGTGTTTTGTCTATGAAACTCCGAAAGCCAAAATGATTTCAGAATATATTGTGAAGGACAGAGATTCAAAGAAAGACAGATCATATTTACAGCCTGATGAAAAAAAGAGTTCCCGGAAAAATAAAATTATTTACTGGGATGAGCCTAGAATTCAGAACAGGATAAATAAATCTGTATATTTTAATACGGGGTGAAAATCCCCGTATACGTTACTGTTCACTTCGTTCTCAGTAACGTAGCCAAAATTCATTCCAGATTGCCTACGGCAATGGAATTTTGAAAAGTGTACATACAGAAAGATATAGGTGTATATACTAAAAGGAAAGAAGATCATTAGAAATCGATGATCGGATAACCTGGATGGTCTTATATATGAAAAAATCTTTTTTCCCCGGAACAACGGGAGTCTTTTGTCTGTTTTTTATTCCCTATATGATTACAATAATTTTTAATGGTGTAGATACGACTTTAATTAATAGAAAATTTGATGTGGAAACAATATTACCGGTTATTGTGGCCGGGCAAATTGGAGATAATTATGAATTGGAGACAATAAAAGCGCAGGCAGTTATTGCGAGATCTAATCTTTACAGAACAGTAAAAGAGCAGAAATCACTAAATTCTGTTTTGAATCAAATTAGAGATGAAATAAAGAACAAATCATTAAAGTCGTTATATTTGCTTATTATGCAGGATAAATATGAACGTGCAGTAAAAGAAACAAAGGGAAAAGTTATTACATGGGAGAATAAGCTGAAATTAGTTCCTTTTCATGAGATTAGCGCAGGAGATACCAGGGATGGAGAAGAAGTTTTCCACAGTGAAGAGGATGCATATCTGAAATCTGTACACAGCAGTGTGGATAAGGAATCAGAAGATTTTTTAAACAGTGTATATATAAATAAGAATATACTTCCTAAAGAACTTGAAATAAAGTCAAGGGATAGTGCAGGTTATGTTACAGAACTTCTGGCAGATGGAAAAGTGTTGGAAGGTGAATCATTCAGAATGGGAATGGGGCTTAGTTCAGCAAATTTTACGATCCAGACAATAGGAAATAAAGTTCGATTTCTATGTAAAGGAAAAGGACATGGATTAGGATTTTCACAGTATGGTGGGAATGAGATGGCTAAAAATTCTAAGACAGAGGAAGAAATTCTGGAATATTATTTTCCAGAAATGGAAATAGTGGAGATTGATGCTGTTATGAGCAAGTAGCGGAAGCGGATTGCTATAGGTATCTTTTGCTTAAGTGTATTATTTTCTGGAATTATTATAGGATTAAAAGATATAAATATAAAATTGTTGAATAGATGATAATATTCTGGACACCCTATAGATATGAAGATGAAAATAGAGGTGAATGGAATATGATGAATAACAGAGTTACACGAATTATTGCCAATTCCGTTGGGCTGGCTGCTGTAGCAGCATTGGGAATTACGGTATATCAGTTAGGAACATCTCCAATTAAGGAAGAAGCGCCAAGAGAGCAGACGGAAAGTACAGGTCAGGAAGAACAGAAGCAGGATACAGATGAACAGTCTATGGTAGATGTCGGAACGAGCCAAGTTGAATCTGAGAATCATCCACTGTCAGGAGATGAGGAAAATTTAGATAATACAGAATCGACATCAGCAAATGGAACTACGGATGGGGAAACATATGGGAATACTGTGGATAATAACGATGTAGATGGTACAGCATATGTGGATAACGAAAACTCTGTTGTTGGTGAAAATGACAGTAATGCACAGCAGGGTGAGGGAATATCGTCAATGAATACTGGTGATGGAGCGTCTATTGCATCGGATAGTGAAACTACAGATGTTTCGGCATCTGCAATCAATCTTCCGGAAATTAATTTCTCTGAAGATACATTGATGGAGTGGCCAGTCAATGGAAATATTTTGCTGGATTACAGTATGGACCAGACAACATATTTTCCCACACTTGATCAGTACAAACTAAGTCCGGCGATTGCTGTTGGAGCAGTTGAAGGAGCACCTGTAGTAGCTGCAGTTAATGGCACAGTTTATTCTGTAGAACAGGATGCACAGACTGGCACTACGTTGACAATGGAAATTGGAAATGGATATCAGGCTATTTACGGACAGCTCACAGATTTAACTGTGTCAGAAGGGGACACGGTTAAAAAAGGAACTACTATCGGATATATTGCACAGCCGACAAAATATTATAGTACTGAAGGAACAAACCTTTATTTTGAAATGAAAAAAGATGGAGAACCAATTGATCCGATTGCGTATCTTCCATAATATTAACCGAATCAAGTAAGTCCCCTGCGGAGGTTGCGAAGAGCAAGAAGCAGTGGGTGGGGATTTGCTTGTATCAGGAGGGGTACAAGCCCCTCCTGATAAACTGCGAAGCAGTTATTCGGTGTAGAGCCACGTATAGCGGAAGGGGATTGCGAATAGCCGATTGACTTGTTTGATTTGTATGTGCCAAAATATAGAGGTATACGGAACAAATTTATTCAATAAGCATGGATTAAGTTTGAAAAGTGCACTATTGAGAACGAAGTGAACGGTGAACAGTAACGCGGACGATTTTCATGGACATATAATGATATTTTGATATTTGCAACAAAAAGTATATCTGTAGTATAATAGAAAAAAAATTTGTTGGTTATTGGGGACAGAGAGGACAGTAACCTTTGTAACCGGATAGGGTAAACAAATAATGCGAAAAATACGTGTGAAATAATATTACAAACAGCGTGAAAGAGGAATTTTTGCATGAATATTAATGAAATAGCGAAGATGGCTGGAGTTTCCAGAGCTACAGTGTCCAGATATCTGAATAATGGTTATGTCAGTGAAGAAAAGAAAAAAGTTATCAGCAAAGTTATAGAGGAAACAGGATATCAGCCTTCTTCCCAGGCACAGATGCTGCGTACGAAAAAAACGAAACTGGTAGGTGTGATTTTGCCTAAGATTGATTCTAATACGATCAGCCGGGAGGTTGCCGGAATCAGTGATATACTGACCCAGAAGGGCTATCAGATGATACTGGCAAATACCAATAACAGTGTTGAAGAGGAATTAAAGTATCTCTCTTTGTTTAAAGATAATCAGGTGGATGGAGTGATTTTTATAGCAACGATTCTGACAAAGCAACACAGGGAAATGCTGAAAGAATATAAAGTACCGATTGTCTTGCTGGGGCAGCACCTGGAAGGATATCCGTGTATTTTTCAGGATGACCATAAAGCAGCGATGAGCCTTACCGAACAGATGTTAAAGACCGGAAAGAAGTTCGGATATATTACGGTTACAGATAAAGATGAAGCTGTTGGAAAGATGCGAATCTCCGGAGTAGAAGAAATACTTAAAAAAAATAATATAGGGTTAGATAAATCATGCGTTAAGTGTGGAAACTTTACCCTGGAGTCTGGATATGAAAAGGCAGAAGAACTGTTTACGGAGCATCCGGATATCGATACATTAATATGTGCAACAGATACAATGGCGGTTGGAGCGGTGAACTGGCTGAAGAAGAGTGGATACCATATTCCAGATCAGGTTCAAGTCGCCGGTATGGGGGATAGTTATCTGGGGAAAATAATTGAACCGAAGCTGACAACTGTTCATTTCTTTTATAAGACAAGTGGAATGGAATCTGCAAAAATGTTAGTGGATCTGATGGAGTCAGAGAATATATCGATACATAAAGAGATAAAGATGGGATGCAAAGTGGTAATGAGAGAATCCCATAGAAATATATAGCAGATTATAAGAGTACAAAGAGAGTTAAGAGCTTTCAAAATAGAAGTTCTTAACTCTTTTTATTATTTTATTGTTATTTATACGTTGGTATTCTGCAAAAAAATAAAGTCCTGTTGTCTCAGGCAATTTTGGACAAAGTCAATCGGATATTCGTAAGTGAAGCAGGGGATTATTTGATTCGGTTAAATTATGGTTACGTTACTGGGAACAGAATGAAGAGTAGCGAACCAGGCTATGCGACGGGATGTTATAGACAGAAGATGTTACAGACAGAAGATTTTATAGACGCGATTGCATCTTGGATATAGTGTATAAAAATGAGAGCGAATATTTGTGATATCTTACATATTTACAAATAAAAATAAGATGGATATAATAAAAACAACATATGAGAACGATTCCACAAAGAAAAACATATAAATTTATATATTTGTAAGTGAAAATACAAATATATAAAAAACAAAGTAAAATTAAATATGGGAACGATTACATAATAAGAGGGAGGATATTATGGATTACAGAAAGACAGCCCAGGAAATATACGACCATATTGGTAAAAAAGAGAATATTATTTCCGCGGCTCATTGTGCCACACGTCTTCGACTGGTTATCGGTGATAATGCGAAGGCTGACAAGGAATATATTGAGAATATTGAAGGTGTTAAAGGCGTTTTCTTTGCCCAGGGACAGATGCAGATCATTCTGGGAACAGGAGTTGTCAATAAGGTATACGATGAATTTATTCAGATTGCCGGAGTTTCTGAGAGCAGTAAGGAAGATCTGAAGAAGGTTGCAGCTTCCAGAGCAAATCCGGTACAGAGACTGATTAAGACTCTTGGTGATATTTTCGTTCCGATCATTCCGGCAATCGTTGCAAGTGGTTTCCTTATGGGAATTATGGAAGCATTGAATTTCATGGTTAACAATGGATTCCTGAATATCGATACCAGTGGTTCGATTTATACGTTTGCACAGCTTTTCAGTAATACGGCATATACATTTCTGCCAATTCTGATTGCATACAGCGGTGCGAAAGTATTTGGCGCGAATCCGTATCTGGGTGCGGTTATCGGTATGATTATGATTCATCCAAACCTGCAGAATGCATGGACAGTTGCAACAGAAGGTGTTCAGGCAACACAGAAAGTATGGTTTGGACTTTACTCTATTGATATGGTTGGGTATCAGGGACATGTTATCCCGGTTATCATTGCGGTGTGGGTACTTGCCCAGATTGAGAAAAGACTTCACAAAGTTGTTCCAGCGATGTTTGACCTGTTTGTTACCCCGCTTGTAAGTGTATTTGTAACAGGATATCTTACATTATCTATTATCGGACCGATTTTTGTAGCTGTTGAGAATGGACTTCTGAATGGTATTCAGTGGCTGATTGCTCTGCCATTCGGTATCGGAAGCTTTATCATGGGTGCGTTTTATGCGCCGACAGTTGTTGCCGGTGTGCATCATATGTACACAATCATTGACCTTGGACAGATTTCCAAGTTTGGAGTTACCTACTGGCTGCCACTTGCGTCAGCAGCAAATATCGCACAAGGTGGAGCTACACTTGCAGTTGCACTCAAAACAAAAGACCAGAAAATCAAATCTATGGCTGTTCCATCTGCATTAAGTGCATGTATGGGAATTACAGAACCGGCGATTTTTGGTGTAAATCTTCGATTCGGAAAACCGTTTGTAATGGGATGTGTTGGTGGCGCAGTTGGCGCGTTGTTTGCATCGGTTACAGGACTGGGCGCTACAGGAACTGGCGTAACCGGTATTTTCGGAATTCTGCTTTGCCTGAATAATCCGGTATCTTATATTCTGATGTTTGTAATTGCTTTTGGTGCGGCTTTTGTGTTGACATGGCTGTTTGGATACAAGGATATGGCAGCCGGAGAAAATAAAACTGTCGAGAAGAATGTGGAAAATATTTCTGCTAAAGGTACAGAAAACATTGAAAGAACAAAAGATATAGAAAGTGTAAAAACCGAGACTGGTGTAACTGAGAATAAAGAGATTTCTAAGATGGAAGAAACAGCTGACAATGTAGAAGATTTTTCACTTTATAGTGCATTAGAAGGAACAGCAATTCCAATGTCCATGGTGAATGACGCTACATTTGCTTCTGAGGTTCTTGGAAAAGGAGTTGCCGTAATTCCTGCTATGGGAAAGGTAGTTGCACCATGTGATGCGACCGTTGAGACTGTTTTTGATACAAAACATGCAGTTGGTTTAAGCACTGAAAGTGGTATGGAACTGCTGATTCATATCGGAATTAATACGGTAGAACTTGGTGGAAAATATTATACAACTCACGTAAAAGATGGTGATCAGGTAAAGAAAGGACAACTTCTTGTGTCCTTTGACATGGATAAAATCAAAGAAGCTGGATATGATGTGACTACTCCACTTATTGTAACCAATTCAGATGATTATAAAGATGTGAAGGTTTTACGTGAAGGCGCAGTAACATCTGCTGATAAAGTATTGGAGATTGTGAAAGCATGAGCACATTAACGAAAGTTCTTGAGAAAAACGTAGCAGAGATTGAAAAGAACGCAGATATGAAAGAAGGCAGATTCCGATTGGGGCATCATCTGATGCCGCCAGTCGGATGGCTGAATGATCCAAATGGGTTATGCTGGTATAAAGGTAAATATCATGTGTTCTTTCAGTATGCGCCATTTGATGTTGAAGGTGGATTAAAATTCTGGGGACATTATACAAGTGTAGATCTGGTAGATTGGAAATATGAAGGAACAGCTCTTTACCCAGATTCTCCGTATGATTGTCATGGAGTTTATTCTGGATCTGCGCTGGTTGAAGATGAAAAGATGCATCTGTTTTTTACAGGGAATGTAAAGATTGATGGTGATTATGATTACATTAATGAAGGAAGGGAAACCAGCACACTTCATGTGGAAAGTGAAGATGGAATCCATTTCGGAGATAAGGAAGAAATCATTTCTTTTGAAAAATATCCGGAAGATTTTACATGTCATATCCGGGATCCTAAAGTCTGGAAAAAAAATAACAGATACTATATGATTCTTGGAGGACGCCTGAAAGAGGATAAAGGTGCTATTTTAGTTTACGGATCAGAAGACATGAAAGACTGGAAGCTTGATCGTGTGATCACCACACCGGAAGCTTTTGGATATATGTGGGAATGCCCGGATTATTTCGAATTGGACGGACAGAAATTTTTATCTGTATCACCTCAGGGACTTAAACGGGAAGAATATCGTTTCCAGAATATTTATCAGTCCGGATATTTCCCGGTAAAAGAAGATGAATCTGTAGATACTGAAGATTTCCGTGAATGGGATATGGGATTTGACTTCTATGCTCCGCAGACCTTTGTGGACGATAAGGGAAGAAGGATTCTGATCGGATGGATGGGAATGCCGGACGCAGAAGAAGAGTATATAAATAAGACTATCGATGAAGGCTGGCAGCACTGCCTTACAGTACCGAGAGAACTGAAAGTACAGGATGGAAAAATTCTTCAGTATCCTGTTAAAGAACTTGAGCGGCTTCGAAAAGAGAAAACGATACTTCATGATGAAAAATCAATCGCGGAGATTCGCGTTGAAGTGAATGAAGGGTTTGACCTGGTACTTGAAGAGATTGCAATAACAGACAGCAGTTTTCAGATCAGCATGGGTGGTCAGATGATATTTAAATATGAAGAGGGAATCGCTGAAATTGGCTTTTCCGGAATTGCAGGTGCGGGAAGAGACAGGCGAAAAGCTAAAATCAGTGAACTCAGGAATATCCGTATTCTCGCGGACACTTCGGCAGCAGAGATTTATCTGAATGATGGAGAGACTGTATTTTCAACCAGATATTATCCTGACCGTGAGGATCTTCAGCTAAAGATCCTTGGTGGTAAATTCAGGGGGAATCTCTGGAATCTTCGGAAAATGATATTCACAAAATAAGAAAATAAACGTATAATAAAGCAGGTGGGAAAGAAAATCCTCAGTCGGTTTCCCTACCTGCTTTTTTGACATATAAATAGTTCTGATATTGTAAATGCAAGTCAGAAAAGGATATGTCCGGATGAGATACGTGCTTTATACCGGCTGTTTATTATAGAAATAAGGATGATTGCAGAGATGCTAATGCAATTGTCCTTTACATAAATTGTAACTGATCAGTCTCCTCACAGGAGATTGCTGAATAGTTACTATAAATCAATAATAAATAAGCAGATGCTAATAACAAGTCTGTGGGAACAAAAGAAATCGAATGTATGGCAATATAGCCGGAGATTTGTAATTTAGATGGAGAGTTCGATGAATTATACTTACATTGTCAAATGTGCAGACGAAACTTTTTATACGGGGTGGACAAACTGTTTGCAGAAACGGCTGAAAGCACATAATGAGGGAAAAAACGGAGCGAAATATACAAAGGCCAAAAGACCGGTGACGCTGGTATATTATGAAGGTTTTTCCACGAAGGAAGAGGCAATGAGACGGGAGTATCAGATTAAGCAGCTTACCAGAAATAAAAAACTGGAATTGATGGATTTCTGACCAGATTGTACAAGGAGGACAAAAAAGATGAAAAGGATGACGAAATGGCTTGCAGTGTGTGCTGCATGTATGGCGTTCAGCGTTCCGGCCATGGCAGCAGAGATGCCTGGAGTTACAGTGACACCGACTCCGGTTGAGACACCGGATATTACACCAATCGAAACACCGACACCAACACAGAAACCACAGGTAAAGAATGGCTGGTATACTTACGCGTCAAAGAACAAAAGATATTATAAAGATGGACAGTATCTGACCGGAATGCGTAAAGTTCAGGGAAAAATCTATTACTTTAGTCCTAAAGGTTTCATGAAAACAGGATGGATAAAGTATAACAATAAGAAATATTATTTCGGCTCAAATGGAGTAAGATACAGTGGTGTCAAAAAAATTGATGGAAAATATTATTATTTCAGTGATAAGGGTGTTCTGAGAACAAAGACTGTCAAAGTTGGAAATATGACATATTACTGTACAGAAAAAGGAATTCTGGAAGCCTGGAAGAAGGGAAGCACTTTTTATTATCCAAGTGGAAAGAAAATGAATTCCACAAGAGCATATGAATATGAAACTTTACAGAGAGCAAAACAGGTTGTCAATGCGATCACAAAACCAAGTATGTCAAAAAGTGAGAAGTTTGAGACTTGCTTTAGATGGGTAATGTATCAGCATTATTATGATACCAGAAGAATTTTCTACAACCAGACTGCATGGCCGGCATTATATGCCAATGACTATCTTATCCTGAGTGGAAAAGGCGGAGACTGCTTCTCTGATGCATGTTCTTTTGCATACCTTGCAAAGGCGCTGGGATATACAAATATTTATGTTTGTGTAGATACAACGGCAACTGATGGAAGCGGACATTGCTGGGCTGAAATCGGCGGCAGAGTATATGATCCATTATTTGCAGAAGCTAAGAGCTACTATGGATACTTTGGTGTAGGATATGGTTCTTATGGATTATATCCGGAGAGACGAGTGGCTGTTTAACCGAATCAAGTAAGTTCACTGCGGAGGTTGCGAGGAGCAATAAGCAGTGGGTGGGATTATATAAATTTTGAAGAGTTTTAAAATTGAACATATAAAAAGATGCTCTGGCAGATTACATTGTGACTGTTCAGAGCATCTTTTTGAGTTATTCGGTGTAGAACCACGTAGCGGATTGCGAATATCCGATTTTATGGCAATTCCAGAAAATAAGATACATTGCTTATACTGGTAATGGTGCTACAAAGAAATACATTACAACAAAGTGGCAGGCACTTCCAAGCATGACAAAAATGTGGAAGATTTCGTGAGAACCGAAGTTCTTATGTCTGGAATCAAAGAGTGGAACTTTTAATGCGTAGATCACACCACCAATAGTATAAATGATTCCGCCAGCCAGAAGCCAGTCAAATCCTGCGCGTGGGAGTGCATGGAAAATAGGAACAAATGCCAGTACACACAGCCATCCCATACCAATATAGAGTACAGAGGACAACCATTTAGGACAAGTGATCCAACAGCCCTTTAAGATGATGCCAAGAATCGCAACGCTCCATACCAGTGCACATAAAATATAGCCAATGTGGTTATGAAGAACAATCAGGCAGACCGGAGTGTAACTTCCTGCAATCATAACGAAAATCATCATGTGATCCATTTTCCGAAGTCGTCTGTTGACTTTTTCCGTAGAGTCTACGGAATGGTAGATAGTACTGGCTGCATAAAGCAGAATCATAGACAGGATAAAAATACTCAGAGCTACGATGTGGATTACGTCATAGGAACGTGCAGCCTTTACGATAAGGGGAATTGCCCCGGCAACAGCGAGAAGCAGAGCGATTCCATGTGTAATAGCACTTCCGGGATCTTTTAATTTGAATTTCATAAAAATCGCCTCCATTTATGTGAGTAAATAAAAACAATAACATGTAGTTTTAAAAACTATATAATAAGTATACGATTACTATAACACAAATATTCAAAAAATCAAGTATATATTTTGGGAATCAAATAAAAAGATTTTGGAGCATGGAAAATAGTTGAAAATGCGTGATAAAGCTCATATAATGAGATTAATTGAAAAAACAATTATTGTGGGATAAGTAAGTGACAAGGGAGGCAGTTCCATGGGGAAAACTATAACGATATGTTTTACAAATAATAAAGGCGGAAGTGGAAAATCTACCACTTGTTCTAATCTTGGAGCGGCAATGGCTCAGGCTGGAAAGAAGGTTCTTCTGATTGATGGAGATATGCAGCTGAATTTGTCACTTGCGTTTTTTTCAGAGGACTGGGTGCTGGAGCATGCAACAGGGGAGAAGAACTTGTATTATGCGATTAAAAAGCAGGAAGACCTAAGTTGTTATGTGGTACATACTCCATATGAGAATCTGGATCTGATTCCGTCTTCTACATTAATGAGTTCTATAGAATATGAACTTTTTACAAAATGGCAGAGAGAATTTGTTCTTCGGAAATGTATTCAGAAGATTAAAGAGACAGGAGCTTATGATTACATTTTGATTGATGCACCGCCTACACTTGGAGGCTGGGTTATGAACATTCTATGTGCTTCAGATAAAGTGATTATTCCGGTTGAGGCAAGCCCGTGGGGAATGTTTGGACTTGCAAATATGTTTGAATTCTTAAATGAAGTAAAACAGATATCACCAGAGCTTGAAGTCGCCGGGATAGCGGTGACAAAGGTGGATACGAGAAAGAATTACTATAAGCAGACGATGGAAACATTACATGAATTGGAAGATATCCACGTGTTTGAACAGATAATCAGGGTGGATAGTTCCATAGAGTGGTCCCAGGACAATAGTATTCCTGTTGTAGAGTATAAAAAATCAAGCAGAAGTGCAAAAGAATATACGAAATTAGCGGAGGAGGTAATGAAATTATGTCAGTAGGCAAAGAGAGTATCAGACGTGCAGCAAGTGCAGGTGCAAAAAGGACTACAAAAACGACAGCAAAAACAGCAGATACGGCAGCAGTTAAAACAACTGCCAGGACAACAACCAAAACAGCAGCTAAAACAGCTGCTAAAGCAACTTTTGAGAAGAAAACGGTGAAGAAATCAGTTGTTTCCACACAGGATACCAAAAAGCTGGAAGCAGTATTTGTTACAGAAAATAAAAATGAGACAGTAGAAGGGCCAGTTCGTATTAAAGAGGAACTTCCGGTATATCTTCTCTGAATTAACTTGCCAGAAGAGAGTTAATTTGTTATGCTATACGAAAAACGCAATCGGTTGCGCATATCGACAGGATGTTATTATGATGACAGAAGAAGAGAAGAGAATATATACAATTGATGATATTGCAAGAGAGCTTGGAGTTAGTAAAACAACGGTATCCAGAGCTATTTCGGGAAAGGGACGGATCGGACAGGTAACCAGAGAAAGAGTATTGGCATTTATCAAGGAGCATGACTATCGTCCAAACGTTGTTGCGAGAGGCCTTGCACAGCGAAAAACTTATAATATTGCACTGTTAATGCCGAAAGATTATGTTGCGACAGAGTTCCTGTTTTTTAAAGATTGTATGAATGGAATCTGTGAAGTAGCCTCGGAATATAATTATGATATCATTATTTCTATGATTGACGGAGAAGATATATCGCAGATACAGCGTCTGGAAGCAAATCGCAAGGTGGATGGGATTATAGTGAGCAGGGCGGTGGTAAGCTCTAAGGTACAGAAATATCTGAAAGAGTGCAGAGAACCATTTGTGCTGATCGGTCCGTCAGATGATCCGAATATTCCATTTATAGATAATAAGAATCAGGAGGCAGGAAAAGAACTGACAAGTATTATGCTGATGAAGGGAATGCGTCACCTTGCGCTCCTTGGAGGAAATCAGTCTTACAATGTTACGGTAAGCAGATATCAGGGATTTCTGGATGCACATCATGAATTAGGGATTCCTGTTGATGAGAATCTTATTTTCATGAATGTAGATAATCAGCTGGTTGTATCAGAGGCAGTAAGTAAGTTGTATGCAGCAGGAGCAGACGGTATTGTATGCATGGATGACGTGATCTGCAGTATGTGTATGAGCAGCCTGAGGGAAAAGAAAATACAGGTACCGGCACAAATAAAAGCAGCGAGTATGTATGACAGTAAAAATCTGGAATATCATAATCCACCGGTTACGAGTATTAAGTTTGATGCGGTACGGCTTGGAAAAATGGCTTGTACTAAGCTATTGAAGATTCTTGGAGAGAATCCACAGGAAGAAATAACACCGCTTAATTATCAGGTAGTGCTGAGAGAATCAACACAATAAATAAAGTATATGAGAAATGTAGGGAATCCTTGGAATAAGGGTTCCCTTTTTATATCAATCATAAGAAATTACTCCGTAATATTCCTATGGTATGGCAGGACCGCACTACAGCGGAAAGAAATTATGTCACAGAATCAATTCGTTGCAGGCGGAGAGTCCTGATTGTAGGATTCACGGGCAGTTATTCGATGTAGAGCCACGTAGCGGAAGCGGATGATTTTATCCGATTGACATTATATTGAGGCAGGGGTTGAAAAAACGATTGCGCAGAAAAACGGAAAACGAACAAGATTATTGTGCAATATAGCAAAATATCAGCTGAAAATTAGATAATAATGGCTAATTGACTTTAATAAAATTATGTAATATACTAAAAACATGAACAATCGGTTGCGCAACAAAAAAACAGAGCGTTATGGTTACTGTGCACGCAGTGAATAGTAATATGTTTAAGAAATGATTGCGTACAACCACCAAAAAATCAGGAGGAAGAGAAAATGAGAAAAAATGTAAAAAAGGTAATCGCACCGTTACTGGCAGCAGCTATGGCACTTTCCTGCACAGTATGTGTAAGCGCAGCAGAGGACGAGACAATTAAACTGACTGTATGGGGCGCTGAGGAAGATCAGAATTTATTAAAAGAACTGACAGATAAATTTCAGGAGAAGTATGCAGATCAGAAATTTGATATTCAGATTGGAGTAGAATCTGAGTCTACTGCAAAAGATACAATTCTGACAGACGTAGAGGCAGGTGCAGATGTATATGCATTCGCAGATGATCAGCTTCCGGATCTTGTAAAAGCCGGAGCACTTCTGAAACTTGATGATTATGCAGAGGCGCTGCAGCTTGCAGATACGACACTTGATGATGTAAAAGCTGCAAACGTTGAAGGCTCTATTGATGCAGCAACAATTGATGGCAGCCTGTATGCATTTCCAAGAGCTGCTGACAACGGATATTTTCTTTACTATGATTCATCTGTAATTTCAGAAGAAGCTGCAGCAAGCTGGGACAGCCTTCTTGAAGCAGCTGATAAGGCTGGAAAGAAAGTTGGTATGACACTTGCTTCCGGATGGTACAATGCTTCTTTCTTCTATGGAGCAGGATTTACAACAGGGCTTAACGATGACGGAACAACAACTATGGACTGGAACGGAACAAGTGCTGACGGATATACGGGTGTTGATGTAGTAAAAGGAATGCTTGATATTGCATCCAATCCGGCATTTATGGCGGTTGCTGATGGTGACATTTCCAATCAGCTTGCATCAGGAAATCTTGCAGCATGTGTTTCCGGTACATGGGATGCTATGACAGCACAGGAAGCATTTGGTGATGGATATGCAGCAACAAAACTTCCTACATTTACAGTAGGTGATGCACAGGTTCAGCAGGGATCAGTTGCCGGTTACAAATATGTTGGTGTAAACGGTTATTCTGAGAATTCCGGATGGGCAGTTCTTCTTGCAGAGTACCTTACAAACGAAGAGTCCCAGCAGATGTTCTTTGATCAGAGAGAAAGTGGTCCTTCAAACAAGAATGTGGCAGCATCTGATTCTGTTCAGGAAAATGTAGCACTTGCAGCACTTGCAGCTCAGTCTGAATATGCACAGGCTCAGAAGGTTGGCGGAAAATACTGGGATCCTGCAAAGACATTCGGAGAACTGATTGCACAGGGAACATTAGCAGCAGATGACGACAATGCAATCCAGGAAGCACTTGATAATCTGGTAGAGGGTGCTACTGCTTCTGTAGAATAATATTACTATCTGACAGCAAATACTAAAAAGATAGCCCATATGCATAATGGCATGTGGGCTGTTTTAAAGATAGACAGTAACCATATGAAATTATGAGGAGGAAAGATATGGTAGCACAGGAAAATAATTCTGCTGTAGCGGCAGTGAGTGGATTCTTTAAAGCTATCGGTGGATTTTTCGCTGACTTTGGTACTGCTGTAGTGAAAGGTGATGCGTTTGTAAAGCTGTCCCTGATCTGGATGGGTGCAGGTTATGCAAAGCGTAAACAGTATGTGAAAGCAGCACTGATGACATTGCTGGAGATTGCAGTGATTGTTTTTTCAGTGAAATTTGCAATGCAGTATGTACCAAAATTCAGTACCCTTGGTACTGTAAAGATGGAAAAAGTCTTTAACATGAAAACAATGAAAAGTGAATTTAATGATTATGATAATTCCTTTACAATCCTGTTGTTTTCATTGTTCAGTTTTGTTGTGTGGTTTGCGGCGGCTGTTGTGTGGTTTAAGAACGTGATCAATGCTTACGCACTTCAGAAAATGGAAGAAGCCGGAAAGCATATCAATACTTTTAAAGAAGATCTCAGATCACTGACAGAAGAGAAGTTTCACATTACGTTACTTACACTTCCGGTGCTCGGAGTTCTTATCTTTACTTTTATTCCAATCCTGCTTTTGATCTTTGTAGCATTTACAAATTATGATCAGCAGCATATGCCGCCTACTGAGTTGTTCTCATGGGTTGGTCTCAGTAACTTTATCAATCTGTTTGGCGGCGGTGGTCTTACATCCACATTCGGATATGCATTTGTGCGGGTTCTGGGATGGACGCTTGTATGGGCTTTCTTTGCAACATTCACAACTTATATCGGTGGTATCCTGCTTTCACTGCTTCTCAACAGCAAAAAAACAAGACTGCCGAAAATGTGGCGTACTTTATTTATTGTAACTATTGCAGTTCCACAGTTTGTGTCACTTCTGCTGGTGCGTAACTTCTTTTCAAATGGTGGTATTGTCAATACAATCTGTCACAGCATTGGATTGACAGGATTCTTAAGAAGCATAGGACTTGTGTCCACAAGCTATATTCCATTTCTTTCTGCTCCGGGCTGGGCACATGTAATGATTATCCTTATTAATATCTGGATCGGTGTTCCGTATCAGATGCTGATCGCAACAGGTGTTCTGATGAACCTTCCTTCTGACCAGCTTGAGAGTGCAAGAGTAGACGGTGCAACAAACTTCCAGATATTCAGAAAGATCACAATGCCATATCTGCTCTTTGTAACAGGACCTGCTCTGATCACGGACTTTGTAAAAAATATTAATAACTTTAATGTTATTTATCTGCTTACACAGGATGTTTATACAACAACGAATCAGGCAATGGCAAGCTCACAGGCAAAAGAGGTTGACCTTCTGGTTACCTGGCTGTTTCGTCTGACTCAGGATTACTACAACTATAAGATGGCATCAGCAATCGGTATTATTGTGTTTATTATTTGTGCAGTATTCACCCTGGTTGCATTTAACAGGATGATCAAGGGAGATAAGGAGGGAACATATCAATAATGAAAAAGATGAAAGATAGTCGTACTTCTTCTATAGTATTACATAATTTATTGATCGCAGTGCTGGCATTTATCTGGCTGGTTCCGATCATCTGGCTGGTATGTACTTCCTTCAGCGCATACTCAGGAATGAATACCAGTACATTTTTTCCGAAGGAATGGAGCATCACTAATTACCTGAAGCTGTTTCATCCGGATTCCGTATCTCAGTTCCCACAGTGGTTTCTGAATACATTTATCATTGCATGCTTTACCTGTGTGATTTCCACCATGTTTGTACTGATGGTTGCTTATGCAACATCTGTTATGAGATTTAAGATGAGAAAACCGCTGATGAATATGGCGGTTATCCTGAATCTGTTTCCTGGTATGCTGGCGATGATCGCGGTATATTTCACACTGAAATCCTTTAACCTGACAAACAGCTATGCTGGTCTGATCATGGTTTACTCTGCATCATCAGGTCTTGGCTATCTGATTGCGAAGGGATTCTTTGATACCGTTCCGAGAGCGCTCTGCGAGGCTGCACGAATTGACGGATGCAGCGAGGCAAGAATTTTCTTCCAGATGGTTCTGCCGATGAGTCGCCCGATCGTTGTTTATACTGTTATCAGCAGTTTCCTGGTACCATGGATGGATTTCGTGTATGCAAAGATGATTCTGAATGCCGGAATTTCTTCCAAATATACAGTTGCCATTGGTCTGTATAAGATGCTGGATAAGAGTCTTATCAACTCTTACTTCACTCAGTTCTGTGCAGGTGGTGTACTGGTATCCGTACCGATTTCTATTCTGTTTATGATCATGCAGAAATTCTATGTGGAAGGAATTACAGGCGGTGCTGTAAAAGGTTGATATTATGAATATGACAACGGGAAGAAGAGGAATCGTCTGGAAAACTCCGGACATTACAGCCGATGGGCTGAAGATGTTTGCATGTATTGTCATGCTGATCCAGACTGTTGGAATTGCTGTTATTGAGAAAGGCCTGATCCATTTAGACCAGTACACGCAGGAAAGTCTGAACCAGGCGATGTCCCAGGATTCCCGTTTAATGACACTTGCGGGAATCGGGTCCATCATGCAGCTTATTGGCGGGATGGCGATTCCCGTATTTGCGTTTTTGCTGGTAGAGGGATTTCGAAATACATCAGATTATAAGAAATATCTGATCACGATGGTAATTACTGCTCTGGTCAGTGAGATTCCGTATGATCTGGCAATTCGTGGAAAAATATGGGATTTTTCCAGCCAGAATGCAATGATCACGATGTGTATCTGTCTGGTTATGCTGAAATGCTTAGATCTGTTTAAAGAAACTTCCGGATTTACAGGTGGTATGTTAAAGGTACTGATCCTGATCGCAGCTATTGTCTGGGTGAGCATTTTCCGGGCAGAGTATGGACTTTGTATGGTGCTGCTTGTGTTTGTGTTCTATGTGTTTGAGTCAAAAAATGTGCTGAAAACAGTGCTGGGCTGTATTATAAGTCTGATGTATGTGACCGGACCGATTGCATTCTATGGAATCTGGTGCTACACTGGAGAAAGAAAAGATTGTATCAATAAATATGTCTATTATGCTTTTTATCCTTTGCATTTGCTGGTGCTTGGAGTAATTGCAAACTATATCCTGTAAGAAGAATGAAATCAAATCCCGTCTGCTTTGACTGAGAAAAGTAATACGCAACGAGAAGAGAGTGTTTTGAAATCGGATAGAGTATTAAATATGGTAATGAAAAAGAAAACGACTGAGAATAGAGAATTAAAAGGAGAACAGGTATGGATTTTAGAACCGACAAGCTGCTTCATGGCGGCGACTACAATCCTGAACAGTGGTTAAAAAGACCGGATATTCTGGCAAAGGATATTGATATGTTAGAGGAGTCCGGATGCAATGTGGTAAGCCTTGGAATTTTTTCCTGGTCCACACTGGAACCGGAAGAAGGAGTATTTAACTTCGGATGGCTGCAGGAAATTATTGATAAGCTTTACAAAAGAGGAATCTCAACAATTCTTGCAACACCTTCAGGTGCAAGACCGAAATGGATGGCTGATAAATATCCGGAAGTGCTTCGTGTAGATGAGACACGTCACAGAGCACTGTTTGGATTCAGACATAATCATTGCTATACTTCTCCTGTTTACAGAGAGAAGGTACATATCATCAATAAGAAACTGGCGCAGGAAGTTGCCACACATCCGGGTGTTATCCTGTGGCATATTTCAAATGAGTATGGCGGAGAATGCCATTGTCCTCTTTGCCAGGAAGCATTTCGTAACTGGCTGAAAGAGAAATATCAGACGATTGAAAACCTGAATGATCAGTGGTGCACAACATTCTGGAGCCATACTTACAACAGTTTTGATCAGATTGAAAGTCCTTCTAAAATTGGTGAGACACAGCTTCATGCATTGAACCTGGACTGGAAACGTTTTGTTACTCATCAGACAGCAGACTTCATTCATCAGGAGATTGCCGCGCTGAGAGAGGGTGGAAGCACACTTCCGACAACCGCAAATCTGATGCATTATTTCGGAGGTCTGGATTACTTTAAAATTGCAAAAGAAATTGATGTGGTTTCCTGGGATACTTACCCGACATGGCATAAAGAAGCAGTGATCGATACGGCTTATGATAACGGAATGTGCCATGACCTGATGCGCTCTCTGAAAGGTAAAACATTCTTCCAGATGGAGTCCTGCCCGACTTCTACAAACTGGCAGAGCGTCAGCAAGTTAAAGAAACCTGGAATGCTTTTTGCACAGTCTATGCAGGCAATCGCACATGGTGGAGAGGGTGCTCTTTATTTCCAGATCCGCCAGAGCAGAGGTGCTTCTGAGAAGTTCCATGGCGCGGTGATCGATCATTACGGTGGAAATGATACGAGAGTATTTAAAGAGGTTTCCAAAGTCGGAGCAACTTTAAAAGAGTTAAAGGAACTGGCGGGAACGACAATGAGCAGTCCGGTGGCCATGATTTATGACTGGGACAGCCAGTGGGCAATGGAAGACAGCCAGGGCCCGAGAAATAAAGGTCTGCATTATCTGGAAGCAATGCTGAAATTCTACAGAGGTTTCCGTAAGCAGGGCGTGAATGTAGATGTGATTGATATGACTTGTGATCTGGACAATTATAAAGTGCTGGCGCTGCCAATGGTTTATATGTTCAAAGAAGGTTTCGCAGAAAACGTTCGTGCATTTGTGGAGAACGGCGGTGTTCTGGTGACAAGTTACTGGTCAGGAATCGCAGATGATACTGACAGATGTTATCTGGAAGGAACTCCGCATGGACTGATGGATGTGCTGGGAATCAGAAGTACAGAGATTGATGGTCTTTATGACTGGGAAGAGAATTCTTTCGTTCCTGTACCGGGTAATGAACTTGGAATGGATAAGACTTATACTTGCAAGTATCTGTGTGACCTTGTAGAACTTCGCGGGGCACGTACTTTAATGACTTATGGAAGTGATTTCTATGAAGGATATTCCTGCCTGACTGTCAATGAATATGGCGAAGGCAAGGCATGGTATGTGGCAGCAGATGCAGATAAGGAATTCTATGGAGATTTCCTTGAGAAAGTATTAAAAGACAGTGGCGTTTCCTGTGGAATCAAAGAAGAGATTCCGGATGCACTGGAGATTACAGTGAGAGAGAATGGAAATGCGAAATATTATATTTACCAGAACTTCGGAACAGAGGCTGTCAGCATTCCTGCACCGGAAGGAGAGGTAAGCTGGATCTATGGCAACGGAAACGATAAACTTGAAGTTTATGGTCTTGCAGTTGCAAAGGTTATCGTGTAAAATAAATAGCGATGGATGAGGAAATCCCTTCACTTTGAGCAGAGATTGAGGCTGCCTGGTGGAGGGGTTCTTTTTATAGAGAGGTACATAAAATATGATTTCAAAGACGCTGATGAGAAATATGTCGGGAAACGCTTCTTAATTGAATTAAAGGTAAAAAAGTTTATCTGTGCTGCGCTTACAGAACAGTAATGAATATGAAAAATACAGTTTTCAGTGTGAGATTATTGATGAGGCACAGTTTATTAAGAATGCCAATACACAGGCTGCTAAAGCAGTAAAAGAGATTCAGACAGGATTCAGACTGGCGTTGACAGGAACACCGGTGGAAAATCGTCTCAGTGAATTATGGAGTATTTTTGATTATCTGATGCCAGGTTTTCTTTACAGCTATAAGAAATTCCGGGAAGAGGTTGAGATTCCGGTAGTTCAGAATTCTGATGAAGATGCGATGAAGCGTTTGCAGAAAATGATACGTCCATTTGTACTTCGAAGATTAAAGAAAGAGGTTCTGACCGACCTTCCGGACAAACTGGAAGAGAACATGTTTGCCCAGCTGACAGGAGAGCAGCAGAAACTTTATGATGCTCATGTAAAACGAATGATGCTGATGCTTGATAAACAGTCTGAAGAAGAGTTTAAATCATCTAAAATTACAATTCTGGCGGAACTTACCAGATTGAGACAGATTTGTTGTGATCCGTCATTAGTCTTTGAGGATTATAAAGGTGATTCTGCAAAAAAAGAGATGTGCCTGAATATGATTCGTAATGCGGTAGAAGGTGGCCACAAAATCCTGCTGTTTTCTCAGTTTACGACAATGATGGATCATCTTGCGAAACGACTTGAAGAGGAGAAAATCAGCTACTATATGCTGACCGGCTCTGTAAGTAAGGAAAAGCGCGCACAGATGGTGGAGAGTTTTAATAAGGATGATACGCAGGTGTTCTGCATTTCTCTGAAAGCCGGAGGAACGGGATTGAATCTGACGGCGGCAGCCTGACAAGAGAGGAATTAGTAGAACTGCTTACTGGAAAATAATAAAAGAAAAATAACGATTTTTGGTAAATATGGAAATGTATATTCTGCCTGTTTTTCCACATAATAACCATACAGCACATGATGTAAAAATTCTTGCAGACAGAAGCGTAAAAATATAATGTTTAAGACATATTTAGACGAAGTGTTGCAGGGAGTGTAAAAAATCTGAAGACTAATATTATAGCCTTCAGAACAGGAAAAACAGGAGGAAGAAAAGTGCATGAAAGCTACAGGAATCGTTCGGCGGATTGATGATCTTGGCAGAGTTGTAATTCCTAAGGAAATCAGAAGAACTTTGCGGATAAAAGAAGGAACACCTTTGGAGATTTTTACGGATCGGGAGGGAGAAATTATTCTGAAAAAATATTCACCGATCGGAGAGTTAAATATTTTTGCAAAAGAATATGCAGAGGCCTTGGCTCAGTCCAGTGGGATGGTGGTGTGTATTACTGACCATGACCAGGTAGTTGCGGCAGCAGGGCAGGGAAGTAGAGAATATGTGGGAAAGCCAATCAGTAAGGCTCTTGAGGAAACGATTTCTGAGAGAGGCTCGGTGTTTGCAAATGGGAATGACAGAAGCCGAATTCCGGTTACACAGGAACAGAGAGAACCATTATATTCACAGATTATGCAGCCAATTATCAGTGCAGGAGATGCAGTGGGTTCAGTGCTTCTGCTTGGAAAGAATGAGAGAGATGTGATGGGAGAGTCGGAGAAGATGCTGATAAAGACGGCAACCGGTTTTCTTGGAAGGCAGATGGAGCAATAATAATTTATAATAAATTAAGAGAATCTTCAGAAACCAATAGTGGCAACTGAGGATTCTTTTTTGTATAATAAAAAACGATGAAAAGGAGGAGCTATACATGATAGCAATTTATTTAGCACCGCTGTATTTGTTGGTGTGTGCTTATATTCTGTTTAGAAGTATACATTGGATTCAGGTATTGCATGCTGTTTTTCAGAATGTGTGGGTGTGCAGGGGAATCGGTCTTGTTTATCTTTTTGTTGTGTTCAGTATTCTGATTGCATTTATGGCGCCGGATTCTGGCTTTCGGAGATTTATGAAACTTCTGAGTAATTATTGGCTTGGCGTTCTGGTGTATGCAATTATGACGCTGGGAATCGCTGATGGCGTGAGATTGATCATTAAATATCCACTGAAGAATATCAATTTTCCGGGAAGAGAGATTCTTTTCAGTAATGTGGGAACTGCGGTCATTGGTACGGTATGTGCGGTGATTATTTCAGTAATAAGCATTTATGGAGTAATCAATGCCGGAAATATACAGACCACGAAGTACGAGATTTCCGTTGGCAAGAAAGCGGGGAAATTAAAGTCGCTAAATGTGGTACTGATTGCGGATCTTCATCTGGGATATAACATTGGATGTCGTCAGATGGAGCAGATGGCAGAGAAAATTAATGCTCAGAATCCGGATCTGGTTGTAGTTGCAGGAGATATTTTTGACAATGAATATGAGGCATTGGATAATCCGGACAGGCTGGCAGAAATTTTGAGGGGAATCCATTCAAAGTATGGTGTGTATGCCTGTTATGGAAATCATGACATTCAGGAAAAGATTCTTGCCGGATTTACTTTTGGTGGCAGGGCAAAGAAGCAGAGTAGTGTGGAGATGGATGAGTTTCTGGAGAAAGCCGGATTTACGTTGCTTAGAGATGAGTATGTATTAATTGATAATGCGTTTTATCTGTATGGACGACCGGATTATGAAAGACCAGGCCGGGGAATTGAGGAGCGAAAGACTGCGCAGGAAATTACTGATAATATGGATTTATCATTGCCAGTGCTGGTGATTGACCATGAGCCGAGAGAACTTCAGGAACTGGCTGATGCCGGTGTGGATGCGGATTTGTGTGGTCATACTCATGATGGACAGTTATTTCCGGGAAATATCACGATTAAATTCTTATGGGAGAATGCGTGCGGGTATCTGAAAAAGGATAACATGCACAATATTGTGACATCCGGTGTGGGGCTTTTCGGACCAAACATGCGTGTTGGTACGAAAAGCGAAATCTGTGATATTGTGATGCATTTTAATTCGTAATCTGTGAGAGTACGAAGCTGTTACAATCTTATTATAGAAATGTCTGATGAAGCTAAACAGATAAATATTATAGGTAGTAGCATTGAAAAAATAGAAAAGTACAAATTATGGGACTGTTGTTTCAGGATTTTGTAGAGGTGCCCCGAAGGTAGTGTAGTATTCTTCAAGAGTGAGTCCTGTCAGTGCAAGACAACTGGCAAGTGGACGGGTTACATATCGGATATGCCATGGCTCCCAGGGAATGCCGGTGACGGATTCTTTATTTGCAGGGTAGCGAATAATAAAACCGTATAGAGATGCATTTCTGACAAGCCATTTACCTTCAGGAGTTTCGGCAAATTCTGTAATTAATTCATGATTAACAGCAGGACAGGAAACATCCAGTGCAAGTCCGCTCTGATGCTCACTGGTGCCGGGTAATGCAACATAAGGATTAACAGGAGCAGGAGATATCTGTTGGTATGGAGTGGAGCTGGCAGGATTTGAGTGTCCGATACATAGCTGTTGCTGGCGCTTGTAGGAGCGATATCCGGAGATTCCGGTAAGAATCAGAGATTCTCTTTGTGCTGCCTGTATCAGCATAAGGGCTGCATGTGCGGTGCGGATTTCCAGCAGACGTTTCGGATCACCGCAGGGTGCGTCAAATGGAATTCCGATGTCGGTCAGATTTTCAGGAACATAGTCTGGTGGCAGAGGATGGTCTTTGTTGATCAGACGGGTATACAGATTCATAAGAAAAGCCCCCTTTCCCTTTTATGTTTATGAGGGAAGGGGGACTTTTATGTGGATTAAATTAAACGAATCAAGTAAGAATTCTGTTTTAATTAAAAATATCTACCTGACATGAAGCAGGGAAGTGCTATTATATTTTCAATTTCGATTATAAATAGCTAATAGTTATAGTGATCAGTCAAGAGACTTTTCACTCATTTCTTCAAGAAGATCTTTCTTCAGATCCCATAGTTTCTGGGAAAGGTCTACATAAACTTTCTGTGGATTTACGAAACGTCTGGATTCATCCCAGAGAGTTCCCTGCTCTTTCTGGCAGTAGTCACGAAGTTCCATAACGGATGGAGATTCGTAAACACGTTTTCCAGCTTTGATAACCGGAACGAGAAGCTCGCGGACTTCATATGTTCCACCGAGGACTTTGGTCTTTTTCCATGTGTCGATTGGATCAAAGAGAACCATGTTTTCTTCTTCATTTAATTTCTCATCAGCAAGGCAGATAAGGTCAGCTTTGATCTTGCCTGTTGTCTTGCTGTAGAGACGATATACAGTCTTATTTCCAGGATTGGTAACTTTCTCTGTATTCTCAGAAAGCTTGATCTTAGGCGTAAATTCTGTGCTGTCAGCATCTTTAACAGCAGCGAGTTTGTAGACACCGCCGAAAGCAGGATTATCGTTGGAGGTGATCAGTCTTGTACCAACACCCCAGGAATTAATTTTGGCATCCTGAGCTTTCAGGCTGTCGATGAGGTATTCGTCCAGGTCACTGGAAGCGGAAATGATCGCATCATCAAATCCGGCAGCAGCAAGCATCTTGTATGCTTCCTTGGAAAGATAAGCAAGGTCACCACTGTCGATACGGATGCCGTATTGTGTAAGCGGGATACCTTCTTCGCGCATTTCTTCGAATACGCGGATGGCATTCGGAACACCGGATTTCAGAACATCGTAGGTATCAACCAGTAAAGTGCAGGCATTCGGATAAAGTTTTGCATAGGTTTTGAATGCGGTATACTCATCCGGGAAGCTCATGATCCAGCTGTGTGCATGAGTTCCAAGTACCGGCACATCGAACATTTTACCGGTGAGTACACAGGAAGTACCGGCACATCCGCCAATCACTGCAGCGCGGGCACCGAAAATACCGGCATCAGGTCCCTGGGCGCGGCGAAGACCGAATTCCATGATCGCGTCACCTTTTGCTGCGTAGCATACACGAGCTGCTTTGGTAGCGATAAGGCTCTGGTGGTTAATGATGTTGAGGATTGCTGTTTCTACAAGCTGGGCTTCCATGATAGGTGCAACAACTTTTACAAGCGGCTCTCTTGGGAATACAACAGTTCCTTCCGGGATTGCATAGATATCACCGGTGAACTGGAAGTTGCTTAAGTATTCAAGGAAGTCCTCTTCAAAAATATCCAGACCTCTCAGATATTCAATATCTTCGGTTGTGAAGTGAAGATTCTCAATATATTCAATCATCTGTTCCAGACCTGCTGTGATCGCAAAGGCACCGCCGCACGGATTGGTACGGTAGAACATATCAAAAATAACAGTCTGGTTCGTCGGGTTCTTAAAATAGCCCTGCATCATAGTTAACTCATAGAGGTCTGTGAGCAGAGTAAGATTATTAGCTCTCATGATAAATCTCCTTTTTGGTTAATAATATCTCATTATCTGGAGAAAATTATTATTAAAATTTCCTGTTAAAAGTATTTCCTGCTGTTTCTTTTGACAGCGGAAAAAATGAATTACTGTTTATAAGCTGCTATTTTATCAGTTAAATGTGAAAGAAATGGATATAAACAGTAATGAGTTGTTATTGATTATATCATAATTTCACGCTGAGTACATAAAAAAGTCCCTGAAAAAGGCGCTATTTTCACGTTTTTGAAGAAAAATAAAAAAAAATAAAAAAAATTCAAAAAAGGGGTTGCATTTTCTGGAAGACTATTATATAATACCAATTGTCGCGAGCGAAGTAGCGAAAACAAAATAAAGGGCTATCGCCAAACGGTAAGGCAACGGACTCTGACTCCGTCAGTTCAAGGTTCGAATCCTTGTAGCCCTGCTAAATGAGACATCTCGGTATGAGGTGTCTTTTTTTATGGCTTGAAGTATATGAGTGTTTTGTGTGGGCCTTTTTCCTTTTTTATTGAAAAATTTTGTAACCTATGTATAATTTTTTCGACTTATATGATAAGAAGATGATATCCTGCAGGAATAATCATATCTTATTGAAACAATAAAAGGAGAAATGCGGTGGAGGATATAAAAATTATCGAGTTGTTTTTTAACAGAGATGAAACGGCAATTCAGGAGTTAAGCAATAAGTATTCGGGTTATTGTTATAAAATTGTATGGAATCTTTTGAATAATCATGAGGATGTGGAAGAATGTTTAAATGATACATGGCTTGCTGCATGGGAATATATACCACCCAGGAGGCCATCTGTATTATCTGCATATGTTGGAAAAATTGCACGAGGATTTGCAATTGATTGTTTTCGTAAAAAGCAGGCTGCGAAGCGCATGGATGGGCATGTTGCTGACGTTTGTGGTGAAATGGATGAATTAAGCTTTTCTTATGTAGTGGATGAAAAAATCGCGGAAAAAGAACTGATAAAAATCATAGAAAATTTTCTGAGAAAACTGTCAGATTCAGACAGGGATATTTTTATCAGGCGCTATTGGTATCTGGATTCCATAAAAGATATTGCGAAAAGACATGGCGTATCCCAAGGATGTATCAAAACAAATTTATGCCGTAATCGAAAAAAACTATATCGTATTTTGAAACGTGAGGTGTTGATATGAAAAAATACTTAGACTTTTCACAAGAGTTTGGAAAGATTGATGAAGAACTGATAGCAGAAGCAGGAAAACCATGGACAATAAAGAGAGACGATATTTTCAGGCTGTACAGGCGAAAAATCGGTCAGGCAGCAGCAATCCTTTTGGCTTTTATCACAGTGGCTGGTAATTCGCATGTTCAGGCGGCAGTTAAAGAATTTACTACAAAAATAGGAGAGCTGATGGGATTTTCCAAAGATTTGTCTGCCTATACAGAAGTGATAAATCAGGTACAGACAAAGAGTGGGATATCATTAACAATCAACGAAGTAATTTTGGATAATTATAGTTTGATTGTATCAGTAAAACCTGACTATGAAGAAAAAAAGAAAGAATCTCTATATTTATGGATTAATGATGAAAAAACATTGATTAATGGTAAGCGATATCAGAGTTTTAGCAGCACGACAGGGCTAATGGATTTGGACTCTTATACAAAATATGAGATGGATACAGAAATGGTTCTGATGCAGGAGTATGATGGTGTGGAACTGCCAGCTGGAGAAACAGAGATACATCTTGTTTTGGATGTGGGAAGTAGCGCGCCAATTTCTGAGAAAAATCGTTCTGAGAATATTACGGAGTTTGTTTATGACTTTACTATTACAGCAGAGCAATTAAAAGAGCAGACGATACGAAAGAAAATGAATATGGAAATTTCAGGTGGAGACGGATGTAATCTGATTTTAAAGGAACTTGCGATGAACGATTTACATTCCAGGATTACGGCACTTGGGGTGACTCCGGATGATAAATGGCTTAATGAATATGAACTGAAACTGAAAGGCACAGACAGTTTTGGCAATCCAGTGAGTTTTGAAGGTGCAGGATTTGGACCGGAAAATGAATTGAGGTTCGAAACCAGTGTTTTTGGTGATTATGAAGAAGGCGATATAGTTGATGCGGATAACTTCCAGATGTCGCTGCCAGACAAAAACTGTCAATATCTCGATTTACAATTGTATCAGAGAAAAATCCGGTGGGATTTACAATCAGCAGAACAATTGGATGATGAATATTATGTACAGGAAAAAACTGATTCTGACGAGATATATTCAAAAGAAAATAACTATGGATGGGAACCAGTTGGGGAGAAGTTTCGAATCCAAATAGATGAAGATTTGGATATTGCTGATAAAATTATTGGTGGTGCTGATGAACCAACATATATAGATCTTAAATAAATATCAGAAGATAATTAGTTGAATCCTTTTTTAAGAGTAAATCATCCTAATAGTAAGTATTAAAAAATTATAGAAAACAGGAGGGGGACAAGCCCCTCCTGATAAACTGTAGAGCAGTTATTCGGTGTAGAGCCACGTAGCGAAAGCGGATTGCGAATATCCGATTGACTCTTAAATATGTTGTACCGGAGAAATCTATCAAGTGTGCTATAATTCAAGGCTATCTATTTTTTTCTGTGTTTCAGAAGAGACATGAGGATATACCTCTTTCAGATAATATTGGATATCGTAGTGATCCGGATACTGATAGGTAAAGTCTCCCACTTCTTTTATTTTTTCTGCAAGGTCTATTAGCTTAAGTGCGAAAGTTTCATAGTCTTCCAGACGGGTATAACAGAGGCAGTAAAACTGGAAGAGTACGTACTCGGAACTTCCGTTAGCCTTCTGTTCATCGCATAGTTTCAGAGCGTCTTCGTAATTCTCTTCTTTTATTAAAGCAGAAATAGAAGAAAACTTTGCAGCAGATTGCTGGCAGGCATTCATGCAGGTTTCGTATTTATCCTTTTCAGCAGAAGAAAGCTCCATATTTCCTATTTCAACCATACGTGTATAAAGAGGAGAAGCGTCCAGAATACTTTGTGTTCCCATGACATCAGTAATAAATGTGATTATCACATCGGCGGCCTCATCGTAATTTCCCTCCGACTCATAAAGGGAAGAATAGGTCAGAGCACCTGCAAAAGTATCTGATGGTGTATTGGTGCTTTCCAGGATGTCTCGTGCTTTTTGCAAATCTCCGTTGTCAATAGCTTCCTGAGCCTGAGTGCAAGGTGTTTCAAAGTTAGGCTCGGGTGTGGAATGCAATGAGCTAAGCAGAAGAACTACGGTGATCAAAAGTATGATACAGGCAAGTATATTGGACAATATAAATGAAAACCTGTATGTGTCGGTATGGTGATTCATGCGACTGCACTGTTCCAGAATCTGCGAGGTATATTCACCGGGAATCTGGTTTCGTAATTCCTGAAGTTGATGCGGCGAGGTAATATTTTGTTTTTTCAGATATTCGAGATTCTGTTGCTTATGCGCGATTTTCAGTAGTTTTTCGTTCATATGATTTCCTCATTGTCAGGATAATAATTAAAGGTAATATAATTGTTCAGTGTTAAAGATAATACTGGAAAAATTAATGGAATAATTAATGGAATAATGAAGCAAGAAGTAATATTAAAAATCCGCAAAGAGCCGAAATAATTGTAGCCTTCAGTGGCGTTGCAGTACGAAGTCCCGGGATATGGCTGAGGGGTAAATTCTTCGGTGGTGCGGTTGATGCAAGTAGTTTTTCCAGATCACGCCTCAAGGCAGAGAGTTTTTTGTATCTCTTAGAGTAATCTGCAGTAGATTTAAAAATAATCCTGCGGATTTTTTTGCTGCATTTTCTGCGGAGAGCTTCGGGAGAAATCTGTTTTGGGGATTTTCCCGCGATCATAAATGCGAGGACACATCCAAGGGAATAAATGTCTACTCTGTCGGTTGGATTTTTGAAATCCAGGATCTCCGGTGCTGCGTAAGGGTTGGTTCCGGCAATTACTGTGACCATATGATTTTCATTTTTAAAACGGCTTGTGATGTCGAAATCTATCATCTTGCAGCAGATTTTCTGATGAAGTCCGCAGATATGTCTGTATGGATCGCTAAGCATAGAGAGGCGGTCGGTGAGCAGAATATTCTGAGGTGCAACATCGCCATGCACAAAAGAAAGAGAAGCAATACTTTCCAGTCCAATGCAGAGCTGAATAAGGAAAATAAGAGCTTCTGTTTCAGATAAACAGCCATATTCATTTATGTAATCTTCCAGTGACAGACTTCTCTTTTCGGCAAGCCTCCTTGAGGAATATTTCAGGCATACAGGTTTGCGGATAAATTCATTAATGGAGATAAATTGATTGTCGGCGGATACGACTCCGAAAACTGCTTCTGTATATGGATTCCATACGGTACTTAATTTTTCATATATTGCTGCCTGCTCCGGAGAAATTTCCTTAAGGATTATGGATGTTCTGTCGGCTGCAAGTGACGCGTATTCAGGTTGAAGTTCGGCAGTGTAGATGCTGTAAAAATTTCCATCTTTCTTCTGCTTTGGTGCAGAAAGTTCATCCAGAAAATCAAGATCAATATATTCCTGCAATGTTTTTTGCATAGTTTGTGAGAGTGCCATGATAAGAAAAGTTATCCTCCAAAGTGTTTGATCAAATCGCCAGGCAGATGTTTTTCGTCCGTCTGACTTTTAAGTATAGTATATGGCATGCCCTGGAATTTTGCAAAGAAAATGGCATGTTAATTAAGGGGAGTTAAGTCTTTGGCGAGTAGAATCTCATTGATGTCGTAAAGACTTTTTCTCTGGCGTATTCCACACATGATTTCGAAGTCCCGCTCGTTTTTCGGATAAAAATCTGCCTGGATCAGGCGTTTAAGAATATTTCTGGATTCCTGAAGGCTTAATTTCAGCATAATACAGACAATGATAAGTTTGTCGCGGCTGAGATTCTTATTTCCCTTTAAGAAATCATGAAGATGGGAAGGGTAGATGTTGCACATGCCTGCAAATTTATTGATGCTGGCAGGAATCGCAGCAATACGGTTGTAGAGTTCCAACAGGATTTCCTCCTGTTCAACAAAATGAATGTTTTCCCGGTTTACAGTTCCTCTTTTTTCTATTTCCTGAAAAAGGATGTCAGTGCTTAATTTTTCATTTCCTGATTTTTCTGTCATGATTGTTATTCACCTCGGATTTATAGTGTAAAAACGGGATAAGTTCCCCGTTTAGTTGTGATATTAGTGTGTTTCGCAAAGTGCTTCGTAAAAATATCGTCTGCGAATAATAATCAGTATAGTACCAAGTTGGCAGGAGCGCAAAGTAAATGTAGAAATATGGGGAAAACATACACTGGCAGTGAATAAAACATAGAACAGGCAGGGGTATAATTATATGAAAAAGAAACGTTGGGAGGAAAAAAATGTCGATAGTTTTATGTATTTTGATATTGGTAATGGGCGTGATCGTTCATAAGATTTATGCCAGCTGTGTTACTGTGATTCATTTTGGTTTTCAGAGTGTTTTTACGGAGTGGTTCTGGTGTATTATGGCGGGAGCTATTATTGTAGCACTCGCTGGAAAAGCATTGGGCTTGCTGTAAATACAAAAGAGCTGAAAGAACGATTCAGAAAGTCTGTTGACAGTAAGAATAGAACTGTTATGAGAGACGTAAGGGAAGGCAGGAAAAAGCTATGAAATGTAAAAAGTGCGGAACCGAATTTGACGGAAAGTTTTGTCCGAATTGCGGAGAACCATTAGAGAAGCCGAAGAAGAAAAAGAAGAAAGTCTTATCGAAAGTTATTATTGCGTTGGTAATTATGGCAGCAATTGGAATTGTTGCAGGAGAGAGTGATGACAGTGGCTCCGGAAGTGTAACGAGTACGAATGTGACACAGAATACCTCAGATGCAGCGAGTGTGGAAAGTGATACGGAATCATCAAAGGTGAGATTGTATCAGCTGCTTGGACAGGAATCTGAAGGTGACAGGGGTTACAATATGAGTCAGAAATCAATTGATTTTATCAATGAGCATGAAGATTTGTTCCCTGCTTCAGGAGTAGATACATTGACTCCGTATATAAACAGTGAGATCGGTTACAAAAACATTTCAAAAAGCCCGGATAAGTATGGAGATCAGGTTATGGTAATTGATTATGCCGGAGTATTGCAGATAAGTGAACAAGATGCAGGAGATGAGACACTTACAATATTACAGGCATATGATGATGAGGGCGAGAATTATATGGTATATTATTTTGGAGAATTACCGAATGTGCTGGATGATGATACTGTAAAGATTTACGGAATACCTCTGGGAACTACAAGTTTTGATAACATCAGTGGTGGAACTACACTTGCTGTTGTACTTGGCGGATGTTATGTAGAAAAAATACAGGAATAAGAAGACGTTGGTCAGGAATAGGAATATTTCTTAAAACGATAAGTTGATTAAATATAGTAATATATGATATTGAAAAAAGGCTGCAGATTTACGAAGTTATATTCGTTAAAACTGTAGCCTTTTTGATAAGTGTATAGCCTCTTTAGCTTGTGTGTCTGTCTAAATCCTAAAGTACTTAGAATATTGTAAGAAAACCTTACAATGCAGAATATCCGTAACTGCTGACAATAGCGTCAATTTTTTGCTTCTTCTGGCACATTGGGCAGTTGTTGGAAGGATAGGAATGATAATCTGGTACATCCTTGGCATTGAAAATGGAGTGTACAGGGAGAGAAGCGACACTGTCAACTCTGCTGAAAATGGCAGCAACGCCTCTTATGATACCGCCATAATACAGGATGCTTTCAATTGATTTTGATAAAGTGGAACCGGTAGTAATAGAACCATTCAGAATCAGGATATTTTTACCTTTGATCATTGGCTGATAATTATCGCGGAAAATAACCTGTCCGGAATTTCCTAATTCAGGTGTGATTACATAAATTGTCTGGTGAGCATTCAGAGAGAAGATGCCGGCTTTCGTCAGTTCTTCTGAAAGATACGCGCCAATTACTTCCAATCCATCCATACAGATGATGGTGTCAATCGGGGTAGAAACTTCATAATTGGAAGCCAGTTCATGTGCGATATTTTGTGCTTCTGCAGTTCTTGACTTCATGGTTGTAAGGTCAAGATAGTGCGTGATATGGGACTGGGATGTTACAAAATGTCCTGGAATTACTTTGAGCTGAATACGACTGTCACTGCGGGCATAAATTTTTGTCATGTTTTCCTGATTCATAAAAATACCTCCCATTCATTTTTAATCTTTTCATATTGTACCATTGTACAGCGAAAAAATAAATAAAATTGTGCAAAATTAATAAAAAACAAGTAGCTGTTACAATGGTTTTGTGGAATTGAGATGAAGGGAATGGTATAATAAAATTCTCCGGGCAGAATTGCCCTGCGGTGGAGGGGAAATTATATTGATGGGATGATTTTCAAATATGCTCTAAAGGAGAATCTTGTGAATGAGATTCTGGCAATATAAGAAAAATTATCCAGAGTAAATACGAAGTGGAGGAAAATGTTAATATGAAATACGATTTTACATCAATCATAGACAGACACAATATGGATGCGATTGCAGTAGATGGATTAGGAACAAGCGCAATGAGTCCCGCGAAGCCAAAAGAGGGATTTGACATCATTCCAATGTGGGTGGCGGATATGAATTTTCCAACGGTACCGACAATTCCGGAGGCAATCATTGAGCGTGCAAAACATCCGGCATATGGATATTTTTCACCGAGAGAGGAATATTTCCAGTCTATTATTGACTGGCAGACGAAGCGAAATGGTGTGACAGGACTGGAGAAAGACCATATTGGTTATGAAAATGGTGTGCTCGGATGTGTGGTTTCCGCACTGACTGCTTTTGCAGCGCCGGGAGATGCGGTATTGCTTCACAGTCCGACATATATAGGCTTTACCGGAAGTATTGGAAATAATGGATTTAAAATGGTTCACAGTCCGTTAAAGAAAGATGAGAACGGAATCTGGCGTATGGATTTTGAGGATATGGATGCGAAAATTAAAGCAAATAACATTCATGTGGCAGTTTTTTGTAGCCCTCATAATCCATGTGGACGAGTATGGGAGAAGTGTGAAATTGAGAAAGCAATGGAGGTTTATAAAGCAAATGACTGCGTTGTAATTTCTGATGAAATCTGGTCTGACTTGATTCTGGAGGGCTATAAACATGTTCCGACTCAGTCTGTAAGTGAGGATGCACGAAACAGAACAATTGCGGTGTATGCGCCAAGTAAGACTTTTAATCTGGCAGGACTGGTAGGAAGCTATCATATTATTTATAATAAATATCTGCGAGACAGAGTTGTGGCAAAGAGCAGTAAACCACATTATAATGAGATGAATGTTCTGTCTATGCACGCGCTGATCGGAGCATATAAGCCGGAAGGATATGAGTGGGTAGATGAACTGCGTCAGGTGCTGACCGGAAACGTAGACTTTGCCTGCAATTATATTAAGGAACACTTTGAGGGAGTGGAGGTCAGCCGCCCACAGGGAACTTACATGCTGTTTCTGGATTGTACGAAATGGTGCGAAGAACATGGAAAGAGTATTGATGAAGTGCAGAAAGCAGGATGGGATGTCGGTGTTGCATGGCAGGATGGAAGAATGTTTTTGCACCCATGCTCAATCAGAATGAATCTGGCACTGCCGCTTAGCAGAGTAAAAGAGGCGTTTGAGAGACTGGATAAATATGTGTTTAACCGAATCAAGTAAGTCCCCTGCGGAGGTTGCGAAGAGCAATAAGCAGAGTGTATCCGGATGAAGACAGGAAGCTGATAAAATCAGAGGAGTAAATCAAATCATAAAGCTAAATTACAAAGCCATGTTCATAAGCAGAAAAACTGTCAGAACATGGCTTTACAGAAAGAGGAATACAAAATGATAAAAGCAGTAATCTTTGACATTGATAATACATTGTATGATTATGATAAAAACCATATTTACGGTATGAAAGCGTTGGCGGATTATTGTGAGAGTGCGTTTGGGGTATCTGGGGAAGAGATGAAACGATGCTATAAGGAAGCGCAGAGAATTATGCTGGACAGAATCCGGACGGATACGGCGGCTATTCACAGTCGTCTGCTTCGAATGCAGATTATGTTGGAATTATGGGAAAAGCCGTTGTTTCCACATGCTTTAAATATGTACCATGCATACTGGGATACACTGATCCGACAGGCACAGCCATCACCAGGGGTTCAGAAATTTATGCAGGAACTGAAAAAGCGGGGAATACGTATTGGAATTGGTACGGATATGACTGCTTATGTTCAGTATAAAAAATTAAGTGCTTTGGGGTTGTATTCTTATATTGACTTTATTGTAACCAGTGAGGAAGCCGGTGCTGAGAAACCGGATCCACATTTATTTGATATCTGTGTGGAAAAAACCGGATTTTCTGCGAATGAATGTGCATTTATCGGTGACAGTCTGAAAAAAGATGTGGAAGGTTCCACAAAATGTGGACTGAGAGGAATCTGGTATACACAGGGAAAAGAGCCGGAAATGGAGGCAAAATTCCCAGTGATAAAGTCATTTGAAAATGTGAATATTGATGAACTTCTGAAATAATCATAAGAAAATCTTAAGAATTTGTCCCTTTCATATTAAGATACTTTGATTATTCTAATAACAGAAAAACATAAAAAATGTTTAAAAAACCGGAAATTTAATTGCAGGACTTTTAAAAGTTATGGAAATTGAGACGGGGATTTGAAAAGAGGGAGGTGTATGAAGTGGCGAATATTCTGGTCTGCGATGACGATAAGGACATCGTGGAGGCAATCAGCATTTACCTGGAACAGGAAGGATATACGATTTTCAAGGCGTATGATGGCCTGGAGGCAATTAATGTGTTGCGAAGTCAGAAAGTAGATCTGCTGATTATAGATATCATGATGCCGAAACTTGATGGAATCAGGGCTACTTTGAAGATAAGAGAGGAGAATCCGCTTCCGATCATTATTCTTTCTGCGAAGTCAGAAGATGCGGATAAGATTCTGGGATTAAATGTAGGTGCTGATGATTATGTGACCAAACCGTTTAATCCACTGGAACTGGTGGCACGAGTGAAATCACAGCTTCGAAGATATACAAGACTGGGAGCAGCAGTGCCGCAGGAGAGCGCTCATGTTTATGAAACCGGAGGGTTAAGTGTCAATGATGATCTGAAAGAGGTCCGGGTAGATGGAGAATTGGTAAAACTGACGCCGATTGAGTACAACATTTTGCTTTTACTGATGAAGAATCAGGGCAGAGTTTTCTCTATTAACCAGATTTATGAAAATATCTGGAACGAGGAAGCCGTGGCGGCAGATAATACGGTAGCGGTGCATATCCGGCATATCAGAGAGAAGATTGAAATCAATCCGAGAGAGCCAAGATACCTGAAAGTTGTGTGGGGACTTGGATATAAAGTAGAGAAGATATCGTAAAAAATGACATTAGTCAGTTAACAGTTATTTTTGGCGAATAAATTATCATTATCGTTGTATGACAGCAAGATAAATGAGTGGATAAGAATAAAAAGGAAAGGGACAAAACAATGAAAGGAAAGAGATATAGAAGCAATTTTGCCAAGACAGTCTGGATCGTGATTGCACATCTGTCTGCGGTTGCAGCAGCAGTCTGCATGGTAGCTTTTGTCGCACTCTATGAGAAAGGAATCCGTCTGGATGACAGAAATAAAAATTATATTGAATCAGAGGAATTTAACAATGAACTGCGTCAAAAAGGAACGGATATTATCGGTGGTTTATCTGTACAGGAGGATATAAATTTTCTTAAAAACGCAGGTTCATCAGCAGTGATTGATCTTTTTGAATTTAAGGAGAAAGGTAACTCACGGGATGCCATTAAAGAGCTCTCGATGAAGGATGTTTCTGGTCTTGCATATTCTGTAAATGATATTCTGGAATGGGCGAAGGACTGGGATGGAAGCGAGGCATATTATGATAATGGAAATATCATTCAGTGCCGGACAACTGATGGAACCAGTCATTGCTTTTATCTTGATGATTTCAAAAAGAGGATAGCAGAGGGAACCCTGAAAATTGATTATAATAAAGATTACTTTGATTTAGATGCAGATGAATTCTGGGACAAAACAGATGCTCAGAAAGTGGATGTGGCATATGATCTGGTTTATTGGAATTCAGATGAGAGCCAGAATATTGGAAGTGTCACGGATGTTACGACCGGGGTGGAATACTCAGAGACTTATTTCCTTTCAGTGAATGGACTTGCAGAGAAATTTGCACCGCAGGGAGCGGATAATCTTCTGGATGCAGTAAATTCCAGTGAGGAATGGAGTGGAAGTCCTCGGGGAGCTTACGATGAACTGGCTAATCTTCTGGATTGTATCAGTTTCGTACAAAATGATGCCAAAACTTATGAATATACAGTTGCACAGGACAATTCTTTTCAGCCCACAGGGGAATGTGAAGAAGGGAGTAGTAACCTCACATATCTTTTCGCGGATAAAAAAGCAAAGACAGTCTATACAAATAAAGAGGCATACGGTAATTACACACAGCTGGAGCAGAACCTTGAGAAGATACTTAAGGAGCATACATTTGCGGTTGTTTACCCGGATTTAAGTGAATGTGTTACAGATATTCCAAATATCAGCCTGCAGGTATGGAATCATACGATTAAACAGAGTCTTGACACAGAAGATTTTGTTTTTGCAGTCAATGTAGACACTGAATTTCCGATAGCAGATTCCATTGCGTCTGATGCAGAGACTTTTGAAAAATATGCAAATTTGATGCTGCCGGTATTGCTTGGAACTATTCTTAGTTGTGTGATCTGGCTGATCAGTATGATCTGGCTGACAGTGGCAGCAGGAAGAAAACCGGAAGATGAAGAAATCCATCTGAACAGTTTTGACAGATGGTATACAGAAATCGCGGCGGGAGTTGTGACAGGGGTATGGCTTGTTGGTTTTATGGGAATGGTAACAGTGATTGCAAACTCACTGATCGGGACTTTCAACAATATGCAGATTCTGATAATTTCACTGGTAATATGCGGAATTTATACAATGGCATGGTTCCTGACAGGATATCTCAGCCTGGTAAGAAGAATCAAGGCAGGTACGTTCTGGAAAAACAGTTTGCTTAGAAAAATTTTGAAATGGATTGGAAAATGCAATAGAAAGATCGTAGATTTTATTGGCAGCTTTTCTCGAAATACATCAGAAAAAATAAAAGTTCTGTTTGGTATTGGCGGATTTGTGTTTTTACAGTTTTTGCTTATGCTTTTTATGATAAATGCGTCAGGAGTATTTGCGTTGGTGCTGATCGTGGCAGATGTAGCGGCAATCGTTTATGCAGTTCGTAAAGTGGATGGTCTGGATCTTATTATGGACGGACTGAAGAAAATCAGTGGCGGAGAATTGCAGTATAAGATTAAAACAGAACAGCTTACCGGAAAATACAAAGTAATGGCTGAATATATCAATAATATCGGTGACGGTCTGGATGCTGCGGTGGAGAACAGCCTGAAGAAAGAACGAATGCAGACAGAACTGATCACAAATGTTTCCCATGATCTGAAAACGCCGTTGACATCTATTATTAATTATGTAGATTTACTGAAGCGTGAGAATCTGACAGACCCGAAAGTACAGGAATATTTGCGTATTCTGGATGAGAAATCCCAGAGACTGAAGGTGTTAACTGAGGATGTGGTGGAAGCGTCCAAGGCAAGCACCGGGAATATCAAATTTGAGATGAACGACATTGATTTCGTGGAAATGGTACAGCAGGTTATCGGAGAATTCGAAGAGAAGTTTCAGGAAAAGAACCTTACCATGATGGTGCATTTTACAGATGAGCCGTCCATAATCTACGCAGACGGACAGAAAATGTGGAGGGTCCTGGAGAATGTATTTGGTAACGTTGTGAAGTATGCAATGGAAGGAACCAGAGTATATGCGGAAATCAGTAACAGCAATAAGAAGGTGGTCTTTTCCTTGAAAAATATTTCTGCACAGCCACTGAACTTCTCGGCAGATGAACTGACGGAGAGATTTATCCGTGGAGATGTTGCCAGAAATACAGAAGGAAGCGGACTCGGTCTTTCCATCGCCAAGAGCCTGACGGAATTGCAGGGTGGAGAATTTAAGTTGTATCTGGATGGAGATCTGTTTAAGGTAATGATTACGTTTGCTGCGAATATGTCGAAAAAATAGTATGGTAAGTATGGAAATGGTCTGATAAAATAGAGATATAGTTTTTGTGTAAGGCCATAAGTATCTTTACGGGAACAAACAATTTTGTTTCCGATACAATTACCGCCGCAAGGTTTAATGAATACTTTGGCTTTACGCAGAAGGATGTTGACCAGCTTTTAATAGATGCGGATGTTTCGGAAAAAACGGAGCAGGTCAAAGTATGGTATGATGGATATCATTTTGGAAAAACGGATGTATATTGTCCCTGGGATGTGATGAACTATTTGCGGGATCTTCAGGAGAATCCAGATGCAAAGCCGACAGGATACTGGAAAAATACCAGTGATGTTGTGGTATTGGACTCAAGAAATGGCAGGGTAGCTGTTTTTGAGGCGAAATACTCTAAGACTTTGGAACATATGGAATCAGATTGCGAGAAAGCTGTCCGACAGATAAATGATAGAATGTATGCAGAAGAGTTTGCGGATAATTATGATGAAGTGTTCTGCTACGGAATTTCCTTCTATAAAAAAAGATGTATTGTGTTAAGAAAGTAATAGAAAGCAGGAAGTTGTTGAGGTGTGTTATACCCAAAAGCTTCCTGCTTGTTTTTTTTTGATGTTGTAATATTTTAATTAGTATTAAAATTCTGGTAAGAAAAATGCTCAGTCTTGCGAAATATGGTGATACATAGCATAATAAGTAATGATAAAAATATAGTAACTGTTCAGTACCTTCACAGTTACGAGTCAAAATCCATTAAAAATCGCCTTCGGCGATGGGATTTTGACTTGTATGTCTCGGGATTTTGGCATGTTCATGCCAAAACACCTCGCGGGATAGTAGACTGCTGAATAGTTACAAAATATATTCATATACAGAGAGGAAAAGCGGATGAACTACAGTTTTAACAGCAGAGTCAGATACAGTGAGACAGGTGAAGATGGCAGACTGACATTGCCGGGAGTTTTGAATTATTTTCAGGATTGTTGTACGTTCCATGCGGAGTCGATTGGGCTGGGAGGAGATGTGCTGAAGGCGAGAAACAGAGCGTGGGTGCTTTCTTCCTGGCAGGTAGTAGTAGGTGAGTATGCCAAAATGGGAAAGGAAATCAAGATCACGACGATACCATATGAATTCAAAGGATTTATGGGTATGCGTAATTTTATTATACAGGATTTTGAGGGAAGAAAACTTGCGTGGGCAAATTCCAACTGGACACATCTTGATATCAGCACGGGACTTCCTGCCAGACTGACTCCGGCAGATACAGATAATTATGTACTTGGTGAAAAGATGGAAATGGATTATGCACCAAGAAAAATCAAACTTCCGGAGGATATGATTGCGCAGGAAGCTTTCACGGTACAAAAACATCATCTGGACACAAACCATCATGTAAACAATTGCCAGTATGTATGCATGGCAGAAGATTTCCTTCCGGAAAGTTTCAAAATATACCAGATGCGCGCAGAATATAAAATGCAGGCAAAGCTTGGAGATGTAATTTGCCCGAAGGTAAAAACGGAAACAGATAAAGTGGTTGTATCTCTGGATAATATAGAAGGAAAAGCTTATGCGATAGTAGAATTCCTGAAAAAAGAGGGAGATATTTAAGCGAAAAATGTCTGTAATTATTCACTGATTTATTGATGATGACAGATCTGAGAAGTTACTGTTATCTGTAAAAGTCCTTATAGGGATAGGGATATAGATGATAGATATACAGAAATGCAAAAAAATTGTGAGACATTACAACACATAACTAAAAATAAGGAAAAAAGTTTCATACACAACTGACAAATATATTCCAGAATCCACATGTGGTTTCGTGAGAGTTTTTTTGAATAAATTGTTTACAAACCACATAAAACAATATATACTAAAGCGGTAAACAACAAGAAACAACGAATTGTTAAAAATAAACAACATAAAACCACAAAAATGGAGGATATATATTATGAAAATTCTGGAATCTAAATTTGTACAGGGCTTTATTAAAATGGCCAATGACGGTTATCAGCAGGGCTGGCATGAGAGAAATGGTGGAAACTTAAGCTATCGTCTGAAACCGGAAGAAGTTGAGATGATCAAACCTCGTCTGAATGCACCTGGAGAATGGACACCGATCGGAGTAGAGGTTCCGGGACTGGCCGAAGAGTTTTTCCTTGTGACAGGAAGCGGTAAATATTTCAGAAACATTATCGTGGATCCTGAGGTATGTCTGGCAATCATTGAACTGGATGAGACAGGAACGAACTACAGAATCCGCTGGGGACTCGTCGAAGGTGGCAGACCTACCAGCGAACTTCCGACTCATTTGATGAACCATGAAGTAAAGAAGAAACTGACAAATGGAAAACATCGTGTTATTTATCATGCACACACAACAAATACGATTGCACTGACATTTGTTCTTCCACTGGATGACAAGATCTTTACCAGAGAATTATGGGAATCTGCTACAGAATGCCCGGTTGTTTTCCCGGATGGAGTTGGAGTTGTCGGCTGGATGGTACCAGGCGGAAGAGAAATCGCTGTAAAGACAGCAGAACTGATGAAAAAATATGATGTTGTCATCTGGGCACATCATGGTATGTTCTGCTCCGGTGAAGACTTTGACCTTACATTTGGTCTGCTCCACACAGTAGAGAAATCCGCAGAGATTCTTGTAAAGATTCTGTCTATGACACCAAACAAACTTCAGACAATCACACCGGATAACTTCCGCGCACTTGCAAAAGACTTCAAAGTAAGCCTGCCGGAAGAATTCCTGTATGAAAAATAATCAACATACAAGTTGGTACATGTACCGTACAAGTGTTATAATACAGATATTAATAAGGGATTTTCCGGATGGGATATGCAAAACCGGAATATCTGAAAGATACTGCAATTAATATCTGAAAAGCAAAAGGAGAGGTACGAATTATGCTGGAAAAATTAAAAGAGGAAGTTTACAAAGCAAACATGGATCTTCCGAAATACGGACTTGTTACATTTACATGGGGTAATGTCAGCGGAATTGACAGAGAATCAGGACTTTTTGTTATCAAACCAAGTGGAGTAGATTATGATTTACTGACGCCGGACGATATGGTTGTTGTTGACCTGAACGGAAATAAAGTTGAGGGAAAATATAATCCATCTTCTGATACAGCAACTCATGTAGAACTGTACAAAGCATTCCCGAATATCGGAGGCGTTGTTCATACACATTCTTCATGGGCAACAAGCTGGGCACAGGCAGGAAGAGGAATTCCTTGCTATGGAACAACTCATGCAGATTATATGTACGGAGAAATCCCATGTGCACGTTGTTTGGAAGGCAAAGAATTTGATGAATACGAGAAGAACACAGGACTTCTGATCGTTGATATGTTCAAAGACAAAGATTACGAAGCAGTACCAGCTGTACTTTGCAAAAACCATGGACCATTTGCATGGGGCAAAGATGCTCACGAAGCAGTACATAACGCAGTTGTTCTTGAAGAAGTTGCCAAGATGGCAGCACGCTGCGAGATGATCAACCCACAGGTAAAACCTGCTCCACAGGATCTGCAGGATAAACATTACTTCAGAAAACATGGTGCAAATGCGTACTATGGACAGGGTAACAAATAAGAAAATATTTATATAAGATAAACTATCATAAAAACTTCTGAAAAGAGTATAAAAGTTACTGTTCACTCCGTGCACGGTAACATACAATTCTTTTCAGAAGTTTTTTTGTGACAGCGCATTGTGCCGCCTTTATTATTTGTGTTATACTGAAATGCAAAGCTATAGCAATTCCAGTATTTTATGGAACTGCTATAATGTCAGAGGATATAATTATAGCAGGTCAGGAAATAATTGACCTGCTTCTAAAGCATGATAGAAGGACAAAAAATACTGGCATGAGATATCAGAAAAACAAAAAAGCAAGCAAAAACGAAATGGAGATTATATGATAGAGTTAGGAAAAAAACAGAAATTAACAGTAGTGAAATCCGTAGATTTTGGTGTGTATCTGGCGGAAGATATGCACGCAGATGCAAAGAACAGAGTACTTCTTCCATCTAAACAGGTTCCGGAGGGAACAAAAGAGGGAGATAGTATTGAAGTGTTTATCTATAAGGATTCTCAGGACCGTCTGATCGCAACAACCAAAGAACCGAAACTTCAGGTAGGACAGACCGCAGTTCTAAAGGTATCTCAGGTAACGAGAATCGGCGCATTTCTTGACTGGGGGCTGGAGAAAGACCTTCTGCTTCCATATCATGAGCAGACTTTGAAGGTAAGAGAAGGCGAAGATGTACTGGTAGCTCTCTATATTGATAAGAGCAGCCGTCTCTGTGCAACGATGAAAGTGTATCATTATCTTTCTACCAGAACTCCTTACGTAGTCGGAGATATGGTTAAAGGCCGTGTGTATGAGATCAGCGACAGATTCGGTGTGTTTGTAGCAGTCGATGATAAATATTCCGCGCTGATCCCGGCAAGAGAGGCGAAAGGAAAATACCGTCCGGGTAAGATTCTTGAACTGCGTGTCAGCGAAGTAAAAGAAGATGGGAAAATGAACGTCACAGACCGTCAGAAAGCATATCTGCAGATCAATGAAGATGCAGAAAATGTACTTGAAGTAATCAATGAATTTGCAGGAGTTCTTCCTTTTGATGACAAGGCATCACCGGAGGTCATTCAGAGGGAATTTGGACTGAGCAAAGGTGCGTTCAAACGTGCAATCGGTCATCTGATGAAAGAAGGCAAAGTAGAAATCAAAGATAAGAGAATCTATGCGAAATAAGATTTTAGCAGTTGTTTAGTTAACCGTGAGAATGCTGAACAGATGCAATTATTTATAAGGATAGAATACGTAAACTGTATAGTCTGGCAGAGATAGTTCTGCCGGACAAATTTCTTTATAGAAATATTATTTTAACCGGATAAACTGTAAAACAGCTATTCGGTGTAGAGCTATGTAGCGAAAGCAGATGAGTCTATCTGCTTGGTTTGGTAAAACAGAACAGGAGAGAACAAAAATTGGAGTTTACACATCTTCACGTCCATACAGAGTACAGTCTGCTGGATGGTTCTAATAAAATAAAAGAATATGTAGCCCGTATCAAAGAACTTGGGATGGACAGTGCGGCGATCACAGATCATGGAGTTATGTATGGTGTGATTGATTTTTATCGTGCAGCGAGGGCCGAGGGAATCAATCCGATCTTAGGGTGTGAGGTATATGTGGCCCCGGGTTCCAGATTTGATCGTGAAGCGGGAAGCGGCGAGGACAGATATTACCATCTGGTTCTTCTTGCTGAGAATAATCAGGGTTATGCAAATCTGATGAAGATTGTTTCTAAAGGATTTACAGAGGGCTTTTATTATAAGCCGCGAGTAGATTTGGCTGTATTAAAAGAATATCATGAGGGAATTATTGCACTAAGTGCCTGCCTTGCCGGTGAGGTTGCCAGATATCTCCAGAGAGGAATGTATGAGGATGCAAAGGCAGCAGCCCTGCGTTATCAGGACATTTTCGGAAAAGGAAATTTCTTTCTGGAATTACAGGATCATGGAATTCCGGCGCAGCAGGTAGTGAATCAGGAACTGCTTCGCATGCACGAAGAGACAGGTATCGATCTTGTTGCAACAAACGATGTGCATTATACAAAAGCAGAGGATGCAGCACCACATGATATTTTGCTTTGCCTGCAGACAAACAAGAAGCTGGCAGATGAGGACAGAATGCGTTATGAGGGTGGACAGTATTACGTAAAATCTCCTGAGGAAATGGCGCAGCTTTTTCCATATGCATTAGAGGCACTGGAGAATACACATAAGATCGCGCAGAGATGTCATGTAGAAATTGAGTTTGGTGTGACCAAGCTGCCGCGTTTCGATGTTCCGGATGGTTTTACCTCATGGGAATATCTGAATAAGTTATGTTTTGAAGGACTGGAGGAACGTTATCATCCGGTCACAGAAGAATTAAAATCTCGACTGAACTATGAGCTATCTACTATCAAAAATATGGGCTACGTAGATTACTTCCTTATAGTATGGGATTTCATCAAATATGCACGCGACCATGACATCATGGTAGGACCGGGACGAGGTTCTGCGGCGGGAAGTCTCGTAGCTTATACGTTAGGTATCACACAGCTTGATCCAATCCGATATGATCTGCTCTTTGAGCGGTTCCTGAATCCGGAACGAGTATCCATGCCTGATATTGACGTTGATTTCTGCTTCGAAAGAAGACAGGAGGTTATTGAATATGTACGTCGCAAATATGGCGATGACTGCGTGGTTCAGATCGTTACCTTTGGTACTTTGGCGGCCCGCGGTGTTATCCGCGATGTCGGACGTGTGCTGGATATGCCTTATGCACAGGTAGATTCCATTGCAAAAATGATTCCTCAGGAATTAAACATTACCATTGATAAAGCCCTGACCATGAATCCTGAACTGAAGAAAGCGTATACAGAACAGGATGATGTTCATTATCTGATTGATATGGCAAGACGTCTGGAAGGTCTTCCGAGACATACTTCCATGCATGCGGCAGGTGTCGTAATCAGCCAGAAAGATGTATCCGAATATGTACCTCTTTCCAGGGCACAGGATGGTTCGATTGTTACCCAGTTTACCATGACGACACTGGAAGAACTGGGACTTCTGAAAATGGACTTCCTGGGACTGCGTACACTGACAGTTATCCAGAATGCAGCGAAATTAATCCAGAAGGATACGGGCGTTACACTGGATATGCAGAAAATTGACTATGATGATAAGAAAGTTCTTGATTCTCTTGGCACTGGCCGTTCAGATGGTGTGTTCCAGCTTGAAAGTGCGGGAATGAAGAACTTCATGAAAGAATTGAAACCGCAGAGCCTTGAAGATGTAATCGCGGGAATTTCCCTGTACCGTCCGGGCCCGATGGATTTCATTCCTCAGTATATCCGGGGCAAAAACCGTCCGGACACGATTCGTTATGACTGCCCGCAGCTGGAGCCGATTTTGCAGCCTACTTATGGATGTATCGTATATCAGGAGCAGGTTATGCAGATCGTGCGTAACCTGGCCGGTTATACTTTGGGCCGAAGCGACCTGGTACGTCGAGCAATGTCCAAAAAGAAGGCCTCTGTCATGGAAAAAGAGCGCCAGAACTTCGTTTATGGAAATGAAGCAGAGGGAGTTCCGGGATGTATTGCAAATGGAATCGACGAGGCGACAGCGAATAAAATCTATGATGAAATGATAGATTTTGCAAAGTATGCATTTAATAAATCTCATGCGGCGGCTTATGCAGTTGTTTCCTATCAGACAGCGTATCTGAAATACTATTATCCGGTAGAATTTATGGCGGCGCTTATGACATCAGTCATTGATTTTCCAAATAAGGTTGCAGAATATATTCTGGTGTGCAGACAGATGGGAATTAAGATCCTGCCGCCGGATGTCAACTGCGGAATGTATGGATTCTCAGTAGATAACGGAGCTATCAGATATGGACTGTCTGCAATCAAGAGCGTCGGCCGTCCTGTTATTGAGAGCCTGGTAAGTGAGCGTGAGCAGAACGGGGAGTATCGTTCCCTGAAAGATTTCATGGAGCGAAATACGCAGCAGATGAATAAACGTGCTGTAGAGAACTTTATAAAAGCAGGAGCGTTGGACTGTCTGGAGGGTAACCGCCGTCAGAAGATGATGGTTTACCAGCAGATTTCAGATAGTATCAGCCAGGACAGAAAGAATTCTCTGGTCGGACAGATGAGTCTTTTTGATCTGGTCAGTGAAGAGGATAAAAAAGAATTCGAGATCCGCATGCCGAATGTGGAGGAATTCGGAAAAGAAGAACTTCTTGGATATGAGAAAGAAGTTCTGGGAATTTATCTGAGTGGTCATCCGCTGGAGAATTACCGGGCAATGATGGAGAAAACGATCTCCGCAAAAACTTCTGATTTCCAGCAGGATGAGGAGACGAATCTTCCAAAAGTCATGGACGGTCAGAAAGTGATCATCGGTGGAATGATTACGGATAAAACAATCAAATATACAAAGAATAACAAGGTCATGGCATTTCTTACAGTGGAAGATCTTGTCGGAACGGTAGAAGTAGTTGTTTTTCCACGTGATTATGAGAAAAGCCAGCAGTTTCTGAATGAAGATGCGAGGGTATTTATCCAGGGAAGAGTATCCGCGGAGGACGATCGAGCCAGTAAACTGATCCTTGAAAAGATCCGTCCGTTTGACAATATGCCAAGAGAGATCTGGATCCAGTTTGATAATAAAGAAGTGTATGCACAGCGTTCACAGGAACTGCTTGAAGACCTCAGACGCTCCCCTGGTGACAGTGCCGTTGTAATCTATCTGAAAGATGTAAAGGCCATAAAAAAGCTTCCGGTTGGTTATCATGCACAAATACAGGATTCATGGATGAATTACATGTACGAAAAATATGGTCAAACCAATGTTAAAGTTGTAGAAAGAGGATTGAAAAACTTATAAAAATGCGCTAAACTATACCCGAATATGTGTATAGTAAAAATGAGATAGATTCATAAGATGGAGGAAGAAAAAATGGCAGAAAAGAAGATAAAAACCATTGGTGTCCTCACCAGTGGTGGTGACGCACCTGGAATGAACGCTGCAATCCGTGCGGTAGTCAGAAGAGGCTTAAGCCAGGGACTGAGTGTAAAAGGTATTTTGAAAGGATATGATGGACTGTTAAATGAAGAGATCATTGACATGAGTGCCAAAGACGTTTCTGATACAATTGAGCGTGGCGGTACAATCCTTTACACAGCACGTTGCGCAGAGTTCCGTACAGAAGAAGGACAGAAGCGTGGTGCAGAGATCTGTAAGAAACATGGTATCGACGGACTTGTTGTTATCGGTGGTGACGGATCTTTCGCAGGTGCTCAGAAGCTTGCAAATCTTGGTATCAACACAATTGGTCTTCCTGGAACAATTGACCTTGATATCGCATGTACAGAATACACGATCGGGTTTGATACAGCTGTAAATACGGCAATGGAAGCAATCGATAAAGTACGTGATACTTCTACTTCTCATGAGAGATGCAGTATCATCGAGGTTATGGGACGTGGTGCCGGATACCTTGCTCTGTGGTGTGGTATTGCCAATGGTGCAGAGGATGTTCTGATTCCTGAGAAATATGATTATAATGAGCAGAAGCTGATCAACAACATCATCGAGAGCCGTAAGAAAGGCAAAAAACATCATATCATCATCAATGCAGAAGGTATCGGTCATTCAGAAGCAATGGCAAAACGTATCGAAGCTGCTACCGGTATTGAGACACGTGCTACAATCCTTGGACATATGCAGCGTGGTGGAAGCCCGACATGTAAGGACCGTGTATACGCATCTATGATGGGTGCTCTGGCTGTAGATCTTCTTGTTGCCGGTAAGAGCTGTCGTGTAGTTGGATATCGTCATGGCGAATTCGTAGACTTCGATATCAACGAAGCACTTGCTATGCAGAAAGGTATTTCCGATTATCAGTGGGAAGTATGCCAGTCACTTTCTCATAACTATGATAAAAACAACAAATAACAAATGAATAAAAGGATGCAGTTATATAACAGACTGCATAAATTAAATACTGCTCAGATAATTACCCTCGGTTTTGCGGGGGTGATTATCTTAGGGGGATTGCTTCTGTGGCTGCCGTTTTGTACGGCGCCCGGATACCATACTTCTTTTACAGATGCCATGTTTACGGCAACTACAAGTGTCTGCGTGACAGGACTTGTGACCGTTGTTACGGCAACGCAATGGACATTGATCGGCAAGATCATCATTCTTGTTCTGATCCAGATCGGAGGTGTGGGACTGATTTCTCTGGGCAGTATTATTTTTATAAGTCTGCGTAAAAAAATATCGCTGAGAAATCGCCGCATTATCCAGGAGTCCTATAACATGGATAGAATGAGCGGAATGGTGAATTTGGTAAGAAAAGTGTTACTTTGTGTACTGGGTGCCGAGGGAATCGGGGCTGTTTGTTATTCGTTCCGATTTATTCCTCAGTTCGGTCCGGTAAAGGGAATCGGCTATTCTGTTTTTACGGCAGTGTCAGCATTCTGTAATGCCGGAATTGATTTGATTGGTGAGGATAGTCTGGCACCGTATGTTGCGGATCCGGTGGTGAATTTTACAACGATCGGACTGGTTATCATGTCAGGACTTGGATTTGTCGTATGGTGGGATATCTGGGATAAGATCAAACAGGTTGTCAGGGGGAAACTTCCTCTGAACAGGGCATTTAAAACACTTCGCCTTCACAGCAAGATGGTATTGGTTATGACTGTTTCGCTGATTGTCGGAGGAACGGTGCTGATCTTTCTGTTTGAACATGGAAATATATACAGTATTGGAGCTTATTCCACCGGGACGAAATGGATGGCTTCTTTATTCCAGTCAGTAACGACAAGAACTGCAGGATTTTTTACGGTAGGGCAGGACAGATTTTCCAATGCAACGTATCTGTTATGTCTGGTATTGATGTTGATTGGCGGTTCACCGATGGGAACAGCCGGCGGAATTAAGACCACTACTGTAGCGGTTCTTCTTCTGGGTCTGAAATCAAATCTTCAGGGAAAGAAGGATGTAGAAGTACACCACAGAAGAATCAGAGACAGCTATATCCGTTCTGCTATTGTAGTAACGGGAATGGCATTTGGAGTACTGATTGTCATGAGTATTCTGCTATGTGCGGTTATGCCGAAAACAGCAGTGCAGGATGTTGTTTATGAGATCACTTCAGCAGTTGCGACGGTAGGCCTGACCAGAGGCCTGACACCACAGTTGAATGCAATTGGTAAATGGATTGTGATTCTGACCATGTATCTTGGAAGAATCGGTCCGCTGACTCTGGGAACAGCAGTGACGGTACGTGCGCAGAAGATGCCATCAGATTCTCATCTTGCGGCTGAGGATATTATGATTGGATAATTGGATTAGAAGGAGAAATTGGGAAGAAATGAAGAACAAATCTTATGCAGTGATCGGTCTTGGCCAGTTTGGAATGACCGTAGCGCTCACGCTGGCAGAGGCAAACTGTGATGTGCTTGCCATTGATGACAAAGATGACAATGTGCAGGATATTGCAGAGAAAGTTTCATATGCTGTCAAAGCAGATGTACGTGATCCGGGTGTTCTGGAGTCACTTGGCGTACAGAATGCAGATGTTGCAGTCATTGCGGTAGCTGAAAATATGGAAGCCAGTATCACTGCCACCATGCAGGTGAAAGAACTTGGCGTTCCTTTTGTAATGGCGAAAGCAATGAATTCTCTTCACGGAAGAATCCTTGAGAAGATCGGAGCGGATAAGGTCATCTATCCGGAACACTCTATGGGAGTCCGTGTGGCAAGAAATTTACTCTCCAGTGGCTTTATCGATATGTTCGAACTTTCTTCCGATTTCAGCATGGCGGAATTTAAGATTCCACAGGAATGGATAGGAAAAACACTCCGGGATCTGAAAATCAGGGAGAAATATCATATTAATCTGATCGGGCTGAAACAGGGTGAGCGGATTAATATGAATGTGCAGCCGGATAAAGTACTTCCGGCAGACTGTACGATAGTGGCTGCAGGAGCAAACAGTGACCTGAATAAGGTTTCGGGAAATTGAGGATAATATATGATCACCAGTGTAAATAATGGACAGGTAAAAAATATCATACAATTAAACCAGAAGACAAAAGCCCGCAGAGAACAAGGGCTTTTTGTTGCAGAAGGAAGAAAAATGTTTGGCGAGGCACCAAGGGAATGGGTTTCTAAAGTGTATGTGTCAGAGACACTTACCGGCGATACAGGACTGATGGTCCAGGTGGAGAAACTTCCATATGAAATAGTTGCAGATTCTGTTTTCCGTCAGATGAGCGATACACAGACTCCACAGGGAATCCTTACTGTGTTGAAAAAACCCTCCTATACAATAGAGGATATTCTTGGCGGAGAGAACCCGCTGGTCATGATCCTGGAGGATCTGCAGGATCCGGGAAATGCAGGAACGATTCTCCGTACAGGCGAGGGTGCCGGAGTAAGTGGAATCCTTCTGACAAAGACTTGCGTGGATATCACTAACCCGAAAGTTATACGATCTACGATGGGCTCTGTCTACAGAATGCCTTTTCTATATGTAGAAAGTGTGGTATCATTAACACAGGAACTGAAAGACAGAAATATCCGCACTTTTGCGGCACATCTGCATGGAAAGAACTCTTATGATCAGGAATCCTACACAGGAGGAACTGCGTTCCTGATCGGCAATGAGGGAAAAGGTCTGACAGATGAGGCTGCGGAGAGTGCAGATTGTCTGATCAGGATTCCTATGTGTGGAAAAGTAGAATCCCTGAATGCCGCCATGGCATCTGGAATTCTCATGTATGAGGCTGCACGTCAGAGAAGGTGAAAGAATAGCTATTCTGGCAGCGATATTTGTCTGTTGAGATACTGTACCAGAATAGTTGCTTTGACTGATGTCAGCACATATCAGAAAGGGGGAGTTTCATGCAGCCTTTGATCTGGCTTGGATTTCTTGCATTATTGCTTGTGATAGAAGCAATCACAGCAGGCCTCACCACCATCTGGTTTGCCGGAGGCGCATTGGTCGCAGCTATTGCGTGTTATGCAGGGGCGAACCTGACTGTACAGATACTGTGTTTTTTGTGCGTTTCTCTGGTACTTTTGATTTTTACCAGACCTTTGGCCATGAAGTACTTCAACAAAGAAACCACACAGACCAATGTAAACAGTCTGATTGGAAAGAAAGCAGTTGTGATTCAGGACATTGACAATCTGGCACAGACAGGTCAGGTTCGTATCAATGACATTGAATGGACTGCACGTTCTGCCGATGACGAAAAAATCGGCAAAGACACCGTCGTGACGATTCAGGAGATCCGCGGTGTGAAACTCATTGTAAAACAAAATAAGGAGGATTAGTTATGGGCGTGGTTTTTCTGATAGTCATTATCATTATCGCAGTATGGGTACTTGCATCCTGCATCCGCATCGTGCCACAGGCATATGCAGTGATTCTGGAACGCCTTGGCGCTTATCAGGCAACCTGGAGCACCGGAATTCATTTCAAGATTCCGTTCATTGAACGAGTAGCAAGAAAGGTAAATCTGAAGGAACAGGTAGTGGATTTTCCACCGCAGCCGGTTATTACAAAGGATAACGTAACCATGCAGATCGATACAGTTGTATTCTTCCAGATCACAGATCCGAAGCTTTACACCTATGGAGTAGAGAATCCAATCATGGCCATCGAGAATCTGTCCGCAACAACCTTAAGAAATATTATCGGTGACATGGAACTGGATGAGACACTGACATCCCGTGAAACTATCAACACCAAGATGAGAGCTTCTCTTGATGAAGCAACTGATCCATGGGGAATTAAGGTTAACCGTGTGGAATTAAAGAATATCATTCCTCCGGCAGCCATCCAGGATGCGATGGAGAAACAGATGAAAGCCGAGCGTGAACGTCGTGAGGCAATCCTGATCGCAGAAGGTCAGAAGAAATCTACGATCCTTGTAGCAGAAGGTAAAAAACAGTCCGCAATTCTGGACGCAGAAGCTGAGAAACAGGCAGCGATTCTTCGTGCCGAAGCGCAGAAAGAGCGTATGATCAAGGAAGCGGAAGGTCAGGCTGAGGCAGTTCTGAAGGTACAGAATGCCAACGCAGAAGGTATCCGCATGATCAGAGAAGCGGGAGCAGATGAAGCAGTTCTGACATTGAAGAGTCTGGAAGCCTTTGCTAAAGCAGCAGATGGAAAAGCAACCAAGATCATTATTCCGTCAGATATTCAGGGAATCGCCGGTCTGGCAAGTTCTTTGAAAGAGATCGTAACTGATCCGAAGTCTGAGACTGATAAATAATAATTTATAAAGTGGATTATTAATGAAGCAGATAGAGATTTTCGTTATTGTTTACTCTGTTTTCAATAATGAGATATCTGCTTCATTACATAGGAATAAAAGGACATAAATGTTACTGTACACGAAGTGAACAGTAACAAATAAATGACATCGGGGAGAGAATTATCATGAATTTAAAAGGAAGAAATTTTCTGACACTGAAAGATTTTACACCAGAAGAGATCACATATCTCATTGATTTATCCGCAGAACTTAAAGCAAAGAAAAAAGCCGGAGAGCTTCATGAATATTACAAGGGCAAAAACATTGCGCTGATTTTTGAAAAAACAAGTACAAGAACCCGCTGCTCTTTCGAAGTAGCTGCTCATGACCTTGGAATGGGAAGTACATATCTGGATCCTACAGGTTCTCAGATCGGTAAGAAAGAAAGCATTGCAGATACAGCAAGAGTTCTGGGAAGAATGTATGATGGTATCGAATATCGTGGATTTGGTCAGGAAGTTGTAGAAGAACTTGCAAAACATGCAGGTGTTCCGGTATGGAACGGTCTGACAAACGAATACCATCCGACACAGATGATCGCAGATATGCTGACAATCCGTGAACATTTCGGTGATTTAAAAGGCCGCAAACTGGTATATATGGGCGATGCCCGTTACAACATGGGTAACTCTCTGATGATTGCCTGCACAAAACTTGGTATGCATTTCGTAGCCTGCACAACTAAGAAATATTTCCCGAATGCAGAGCTTGTTGCTCAGTGTGAGGAATATGCAAAAGCATCCGGCGGAAGCATCACTCTTACAGAAGATGTTCAGACAGGAACAAAAGACGCCGATGTTATCTATACAGATGTATGGGTATCCATGGGTGAGCCGGACGAAGTATGGACAGAGAGAATCCATGATCTGACACCTTATAAAGTAACAAAAGATGTTATGAAGAACGCAGGAGAGAAAGCAATCTTCCTTCACTGCCTGCCGGCATTCCATGATCTTAAGACAAAGATTGGCAAGGAAATGGGAGAGAGATTTAACCTGACAGATATGGAAGTAACAGACGAAGTATTTGAGTCTGAACAGTCCAAAGTATTTGACGAGGCAGAAAACCGTATGCATACCATCAAAGCAGTTATGGTAGCAACATTAGGAGAGCCGGAGAACAAATAATGGCACAGAATGATCTGTATAATGAAGAAACAATTTCAAAGGCAATAAATACAAAATGGGCGGGCAAAACCGTCCATTTTGCAAAAGAAACAGATTCTACGAATTCATGGATCAAGCGCCTTGCAAAAGAAGGTGCAGAGCATGGAACACTGGCAGTTGCAGAATTTCAGTCAGCAGGCAGAGGCCGTTTTGACAGAAAATGGGAAGCGCCGGAAGGAAGTTCTATTATGATGACTTTGCTTCTCAGACCGGAATTTTCTCCGCAGTATGCGTCTATGCTGACGCTGGTTATGGGACTTGCAGTGGCACAGGCGGTAGAAGAACTGGGCTTTGAGGTAAGTATCAAGTGGCCGAACGATGTGGTCATTTCCAGAAAAAAGATCTGCGGAATCCTGACGGAAATGGGAACAAATGGAGTGAAGATCAATTATGTCCTCATCGGAGTGGGAATCAATGTAAATCTTAAAGAATTTCCGGAAGAAATGCAGGATAAGGCGACATCATTGATCCTTGAAAGTGGTCAGGAGTACGACAGAAATCAGGTAATCTCGCAGGTGATGAAATACTTTGAGATTAACTATGAGAAATTTGTGCAGACCTGTGATTTCACACATCTCCTGGAAGATTACCATAAGATTCTGGCAAACCTGAACCAGCCGGTAAGAGTGCTGGATGGAAGCAAGAGTTTTGAAGGAATCTGCAGAGGAATCGATGAAAAGGGTGAACTGCTTGTGGAGAAGCAGGATAAAGAAATCACAAAAGTCAGCGCGGGAGAAGTTTCAGTGCGCGGGCTTTACAGTTATGTGTAATAAAGAAGTGATATAGCGAAAGAGGGAAATAGTAATATATGTATCAGAACAACATTACTCTCTGCGGCGCAAGCGCCTACGAGAAGAAATTTTATTTTAACCAGGACTTCAATGCACTTCCGGATCATGTAAAGAAAGAACTGCAGATCATGTGCGTTCTTTATACAGAAGATGTAGGCGGAATCCTGACATTGGAATTTGACGAAAATGGAAGACTCCAGTTCAAGACAGAGGCACTGGAGGCAGATGCCCGCTATGATGAAATCGGAAGCGGACTGAAAATCAAGCAGATTCAGCAGGAGAAGAAAGAACTTCTGGAATCCCTGGAAATGTATTACAAAGTATTCTTCCTGGGAGACATTCCTGAAGAAGAACTGAAGAAAACACCGGGCAGTGAGGAATAAATTCATGCAAGGGACAGATAGAATGGAAAGCATGAAAGAGAATCCTGCGCGGACAGGTAGCAGACTGGTGGGGGCAGATGGGAAACCAATCCAGATGCAATGGAAAATCGGTAACGTCCAGATTGACAATCCATTTGTGCTGGCACCGATGGCCGGAGTGACGGATCTGCCGTTTCGAACTCTGTGCAAGGAGCAGGGAGCGGGGCTGATCTGTATGGAAATGATCAGCGCCAAGGCAATTTCTTTCCATAATAAAAACACTTACGCATTGATGGAAATTGACCCTTGTGAGCACCCGGTTTCCATGCAGCTTTTTGGCAGTGAACCAGACCTCATGGCGGAGGTGGCGAAATCTATTGAGGACAGAGAGTTTGACATTCTGGATATCAATATGGGATGCCCGGTGCCAAAGGTTGTAAACAATGGCGAGGGTTCTGCATTGTTGAAAACCCCGGATTTGATTGAAGAGATTGTCCGAAAAGTGTCATCTGCTATTAAAAAGCCTGTAACTGTCAAAGTGCGTATTGGCTTTGAAAATGAACCGATAGATATCGTGGAAATCGCAAAACGTATTGAGGATGCGGGTGCGGCAGCACTTGCCGTACATGGCCGTACCAGACAGCAATATTATTCAGGTACCGCAGACTGGGATACCATCCGCAGAGTAAAAGAAGCAATCACGATTCCGGTGGTCGGAAATGGGGATGTAGATTCTCCGCTGAAGGCAGAAGCTTTGATAAAACAGACTGGCTGCGATGCGGTCATGATCGGACGTGCAGTGAGAGGAAATCCATGGCTGTTCAGGGAACTGAATCACTACTTCCAGACAGGAGAACTGCTGGGACGCCCGTCGGCAGAGGAAATCCGTGAGATGATCCTGCGACATGCGAGAAAGCAGATAGAGCTAAAAGGTGAGTTTGTAGGAATTCGTGAGATGCGCAAACATGTCGCCTGGTATACCGCAGGAATGCGTCACAGCGCCGGACTTCGAAGAGAGTCAAATACGATTGAGAGCTACGAAGCATTGGAACAGCTTTTGTCCAGATTGGGATAAAATGAAAGCCGTGCCAGCCGATGAAACGGTGTTTTTTTGATGATGGAAAATGATAGAAAATCAGGTATATGATTTAATCAAAAGGCGCCGGGAATGCTTGACAATCCGGGCGCTTTTTTGTATAATACAGAAATTGTGAATATCCTAGAATAAGTCTGCCCTTTTTCAGGTATGATGTATCAGGAAGCACATAAATCCATGTAGTGATCCGGGGTGTATATAAGACACCATAGACTATATACCGGATGTTGAAAGGGAGTAAGGTTATTATGGAAGAAAAGAAAAACTTACTAACTTATGCAGGACTTAAAAAATTAGAAGAAGAGCTGCATGATTTAAAGGTAGTAAAGAGAAAAGAAGTAGCAGAGAAAATTAAGGAAGCCAGAGAACAGGGCGACTTATCAGAGAATGCGGAATACGATGCAGCGAAAGACGAACAGAGAGACATTGAAGCACGTATCGAAGAAATCGAGAAGATCTTAAAGAATGCTGAAGTTGTAGTTGAGGACGAAGTAGATCTTGACAAGATCAGCGTTGGATGTAAAGTAAAAGTACACGATTTTGAATTCGAAGAAGATATCGAACTGAAAATCGTAGGTTCCACAGAGGCTAACAGCCTTGAAGGCAAGATTTCCAACGAATCTCCTGTTGGAAAAGCACTTATGGGTGCTCACACAGGCGATGTAGTAGAAGTTGAGATGCCAGCCGGAATCATGAAATACAAAGTTCTGGAAATCCAGAGAAACGTATAAGAAACGGATGACTGAGGTGCGCGTAAAGATTTTCCATGCAGAGCATGACGCGCACCTTTCTGTGACTATAAAAGATTAATTGTAACTGTTCAGTACCTCACAGTTACGAGTCAAAATCCATTAAAAATCGCCTTCGGCGATGGGGTATTGACTTGTATTCTTAAGGATTTTGGCATGTTCATGCCAAAACACCTCGCGGGATAGTAGACTGCTGAATAGTTACGATTAATCAAATAAATACAAGAATATAAGGAGGAATCAAGGTGGCACAGCAGAAGCAGCAGGAACAGGATTTAAACCAGTTACTGAAGGTACGTCGTGAGAAACTTGCAGATCTTCAGGCTAACGGAAAAGATCCATTTCAGATCACAAAATTTAACCAGACTCATCACTCACTCGAAGTGAAGAACCTTTACGAAGCACATGAGGCAGAACTTCTCAAAGACCGTCAGGAAGTAGATGTAACCGGTCTTGATGAAGAACAGGCAAAGGAAGCTGTTAAGAAAGATTACGAAGAAAGAAGAAGCATCATGGATGCAAGCCCGATCCACGTATCAATCGCAGGCCGTATGATGTTCAAGAGAGTTATGGGTAAAGCTTCTTTCTGTAATATCCAGGATTTACAGGGAAATATCCAGGTATATGTAGCAAGAGATGCAATCGGAGCAGACTCTTATGCAGACTTCAAGAAATCTGATATCGGCGATATCTTTGGTCTGGAAGGTTTTGCATTCAGAACAAGAACAGGTGAGATCTCCATTCATGCAGAGAGCATGACTCTTCTTTCCAAGAGCTTACAGATCCTTCCTGAGAAATTCCATGGTCTGACAGATACAGATACACGTTACCGTCAGAGATATGTGGATCTTATTATGAATCAGGACAGCAAGAGTGTATTTATCAAGCGTTCTCAGATCCTTAAAGAAATCCGTAACTTCCTTGCAGACCGTGATTTCATGGAAGTTGAAACTCCAATGCTTGTTGCAAATGCAGGTGGAGCAGCAGCAAGACCATTCGAAACACATTACAATGCACTGAACGAAGATGTTAAGCTTCGTATTTCTCTGGAACTTTATCTGAAGAGACTGATTGTTGGTGGTCTTGAGAGAGTTTTCGAGATTGGCCGTGTATTCCGTAACGAAGGTGTTGACACTCGTCATAACCCGGAGTTCACCCTGATGGAACTTTATCAGGCATATACAGATTACGAAGGAATGATGGAACTGACAGAGTCCATGTTCCGTTATCTGGCAGAGAAGGTCTGCGGTTCTGCGAAGATTTCCTACAATGGTATCGAGATCGACCTCAGCAAACCGTTTGAGCGTCTGACCATGAATGATGCAATCAAGAAATATGCAGGAATTGATTTTGATGAAGTTGCAGATGATGAAGCAGCTAAGAAGCTTGCAGATGAGCATCATATTGAATATGAAGAACGTCATAAGAAGGGTGATATCATCAATCTGTTCTTCGAGGAATACTGTGAGAAAGAACTGATCCAGCCAACATTTATCATGGATCATCCGATCGAGATTTCTCCTCTGACAAAGAAGAAACCTTCTGACCCGAACAAGGTAGAGCGTTTCGAGCTTTTCATCAATACATGGGAAATGTGTAACGCATATTCCGAGCTTAATGACCCAATCGATCAGAGAGAGCGTTTCAAAGCACAGGATGCTCTTGCTGACGCAGGAGATGAGGAAGCGAACCACACAGATGAAGACTTCCTGAACGCACTGGAGATCGGTATGCCGCCTACAGGTGGTATCGGATACGGAATCGACCGTCTGGTTATGCTGCTTACAGACAGTGCAGCAATCCGTGACGTTCTTCTGTTCCCGACAATGAAGTCCCAGGGCGCAGCAAAGAACGAAGCAAACAATGCTGCACAGGAAACAAAGCCAGTTGAGAAGATTGATTTTTCCAAAGTAAAAGTTGAGCCATTATTCGAAGAAATGGTTGATTTCGATACTTTCAGCAAGTCAGATTTCAGAGCTGTAAAGGTAAAAGCATGTGAAGCAGTTAAAAAATCTAAGAAGCTGTTACAGTTCACTCTGGACGATGGAACAGGCACAGATCGTACCATTTTAAGCGGTATTCACGCTTATTATGAGCCAGAAGAACTGGTTGGAAAAACGCTGATCGCTATCACAAACCTGCCGCCAAGAGCTATGATGGGAATTGATTCTTGTGGAATGTTACTTAGTGCAATCCATGAGGAAGAGGGAGAAGAAAAACTTCATCTTCTGATGGTTGATGACCATATCCCGGCTGGTGCAAAGTTATACTAAAAATCAAAAAATGTGTTTGTAAAAGTTGCATACTACAACAGAAGTACAACAAATTTTTGTTGTATAATACGTGATAACACTTGATATTACGTTGTTGTGCTTATGAATTGAGCTTTATAAATGTATCGCAAGGACATTTTCCTAAGAGAAATTTTAGGGAAGTGTCCTTTTTTGTTGTAGTCGAAATCCAAATTAAAGTAAAAATAACAGTCTAAAGGAGAAGAAGCAATGACAAACACAGCGTTAAGAGCAGGGAATAGCAATTCTCGCACAATTACTTTCAAGAGCAAGGAACACGAAAAATTTTATGAGGAATATCTGGAAAAATGCAGATATCAAGATGTCTATCATCAGGCTCTGGTTTATTGCCTGGGTATCGACAGAGACACAAGAGAAAATGTGAATAAAATCTATAATTTTAAAACTGGATGTGTAAAAACGGAATGCCTGCAGGAAGGATGGCAGACCAGTGGAAGTTTACGAATTGTCCGCATGGCATTTAATCTTTACTGTAATGGAACACCAAGTGTCGGAGATTATGAAGCAGAGGAAGATCAGTTAAAAGAGTGTCAGTATTATACCGTAGAAGATCTGTTTTGCTGCGGATATGCCCGGTATTTTTGGGAAGCCATTAAAATCCGTTATCCAGAGTATTGTTTTTACAGAGACTGGGAGGATATGTATGCTGAAAATTAGATTACAGGGTACTTTAAAGGATATTCAATGGTTCCGTCGTATTTTGGAAAAGCATAAAGAATTGGATGTTCTGGAAGTATCGGATGCTTATGCGAATAAAGGAACAAGCAAATATTTTCGTGTTTATGTTGAAGTAGAAGAAAAAGAGTAAATCGGAGGAAAGTATATATGTGTAAAGTAATTGCTATTGCAAATCAGAAAGGCGGAGTAGCCAAAACAACGACAACAATCAATCTGGGAGCAGGACTGGTGAAGTCAGGGAAAAAGGTAGTCCTGGTAGATGCTGATCCACAGGGGCATTTGACAATGGGATTGGGATTTCCAAAGAATCTCAAGGTAACATTAAAGAGCATGATGGAGAACATCATCATGGGGCTGGAATTTGATCCAAAAGAAGCAATTCTTCATCATGAAGAAGGAGTTGACCTGATTCCGTCCAATAAATTGCTTGCCGGTATGGATATGTCCTTATTTACAGTGGAGGACAGAGAAAAGGTGTTGAAAGAGTATCTGGAACTGCTGAAGGATGAGTATGATTATATTCTGATTGACTGTATGCCATCACTGGGAATGCTGACGATCAATGCTTTGAGTGCTGCGGACAGTGTTCTGATTCCGGTGCAGCCACAATATTATGCGGCAGATGGACTCATGGAATTACTGAAAGTGGTTAAGGGAATCCATCAGAGGTTCAATCCAGATTTACAGATAGAAGGCATTTTATTCACAATGGATAATTGCCGCTACAATAATGCAAAGAGAAACAAACAGGCAATTAAAACTACATATGGAAATGACATTAAGATTTTTGAGCAGACAATTCCGAGAACGGAAAGTCTTGCAGAAACAGCATCGGAGGGTGTAAGTATCTTTGCCTATGATGGAAAAAGCAAAGGGGCAGACAGCTATCTGGAACTGGTTCAGGAGGTGTTGAAACATGCGTAGACCAAAAAAAGATATTCAGCTTACCTCTTATGATGAATTACTGGGATTAGAGGAAACACCAGAAAAGAGTATGAACCAGGTTGTGGAAATAGATCTGGCAAAGCTCTATCCCTTTAAAAATCATCCGTTTCATGTAAATGATGATGAAATAATGGCTGAAACCGTAGAGAGTATTAAAACTTATGGTGTTTTGACTCCTGCACTGGTAAGACCTCGACCAGAGGGGGGCTATGAGATGATTTCCGGACACAGAAGAAAAAGGGGCTGTGAACTGTGTGGAAAGACTACATTGCCAGCTCTTGTCCGAAATTATACGGATGATGAAGCAGTCATTATTATGGTCGATTCTAATATTCAGCGTGAAAACCTACTGCCAAGTGAAAAAGCCCATGCCTATAAGATGAAATATGATGCAATGAAGCATCAGGGAAGCAAAGGCGAAAAATATACAGCAGATATGGTTGGGGAAGCTGCCGGGGACAGTGGAAGAACTGTACAGAGATATATCCGTCTGGCGGCATTATCCGATGCTCTGCTGGAATATGTGGACAATAATAAAATCCCTATGATCGTGGGAGAAAAGCTGTCTTATCTGAAACCAGAGGAACAGGAGTGGCTTCTGGAAGTGATTATTAACAGCAGCATCTTTCCGACAAAGCAACAGGCAGAACAGTTAAAAGAATGCAGTGCAAATGGAAAATTAAACCAGAGTTATATCTATGCGGTTTTGTTAAAAAAGGAAAGCAGTAAGATCAATGTGACGATCCCGGCAAAGAAAATCGGTAATTATTTTCCGGAGACATATTCTAAAGAACAGATAGAAGAAGTCATTTTCATGCTTTTGGACAAATGGAAAGAAAACAAAGAAGGAGTAGCAGATGCAGAAAATACAGTTTGATTATTTTACAGGGATGGAAGCGGAACAATACAGCTTTTATCGTGTCCCTAAAGTACTGTTTACAGAATCCTGCTTTAAAACTCTTTCTTGTGAAGCAAAGGTATTATACGGTCTGATGCTGGACCGTATGAGCCTGAGCATTAAGAACAGATGGCTGGATTCAGAGGACAGAGTATACATTATCTTCACTGTAGAAGAAATTGCAGAGTTGATGAACTGCGGAACCCAAAAAGCAGTGAAACTGGTAAAAGAGCTGGACAGCAGTAATGGGATCGGGCTGATTGAGAAGAAACGTCTGGGACTGGGAAAACCGAATGTTATTTATGTGAAAAATTTTATGATCAGAGAGATTCCAGACCAAAAGCCAGCAGAGGGCTGTGCAGATTTGCAATCCGAGCAGGAAGAATATAAAAAAATTGCAGATTTGCAATCAAAACAGAAAACACATAAGAAATGTGCAAATTTGCAACAAGAAGCAGAAAACAAGGGGAAAACAGGCATTTCTCTGAATTGTGAAAATCATCATTCAGGAGTAGTGAAAACCACAATTCAGGATTATGGAGAATCACAATTCCAGAATAGTGAAAATCACAATTCAAGAATGGTGGAAAACACAAATCCAGAATTTCCAGAATCACAATTCCAAAATAGTGAAAATCATCATTCAAGAATAGTGGAAATCACAAATCCAGAATGCCCGAAATCACAATCTAATAATACTGATATTAACAAGACTGATATTAGTGAAACTGAGATAAATCAATCTTATCCAATCACATCAGGTAATTTCCAAAAGAAAAAAGATGTGATGGAGGAGATGAGAGCATATCGTGAAGTAATTCATGAAAACATAGATTATCAATATCATGCAAAGGAAGATGTAGATGAACTGGTAGAACTGATAATTGAAGTTATGATGATGCCGGAGGACAGTATGATTCGCATTGCAGGAGTAGAAAAGCCAGTTGCTTTGGTGAAAAGCAGGTTTATGAAACTGAACTATTCGCATATCGAATATGTGCTGTTTTGTCTGAACCGAAATACAACCAAGGTTGGGAATATTAAAGCCTATCTTCTGACCGCCCTGTATAATGCACCGGCAACGATAAACAGCTATTATCAGGCAGAGGTTAATCACGATATGTATGGAGGATAAAGGAATATGAAGAAGATGATCAAAAAAGTGATAGTACCAATGTTGGTGATCGCTATATTGTTTGCGGTGCTAAGACCGTTTTGTATCCAGGATGGGAAGTGCAATTATTTCTTGATGTTACTTCTGATGGGGATACCGTTTGGAATTGGAAAAATGTGTGTCTGGATGGTTCCAAGAGGGTTTGACCTCGGAGGAACACTGGCAGTATGGACAATGAATCTTCTGATCGGAGGATTGATCGGAAGCATCATTCTCCTTGCAATGGTTGGACAGGCAATTATTTATCTCTGCGTTTTTCTGATTACAGTTCTTGCAGGAATACATAAAATACCGAGAATAAAATGAAATAGATTTTTTGAAAAGCAGCTAAGACAAAAATTAGCTGCTTTTTTTCGGGAAACTTTGCGACACAATGGCGTAAAGTTGGGACAAATTGCAGGAAAGGAGACACCGTATTGAGCAATCGTGCAATTTCCACAGAACTTATTGAATTGGGAGAACGGATCAGAAAACGCAGACAGGAAATGAAGTTGTCACAGGAATCTTTTGCGGAAAAAGCAGGTATCAGTGTCAATACGGTCAGCAGAATTGAAGGCGGGCAAACTGCAATGTCTGTTGAGATTTTCAGGAAGATGATTGAGATATTGGAAATAGATGCCAATATCCTGCTGGGAAAAGAGAAAGGTGATACAGAAAAGCAGGAATCAGTTCAGGAAGTGCTTTACCGTATTCAGAAGATGCAATGGAAAGAGCAGAAAATTATCATGCAGACCATAGATTCTCTGATAGACAGTTTTAATGAATATCGGTGAAATTTCACCATATATGGGGTGCAAAATCAAAAAACTCCCCATATATGCTAAGGATAATAGAATCGTGTGCTGTTAAAATGGAAAACAGAGAGAAAAAGACAGAAACAAAGAAGGGAGATAGGATGAATGACCAGAGAAGAAAATTTACTTTATCGGAGGCAGTGCCCCTATGATGCAATGGGAGACTATTCTGTTTTGATGGAAAATGAAAAGCAGATAAAAGCAGAAAGAAATGCCAAAAAATCTGATCCAGGCATCAGACGGAAAATAAAGTAGAGGATATTGTAACTATCAGAAAGGGCAGTAAGGAAGTTTCAGGCTCTCGTTTAAAAAAAACGGGTGTACCGGAAGCTGTTTTTTACTGCCCTTTTGTCAGTAGATTAGTAAGAATCCTATCCTTTCTGCCGATGGGCACCTGTTGCCAGCAGGCAGAAAGGTGGTAATTATGCTTACATTGCAGGAATTGAAACAGGTTGTAAGTAACAGGGAAGAAAGAAGAAAGGTTCCGTCCGCTAAATATTTAAGAGAAAACGATGTAGCAGTTGCGAAGCAGAGGTTGATGGATTGTGCGGAAATTATCGTATATCAGACCGGATATGTTCTCTATTGTGTGGGGGAATATGCAACGGTTTTTCCGTTATTTACCTGTCGAGATTATGTATATGAAGCAGAAAGAAAAATAGCAGTTGTTGAGGAGGATTTTTTCAATGATCAACCTTGGTATGTAAGGCTGATATTAGAAGGCGAAGACCGGCTGTGGAGAAATGGGGAAACACGAGAACATAATAATTGCATTTCGTATAGCTGTATTTCCGAAGAATGGTGCGAATTGGCAGATAAAGGACAATGGCTGCTTGAAAGAATCATTGCAGAGGAAACAGTCAGGGAGCTGATGGATTTGCTGACAGAGCGACAGAGACAGATGCTCCAGCGTATTTATTTTCAGCAGAAGACACAAAAAGAAGTTTCGCATGAACTGGGTATTACAGTTCCGGCAGTATCAAAGTGTATTTCACAGGCAATGCAGAAAATGCGGAATAATTCGGATGGCTCTGCCAGAGAATTGGAAAAAGGAGACTGGAAGTATGCCTGGTAAAAAGCCAAAAGAAAGACAACACTACATGCTGCGTGTAAATGATACGCTTGTGGAAGTTACCAGGGCAGTATATCTGGCCTGGTATCAGGCTGGAAGAAAAGAGCGATACCAGATTGAAAAAATGCAGAGGCATGGAGTATGCAGTATGGAGGAATTACAGGAAAAAGGCTATGACTGCTCTTTTTCGGTAGTATCACCGGAAGAAATCGTTATCAGACTGTCAGAAATACAGGAACTGGAAAAAGCTCTGGGATATTTGCCTAAAGAAGAGGCAGAACTGATAACGCTATTGTTTTTTGAAGAATTTACAGTAAAAGAAACGGCACAGTATTTTGGATGCTGCCCAAAGACGATTAGAAACCGGAGGAAGAAAATATTGGAGAAATTAAAAGAGCAACTGGAAAACACATAAAACAATATTGGAATAAAAATTCTTAAAAAATTTTTCAAACAGGTTAATTTTTGCCCTTTCACACATGCGGTTAGTGAAGGGGCAAATGTCTATTTTCAATTCGAGATAATAACTCCCCTTAAAAATTGAACCTTGACAATTTCATACCAGCAGCGAGAGGATACCCGGAATTTTTCAGCTACGCATTTTGCGGCGGGAATCCGGTGAAAACGTGAAGGGATACGGATGGGAGGCACCCTTTGCAGGAACGATTACGAATTACCTCTTGCGGCTTAATGCTTGATCCTGAACTTTACCTGAGTGTCATTCCTGTTTTACAGGATGACAGCAGATACCATGTGGCGGTGTTTCAAAAAGGCACTGCCATATGAATGTGCTGTTATCAGAGTGATTTCTGTACCAGCAATAAAATGTGGGAGGTGGTTCCAATGATTGAATAATGCAGGTGTGAGCCTGCATGAAAACAGAACAGATAATAGAAGAAAGAGAGGATTCAGTCAAAATGAAAATGAGATTCAAAAGATTCTTGTCCGGATTTATGGCAGTCGCAACACTGGCTTCTGTCATTATTCAGCCAGTAGCAGTTTCGGCTTCTGAATTAGAACCGGAAGAAATACCATTTGAACAGCAGTATGCGGAATTAAAAGATGTTCAGGATTCCCTTGATCCGGACGAGATCGTAAAGGCAAATGACATTGAACTTTCTTATGGGCAGGAATTTGATGTAGAAGTTGATCTGTCTGGAATCGAAGGTGTAGATGAAAGTAAGATCAAGATTTTATTCCATGAAGCAAAGAATGAAACTGGTACAGATTTTGACACACATACACCGGATACTTACAAGGCTGTCTATGCAGTAGAACCAGTCAGCGGTCATCCTGCTTATAGAATCAGCAGAAATATTACAGTGAAAGAACCGGAAACAGAAGTGCAGTCAGAGCGTTCTTCGGACAGTACAGTGAATGTTGACGATGATACTGGGGATACGGAGCAGAGCGAGGAGGATTCGGAGTCGCACAGGGAAACACAAAACGCTGAAAGCACAGCAGATTTGGAATCTGAATTAACCGTTTCAGAAGCACTGGAACAGGCAGAGAGTAATGGCATTGACCTTTATGCAATGGAAGCCGGAGAAACAGTAACCTTTATGGCTGCGGCAGGCAATGCCAGAAGTTCACAGCAGGTTTCTGTGACCAGAGGAGCAGAATACCGATATGCAGATTACGGATATGGAACATATCTGACTTACCAGTATACTGTAAAATTTGGAAATGTATCTGCCACAGCATATTGTGTACAGCCCTCCAAACCGGGACCTGGCAGTGGAACTTACACGATCAACAAGGTTGGCGATGGAAAAGCACTTGCGAAAGTGTGTTATTACGGTACAAAGGCTTCCGGTGATGATGGATTTTTCACAGAGGAAAACGGATATGGCAATTTAAGTACAGGAGCCAGATTCATTCTGGTACATCTGGCAGCATCTTATGCAAATGGAAGTGGGGATGCCTTTTCTGGTGCAAACAGTACTGCACAGAATCTGGCAATGAAACTTTATAATTACTGTATTTCACAGCCGGAAATTCCGGATGTGGAAATGTCCTTTTCGGATGCAGATGTAAAAGCCTATGTGGATGGCAACAGTCAGAGAACAAAGGATATTACATTTAATGCGGATGCGTTACAGACCATTACCATGAAACTTCCGGCAGGTGTACAGCTTCATAACCTGACAACAGGAAAAACAAGTAAAGCTGGAGAAAGCGTAGAAATCTGTGGTGGTACAAAGTTTTATCTGTCCGCACCATTAACACAGGTGAGTGATGTGGCAGGAAGCTGGTTTGCAACCATGAAAGGAAGCATTACCAAAGATTATTCAGCTTATAAGATTTCAACAGGTTCCGGAAACCAGGATCTGGCTCTGGTATTTGGCGAAGGCGTTGACGATGAGAAATATGTAGATTTTAAAGTATTCTGGGTACAGCAGGCAAGTGTTAAGGTGATCAAGAAAGATGCCAAGTCAGACGCAAAGCTGTCTGGTGCTGTGTTTGGATTATACAGTGATGCAGAATGTACCAAACTGATCACACAGTTACCTGCGACGGATGAAAACGGTGAAGCGTCCGTACAGATCACCAAGACACAGGATACCGTATATCTGAAAGAGATTACAGCTCCAAGCGGATACCGTATCAATGCAACAGCTTACAACGTGAAACTGGAAGTCAGCAAGACCACAACCGTTACTGTTCCAGATGAAGAACAGATGGGACAGCTTACCGTTTATAAAGAAGGTGAGGTTCTGGTTGGTGCAGATGTGACAGAAAATGGCACAACATTTAAGTATGAGAAACGCAGACAGAGTGGTGCTGTTTATGATGTGTATGCTGGAGAAGATATTAAAACTGCCTATGGTACAAAGATTTACAGCAAGGGTGATCTGGTAAAAGAGAATCTGACAACAGATACAAACGGAGCTACCGTTCTTAAAAATCTGTATCTTGGTACATATATCGTAAAAGAGAAACAGGCTCCGACAGGATTTTATAATGCCGGAGAGGAAAAGACAGTAACATTATCCTATGCAGGACAGAATGTGGATGTTGTTTTTACTGAGACAACCTTTACCAATGACAGACAGAAAGTAGAAGTAATGGTAACAAAACAGGATGAAGATACAGAAAATCCTCTGGCTGGAGGAATCTTTGGACTTTATGCTGCAAGTGACATTACCAACGTGGATGGAACCGTCATTGTAAAGAAAGGGACACTGATCCAGAAAGAGACAACAGGAGCAGACGGAACAGCGAAGTTTACAGCAGACCTGCCGCTTGGATTTTCTTATGATGTGAAAGAAGTGCAGGCACCGAAAGGGTATGTGAGAAACACAGATGATGTTTATACGTTTGCTTTCTCTTATACGAATGATAAAGAAGCAAAACAGACATTCAAGCATACATTCAAAAATGAACGTGTGACAGCTAAGATTTCTCTGCAGAAGCAGGATAAAGAAACCAAAAAGGCAGTTCCACAGGGCGATGCCACTCTGGAAAAAGCAGTATATGGACTGTATGCTCGTGAGGATATTGTGCATCCGGATGGTGCTACTGGCGTGATCTATAAAGCAGGAGAACAGGTTGCCACTCTTACGACAGATGAGAATGGACAGGCTTCTGTGGATGGATTATATCTTGGTAATTACTATGTGAAAGAGATTACTCCTCCAACTGGTTATCTGGCAGATGAAGAAGAACATGATCTGGTCTGCAATTACGAAGGAGATCTTGTAGCAGAAGTAAAACGTGACTGTCTGTCTCTGGAGCAGGTAATGAAACAGCCATTCCAGATTATCAAGGCGGCAAATAACGGAAAGACCGATGCCGACTTACTGAAAGGGGCAGGATTTACCGCTTATCTGGCATCATCCCTGAAAGTAAAAGAGGATGGAAGCTATGATTTTGATTCTGCAAAACCGGTAGTGATCGGGGAAAACGGAGCAACAGAAATCTTTACAGATGAAAAAGGTTATGCCTGCAGTATTGCGATTCCTTATGGAACTTATATTGTGCGTGAAACCACGACACCTCATAATTACACTCCGGTAGATGATTTTACAGTGCGTATCACTGAGAACAACCCGAACCAGCCACAGACATGGAGAGTGCTTCTGGATGACGAGTTTGAAGCGAAACTGAAAATCATCAAACAGGATGATGAGACGAAAAAGGCAGTGCTTCAGAAGAATACAGAGTTCAAGATTTTCAACATGGACACTGAGAAATATGTGGAGCAGGTAACAACTTATCCGACTACGGTAAAACATAAATCCTATTTTACAGATGAGCAGGGATATTTGATTCTTCCGCAGAATCTTAAAATCGGACATTATCGCATTGAGGAAGTAAATGCACCTTATGGATATACTTTGAATGAAAATTACTATGAGGTAACAGTAGATTCCAATACTGCATACCAGATGGACGGAACTTCCGGGGATGTGATCATTGAAGCAGTTTATGAGAACCATCCTGTTAAGGGTGAACTGACTATCGTAAAAAAAGGCGAAGTTCTGGACGGATTCAAGGATGATTTTACATATCAGACAGAAAATCTGGAAGGGGCAGAGTTTGAGATTTACGCTGCCGAGGACATCTATACTGCAGATTTCCAGAAAGATGATAATGGAAACCGTATTCTGGAATATGCGGCAGGAACACTGGTAAAAACGGTTACAACTGATAAAGATGGGAAAGCGGTCCTGAAAAATCTTCCGCTTGGAAGTTATAAGATTGTCGAAAAGACAGCACCGGATGGCTTTGTTTTAAACAGTGAAGCACAGATCATTACTTTTTCTTACAAAGATCAGGAAACACCAGTCCTTGAGCAGACAGCTATCTTTGAAAATGACCGTCAGAAAGTAGAAATTTCTGTGGTAAAACAGGATGCTGATACAGAAGCAGCCGTTGCAGGAGCAGAGTTTGGGCTTTATGCGAAGAATGACATGGAAGCTCATGGAACTGTGATTGTGAAAGCTGACACACTCCTTGGAAAAGCTGTTTCCGGAGAAGATGGAAAGGCTGTATTTACACGGGATCTGACATTCGGTGAGTATTATATCAAAGAACTTGCAGCACCAAACGGTTATGTATCTTCTGATGAAATTCTGGAAGTAAAAGCAGAATATCAGGGACAGGATGTTAAGGTAGTGCAGTTATCTTCTGTATTTAAGAACCAGCCTACAAAGGTTGTGGTTTCCAAGTCTGATTTAACTACTGGCGTGGAATTGTCAGGTGCGACACTTACTGTTCTGGACAAAGATGGAAATGTAGTTGATACATGGAAATCTGTAAAAGGCGAGCAACATCTGATTGAACGACTTACTGTAGGGGAAACCTATACTCTCAGAGAAGAGATGGCTCCTTATGGATACCTCAAAGCAGAAGAGATCACCTTTACGATTGAGGATACCGGGGAAATCCAGAAAGTTGAAATGAAAGATGATGTGCCGACAGGAACAATTATCATCAATAAAAATGGAGAATTTCTGGATAAAGTAACTGCACTGGATTCCGTTGGTGGCTGGATTAAACATTTATTCCAGTATGTAACAGGCAGTCTGAAAGATGTTACCTTTGAAGTCTATGCTTTAGAGGACGTGAAATCTGCTGACGGAGAAAGTGAAGATTATTATAAAAAAGACGAGCTGGTCGCAACCATTACAACGGACGATACTGGTATTGCAAAGGTATCGGGACTTCCGCTGGGTAAATACTATGTAAAAGAAAAAGCTACAGTGGACGGTTTTGTACTGGATGATGAAGCGAGAGAGATTGATCTGACATACCGGGATCAGGATACTGCAGAAGTTACTTATTCTGCTGACTGGCAGAATAACCGCCAGAAAGCAGAAGTGGAAGTTGTGAAAAAAGAGAAAGATTCTGATCGTGTACTGGAAGGTGCGGTATTTGCCCTCTGTGCCAAGGATGATATTACAGGAGCAGACGGAAAAGTAATTATGAAAGCAGATACTGTGATCGAGGAACTGGCAACAGACAAAGAAGGTAAGCTGACTTTTACGGCAGATTTACCGATTGGGTTTGCGTATTATATCAAAGAAACATCACCGGCATCCGGATTTGCAACGACAGATGAAATACAGGAGTTCACGTTTGAGTACGAGGGTGCAGAAAAGGAAAAAGTATCTTATGCTTTTACTTTTGAGGACGAGCCGACTGTAATCGAGATCACCAAGACTTCCCTGACAGATGGAAAAGAACTGGAAGGAGCTAAGTTACAGGTAACTGATGAAAGTGGTAAAGTTGTAGATTCCTGGACTTCCGGTAAGGAAGCTCATATCATCAAAGAACTGGTAGTTGGACAGAAATATACTCTGACAGAAACAAAACCAGCGGATGGTTATGTGACAGCAGAAAGCATCACGTTTACCGTTGAAGATACTGCAAAGCCACAGAAAATCGAAATGAAAGATGACGTGACCAAGGTAGAAATCTCTAAAACAGATATTTCTGGTAAGGAACTTCCAGGAGCGAAACTGACCATTCTTGACAAAGACGGTAAGACAGTAGAGAGCTGGACTTCTGAGGAAAAACCACATTACATAGAAATGCTTCCGATTGGGGAGTATACGCTTCGTGAAGAGTCTGCCCCGGATGGATATCTGGTCGCTGAAGATGTGAAATTTACAGTGGAGGATACCGGGGAGATCCAGAAAGTAGTGATGAAAGATGAGGTAAAACCGGAAGAAACACCAACGCCGGAAACACCGTCTACACAGGTAACAGATACACCGAAAACCGGAGATGATACACACATGCTGATTTGGATTCTGCTTGCGATTGCAGGTATGGCAGGCAGTGTATCAGCAGTCTGGATTGCGAAAAAAAGAAAATAAAAGTTAATGGAGGGGCATTTATGGGCAGCAAAGTCATAGATGCCCTTTTGAATGATGAAAGGGGTATAAAATGAGAACGTTATTGATTATTGCAGGGATTCTTCTGGTGTTAGCAGTCAACTTTGTTCTGTACTGCTGTATCCGGGTAGGAGCAAATGAAGACCGTCTGTTGGAAAACCATAGAAAGGAACAGATTGATGCAGGAAGAAGTGAATGAGAAAACAGTGTCCCTGTGTATTACTGGCGGAAAAGTGACAGTACGTTTATTGAAGCAGGCAATGATGCGTTTTCTGGCAGCGATGGAGAAAGAAAAAGCAGCGAAAGCAAGAAAACAGCAGGTAAAGGGACCGCCAGATAAAGATTATCATGGAAAGCAGAGTTTAAAGAAGCTGGCACAGCAGAATGTTCAGCTTTCCAATATTGAGATTACGGACAATAATATTAAGGCTTTTGAAAAAGTGGCAAAAAAATATGGTATTGATTTTAGCCTAAAACGTGATAAGTCCGTAGATCCACCGAGATATTTTGTTTTCTTCAAGGCAAGGGATGTGGATGTGATGACAGCAGCATTCCGGGAATTTACTGGAAAGACATTGAATAAAACAAAGAAACCGTCTGTCCGTAAAAAATTACAGCAGGCAATCGAAGCCCGCAGCCAGGATAAACAGAGAGAACGGGAAAAATCGAAAGAAAAACAGAAGGAGCCGACCTTATGAGTGGGATAAAAAATATAAAGAAAAAACTGAAAGGATTTCAGGTGCGTCCCCCGAATGCAGAAATGATAAAAAAGGTTCTGTTGCATATTCCGTATGTGGTTGTATTTTATGTGGTGAATAAATGCACCTGGCTGTATCAGTATTGTAGGGGCAGTACAGTAGTGGACAGGCTGATGGTCCTCCTTATGAACTATCCGTTAGCGTTTAAAAAGTTGTTGCCAAGTATACAACCGAAAAGTCTGGCTGCGGGAACTATCGCAGTAGTCAGTGTGTGGGCAGTGGTCTATTTCAAGGGAAAGAATGGAAAGAAGTTTCGTCAGGGAGAGGAATATGGTTCTGCCAGATGGGGAAATGAAAAGGATATAGCTCCTTTTATTGATCCGGTTTTTGAGAATAATATCTTGTTGACACAGACAGAACGCCTGACCATGAACAGCAGACCGAAGAAACCGAAGTATGCCAGAAACAAGAATGTCATCGTAATAGGTGGTTCCGGAAGCGGTAAGACCAGATTTTATGTGAAACCGCAGCTTATGCAGATGCCGGATAATGTGAGTTTTGTGGTCACCGATCCCAAGGGGACAATTATTGTAGAATGTGGTAAGATGTTAGCACGAGGGACACCGAAGAAAGATAAAAATGGGAAAATCCTGCGTGATAAAAATGGCAGAGTGGTAATGGCTCCTTACAAAATCAAGGTGCTGAATACCATCAACTTTGCAAAAAGTATGCATTATAACCCGTTTCATTACATCAGATCTGAAAAGGATATTCTGAAGCTGGTAAATACAATTATGGTAAATACCAAGGGAGAGGGAGAAAAATCTTCCGAGGATTTCTGGACAAAAGCGGAACGCCTGCTATACTGTGCTTTGATTGGCTATATTTATTATGAAGCACCGGAGGAAGAGCAGAACTTTTCAACTCTGTTGGAATTTATCAATGCCAGTGAAACCAGGGAAGAAGATGAAGAGTTTAAAAATGCAGTGGATTTGTTATTTGAGGAACTGGAAAGAGACGAGCCGAATCATTTTGCAGTAAGGCAGTATAAAAAATACAAGCTGGCTGCAGGAAAGACAGCAAAAAGTATTTTAATCAGTTGTGGTGCAAGACTCGCACCCTTTGATATTGCGGAACTGCGGGAACTTATGTCTTATGATGAGATGGAACTGGATATGATTGGAGATCAAAGAACTGCATTGTTTATTGTAATCTCTGATACGGATGATACATTTAACTTTGTGGTTGCTATGATGTACAGTCAGCTTTTCAATCTGTTATGTGACAGGGCAGATGACGTTCATCATGGAAGATTGCCTTATCATGTAAGAATCCTCTGTGACGAGTTCGCAAATATCGGTCAGATTCCGAAGTTTGACAAGCTGATTGCAACGATCCGAAGCAGAGAGATTTCTGCATCCATTATTCTGCAGTCACAATCACAGCTCAAGACCATTTATAAGGATGCAGCGGAAACCATCACAGGAAACTGCGATACCATGCTGTTTCTTGGTGGAAAGGAAAGTACCACTCTGAAAGAAATTTCAGAGACACTGGGAAAGGAAACGATTGATTTATATAATACTTCTGATACAAGAGGTCAGAGCAGATCTTATGGTCTGAACTATCAGAAAACGGGAAAAGAACTGATGAGCCGGGATGAACTGGCAGTCATGGATGGTAACAAATGTATTTTGCAGCTTCGTGGTGTCCGTCCGTTTTACAGTGATAAATTTGACATCACAAAACATAAACGGTATAAGCAGTTATCCGATTATGATAAAAAGAATGAGTTTCATGTGGAAGAATATATGAAACATCAGATGGAAGTCCGGTTAAGTCCGGAAGAAGCGTTCGACCTTTATGTGTATGAAGGCAGTGAACTGGAAAAACAATCAAATAATGAAAATGAAGGCACAGGGCATGTAACGTAAAACATACATAGCTCTTTTTTTATGCCCTTTTGGGAGGTAGCGATATGCGTAAGCATGAAAGACCGCCCATCAGGGCGGAACCCTCCGAGTAGTAACCGTTTGAAAATCACAATGAAAACAGCAGTTACGAAAGGAGAACATAGATTATGGCGTTTTTTACATCCGCAATTAATATTTTACAGACTCTGGTTGTTGCAATCGGAGCCGGACTTGCAGTTTGGGGAGTTATCAATCTCCTGGAAGGATATGGAAATGACAATCCTGGAGCCAAGTCCCAGGGAATCAAGCAGCTTATGGCAGGTGGAGGTGTCGTTCTGATCGGTACACAGCTTGTACCATTACTGGCGAATCTGTTTTAGCCGGGGCAGTAGGAAAGGAGAACACGCATGGATAAGATTTTTGAGTCCATAGAAGAATGGATGCGTAACCTCCTTACAGGCATGGTCAGCTCAAACCTGACGAACATGTTTACCGATGTGAATGAAAAAACCGGTGACATTGCAAGTCAGGTTGGGCAAACGCCCCAGGGCTGGAACAGCAGTATTTTCAGCTTGATCCAAAATCTGTCGGATTCTGTGATCGTACCGATTGCCGGAATGATCATAACCTTTGTGTTGTGCTATGAGCTGATTTCCATGCTCACCGAAAAGAATAACATGCATGACATAGATACATGGATGTTTTTCAAATATTTTTTCAAGATGTGGATAGCAGTCTGGTTCGTAAGCAATGCTTTTACGATTACAATGGCGATTTTTGATGTTGGACAGAATGTAGTGAACCGGGCTGCAGGTGTTATCAACCAGCAGACGGCAATCAATATTGATTCGGTAATTACCTCGATGGAGACAGCAATGGAATCAATGGAAATAGGAGAGCTGATTATACTGGCATTGGAAACGCTCCTGGCGAGTCTGTGCCTAAAGGTTATATCCGTTTTTATAACGGTTATTTTATATGGCCGTATGATAGAAATTTATCTGTATTCGTCAATCGGTGCAATTCCGTTTGCCACTATGAGCAATCGGGAATGGGGACAGATTGGCAGCAATTATTTAAGAGGATTGTTTGCACTGGCATTTCAGGGATTTTTTATCATGATGTGCGTGGGCATTTATTCTGTATTGGTTGCCAACATACAGGTATCAGACAATGTGCATACAGCACTGCTCAGTGTAATGGCTTATACAGTAATACTGTGTTTCAGTCTTATGAAAACAGGTAATTTCTCAAAGAGCATCTTTAATGCACACTAAACGTGGAAAAGGAGACGATGAAAATGGCTTTTGTATCAGTACCAAAAGATCTGACAAAAGTAAAAAATAAAATTATTCTCAATCTTACAAAACGACAGCTTATCTGCCTTGGCATTGCAGCGGCAGTAGGGCTTCCGTTTTATTTCCTGTCAAGGGGATTGATTGGTTCGAGTAATGCGGCAACCGGAATGTGTCTGTTGATGCTTCCGGCTTTTTTATTTGCCATGTATGAGAAAGATGGACTTCCTTTAGAGAAAGTCCTCAAAAATGTGATTACAGTAAAACTTATCCGTCCTCCGGTACGGAAGTATGAGGTGGAAAACCTCTATGAAAAAAAGAGAATTCTGACAAAAGCGAAAGGAGGTACCGTTCGTGGAAAAAGTAAGAAACGATAAAGAAGAATTTTCCCATCCGGATGACTGGTGGCTGGATGAAGAGGATTCTGCTGATAGTTTACCAGTGTTTGATCCGGACGAGGCAGAAGATTATGTAAAGGACAGACAGCGTTTGACGGGAGTACCGATGGTTACGGGGTATGAAGCACTGGAGCGACACCGAGGTGTCCGCAGACCAAGACGTAAATTAAGCAGACGGGAAAAACGTGCCTGGAAAAAAGCCCAGAAATATGAACTGAAATTACATAAGGCACACGAAAAGGAAGAGAAAAAGCTTGCAAAGCAGGCGGAAAAACAGGCTGCTCGTGAAGAAAAGGCGGCACAGAAACAGGCAAAAAAAGCAGAAAAGCATAAAAAAAAGACAAAGCCGCCGGGGCCTGTAAAATCCAGTGGAAAAAAGGGTACTGTAAAGAAAATATCCAGTACGAATAAAGACAGTAGAAATAAAGGGAAAGATATTACCGCACAGCAGTCCATTCCTTACAGGGAAATGGGAAAAGACGGGATCTGTCGTGTGGAGGATGGGTATTATTCAAAGACGATTCGTTTTTATGACATTAACTATCAGTTGGCACAAAACGAAGATAAAAATACCATTTTTGAGAACTGGTGTGATTTCCTGAATTATTTTGACAGTACCATCCATTTTCAGTTGTCCTTTATCAATCATTACAGCAATATGACGGAATATGAAGATGTGATCCGTATCAAAAAGCAGAATGACAGTTTTGATGATCTGCGTATGGAGTTTGCCCAGATGCTTAAAAGCCAGTTGGCAAAGGGAAATAATGGTCTTATCAGAACCAAGTACATTACATTTGGGATTGAAGCGGATAATATCCGGGAAGCGAAACCGAAACTGGAACGTATAGAAACTGATATTCTCAATAATTTTAAGGTTTTCGGGGTATCTGCGTATCCGTTAAATGGTGCGGAGCGTTTGCAGATCATGTATGAAACATTCAACCAGAATGTCAAAGTGCCATTCAGGTTCAGCTATGATGATATGCTGCGTACCGGGTTGAATACAAAGGATTACATTGCTCCATCCAGCTTCCTGTTTAAAAATGGAAAGGATTTTCAGATGGGAGATACTATCGGGGCAGTATCCTATCTGCAGATACTGGCACCGGAGCTGACGGATAAAATGCTCGCTGAATTTCTGGAAATGGACTGTAATCTGCTTGTGAATCTGCATATCCAGTCCATCGACCAGATGAAAGCAATCAAGCTGGTAAAGAGTAAGGTTACGGACATTAACCGTATGAAAATCGAGGAACAGAAAAAAGCGGTACGTTCCGGATATGATATGGATATTATCCCGTCTGATCTGAACACATACGGAGGGGAAGCGAAAAGACTTCTGGAAGATTTACAGTCAAGGAATGAGAGAATGTTCCTTGTGACTGTGGTGTTCTTAAATACAGCGAAAAATAAACAGGAGCTGGAAAATGTGGTATTTCAGACCGCAGGTATTGCACAGAAATATAACTGTGCGTTGAAAAGACTGGACTATCAGCAGGAACAGGGACTTATGAGCAGCTTGCCGCTTGGAAGAAACTGGATTCCGATCAAGCGGGCCTTAACTACCACGTCAACAGCTATTTTTGTTCCTTTTACAACGCAGGAACTGTTTATGGGTGGGGAATCTATCTATTATGGGTTAAATGCCCTGTCTAATAACCTGATCATGGCAGACCGGAAAAAGTTGAAAAATCCAAATGGTCTGATACTTGGTACTCCCGGTTCTGGTAAATCTTTTGCGGCAAAAAGAGAGATCACCAATGTATTTATTGTCACAAAAGACGACATTATCATCTGTGATCCGGAGGGAGAGTATTTTCCTTTAGTCCGGGCATTTAACGGACAGGTTATCCGTATTTCCCCAACCAGTCATGATTACATCAATCCAATGGATATTAACATCAATTATGCGGATGATGACGATCCGCTATCGTTGAAATCAGATTTTATCCTTTCGCTTTGTGAACTGGTAGTAGGAGGAAAAAACGGTCTGGAACCAGTGGAAAAAACAATCATTGACCGATGTGTGCGTCTGGTATATCAGGACTATCTTTCAGATCCGGTTCCGGAGAAAATGCCAATCCTGGAAGATCTATATAATCTGCTTCGCAAACAGGAAGAGGCTGAGTCGCAGCGGCTGGCAACGGCACTGGAAATCTATGTAAATGGCTCCCTGAAGGTGTTTAATCACCGCACAAATGTAGAACTGAACAATCGTCTGGTATGTTTCGATATTAAAGACCTTGGTAAACAGTTAAAAAAACTTGGCATGTTGATTGTTCAGGATCAGGTTTGGAACAGGGTAACAGTCAACCGTTCTGCTCATAAATCCACCAGATATTACATTGATGAGTTCCATCTGTTGCTGAAAGAGGAACAGACAGCAGCGTACAGTGTGGAAATCTGGAAGAGATTCAGGAAGTGGGGAGGTATTCCGACTGGTATCACGCAGAACGTAAAAGATCTGCTTGCATCAAGGGAAATCGAGAATATCTTTGAAAACTCAGATTTTATCCTGATGCTCAACCAGGCATCCGGGGATCGACAGATTCTGGCAAAACAGCTTAATATTTCAACACACCAGCTTTCCTATGTAACAAACAGTGGAGAGGGAGAAGGGCTGATTTTTTATGGAAATACAATTATTCCATTTAAGGACAGATTCGATAATACCCTTATGCTTTATGCGTTAATGTCATCGAAGCCGGAAGATGTAGAGAAGCGTGAAAAACTCGGCATCAAAGGCAGAGATGATAGTTAAAGAGGTGACAGCAGAGTATGAGAAAATGGGTGGCAGGATTGTTACTTTCTATATCCGTTATATTGCTTACGATCAGTCTGTATTTCCTGATGGGATTTTTTATGCAGGAAAGACAGGATAACCAATTACAGCAAGAGTTGCAGGAACTTATGCAGGAAAAAGAGGACGATCCAGAAGAAGATACTTCCGACGATTTAGAGGTAGATGCTGGAATTTTGGCATTGCATGAAAAAAATCCAGATTGTATTGGCTGGCTGACCATTGATGGGACGAGAATAGATTATCCGGTCATGTACCGGCCCGGAGATAAAAATTATTATCTGCATCGGGATTTTAACGGGGAATATTCTGCAAATGGCTGTTTATTTCTGGCAGAGGAATGTGTACCAGGAGATTCGGACAATCTGATCATATATGGACATCACATGAACAGTAGGAAGATGTTTGCTGACCTTGAAAAATATAAGGACGAAGGATTTTATGAAGAACATCCGACAATCCTGTTCCGCACGATATGGGGAAATGAACAGTATCAGATATTTGCAGCATTTACAACACCCGTTTATACAGGAAATGATTTTGATTATTACAGTTTTATCAAAGCAGGAACAGTGGCTGATTATAAAAAATTTATTGCTTCCGTTAAGGAAAAGTCGCTTTATCAGACAGGAACAACAGCAAAATACAGAGATAAGTTACTTACACTGTCTACTTGTGAGTATTCCCAGAAAAATGGGCGTATGGTACTGGTTGCAAAGAAAAATAACGGAAAGGAATAAAACGGAAAATTACCATAGATCAGGAGATGATGACCATGCAGGAGCATGAATATAAAGCAAGGGACAAGACTGTCCAGAAGATGAGCCGGGACGGACTCCGGGAAAAAAATCTCCGCAGTAAAAAGGAAAAGCGGATTACCGGGCGTGAGGCAGATGAGAAGAAAACAGCCGGACACAGGGAACAGGAGCTGGACTTTGGAAAGGTCAGAAAAACTCATACTGCAGAAGAAACGGTTGAGGAAATGAAAGAAGGAAAACACAGGCTGCAGTCCAGACACGCTTTTCTGGAACAGGAAGAAATTGCGGAAACAGAAGAAATGGAAAACTCAGAAATGAGTGATGATAAAGCAGGCGGGGAGAAACCTCCGCCTGTTTCACGTTCCAGACTTCGGAAAGATAGTATCCGGGGGCATCCGGAACGGAAATTTGAACGTGATTCTGAAATAACAGAACCAGACAGGCAGAACCGAAAGAAAAAGATGGTCACAGCCTATGCAGCAAAAGAGCAGAAACGCTACCATGAAAAGGCAGAAGTTGATGAAAAATCAATGGAAGACTTTCGGGAAGAGATCAAAGGCAAGACAAAAAGGGAACAGATACGAAAAGAACAGAAGAAATCAAAATCCCGGCTTTCCTTTGAAGATGAAAGCAAGGGTGTGATTCCTAGCAGTGGGATGGTAAAAAGGGGAGCTTCCGCCGTTTCGGAAACGGTATCTGGTTATGGTCAGAAAAAGGTCAGAGAAGATACCGATGATAATGCTGCTCTTGATGCGGCTGATCAGATGGAGCTTGCAGGAGAAAGCCTTGCAAGAAAGTCAATTTACGTTCGGGAACGATTGAAAGAGAATCGCCAGAGAAATAACCGGTTAAGGGAATCTGTTCTGGAAGAAACAGAAAAATCCCGCCTGCAGTTTGGCACCAGTGCTTCCAATGAAGCAAAAAGGGCGGTTGAGAAAGAAACGGAACAGAAAAAACAGTCTGCCTTAAAGAAATTATTGCAGAAAAAGCGTTACCAGAAGCAGTATCAGGCTGCGAAACAGGGAAAGGCTGTGAAAGATGCAGTGCTTGTAAATGCACAGCGATTTACAGAAAAAGCCAAAGCTGCGGTCAAGGAGCTTGTGGCACAGAACAGGAATATCCTCCTGTCCATAGGAGTTCTGGTTCTGCTGTTTGCGTTGATGGCGACGAGTCTGTCAAGCTGTGCTGCGTTATTCCAAGGCAGTTCTAATGCTATTATTTCTACCAGTTATTCCAGCGAGGATGCAGATATTTATGCTGCGGAAAATGCTTATGTAGCTTTGGAAAATGCACTGAATGAACAGATCAATCAGATGAAAGCAAACCATTCCGACTATGATGAGTTCCAGTTTCAGATTGATGAGATCGGACACAACCCGTATCAGCTTATTTCTTATCTGACAGTCAAGTATGGCGGTTTTACCTATGCAGAGGTTGCAGATGAGATTCAGGAGATTTTTAAGGAACAGTATGGATTATATACGGATTCGACACGAGAAACCGTAACAGAAAAGAAAACGGTCAGGGTTGGAGAATCACTGGGACAGGTTGTAACCAGTGGATATTGTAACTGCCCAATCTGTTGTGGACAATGGAGTGGAGGCCCGACAGCAAGTGGAGCTTATCCACAGGCAAATCACACGATTGCGGTAGATGCCTCCAATCCATTTGTGCCAATGGGAACCCATGTCATTATGAATGGCGTGGAGTATGTAGTTGAGGATACCGGAAATTTTGCACAGTATGGTGTTCAGTTTGATGTATTTTATGGCGATCACGCTTCTGCATCAGCACATGGGCATCAGACCTGGGAAGCATACATAGCAGACAGCAATGGAAGTCAGGAAGTGGAAGTAACGACAACAAGAGAAGTGAACCGGCTGGATGTAACACTTACGAACCATAACCTGGATGCAGTTTTAAGAAAACGTATGACAGATAAGGAACAGGAGCAGTATGACGCTTACAACAAATACTATGGAAATCGTGATTATCTGTTTGACCTTAACACAATTCCGACAGGTGGGGCAGGCTTTGGATATGATATTCCGGCAGAAGCACTTTCTGATCCGCAGTTTGCCAAGATGATCCGGGAAGCGGAAAAATATCTGGGTTATCCGTATGTCTGGGGCGGTGCATCGCCATCTACCAGTTTTGACTGCTCTGGTTTTGTATGCTGGGTAATCAATAATTGCGGAAATGGATGGAACGTGGGAAGAACAACAGCGGACGGGCTTCGTTCTTATTGTTCCTATGTATCTCCATCTGATGCAAAGCCGGGAGATCTAATCTTTTTCCAGGGAACTTATGATACGCCGGGAGCGAGCCATGTTGGAATTTATGTAGGAAATAACATGATGATTCATTGTGGAAATCCGATTCAATATACAAGCATTGCAAGTTCTTACTGGCAGCAACATTTTATGGCATTTGGCAGACTTCACTAGAAGGGAGTAAACAAGAGATGAATATGCGGTTAAAAAAGGTTCTGGATGACATTCAGAAAACTGAAAACAAGATTCTGGAACTGCAGGAGCATGTAAGGCAACTGAGAATCCAGAAAAAGCAGATGGAAGATGCAGAAATCATTAAGGCAATCCGTTCCATGAAGATGGACAGCCGTAAGATGCTGACTTTTCTGGAAGGGATTCAGAATGGAACAGTTACCATGCAGTTTGATGAAGAGGGCAATCTTTCTATGGATAGTTCTGAAACAGGTATAAAGAAAGAAGAAAATATGGACAGAGAAATGTCAACCGAACTGATAGAAGAAAGAGAGGATTTGGAAGATGAAGAATAAAGTAATGAAAAAAATTTTGATGATTATGTTGTCATCAACAATACTGATGGGTTCTGCCAGTGTGACCGCTTTTGCACAGGCAAATGAAAACGCAGAGCAGACTGAAACTGCGGAACAGGTGATAGAAGAACTGCCGGCGGAGCAGCCTGCCACAGAGGGAACACCGTTTTCCACGCCGGGAAACGGACAGCTTGTGGATGATAAGGAGAATGACAGTTCCAAGCAGTTTCTGACGGTACAGACAAAGAATGGAAATACCTTTTATATGGTCATTGACCGTTCCGGTACTTCCGAGAACGTGTACATGATGTCACTGGTAGATGAAAATGATCTGGCAGAGTTCTTAGATGAAAACGAGGAAACCGAGAAAAAAGAGGAACCAGCAGTTGTACTTCCGGAAACGACTGCAACACCAGAACCAGAAACTACCGTACAGCCAGAAACAGAAGTGAATCCAGAATCCGGTGGTAATAAAATGTTGGGTTCTGCAGTCTTGGGCGGCGGCATTGTACTGGTATTTGGTGGTTTAGCTGCTTTTGCTTTAAGTAAATTCCGAAAGAAAAAAGAGGACGGTATTGTAGAGGAAGGTCTGGAATTTGCTGATGACAGTTACATCAATGAAGATGAAGAAAATGCAGAAGATCAGCAGAAATAACAAAAATTTATAAGGTATGGAGAAAGGGCAGTTCTTTATGGACTGCCTTTTTGACAGGAACAGGAGGAAAATATGGCGAAATTTTTAGTAATTGCAGAGAAACCGAGCGTGGCACAGAGTCTTGCAAAAAATTTATCTGCTTATCAGAGAAAGGACGGGTATCTGGAGGGGAACAGTTGCATTGTCAGTTGGTGTCTGGGACACCTGGCAGAATATGCACCACCGGAAATTTATGATGAAAAATATGCAAAATGGCAGTTTGAGGATTTGCCGATCATCCCGAAAGTATGGAAAGTACAGGTATCAGAAGATAAAAAGAAGCAGTTTGATGTGCTATGCAACTTAATAAACCGGGCAGATGTAGCATATCTGGTCAATGGCTGTGATGCCGGAAGAGAAGGAGAACTGATTTTTAAAAGAGTTTATGATCTGGCAGGCTGTCAGAAACCAGTGAAGCGTCTGTGGATCAGTTCAATGGAAGATGAAGCCATTCAGAAAGGATTTCAGTCCCTAACTGACGGGAGAGAATATGCAGGGCTTTGTAATGCTGCGGTATGCAGGGCACAGGCGGATTGGTTGATTGGAATGAACGCAACGAGAGCCTACACAACCAGATATTTTAAGCGTTTGGTAGTTGGCAGGGTACAGACACCGACGCTTGCCATGCTGACGGAAAGAAAAGAGAAGATCGAGCATTTCAAGAAAGAAGCCTATTATAAGGTTTCTCTGTCAGATGGGAAACTTGCGGTAATTTCAGAAAATATTCAGTCTGAAACAGAAGCGGAAGAATTAAGAAAACTCTGTGATGGAACAGAAGCTGTTGTAACCAGAGTGAAAAGAGAACAGAAAAAGATTTCCCCGCCCAAACTTTATGACCTGACCAGTCTGCAGAGGGAAGCAAACCGATTTTTCGGATATACTGCACAGAAAACATTGGATATGCTGCAGGAACTGTATGAAGAAAAGATGGTTACATATCCGAGAACAGACAGTCAGTATGTAACCGAGGATATGAAAGAAACTGTAAAAATGCTTGCTAAAGGCATGACAGATTTTCTTCCGTTTCTGGAATCTGGACAGACTGGAGAAAACATAGATCGTGTGGTTAATAATGCAAAGGTATCTGATCATCATGCAATCCTGCCGACGAAAGAAACAATAGAAAAGGGAATGGGAGGACTTTCCAGTGGAAAGAAAAATCTGCTGATGCTGATCGGACAGCAGCTTGTTCAGGCAACAGGGGAAGATTATCTTTATGAGCAGACAGAAATTTTCGTACAGTGCAAAGAACATGAATTTGCTGCAAAAGGAAAGCTGCCTGTGCAGATGGGATTTAAAGAAGTGGAAGAAGCCTTTCGGAAATATTGTGTAAAGGATAAGAAATCTGACGAACCGGATAATAAGGCAAAACTTCCAGAGGGATATAAAGAGGGAAGGACGCTTGCTTCTGTGAAAGCAGAGAAGAGTACCCATTATACTGCCCCGCCGAAGATGTTTACCGAAGATACCCTGCTTGCGGCAATGGAAACAGCAGGGAATAGAGAATTTGATTCGGAAACAGAGAAAAAGGGACTTGGTACACCGGCAACCAGGGCAAATATCATTGAGAAGCTGGTATCTTCCGGGTATGCAGAACGTAAGGGAAAACAGATTCTTCCTACAGTGGCAGGCTGCGAGCTGATCCATGTAATGCCTGAGAATCTGAAATCCGCAAGTCTGACAGCAGAATGGGAAAATCAGCTTTTGATGATGGAAAAGGGAAAAATCCAGGAAGATGAATTTATGGATGGGATTGTATCCATGATCACTGAGATTCTTTCCGTATGCAGGGCGATTCCGGAAGAAGAACGGAACCGTTTTCAGACTGCAAGGGAAGTGATTGGAAAATGTCCGGTGTGTGGTTCTGACGTATATGAAGGAAAGACAAATTATTACTGTGCTGACAGAAACTGCCCGTTTGCATTGTGGAAGGCGAACCGTTTTCTGGAAAGCATGAAAAAGTCGATGGATAAAAGGATGGCTGTGGAACTTTTGAAAAAGGGGCGTACCCATGTGAAAGGTTTGTATTCCCAGAAAAAGGACAGCAAGTTTGATGCAGATCTGGTACTGGGCGTGGAAGATGGAAAAGCCAGATTCAGCCTGGAATTTCCTAAAAAGAAAAAATAAAGCACAGTCAGAAGGAGGAATAGGTTATGGCTCATTTAGATGAGATACGTGGACTTGCGGAATATCATGCAACCCGTATCAGCAGTTCACCAAGGGACTGGATGAATTATCTGGATACCGCAGCCAGGTTGTACAGGTATCCATTTATGGATCAGCTTTTGATCCACGCACAGCGTCCAAAAGCAACTGCCTGTGCTTCGTTGGAATTGTGGAATGAAAAAATGCTGCGGTGGGTAAACCGAGGAGCAAAGGGAATTGCTCTTTTGGATGAAACCATGCAGAAAACAAGACTCCGATATGTATTTGATATTCAGGATACTCATAAGGTAAAAGGTGGAAGGACACCTTACCTGTGGCAGTTGCAGGAGAAACAACAGGAGGCATTATTAAACCATTTAGAAGAGGCTTACGGACTGGAAGCCAAAGATACAGGAAGTCTTTCTGATGCACTGATGGCAACAGCGAAGTATATGGTAGAAGAAAATCTGGATGAATACCTGGATGGCTTGACGTATGTGACGGAAGGAACGTACCTGGAGGAACTGGAAGAAGATACCATCCGCAGTGAATTTCGCAGCCTGTTGACAGACAGTATTTATTATACCCTGGCGTCCAGGTGCGGATTTGATCCGCTGGAACGGCAGGAAGAAATGGACTTCGTACATATCACAGATTATAACAGTCTTTCGGTGTTGACATTTATTGGAAATGCAACAAGCATGGCCAGTGAGTCTGTGTTAGTGGATATTGGAAGATTTGTACACCGTATTTCATTAGAAGAAATGAAAAAGGGTATTGAAAATACGGAAGAAAAGAATTATAATGAATTTAACACGTTAATTCGTGAAAGTAAAGAAAACAACAACAGAATCATAGAAAACGAATATTCACAGGAAAATCAAGGAGGAAATGAGTATGGAACTGACATATCATCGCAAAGGGGATTATCTGTTTCCGAACCTGACAATCCAGGAGACAGAGGTACAGATCGGGAAATACGGAATGCTGCGGAGGACATTTCTGAAGGAACACAAGAACAGCCTGTATCAGAGCCTGTTACTGACCGGGAAACTGAACAGCCATCTGGAGGAGATCGAGAAAACAGCACAGAAGAGATTGGAAGTACAGATGGAGAAACTGTTGGAGAAGAATCCGGCACCGTCGAAAGAGGAGAATCCGATGGCGTGGACAGCACATATGAACAGTCTGACGGCAACAGCGGAAGAGAGCATCTTGACGGAATTGGTATACAGCTAATTGAAGACACAAGTGAAGATCAGTTAAGTAAAGCAGAGGAAGAAATTGCCTCTGCTTTATCTTTGCCCGAATTTCCGTCTGTAAATGAACAGAAAAGGGAAATTGAAAACAGATTAGCAGCCCTCTATGCCGGGGAGATTGCGATTCCAAGTGAAGTAGTCGATGAGGTTTTAAGAACCGGAGGAAACCGAAGCAAGAGCCAGCTTCGTATTATTTATAATTTTATGAGTGAACAGACACCGGAAGAATATACGGAGTTTGTGAAACGAGAGTATGGGACTGGTGGAAAAGGTTTTGAGATCAATGGAATGGAATACTCAGTCTGGTTTGATGAAACAGGATTGCAGATTGCAGTAGGACATACCGTTACCGATCAGATTCTGGATAAGGCGTTTTTATCCTGGGAGGATGTGAGTGGACGTATCCATCAGCTCTTGAAACAAGGGGAATATGCACCGCAGTCCGTACTTGATATTGCAAGGGAAAATACAGTAAAGGAACATGCCCAGGTACTTGCCTATATGAAGGCAGATATGGCAGAGGGTGTAGCAGAACTTGTCTTTGCTGAAGAAGATTTACCGCATCTTCGCAGTATTTATCCAGAGATAACAGACTATCTGGAAGAAAAACTGGCAGATCCACAGTGGCTGACAGATTTGAATGAGCGTCTGGAAGGACTGGCAATGGCTTATGCGGAAGATAAAAGCATTATGCGGTTCCGCACCTATAATCCAATCAGGATATCCGGTCAGTTCCAGAAATTTGCTGCAGAAGTGGTTCCGTACAGTGCCAGGGGTGAATTTGTATGGCAGGAACATAAGGTGTTTATTACTCAGGATGAAATAGATGCTTTTCTTGCCGGGGGAGGTCCGTATTCGGATGGAAGGCTTTCTACCTATTCTTTTTATCTTCTGAATGAAGATGATAAAGCAAGAACAGATTTTATCAAGGAAAGATATGGAACAGGTGGCTGCAGCCATGCTTTATGTGGGGCAGATGATTCACATGCAGATTATGATGGAAAAGGTTTGAAGCTGGAGAGAGGGGACTATGGAAATCCAGATACTTCGGTGCTGCTTCCCTGGGCAAAAGTGGCAAAAAGAATCGGATATCTGATTGATAACCAGCAGTTCTTACATTCTACAGATTATTCCCGTATGCCAGACTATGAGAGGGAAAGGATTGCAGGGAAAGTGATAAGCTTTTATGCAAGACTTCCGGAAGAAATTGAGCGTCCGTTTAAACAGGATTTCTTTAATGAAGAAGCAAGAAAAGAACTTCCTGTTATGCTGAATGATTCAGAGCAGACGCAGAAATTGTTACAGGCGATGGATGATGCCCTGGCAATGCTGCCATTGGATTTTGAAGCAGTGGGATATACCTATGAACAGAAATTACAGCTTTTGACGGAAGTACATCAGTATGTGGAGGGAAGCTACACGATTTTTCCAGAGCAGAAAGTACCAGATCAGGCAGATGGCTTAAATGGATACCAGATGTCTTTATTTGATATTGTGAGTGCTTCCGAACCAGAAGAAAATACAGAAGAACCAGAAGTGGAAGAATCGGCTGCAGAAGTGGAGGAGGTACAAAAAGGAGAACCAGAATCAGAATTTGAGTCGGAATCCGTAATTGTGCAGGAAGAATGGGACGAGAATGTATTTGAATATCAGGGGTATCATTTTGAAGCAGTGGGGGTTCTTCCTCAAGGTCTGGAAGGAAAAGAACTGGTAAACCAGACAAGAGGAAATACAGAATTGCACTTGACTACCTACGAGCGAGAAGATGATATTTTATATTCCTATGCAGGATTCTACGAGGCAAGTGGTTCATCAAAAGCTGATATTTTCCGGTGTATGGAAACTGGACGAAATTATATTCTAGGGGAGAACGAATTATTTGGCTATGAGGGAGAATTTTTACCATATCTGCAGAATGAACAGGTGCAGGAACAGGAACCGCATAATTTCCATATTACAGATGATGACCTTGGTGCTGGCGGTCCGAAAGCAAAGTTTAAAGCAAATATGGAAGCTATCCGGCTGCTGAAAGAACTGGAACAGGATCAGAGATTAGCAACACCGGAAGAACAGGAAGTGTTGTCGAGATATGTTGGATGGGGCGGTATTCCACAGGCTTTTGAAGAGAGAAACAGTGCCTGGGCAGAGGAATACACGCAGTTAAAAGGAATCCTCACACCAGAAGAATACAGTGCAGCAAGGGCATCAACGCTGAATGCCTTTTATACTTCTCCGACAGTCGTCAAAGCAATGTATGAAGCACTTGGAAATATGGGACTGAAACAGGGAAATATCCTGGAACCGTCCTGTGGAGTTGGTAACTTTATGGGACTTTTACCGGAAAGCATGAGTGCTGCAAATATGTATGGTGTGGAGCTTGATCCGGTTTCTGGGCAGATTGCAAAGCAGCTTTACCAGAAGAACAGGATTGCGGTACAGGGATTTGAGGAAACCAGTTATCCGGACAGCTTTTTTGACTGTGTGATTGGAAATGTACCATTTGGGGCATATCAGGTCAGTGACCGCAAATATGACAGATACCATTTTATGATCCATGATTATTTTATTGCAAAATCCTTAGATATGGTGCGTCCGGGCGGAGTGGTGGCAGTTGTCACGTCAAGCGGTACGATGGATAAACAGAATCCGGAAGTCCGACAGTATTTTGCAAACCGGGCAGATCTGCTAGGGGCAATCCGCTTACCGAACAATGCTTTCCAGAGAAATGCCAATACCAGTGTGGTTGCGGATATCCTGTTTTTCCAGAAAAGGGACAGGGCTGCGATCACAGAGCCAGACTGGGTACAGTTAAAAACCACGCCAGAAGGCTATACAGTCAATTCCTATTTTGCAGACCATCCGGAAATGGTGCTTGGGGATTTCACAACAGAAAGTACCCAGTACGGAAAACAGGAAGTAACGGTAAAGGCAAAAGAGGGAGCAGATCTGGCAGAACAGTTAAAAGAAGCGGTGAAACATATCCAGGGAACCATCACAGAGCAGGAGATTTCGGATACGGAACTGGAAGAACAGGTGGTATCCATACCGGCAGATCCGAGCATTAAGAATTTCAGCTTTGCACTTGTAGGAGAGGACATTTATTACAGGGAAAATTCTGTTATGAATAAGACGGAAATTCCCATTGTGACAGGCGAGCGTGTCAGAGGCATGGTTGCTATCCGGGATGCAACAAACAGACTTCTGGAACGGCAGTTGGAAGAATGCAGTGATGAAGAGGTTGCCAGCTTACAGGCTGAATTGAACCAGGTTTATGACAGTTTTACCGCAAAGTATGGACTACTCAGCAGCAATGCCAATAAAAGAGCGTTCAGCATGGACAGCAGCTATTGCCTTTTGACTTCCCTTGAATTTCTGGACGAAAAGGGCGAGTTGAAGCGGAAAGCAGACATATTTACGAAAAGGACGATCCACAGGGCAGAGCCGGTAACATCGGTAGATACTGCAAGTGAAGCACTGGCGGTATCTATCGGGGAAAAGGCAAAAGTGGATATTCCTTATATGATGGAGCTTACCGGGAAAACAGAGGAAGAGGTCACAGAGGAGCTTACAGGCGTTATCTTCAAAAATCCCCTTACAGATAAATGGGAGCCATCCGACGAGTATCTTTCAGGAAACGTCAGGGAGAAGCTGAACATTGCAAGGCAGTTTGCAGAAAACCATCCGGAATATATGGTCAATGTACAGGCACTGGAACGGGTACAGCCAAAAGATCTGGACGCTTCCGAGATTGAAGCAAGGCTTGGTGCAACATGGATTTCGCCGGACTATATTACAGAGTTCATGGCAGAAACATTCCATACACCACGACAGCATATCAATTATGAGCGTATCAAAGTACAGTATGCGGAAGTGACCGGACAATGGAACGTAAAAGGAAAGAACGTGGACAGCAGCAATAACCCGCTTTCCACCGCAACTTACGGAACACAGAGGGCAAATGCTTACAGACTGTTGGAGGATGCTCTGAATCTGCGTGACACAAAAATCTATGACATAATACATGATGCGGATGGGGAACACCGGGTACTGAACCGGAAAGAAACCACCCTGGCACAGCAGAAGCAGGAACTGATCCGGGAGGAATTTAAAGAGTGGATCTTTAAGGATATGCGCCGACGGGAAACGCTCTGCAAAATTTATAATGAACGGTTTAACAGCATCCGGCCAAGGGAATATGATGGCAGTCATATCCAGTTTGTCGGAATGAATCCGGAAATTAAGCTGATGGAGCATCAGAAAAATGCGGTGGCACATATCCTTTATGGAAATAATACCCTGCTTGCACATTGCGTAGGTGCGGGCAAGACGTTCCAGATGATTGCAGCCGGTATGGAGAGCAAGCGTCTGGGACTGGCACAAAAGAGCCTTTATGTGGTTCCAAACCATTTGCTGGAACAGTGGGGAAGTGATTTTTTACGGCTGTATCCGGGAGCGAATATTCTGGTGGCAACAAAGAAAGATTTTGAACCTGCAAACAGAAAACGGTTCTGTTCCAGAATCGCAACCGGGGATTATGATGCGGTCATTATTGGACACAGCCAGTTTGAGAAAATTCCGCTTTCCAGGGAAAGGCAGATTGCATTGCTGGAAGATCAGATTGCAGACATTACCTATTCTATTGAAGCAGCAAAAGAGGAAACAGGACAACAGTATACGGTTAAGCAGATGGAAAAGACAAAGAAAACCCTGAAAGCAAAACTGGAAAAACTGAATGATCAGACACGAAAGGATGATGTTGTGACTTTTGAGCAATTAGGCGTGGACAGGCTGTTTGTGGACGAGTCACATTATTACAAAAACCTTTTTTTATACACAAAAATGCGGAATGTGGCAGGCATTTCACAGACCGATGCACAGAAAAGCTCAGATATGTTTATGAAATGCAGGTACATGGATGAGATTACCGGGGGAAAGGGAATCACGTTTGCAACGGGAACACCCGTATCAAACAGTATGACGGAATTATACACCATTATGAGATACCTCCAGTATGATACTTTAATGAATATGGGAATGGGACATTTTGATTCGTGGGCAGCGACTTTTGGAGAAACAGTTACAGCAATCGAATTGTCACCGGAAGGGACGGGCTATCGTGCAAAAACACGATTTGCCCGTTTCTTTAATCTTCCAGAGCTGATATCCATATTTAAGGAAGCAGCGGATATTCAGACTGCAGATATGCTGAATCTCCCTGTACCGGAAGCAGAATATATCAATGAAGTATTAAAGCCGAGTGAGGAACAGAAAGAAATGGTGGAAGCCTTTTCAGAACGTGCAGAACAGGTTCGTGGCGGTGCGGTAGATCCAAGGGTAGATAACATGCTCAAGATTACCAACGATGGAAGAAAATGTGCATTAGACCAGAGGCTTTTAAATGATATGTTGCCGGATGCAGGGGAAAGTAAGGTAAATGCTTGTGTGGAGAATGCTTTCCAGGTATGGGAGGACGGAAAAGATACACAGGCTACCCAGTTGATTTTCTGTGACCTCAGCACACCGAAAACTGACGGAACGTTCAATGTTTATGATGATGTGAGGAACAAGCTGGTAGAACGGGGAATCCCGAAAGACCAGATCGCATTTATCCATGAGTATAATACGGAAGTAAAAAAGGCAGAACTGTTTGCAAAGGTGCGGGCAGGGCAGGTAAGAATCCTGATGGGTTCCACTCCAAAACTCGGTGCTGGTACCAACGTCCAGGACAGACTACTTGCACTGCATCATCTGGACTGCCCCTGGAAACCGTCTGACCTGGAACAGCAGGAGGGACGTATTCTCAGACAGGGAAACCAGAATGACAAGGTAAAAATCTTCCGATATGTAACAGAGAATACATTCGATTCGTACATGTGGCAGATTCTGGAAAACAAGCAGAAGTTTATTTCGCAGATCATGACCAGTAAATCCCCGGTTCGTGCCTGTGAGGATGTGGATGATACAGCTCTGTCCTATGCAGAGATTAAAGCACTGGCAACAGGAAACGAATACATCAAGGAAAAAATGGATCTGGATGTGCAGGTAAGTAAACTGAAACTTCTGAAAGCAAACCATACCAGTCAGATCTATCGTCTGGAATCGGATATTGCAAAGAGGTATCCGGTACAGATTACAGCATTAAAAGAGAAGATTGCCGGTATGCGTGTGGATGCAGATGTAGTAAAAGGAATAGATTTACAGGATAATGACCATTTTGCAATGACAGTTGGTGGAAAGCTGTATACCGATAAAAAAGAAGCGGGAGTTGCACTTCTTTCAGCAGCATCCGGTTTGAAGTCCGTAAAGTCAGCCGGGCAGATCGGGGAATATCATGGCTTTGCACTTTCTTCAGAATACAATTTCCTGTCAAATACCTATACCATGACGATCAAGGGAAAATGTTCTTATAAGATTGAGTTCGGAAAGGATACTCTGGGCAATATCCAGAGGATTCATAATGCACTTTCGGCAATCGGGAAAAAGCTGGCAGATACTGAGCAGAATCTGGAAACGGTACAACAGCAGTTAAAGACCGCACAGGAAGAGGTGCAGAAGCCATTTCCGAAAGAAGCGGAACTGAGTGAAAAAATGGAACGTCTGGCAGAATTAAATGCCATGCTCAACATGGATGAGAAAGGGGGAGAAAATCTTCTGGCAGACGAGGGAATCGGGGAAAACCCGGAAGTAAATGTACCAGAGGAACGTCAGGACAGAATCGCTGACAGTGTTCATAAAACGTCTATTCTGGAAAGACTGAAAGAACAGAAACAGCAGGAGCAGACAAGCGAAACACAGCAGAAACCAAAAAAGAAACACGAACAGGAGTTATAAAGGGTATCCCGTCAGAGTGACCAGAGCTTTGGCGGGATTTTTCTATGGAGGATTTGATTATGGCAAACAGAGAAGAGCAGTTAAAGCAGATTACAGAGCAGTTGGAACAGGGTGTTGCAGAAATATTCACATCAGAAAAATATACGGAATATCTGAACACAATGGCAAAGTTCCATAATTACAGTTTCAATAATACTCTGCTAATCACCATGCAGAAACCGGAAGCGACACTGGTAGCCGGGTATCAGGCATGGCAAAAGAAATTTAACCGGCAGGTAAAAAGAGGAGAAAAAGGCATCCAGATCATTGCCCCGGCTCCGTATAAAGAGAAACAGGAGATTGAGAAAACAGATCCGGAAACAGGCGAGATTGTGATCGGGGAAGATGGACAGCCGGAAACAGAAGTGGTAGAGCGTGTCATTACAAAATTTCGGGTTACGACAGTATTTGATGTCAGCCAGACCACAGGAGAACCAATTCCAGAGTTTGAGGTATCAGAACTGGAGGGGGATGTTCTGATTTACCATGATTTTATGGAAGCACTGAAAACGGTTGCCCCAGTTCCCATCAGTTTTATTGAAATTGATGGGGAAGCGAAAGGCTTTTATCAGATTGTAGATAAATATATTGCTGTTCAGCCTGGTATGAGTGAGGCACAGACCATGAAAACTGCGGTGCATGAAACCGCACATGCAGTATTGCATGATCGTGACCAGATGGAAGCAGAGGGTGTCGTAAAAGACCAGCTTACAAAAGAAGTGGAGGCAGAAAGTGTTGCTTATGTGGTATGTAATCATTTTGGACTGGACACATCGGAGTATTCCTTTTCCTATATTGCAAGCTGGTCTTCTGGTAAAAATATGAAAGAGCTTCGTGCTTCCATGGACACCATTCGTAAGACTTCTGCTGATATGATCGGACAGATTGAGGAAAAACTCAAAGAATTTCAGATAGAAATACCGGAGCAGGCAGAAGAATTGAGTGCCATGCAGTATGCGGAGCAGACCATCAACCGTCTGGAACAGGAACGGACGATTTTCAGCAATGACCAGAGAAACCTTATCGTGAATTTTGCTTATAAACTGGATAATAGGGAAGCAACGGAAAAACTGTCAGAGAGCCTTGCAGAGTCTATTCTGGATGGAAACAGAGAAGAAGTATTAAAACTGCTTGGAGAAGCGGAGGAGCAGATTGAGAGTCTGCCGGATTCGCTGATCGGCTTATCCGAACTGCATGAAGCTGGATTTTATTCGGAAAGTATGCTTCCGCTTACTAGGGAACGGGCAGTGGAACTGCACCATGAGGGAGTAACGGTTTACGGGCTGACCGGCGCAGTTGACGTTCAGGAGCAGTCGCAAAGAGTTATGAATTTGGAACGGGATATTTTACAGCATGACGGGTTATTCGGAGTGACGAAATTTGAATGGGAAAATTATCGGAGAAGTCAGGAGACGGTTATGACACCGGAAGAAAAGGCAAAAATCAAAGAAACACTTCTTTTAGAGAGTGATGGAAACCGTTATGGTATTTATCAGATCAACAGTGGCCAGGAAGAAAGAGGGTATCAGTTTTTTAGTCTGGAAGCGGCAAAAGAAATGGGATTTACTGTAGATGGCAAAGACTATCAGATGGTTTACAGTGAAAGATTGAGAGATGCTACGACGCTGGACAATCTTTTTGAGCGTTTTAATATAGAACGACCAAACGATTTTACCGGACATTCCATGTCAGTCAGTGATGTGATCATTATGAACCGGGGCGGCAGATTAACCGCATACTATGTAGATTCTTTGGGATTTACAGAACTGCCGGACTTTGTGGCACAGAGAGTCGAGATGTTAAATGCCAATCCTGTAAAAGCGTATCCGGAAGTTTATATGGGAACTTTGGAAAAGGCTATGCAGGAGAGAAATGTAGATGCTTATCTGGATTCCAGAAAACTGAATATTGATTGTAAAAATGCAATCGAACAGGCAATCGCAGAGGGATTCGACGGTATGCGTTTAAATCCAGATGCGGCAGTAAGCGTGGTTGAAAAATATGGGGAAGAACGGGTTGCTTTTGTTCTGGCAAATACATTGAAACAGCTTTCCTATGATGGAAGATTTTCTGATGGTAATAAACGTTGGGCAGATGGCATTGATATTCCGGAAAACATCAGCCGGGGAATGGATCTAAACAGGGACTATATTGTGGGCAGTCATCCTGCAGTCCTGAATGGTTTCATTGATATGGCAAGAAAAGAAATCCGTACCCGGAAACTGGAAGAGGTGCTTGGTGTGAAAAATCAGCATATCACTGAAACTACAAGAGGATATGAAGCAGACGGACATACAGGCACCTGGTATGCAATGGATATGAAAACGTATCATGGGGAGCGATTCTTCCAGATGCGGAATGAGGAATACGGTCAGGACGTGGCAGATATTATCGTATCGGAAAATGGAACACTGGTGGCAGAGGACATCTGGGATGGATTTGATGAAGGAGCCAGGGAAGCTATTTCAGAATATCTGGAAGAAAATGGTGCAACGGTATATGACCTGATGGAGCTTCCAGACCAGGCAACAGTTATCTTAGCAGACGGAACAGTTATGAAAATCATGGAACAGCAGCCAATCAGTACGGATACATGGGAGCCGACACTGACCGGACAGAATCTGCATGGGGAAGAACAGAAATTCAGTTTTTTCGAGATTCATAAAGTCAGAGAAAATAATGGTATTGATCTGAAAATGCCAGAAAATCATTATATTGACAAATATTATGTGATCGAAGATCTGGCAGCAAAAGGTGGAATGAAGATTGAGCGATATAAGGATCTTGGGGCTGCCCTTGGAGCATATTACTCTCTGCCTAATCATAAAATGAAAGCTCTTGGAATTGAAAATACGGCACCGCTGCGAGGCAGTCTTGATTTTATCCAGTGCAAGAATGGAATAGATACGCTGATCTATGATTGTCAGAAAGTGGAGGGATGGCTGAATCCGCAGATATACAATACTTTTAAAGAGATAGGCAACAGTCTGGAAGTGCATGATACAGAGATAGCATACCAGATTGGAGTTCAGTATTTTACAATCCAGACAGCAGAAGATGGTTACGATTATACATTTTATGATAAGGACTATCTGGAACTGGATGGTGGTGTCTACGATAATCCGGATATTTCTATTTCAGAAGCAATGGAGAACATTTTAGAGGAAGAGGGATTGCCCCTAGAAGATGCAAAGGTGATGGATTATGAAGAATTGTATGCAGAAATTGAATATGCAGAAGAAGAGAGAATGGAGAAGATACAGTTTGAACGTAATTGTCCAAAGGCTTTTTTGGATGGTTATGACAGGGAAGCGGCATTAAAAAATTATGAGGGAATAACCGTACAATTTAAAATGTCTGGTATGTATTTAACAGTGCAACCGACTGAGGAAGGCTATAAATATCTGGTTTATGATCAGAAACTTCATGAAATTTCAGGAGGTGCCTGTGGAAATCCAGAAGATTCTATTCAGAAAGCAATGTATGCCAGCCTGAAAAATGAAGGCTTGGAAGATGTTGAATGTGTAAAAGTTGATGACAGGGAGTTTCGGGCTAAGGTAATCAGTCATTCTAAAGAAGTGCTGGCTAGTGGAGATGTTCGATTCACTTCGGAACTTGGCAGATGTGAAACAGCATTGAATGGAATGGGCAGGGCAGAAATTGAATATGAAGTTTTATTTCATGCAAGAGCTGTTCTGGAAGAAATGGGACTGGAAAATGAAGTTACATTGATTGGGGCGAGAGTACATGGTTCCAGAAGCAGAGATGACCTGTATCGTGCAGATTCTGATCTTGATGTGGTGCTTTCTTATCGGGGAAATATTCGGGAGGATAGTTTTTTTAACGAATTGAATTCCTATGGTATGGCAATAGCAGGTATTAAAGTAGATATTAACCCAATCACAGAAGAAAGAATTACTCTGGCAGAGTATATAAAGGAATCGGAAATCTATCTTGACCAGCAGGAAATCAAGAAACTCGCAGTGGACTTGGATAATTTTAGTTATGAATATGATACTTATGAATATAAGGATACCGTTGAAAATAGGGAAGAACAGGTTGAAAAACTCGCAGAGGATATTTTGAACAAGGATACAGCAGGTTTAAAAGACTGGCTGACTGAGGTGTCGGAAGAATCGGATATAGACAGTGATGTAGTCACTGCCCGGTCATTACTTTCACGTCTGGAAAATGCAGAAGCATTCTCTGTTTTTACCAGGCAACCAGAGCAGAAACAGCCAGAAGCTACGATTACTTTTTATGTTGCGGAGTGTATGGAATTTCCTGTTATGGGTGAGTATCATGAGAATCTTACCCTGGAAGAAGCCCTACGCATTTATGAAACAATTCCTGCAGATCGCATGAATGGAATAAAAGGTATTGGGTTTGAACTGCATGATGGAAGTGATTATGACGGATCGTATGATCTTATGCGACTGGGAAAAGTTGACCGGGAAGATGTGGATATGATTCAGCATTATAAGGAAAGTCCATTAGTACAAAAAGCAATGGATGATGTGGAAAAATATTTTGCCCAAAAGCAGGAGCTTACGAAAATAGAGGAGAAGACTATACAAAAAGAAAACGTTCCGCAACCAAAGAGCAGAAAAGAATCCGTTCTTCAGGCACTCAGAGAGCGTCAGGCGAAAATAAAAGAGCAGGGGCAGAATACGTCGAAAGAAAAATCCAAGGCACATAAGAAGGGAGATGTAACATTATGATGGTAAGGTTTGAGGAAGATGAATATATAGCAGTGGCAATTTTTGATGCAGGAAACCGGATTCAGACAATGGAAGCGATGGATGAGATTTTTTCCTACCTGGACGAAGATATGAAACTGCTGATTTTTACAACGATTCAGAAGCTCTACTATCTTAGCGATGAGGGATATGAAGAATTGCAGAAAACGGTAGAAATTTATAAAGCAGATCTGGAGGTGGATGGAGAATGAGTACAAGTCAGTTTGCAGTTTATCAGCTAAAAAAGAAACCGGAATTGAGAAATCTTCTTTTCCGAACCTATGAGGAACTTGCAAAGGATCAGATTCCTGTGCAGATGGAAAATTATGAGCAGGTGTATCTGGGAACAATGAAGCCGGGAGAAACACCGGAGCAGATAAAAAAGGAGTTGGGGAAGAAACAGCCACACAATTATAAAGGTCATGCAGTCAGTACCAGTGATGTGCTGATCCTTAATGATAAGGGTGTTATGACCACTTACTATGTAAACAAAGATACCTTTATAGAAATTTCTGATTTTATGAAAGTCACATCTTCAGAAGGCGGTGGACTTACAAAAGATACAGTGGGATATGAAATAGCTGGAAAAGACGGAACATGGGAAGTAATAGATTATCTGCTGGTAGAAGGCAAGAATTATTTCCTTATGGAACATGAGCAGTATGGGAAAGATGTTGCGTATGTAGTCTTAGATCAGAAAGGGAATGTACTTGTAGACGGTACTTACAATGGATTTGATGATGTAGTAAAACAGAAGATTCTTGATTCTCTGTATCCACCAGTGCAGGAGCAGGCAGAAGGCTATAAACCGAAACTGGATAACTGGCAAAAGTACATGGAGAATGGGGAATACCTGCGAAGTGCGGAAATCACAGAGGAAGCAAATTACAATATGATTGATGGACTTAAAAATAATGCAGCACCAAAAGATAAAAAGAATCGTCCAAAAGAATCTGTCCTTGCAAAACTGAATGAGAAAAAGGAAGAAATTGCAAGACGTAGTGGACAGAAAGATATGCAGCAGGTAATGGAAGAAGATATAGAACGCAAGAAAAGATAGGTTCTTTTATTAATGGATTTGAATTATAGATTCGAAGTCTTATATTTAGGTTGATGAAAGATTGTTATGTAGGTAGTCTTTCCTGCACTTTTTAATTTAGCTAATACTTTGTGTTTTCAGAAAATATTATTTTTTTATCAAAATTTGTAAATTAATGTCACTATTATGGGCGGGTATTCGTATTATGATTAAAAGAGAAAACAAAGAGGGTGAATCCAATGGGAAAGATATTCGGAAGTCGGAGCAAAAAAGATAATATTTCTAATAAGGGAGGAATTACATGAAAAACAAAAGAATGAGTTTTAAACGTTTATTATTCACATTTATGGTTATGGTATGCCTTTGTGTTCCGTCGTCGATTGTTTTTGCACAAACAGATAAAGAGATGACTCAAGAAGCGGATAAAGGTGTTCCGGAAGTGCGTTTTACAGGCGATGTTAACGGACATGAAGAATTTAAATTTGTACCTGTTGCCAGAACAACTCAAGAACCAACATCAAAATGGTCTTGGAGTGATGGAAAATATTATGTAGATGGTAGTAGTAATTATTCAACATTATATACAAATTATTATTTTACGAGCGTTAAAGGTAAAAAATTTAGTTTTTCTGCAGGCTCAAGTAATAAAGTAAAGGTTGATTTGGTACATAAAGGAACTATTGTTCAAACGGTTGTAAGTAGTTGGACAATTAGTGCGGGTGGTAGTAAATCACATACGATTACAGCTGATGATCTTGGCGGATACAGCAATAGTGATAAATTTTATTTTCGTTTTAATAGCAGCCCTATAGGTAACCGTTATTCTATTTCAGGTTATTTTGGCTAATGTTTTGTAAAAGCCCTTCTATGCAATTGATAGAAGGGCTTTTACACTTTTGAATTTATAGGGGGATTTATGGAAAGGATTAAGAACAATATATTTTTTAATTTAAGTAATACAATGCTTAAAATAATAGGATTAGTATGTATGACCATTGATCATTTGTATTTATATGTATTTGCAAACACTACGATAAATGTTAGTATTTTTAGAATTGTGGGTCGAATTGCAGCACCGTTATTTCTTTTTGCTGTGATACAGGCTATGCGGTATTCATCAGATAAAAAAAGTTATATTTTCAGATTGTATAAATATCATATATGTATTTGCATTCTTGAAATTGTTTTATCGTATTTATTACATTCGGAAATCTCATTTAATGTAATTCCAGAATGGCTTTTTACAGCAATTTATATTTATTTGATTGATATGATTATAAAGAAAGAACATATTATAAGGCATATAGTTTTAATGCTTATACCTATTTTGGTAGGGATAGGAAGTCTTATAATAGGGCCTAGTTGTTCAGTAATAAATGTATTTTTACCTAATATTTTTACGATTCAGTATTCTCCATTTTTTCTGATCTTAGGAATTGGATGGTATTATATGAAAAAAAAGAAAAATCAGATTGTAGCATTGATTTTCTTTTCAGTATTTGTATTAATAGGTTCTTATATTGTAAGTGCATCTCAGTATTGGGTTTACCCAGGGTTGTTTAATTATACCCAGGCATGGATGGTTCTTGCAGCACCATTTATTGCATTATATAATAATCGCAAAGGGAAAAATTTGAAAAAATTTTTTTATATATATTATCCAACACATATTTGTATTTTTTTATTGCTTGGGAGATTTGTACATTAAACAATATTTGATGAGTGCAAATTAAAAGGTGAAAAAATACTATATAAAGTTGTCACCTTTTGGAATTCTGAAACGTTTTACTGTAAAGGGACTAAAGTTGGGAGGTGAGAGGCATGATTGAAACATCTTCAGTTGAGGAGATATTTCAGAAATATGGAGAAATGATGTATAAACTATGTATTGTAATGCTTAAAAAAACGTATGATGCAGAAGACACGGTGCAAGATGCATTGATAAAATATATGCTAAAAAAGCCTCTCTTTGAAACCTATGAACACGAAAAGGCATGGTTAATTAGAGTTACAATAAATCTTTGCAAAGATAAATTGCGTTTTTATAAACAACATCCACATATAAATATTGAAACAATTAAGACTACATATCCTGAGGATAGTATAGATAGTCAGATATTTGATGTCCTTTTAGAATTACCATCTAAATATAAGACGGTGCTTTTTTTATATTATGTAGAAGGATATAAATGTTTTGAAATAAGTAAGATTTTGAAAATTACAGAATCGACTGTGAAAAAGCGTTTGGAACGGGGACGAAATCTATTAAAAAAAAATTTGGGAGTGAATGAGTGTGGATAAAAATATAATTAAAAAGGCTGTGACAGGAATCGAATTTACGGAAGAATCGAAGCAGAGAATATTTGAGGGATTTGAAAGAAAAAAAACTCTGAAAAAAATTTTTTATATGAAAAGAATTACAGTTGGAGTAATTGTAACAGCTATGTTATTTTTATGCGTGTTCATGAATATTATGTTAAAAAACAAAATGACAATTACTGTTTATGCAATGACACAGGATGGAAATGTGAAAAGTTCCGTTTTAATTCCGGAGCATAAAGAAACATTAAAATTGATGGAAACACCGGTAGGAAATGGTTATATTTTTCAAATAGATATACCAGAAAATTATATGTATGATTGCAAATCATTAGGAAAAGAAAGCAATATTTTTACGATTTACCAGAATGAAAAAAATATATACTGGATTCCTGAGAAAAATATGCTTGGTCAAATCTATAGTAATGAAAATGAGAAGTTAGCAAATAATACTCCAGATTATGTAGACGAATGTGAATTTGAAATAGTAGTTTATGATGAAAGTAAAGAAATTTCATATAGTGAAATTATAAAATTTGAATTAATAAATGAAGAATGTATTGTTATGTTAAAGAAGTAAACTGCTGTTGGAAATATCCTATTAATACTTTAGAAAGAGAGCTGATTGGTTATGAGAAGAAAAACAAAAGTGTTATTTATGGCATTAAGTATGTGTTGCATGTTGCTTATAAATTCGTCATATGTAATGGCAGCAAATCCCGATAATAACTTTTCAAAAATGGAAGAAAAAGTTGATGGGAAAATATATAATGAAAAAGGAGATGTACTGAATTTATCTTATATTGAATTTAAAAGTAATTGCACGCATGCTTCTGGTAATCGTGTAACTGATACTGTATGGCAGCATAGACATACCGGATCAAGATGTGATGTATATAAAGCAAATGCAACATGGTGTAAAAAATGTAATACTATTTTAAAATATAATAGTGCTTGGGTGTATTCATATACACATTACGGATGTAACAAATAAATATTTACGGATATTTCCTAGTGGAGAAAATAGAATAATATTATTTATATAGAAAAAAGAACTTTAGAAAGATGGTGCATAGCACCATCTTTTCATGTATTACAGAAAAATATAAAAACTTAAGTACCTTACAGATATATGCTACTCTGGTTTGGTGAGATAGTCATATTCTTTCGGAAAGGTAATGGTATCCCAGTCGATTTTTTTGGCCTTATAAACTAATTCCTGATAAGGGGAAGCTGAATTTTTTCGACGATATGTAGCGATTACCTGCTGTGAAATTTTGGTAACTGTGCGAATATCTGTATTCAGTACTGTATTTGGCACATATTCAGCACGATGAGTTTTTACAAAACCAAGGCAGGCTTTTACGCCACCAGCTAATTTTTCTGTATATAATTTTGGATTGCATCCGTTAAAATCTCCAACCATTTTAGCTGATATATTTTTAAGCATAAGTTGTGGAAGAATTTCAAGTTTTAACTGAGTAGTTCCATCAGATGCGAAGGAAAAATCTTCAGGACTTAATTTATGGTTTAAACAGCGCTTGTAAAAATCAGTAGCAGTAGTGCCATCAATTAATTTAATGCCTGTAAGGTGAAGAAAATTATATGGATAAAAACTTACTTCCAGAGAAGAAATATGTTTATGCTTGTCTTTTAAAATAAATAAGAGCTGATAGCCATTGAGATTTTCTTCGTATTTGGCAGCACAATCTATAATGATAGAAATGGCCTGCTGTTTGTTGTATTTTGTCATATTATGACCTCTGCAATATGTATAAAATATTTAAAGGGAGATTACAATACCGTAGCATTGTGCATCTCCCTTATAGACTGATTTTTCTGTTGTCCGCCAACACTCCAGCCCATATGTCTGGCTTTGCTTTCAGGTTTTTCTGTTGCCTGCCAACTCTCCGATTCATGTTCGGCTTTCGTTTCGGATTTTAGGTGTCAGCCACACCAACAGGATGTCGCCTGTTTTCCTACTTGTAGTATATGCGATAAAATGAATTTAGTCAACGGATAAAATGAAAAATAATTTGAAAATTTTTTCATTGAGATTTTTAGCGGAAGTAGGAATGCTCTTGTGAGGTTTCATGTAGAGTTTCTTGGATATGCGGGTGCCTAAGAATAATATTTACATTAGAGCATACTGTACGAAGTTCCCGTTCATATTCCCGTCGGGTGTTAAACTTATCCCGCTGTACTGTCTGCAATTCTGTTAAACGATTCTTTTCTTCACGCAACATTTTCAGAGTAGGGAGTTTTTTGCCCTGTGCTTTTTCTTTGAGTATTCGGAGAGCAGACTCATAAAGGGTGAGTTCTGCCCGGTGATCTTCATAAAATTTTTCTTTATTTCGACTTTTTCGGTAATCGAAATAGATGGATTTATTGGCAAGGTACTGTCCGGTGTAATGAATCTGTTCATTTATACTTTTTAAAGAGTCATCTGTGGATTTCAGAGTATTTCTGGCATCAGTGCTTTGGGCAGAGGCATTGGAAAGGGCAGTATCTAAATCTTCCTTGCTCTGGAAACCATGTTCCTGTATATAGGCAACTGTCTGAGCCATCATCTTAAGATTAGACAGCTTTACTTTTTGTGCGTATGCCTGACTTTGCTGTGCCTTAATACAGTGCTGCAAATCTGTTACAAGTCGTAAATCAGATTTTATAAAAAGGAAAGAGTGTGTAGTTTCGTCAGTTTGGACAGAAGCTGACGATTTTGACTGTTCTGAAAAGTCTGTGACTGGTCTTGGCCTGTCAGTAGAATGTGACTTTTCTGCGTGTTGCCTGTTGGAGTTCTCCTGGAATACCAGCAGAAGATAATTCTCTTCATAAAGCGTTCCGAGATTTCTTCCTGTGATGTATTTTTGACGATCAGGATGGAGGTAGCTGTATCTGCCACGACTGACTTTGAATGTAATATTATATTTTTCAGACAGCAATCTGGAAAATTCTTCTTGTGATGTTGCTTGTGAAGCAACCGTATCAATTGCATCACGAAGATATTGCTTTTCCGTTTGAAATGTTGTCTGTCTTGGAGTAAGTCCTTTCTTTTTCAGTTCTGCATTGTGTTCATCGAGCTTTTTTTGACATCTGCGTTTTGCCCAGTATTCTTTTTCGGATATTTTTCTTTCAGCAGGTGTCAGAAGATCTACCTGGTTTAGTCCATTGGAATGACATATATCCATAACTTTTTGTTTTAAGTAAATTCGGTATCTGTCAGAAAGATGATGTTTATATCCAGCTTTTGAATCCCGGTCAAATTCCATATAGGGCTGTGGCTCTGTATTATATTTTCGCACACTGTTGATTACAATATGCACATGAATATTTCCGCTGCCGTTATGACCATCAGTGTGGGTGCAAACAAGAGCCTGGTGTCCGGGAAAACTCTCTCTGGCATATTCCACGCCAACTTTCTGTGCCTGCTCTCCGGTCAGACCATGTTCTTCCTGATCTTTAGGATCAAAGCTGATGATGTAGTGATGCGACTTAATATCATTAAAAGATTGATTTTTATGAAAGAAAGCGTTAGTTTCCCGGCATTCCACATCAAATGTAAACGGATCACAGTTTATACCATCCAGATAATATTCTTCACGAAGAAGCATATTCCCATTATCATCAAGAATTGGTTTTTGCGTATATTCATCATGTTGGAAAATCAGATAGCGTTCAGCTTCTCCATAGTCGGTATTCTTGCTTGCAATATGTTTCAGGATTGCCATATTAGTTTTCTCCTGTGTTATTTCTATTATTTGCATTGACAGTGGTAAAATCTCCAGCCAGTTTTATTACTTCGTATTTTAATTTATAAATTTCAGCAATGCTCTTTTTGATTTCGTTGCGCATTTCTTGGGAATGGAGTCCACCAGTATTAAAGTAACGAGCTATCTGGTTCAGATTGCTACCAATCTTTCCAAATTCAGCAATTAATTTTTTCAACTCCGGCAGATCTGCCACAATTTCATATTTCACAATTGCTTTTTTATTTGTTATCTGTTTACGGACATACTCTGCTAACGGGAGGCTTGCTGCTTTTGCGTTTTCTGCAATTATTTCATATTCAGTATTGGTGAGACGGAGCATGATATGACGAGTATGTCGTAAGTTTTTATCTTTCTTTGGTCGTGCCATTTTATAGTTCCTTTCAAAATAAAGATATTTCTATATATAAAGCCGATTTAAAAATATCAGGCGGTAACACAATAAAAATATTTATGGATTTTTCGTGATAGATATGATCACGATGCGACTGTTTTTTTACAGGAGCCAAGTATGCATATTAGTGAAAATATATTATCTGAGGGTATGGGGAGCAGAATCCCCATCAAGATTGCCGGAAAATCGAAAGTCACGAAGTGAGTTTTGAGTTACTCAGGCGAAACTTGCTCTTAATTTGTTACAGTAAAAGTACAGATTATTACAGTTATTTATTTTATATAAATTTTGTCTGTTAAAATAAATATGTAAATAAGAAATAGGGTAGGATTTTATAGAGGAAGAAAAATGAAAGCAGTAATACCAGCAGCTGGAGAAGGAAAAAGATTTAATAAGGATTCTACTTATATGCATAAATGTCTTGTACCAATTAATGGTAAAGCTTTATTGCTATACACTTTGGAAAACCTTACAAATATAAAAGAAATAACGGAATGTATAGTTATTATTGGAGAGAATCATGAAAAGATTATAGATACTATTGGAACAAAAGTTAATGATACGCCGATTTTGTTTTGTAAACAAAAACAATCTGTAAAAGGAGTTGTCGGTGCAATAGAAAGTGCAGTGGAAGAGATTGGCAATGATGATTTTATCTTGGTGTTAGCAGATGAATTTGTATATGAAAATAATTATGCAGAGGCGATTGAAAAATTTAAAACAAGTACTAACGAATGTATGGTTGGATTATACTATGAGAAGCACTTGGAATATGTAAAAAAAAATTATACATTTATAAAGTCTCCAGATGGTTTTCTGTATAATTTTATAGAAAAACCTCAGATTGTTTATAATAATTGCAGTGGAACCGGTAATATTATATTTAAAAATACAGTGTTAGGTGCTATTAAGAAAGTTAAAGAAAATAAAGAGCGACATGAAAAAGAATTAGTTGACTTATTAAATTTAATTTGTGCTACGGGGAAAATACAATCTTTTGTTGTGGGAAATTATTATTGTAATGTAAATAATATGAACGATTACTTGCGAATAATTGAGTTTTTAGAAGGTGAAAGAAATGAAAAATAACACTATTTTCTTTTTAACGATTCCGTTATACGGGCATGTATTTCCTGTGCTTGATGTAATAAATAAAGTTGGAAAAGAGGGATATAATACATATTGCTTTGTAAATGATTTTTTTGCAGAGTACATTAAGAATGATAATGTGAGTGTTATTTGCTATCCAGAAAAAGTAATTGCTAATTTTAATACAAAAAGTAGTAATTTACTTGAAGATGAACATATTTCTTATTATCACTTAAATTATACAAGTAATAATATAGAATGGAGTGCTATTTCTTCAAAATACTTATATGAATATATGTATGATTATATGATGAAGTATGTGAAAAAATATAATCCTCAAGTAATAATATATGATTCATTGGCAAAATGGGGCGGTCTGTTAGCAAAAAAATTTAATATACACAGTATTGCAATAGAAGTAGCGACAGATATTGAAGAAGCAAATTGTTTTTATGAAAAATTTTATAATGAGGTGGTTCTTGAAGAAATTAGATTGGATGAGGAACAGGGGAAAATAAAGAAAAATGAACTTTTAGAAATAAATAATTGGAATGAATTTTTAGAATACTATGACAAAGTGCAAATGTATGTCTATAGAAAATTTAAGACATTAATGAATTTTAATGAAAGAAAAATATTACCAGACAAACTATTTGTATACAGTACTAGAAATTTGTATGAATCATATTCAAATCATATGAAAAATGTTGAATTTTGTGGATACGATAGTAATATTTTGTCTCAGCTAGATTTAAAAGAGAAGTCGGGTGCTTATGTGACTAGGGGAACATCTATAGACTATTATTCCCAAAATATATTAAGAAATATTTTAAGTGAAATAAAAAGTATGGACATAAATATAGATATAACTGTTGGTAATGATAAGAAGGTAATGGAAAGATTAAGCGCAGAGTATGAACATGTAAGAAACATACATTTTTATAATTTTGTGGATCAATGGAAAATGTTAGCAAATCATGAAATATTTATATCACATGGGGGATTGTCTGGAGTACGGGAGGCTATCTTATGTGAAACACCGATGATTGTATATCCGTCAAATTATCATGATTATCAAGTGGGATTAGCTATCGAAAGAAATAATATAGGGATTATGATTAAGGATAGAAAATTGTCACATGGTAATACATGTGAAGTGAAAAATGCAATATATAAGATATTATCAACAGATCGGTATACAAAAAAAATAAAAGAAGTTAAAGAGGAATTTACTGATTTATACAAGAAAGATAAAATAATTAGTTATTTGAATGAAATAAGAATTAATTAATAAAAAAGAAAAAAATGAGTGAATTGCAGAAATGCACTTCATCTCTAAGAGTATAGCATACAGACCTTGGAGATGATCTATAAATACTACTATATTATATGAGGAGGAATAACATGACAAATTTTTTTGCAGCCGGAATTGATGTAACAAATAAGTGCACATTAAGATGTCTACATTGTTTTAATTCTAGTGGAGGTTTAAAAAACCAGAGAATGGATGAAATGAGTGATGAGGAATTAGAAAGAATGGCATATGATGTAATTGATTGTAGGCCAGTTTCTATATGTATGTGTGGAGGAGAACCACTTTTAAGAAAGGAAAGTATTTATAAGATTGCAAATTATTCAAAGAACACTTGTGTTGATGTGAATATGGTAACAAATGGAGAGTTAATGACTAAAGAAATTGCAAAAAAGCTTTGGCAGTCAGGAATATCTAGTATACAAGTTAGTTTAGACGGTAGCACAGAAGAAGTGGTGGACTGGTTACGAAACAAAAAAGGAGCATATAAAAATGCAATAAATGCAATAAAATATCTGGATGATACAAGACAGGAATTGGGTATAAATAGAAAAATATCCGTATCATTTATTCCGCATAAAAAAAATTTTGAGCAGTTAGAAGAAGTTATATATTTGTGTGAAACTCTCAATGTTGACTCGTTTAGAGCACAACCCTTAATGCTATTAGGGCGTGCAATGGATAATTTAAATACATACAAATTGAACTACAAGGAATACCAAATAGTGGCTCAAAAAATAAGTAAAAAAAATAGTGAAAACCAGTCTATGGGTAAAAAAATGGATTTGATATGGGGAGATCCAATTGATCATTTGTTAAATGATGATATAGATCACGGAAAATTTACACAAATTAGTGCAAATGGAGATATATTAATTTCTGCTTATATACCAATTGCTATTGGAAATATTAAAAAACATAAATTTAGTGAATATGTAAACAAAAATTGGGAGGAAGTTTGGAATCATAGATTATTTGCGTATTTAAGAAATAAGATGGTTTCACCTGAAAAAATGAATTTAGGTGGCATAGAAGGAATGCCGGAATTGGGATATGGAAAAATTTTATTTGATATTTTGGAACCTGAATGGAGTCAAGAAATGGACAAGTTTTATTTGAAATTGATAAGTGAAGAGAGGAAAAATGAGAGGTAGTGATATAAATATAGATATAACAAGAAAATGTACACTAAAATGCAGACATTGCTATAATCACAGTGGAGAAATGAACAATGATGAGTTAGCATCAGATGAATTATTTCGCATAATGAATGATTTAGCTTCTACTAGACCTGATAATTTTTGTATTTGTGGAGGGGAACCTTTATTAAAAAAAGAAATAATTTTTCGATTTATTGATCACCAAAAAAAAATAAATAGCGAAATGAATATTGGAATGGTAACAAATGGAGAACTGTTAACGGAATCTATTGGTGAAAAATTAATTTATTACGGATTAAATAATATTCAATTTAGTATAGATGGAGCTACAGAGAATTCACATGATTGGTTGCGTAATAAAAAAGGTTTATTTGAAAATTTATTACATACAATTATGCAACTTAATATTCTTAGAAGAAAAGCTAAATCAGATATTAAAATTTCAGCAGTATGTTGTCTTAATAAAAGAAATTACGAAGAATTGCCAAAGATAATTGAATTATGTACGCGTTTGGGCATTGATATCTTACGTGTACAACCTTTAATGAAGATGGGAAGAGCTAAAGAAGGGTTAGATGCGTATAGTTTAAGTAAAAATGAGTATATACAAGCCGCTAATTATTTGTTGGTTAACCGATATAAAAATATTCAAAAAGACGGAATTTCTATTGAATGGTGTGATTCATTAGAACATTTATTTATGGAACAACTAGATTTTATCCAGGTTAATGAAAAAGGTGAACTTTTGTTAAGTCCATATATTCCAATTATAATTGGGGATTTAAAAAAACATAGTATTTCAGAATATTTAAAGAAAAACTATGGAGAATTATGGAATCATCAATTAATAAGAACTTTTAGAAAAAATATAGGTTCTGCTAATGAAATAATACTAGGAAAAGATTTTCCAGCAGAAGTAGGAATGAATTACATGAAATTTGATGTATTTAGTGAAGAAAATATGGAACAAATGAATAAATGTTATGCAGAGCTAATTAAGAGCTATGGAGGTCAAAATGTATTGTGAAATTTTAAGTGATAAAGTTATTGATATTTCAATGTTTATAAAAGAAAAATGTGTTAGTGAAAATTGTAATTATATATATAGTGTGGATTTTAATTCTAATGAATATAGTTCACGTTGGTTAAGAAAACGTTTTTTTGATCATGAATTGGTTGCATTTGCAGACATTCAAAACGATGAGATTAAGGATATGATTTTAATTGAAAAGAAACAGTGCGAAGACTTGAGCTATTGCAATCTTCTAATTTTTCCGTGGAATAAAAAAACATTATTAAATTATGCTATAGCTGAAATCTATAAAGAAAATCATCAACTAACGAAGTTAAAATTAGTTATAGTGAAGCGGGACTTAAATAAATGTAATATTGAAGAGTTAGGCTTTGAACTGGAATTGTGTATTAGAAGATTCAATAATAGTTGTAGAGATATTGTATCATATGCATATATGATACAGGAATGTTAAAAATATGGGATGATGAAAGTTACGGAATGGAGAGAAATATGAATAGAAGTACATCAGAAGTAATGAGAAATTCAAGACCAATCAAAATGGATGAGAATATGCGTAATATTAAAGTAGAAGGAGATAATAGTTTTTCTTTTGTTTCAACATTTTTTAGTGTTTTAGGCAGGATAATGATTAATAAAGCTGCTTTTAATATTCTGGAATACTGTGACGGAGACAATAGTGTGCAAGATATTTGTCATCTGTTAAACACAAAGTACGATATAGATGAAGACATAATTTATAAAGACGTTGATAAAACATTACAGCTATTTTGGAGATTAAAGGTTATTAAAATGACAGGAGAAAATTATTTGCTTGACAGGTTTGTCTACATATCTGACAAACTTAAAATTAAATATTTGCAGTATGAAGAGCTATTAGATCTTGTTTCTAATATAGATAGTTTAAAAGATTCATTGGTTATTGCAGAGGAAGGATTAGGCTTATTAAATAATGAGAATATTCTTAAATTAGTTTGGAGTAGTGGAATTATCAGCGGATTTTCTATGGAAGATAATAATGGAAATGTTGCGAAGATAATAATTCAACCTAATATTAAATATAAAATATTTGAGATTATATACATAGAGGATGAAGATAAGTTACCGGAGAGATGGACAAATATTTTAATAAGTTTCATGAAAAAATTATATCGAGAAACTCTTGAAGCTAAAACATTAGTAGAAGATGGAGAAAAAGTTGTTTTGATATATAAAGCATTTAATAAAGTGGTATTAGATTCTTCATTTAAAGCAATCGGAATACTGAAAAAGGAGTATCAACAAAAAGATGTTTATGTTTATTCCTCTGAACAATAAAAATAAAACATTTTTGATTTAAAAATTATTGAAATATTATAATTTTTAAATAAAAATATTAGAAAGGAGGCTACATATGGAAGATTACGAAAGACCTGAGATCAAAGTAGAAAACTTATCAGGCGATGGACCGTCTACACATTCGGCTGCAATAGGACCTGTAATGGTTGCAGGAGCTGTATATTTAGTGGTTGCCGTGTTTGGTGGAGCTTTTGTGTATTTAACTGCCACATGGAACAATGATTGGGCTTCTGGCTAAAGAAAATTGATTTCAGACATTAAGCAAAGGCGCCTTTTCATTATTTTATATATAGGGAAGGCGTCTTTGATTTTTATTAATAAAGGATTGCTGAGCGTATAGAAAAACAACAATTATTAATTAATAGTGGTGAAAAATATGGAAAATATATCTGATATAAAAAATAATTTATCTTCTTTTTGTGCAAGTATAATAAGATGTAATTTAAAGGGATTTATCTTGATATTATTATTTAGTACCATTATATCAAGTATAGGACTTGCTAATACATATTTGATGTCTCAAATTTTAGATGTTTTATCTCAGGGTGCGACAAAACATATGGTAGTTAATTTTATTATTATTTTTATTATTGTACAATCAGTTAAGGCATTAGTTACATATATATTTCAATATATAGTCATGAAATATAATATGAAGATTTCTAATTCATTAGTAAAAATGATTGTAAACCGCTTACACGGGGTGAAAATTTTAAGTGTGAAAAAATATGATAGCGTCTATTTAGCAGAACGACTTGATTCGGATACAATGTTGATAACTAATTTTGTGATTTCATCGCTTCCCAGTATTTGTATGAATATAATTATTTTATTATTGGTGTTCAATTTAGTCGTGCTGATAGAGTTAAAGTATGGGATAATCTTAGCTTGTATTTGTGGATTGTATATTTTACTGTATTTATTATTTAAAAATGGTTTATATATAAAGATGCTAAATTACAGAAATGCAAAATCTAGATATTTACAGTCTATTAATGAGCAAATAGCATTTATAGATTATGTACAAATTCATGTTATATATAGAGCATTCTTAAAAAGATTAGAGAAATATTATGATGTATTTTATAAAAAGGGGATTTTATTACAGAAAAATAGCAATTTGTATGTTCTTGTTCAAAGTGTTATATATTTAGTAGGATTTAGTTTGGTGATTTATTTTGCAGGAACTGATTTAGCAAATGGTAGGATAACAGTTGGGCAATTTACTATAATATTTACATATATGGGGATAGCTCTCAGTAATACAAATCTGATATTGACCTTTGGGCAAACATATCAAAACACAAAAACTTCATACAATAGAATAAAAGAATTATATCAATTAGAACTGAGAGAAGATGGTTTATTAAAAAAAGAAACAGTTAACTTTATTGAAGCAAAGGATATTTCTTATATTTTTGAAAATGGAAATGGATTAAATAAAATTTCAGCTGATTTTCAAAAAGGTAAAAGATATCTTATTTGTGGATCAAATGGTGCAGGAAAAACAACATTTATTAATATTTTAATAAGACAGTATAAAAGTCTTTCTGGAGACATATTCATTGATAATATCAATATAAAAAAAATTAATTATGAACAATTACGTTTAAACTGTTTTTCTGTAATGAATCAAGAACAGAAGTTTCCTTCTGTATCTGTAGTTGAGTATATAAACCTATCAAATAATACAGAGTATTCTACTCGTGAAATAATTGATAGATTAATTATGAAAGATATGTACAATATAGCTATGGATATACACGAGGTGTTAGAAAAGGAGACTCAAAATATCAATATGCTGTCTGGTGGTGAAAAACAAAAAGTGGAATTGGTAAAGACTATATTAAAAGATGCGGATGTATATTTTTTTGATGAACCAACAGCACATTTGGATCAAGAGTCTCGAGATGAATATTATCAGTATTTAAAAAAACAAAAAGATAAAATTATTGTTGTAGTTTCACATAATAGTCAAGAGAGGCAATATTTTGATGTTATATATGAAGTATGAGTTTCCAATTTGACAAATTTAATATTTACAAAAATGTTTGAATTATCGATAAAAAGATGGTATATTGAAATAAAAATGAGTTTTATACTGGATAAAATTGAAAGCTTTATTTGTTCTTGGAGGAAGAAGTTAAGAAAAGTGCTATTAGAAAAGTATTGTTTTGAATTGTAAACTTTTATTTCTTACAAAGTGTGAGGTGATTATGATGAAAGATGTTATAGTTGAGCTACTTATAATGGCTTTTTTTCTACTTATAGGTTGTTTATTATTTAATGGAAGAGGCGGATGTTTTATACCGATATACAATGCACTCTCAGAAAAAGAACAGAATAGCTATAACAAGAAAGTGCTTTTCAAAGGAGTGGGCATATGCTATTTGGTATGTTCAATGTCTGTAGGATTAATGATTATCAGTAAATTATTTGAGGTTGTATGGTTGCCATATATTTCAGCTATAGTTATAGTTATAAGTGTTGTACTACTCAATATATGGATGTGTTTGAGTAAAAATATAAGAAACTATAAATGAGCAAGTTCGTGATTTTTCATAAAAGAAAGACACCTTAGAGTATGAAAATTTTTTGTGAAATAATGTTTAGAAGGTTCTTCTATGATAAATAAATGTCATTAGGAGAGCCTTTTATTATGAGACTGTGAGAAAAGTCTGTAAATAGGATTCTTCTATGATAAGAAAGGGTGATCAGCTTAAAAACCAGCTTTTCACCCTTGTTTTATATATAACAGTTATTAAATGGTATGTCAGTCAAGCGCAGGCGGCCCTCCGCCTGTTTTTTTTTATTATTCTAGAAGCCGTCCTTCATACAGAATACTCAGTTCACCATGTACCTGCGCCCAATTCCGGATTGTACTGGCCCATTTTTTATAGCTTCAAATGTAGCAAGATACAATGCCTTTAAAAGGGGGGTATCACTTGGAAATACGCTCCTCTGACGGTTCAGTTTCCGGTAGGTAGAATTCAGGGATTCGATGGCATTTGTAGTATAAATCACTTTTCTGACAGTTGCTGAAAATTTGAAAATTGGAGAGATTGCATCCCAGTTATCTTTCCAGCGTTTCATGGAATTCGGATATTTCGGTGCCCATTTTTCTGTTACACGGTCTAAGGCTGCCAGGGCTTTTTTCGTCAGACGCCTGATAAATGGTCTTCAGGTCCGTGTCAAATGTTTTCCTGTCCTTATCAGGGACATATTTTAAGGTGTTTTTTACCTGGTGAACGATACAGCACTGATATTCGGTTTTAGGGAAAGCTGCAGCAATAGCTTTTTTGATGCCGGTTAAGCCATCCGCGCAGATGACCAGTACATTTTTTTCGCTCCGGTTTTTCAGCTCGTTCATAACAGAAAGCCGGTATTTTGCACTTTCATTATCACCCACACTAATAGTCAGAACTTCCTTCTTTCCTTCTGTGTTAATTCCCAGAATTACGTAAGCTGCAAGCTTTCGGATCACGCCGTTGTCCCTTATAGAGTAGAGGATCGCATCGATGTAGAGAATGGGATATACTACGTCCAGCGGTCGGTTCTGCCAGTCTTCAATCTGTGGCAGGATCTTATCGGTCGCATCAGAAATAAAGCTTTCCAAAGTCTCAAATCCATATATATCCTCGATAGTTTCTGAAATCTGCCGGATAGTCATTCCCTTGGCATACATGGAAATGATCTTCTGGTCGATATCGGAAATGTCTTTCTGACGTTTCTTTACTACCTGTGGCTCGAATGTTGATTTGCGATCCTGCGGCATTTCGATTTCCATAGAGCCGTACCGGATGTTGACCTGTTTACGTTTATAACCATTGCGATAATCATCATTATCTGAGTGCTCTGATTTTTCATAGCCGAGATGATCATCCATTTTTGCTTCCATCTTTCCTTAATGGTACCGCCCAAGAGATCTTTGAGTGCGTCCTGAATATCTTCAGCAGATTGGATATCATACTCTTCAAGGAGCTGATAGATAATATTTCGTTTTCCCTCTGTCATTTATACTCGATGTACAGGTTTCTTTTGTCTTGCCATAATAAAAGGCCTCCTATGATTTTAATATTTTATCATAGAAGACCTTGATGATGTTTATTTTACAGAGATTTTTTCACCGGCTCGTTTTTTGAACAATATATTCTTAACAAATCAATTTACATGTAATTTTTTAATTCGCTTAATAAAATTCTCGCAACTTCCATATTTTTCACTGTTTGTTATAAGGTCAATACCTATAATGAGTAAATTCTTTCTAAATGCAATGTTATTACCTTTTTCATCCATAATTGACACCTCTTTTGCTAATGCAATGCCAATAGTTCTTCGTATAATTTCAGTTCCTGCATATGCAGCACTATCAATCATTATAGTTTTATAATTTTTTGGTATTTTTTCTGATAAATCTTTTTCGAAGGTTGATAATATATTGTAAATTATTTTAATAATAAACAAACAGTATTCTTCATTATTTGTCAAATGAAATAAATAATCAATTATTAAATTTGCCAAAAGACATCCAAGATCAAACCCTATTGGTCCCCAACAGGCAAATTCTGGGTCGATTACTTTTACTTGATCATTATTTACCATAAATGAACCCGTGTGTAAATCTCCATGAATAATAGATTGTTCCTCATTTTCAAAAACTTCCCGTAAACTTTCTACTTTAGCGTTCAATCTATCATTATGATATATGTGTTCTTTTACCCAACTTTCTAATTCAGCAGGAACTTTATTTCTCTTTTTTATATTATTGTACGGTTCGATAAAAATAAGTTGCTTTGTTAATTCTGACAACCTATTTCCTCGAAACTTATATCTGAGTTTTTCTAGTTTATCGTTTGGGTTAAATGTTGCATTTTCAATTAATACGCAACGTAAATACATTGATATATTATCAGAAATACATTGGTATTTTTTCATAGAAATAAGAGCTTCTCTCAAACTACAATAATCTACTAAATCTTCCATAACGATTATTCCAGTTTGAGGATTTGCATATAAAATCTGCGGCGAAAAATTTGATTTTTTTACTGTTTCTAAACTATAATAGGAATATTCAAAATAACTCCTGGAAATATCCAATAGTATATCTTTAGATATTCTACTTTCATATTGTGCAACTTTTATTATAATGGATTTTTGGGTCCCTATTTCTTTTATCCTATAGATATAATTTAAATTGCCATCGCCAATTTCGCTTATGAGAACTTTGTTACTTTTAAATGAAATTTGTGGTAATACACTATCAATAATATCCTGAATATGATTATTTGGCATTTTTATCCCCCTTTTTAATATATCGTTTTCTATTTCCAAATACCTAGAAGTATTAACATTTTGTAGTTGCATATAAATTTTTACAATTTTTTTATCTTTAAATTTTGTAGATGACGTGATTTGATTTCTTGGCGATATTTTTTTGCAACATACAATACTTCATTATTTTTCAATTTTAATTGATCACATTTAATGCTGGCAATTTCTGTCAGGTTTACAATGCAAGATATATGAATAGCTGCAAATTTCGACGGATTTAACTGTTCCCAAATTTTTTCCAATGTGATATTACATTGATAAACTCTTGCATCAGTTGTATGGATAAAGGCTTTTCTTCCTAACTTTTCAATATATAGAATAGATTGACATAATATACTATAGTTACATTTGCGATAACTGAATAAAAATAGCCTTTTAGTTCTGTATAAATAATTAAATGCGTTATATAATGTTGTGCTAAATTTATTGTAAGTTAAAGGTTTTAGCAAAAAAGCAAATGTAAAAACTTCGAAAACATCAAAAACGCATTTTGCATCATTTGATACAAAAATAATCAAAGCTTCTTGAGAATCTTCACGTAATTTTCTGGCCACTTCCAACCCCAACATGTCTTCCAATTCTATGCTTAATATATATATGTCAAAGTTTTCATGGTGTTGTGTTTGATACTTATATAATTCTTTTGCGTTTTCAAAAACTTCATAATCAAAATTAAAGAATTTTATATTCTCCAAGTATTTTTCCATTTGTTCGATATCATTTAATGATTTATCACAAATAGCTAAATGTAACATAAGGTTTATCATCTCCATCCATAATATGAATATTCTTGCGTCAAGAAACCTTGATTCCGGCGTAGTGGAAACCAACTTTGATTGGCTTGATTACCTATAATAAGAAATAGAGCCTATGTCAAGTCCAGAACCGCTTTGCGGGGCGTTAGCCGACTTTACATTGGTAACTTGTATTCTATATACTTGCCAATCGGTTTCCTAATCACCGGACAGCATGGACATCCAAGCCGGAATATTCAATAATATAACGATTATAGATATTGTATTGGTGAAATATCTTGCAATTTATTGATAAAATATACACTTATACAAAATCTAACTCTTTAATATAATTTCGAAAATTTTAATGCTTACACTATAATAATACTTTTATAATATGTTGTTTTTTCCTTGATGTAATAATATCGAATAATCATGACATTTTTACATAGTAAGGAAGTGGGGAGATGTATAGGAGAAGAAAATAGAAATGTTTCCAAAGATGAACTTGCAGATATAATTTACACAAGTATTTATTTGGAGTCCATTCAGTTTGTATGGTTGTATGATTAATTAATAAAAATAGTAAGATAATCGAGAAAATGTTCTTGTTTATCTTACTATTTATATTGTTATGGTAAGGTTATGCTTTCTAAACCCATATTTTTGGTTGCTTCCCAAAATGTAGCCTTAGAAAAGAAATAAAACATCTGTTAGTGATGCGACAAGGGAGGTCGCTCAAATTAGCATTGACAGTCTATCATATACAACATGGAATTGTAAATAACATATAGGATAAGGGTATTAGAATTTATAATATATTTAAAATTCAAAAGTACATATATAATTTTCGAGAGATATGCAAATTTAGAATATAAATATGGAAATAGATATTTTGAGTGTAGTGTGGTGGATATTATGTAAATGTAGTAGAAAAAATGCAAAGAAGATAGAAAGAATATATAGACCCGTTTACGAGTGAGCCAGTGAAAAAAATGAGCCTAGAGCGTGTTTGAAAAATCATTCCCGCAATCTGCACGCCCCACTTTGCGATATATTTTGCCCGAATTCGGTTATCGTAGCCCGCTACGATGCCCTCATCCGAACAAAATCTCCTACAAATTGTGATGCACATCTTGCAGAAAGCCTTTTTCAAACACGCTCTAGGGGAGTTAGTAAATAAATGATATTGTACAGTTGGCAAACATTTTAATGATTTTCAAGATCCGGAAACGTGCTTTATATCAGGAAAAAACAAGCTAGAGGCTAAGACAACAACACTAATCAATGTAAATGAATACTTCTATTATTTGTATCATGAAAACAAGAAAAGAGTAGCATGATATTAGAATAAAAATAAGGAGTATGGGATTATGGAAAGTCGTATAAAAAATCTTCGGGAAAAAAGAGGAATCATACAAGAAATATTAGCTGCAGAATTGGGAATTACTCAGCAGATGCTTAGTAAATATGAGAAAGATGTGACAGTGATTAAAGTTGATATTCTCAAAAGGCTAGCAGAGTATTTTAATGTGACAACAGACTATCTGTTAGGGATGTCAGATGTAAAAAGGGATTTAACAGGACAGATTAAACTCAATGAAACATTGGATGAGTATTATGATATGATTGAAGTCTACAAGACATTAGATCAATATGATCAAGAATTGGTCTGGTCGCTTTTGCAGATTGTTAGAAAAAATGAAGAGAAAAAGAAAAAGGACAGGGAAAATGATAAATGTAGCAATCTGTGATGATGTTGTTTCTACAACAGGGAAAATAGAAACTATGTTGCAAAACATAGCAAAAAGAAATTTTATGCCAGTAGATACGGATGTTTTTTGGAAAGGAGAACATTTGGTTGATTCTGTAGAAATGGGTAATTCTTTTGATATTATCTTTCTGGATATAGAGATGGGACAGGAAGACGGCATTACAGTAGCACGGAGAATTCGGAAGATTGATAAAAGTGTTTTGATTGTTTATGTTACAAGTCATGAAAGCTACATACAGGAATCCTTTGAGGTAAGACCGTTCCGTTTTCTGGTAAAGCCGGTGGGGGAGGAAAGGCTGGAAGCCTGTTTCCGGGAAGCGTATGAGGAGATCAGCAGTAACGATAGCTATTTCCGGTATAATTATCAGCGGCTGAGCCATAAGGTTTTGATTCGGGACATCCTCTATTTTGAAAGCAACCGGAGGAAAATATATATTGTGACAGAAAAAGAGGAGCTTGAGTTATATGGAAAACTGAATGAGATCGAGGAGAGCCTGAAAGAAAGCAAGGCGGCTTTTCTGCGTGTCCACCAGTCATTTCTGGTAAACTATAAACATGTAGATGGGATTGGATATGATTTTGTTGTAATGGACAATGGAAAAAGAATATCCATCAGTGAGGACAGGCGGAAACAGATTAGTGAGGAATACTGCGCGATGGAGGATACTTTCTATGTTGGCAGATAAGTGGGTGGCAGGAGCGGTGGATGTATTGCTTGCATTTCTTGCTGTATATTTATTTTTTCAATATTTCAGTATATTTTTTCAAAGGAAAGAAGGAAACTTTCGCGCGTTGCTGGGAATAATTGTACTTATAGTCTGGCAGCTTGATGTTTCCAACATAATCCATATGCTGTCAGCAGCTTGGAACATCTGTGTAACTATGGGGATTACACTGTTTGCGGTGACAAGTATATTTGAGGGAAAGGTTTGGATGAAGTGTTTTTTCTCTGTTACATTCGACGCTGTCTGGATGCTGGCAGAGATGTTAATTGGCGATCTGCTGATGATCTATGGAGGGAACATCATAGAACTGCGGATTTTTGGCTCCTTTGCCTCAAAGCTGTTTCTTTTTATAGTAATTATT
>ENA-OWPM01000080-OWPM01000080.1-human-gut-metagenome-genome-assembly--contig:-NODE-80-length-123591-cov-59.224744_pt1 | contig 123591 bp, 132 predicted proteins | sample MGYA00248267_ERZ651852 | MGnify/ENA primary metagenome ERZ651852 (study PRJEB26924, sample SAMEA4378228) | human gut metagenome | biome: human gut; feature: human-associated habitat; material... | reverse complement strand
TATTCACAAATCTTATATCAGTTTTTAACGTTTACACAAAACTTGAAACGGTCTCGTGGTTTCTTCCTACGCAATCTCTGTTACAAAAATGTGCTGCGTACTGGTATCTGTCGCTATCGGCATCTGCCTTTCGCAGAGAAATACGCGCATCAACATCCGCAACAAGCTTATTAACGATATGTATAAAACGTATGGCAAAGCCAGTATCTTAGTTGCACAGATTGATCTTATCCACAACAAGTTTCTCACGCTGCAATGCCCTGATTGTATGGAAGAAGCCCTGTCCGGTCACTTGCCGACAAGATGAACGGAACCATTACTGTAACCAGTGAAAAAGGCGGTGGTTCCTGCTTCACTGTCACACTTCCTTTTGAGATCGCCAAAACCGTTCCAGATTGAGGACGTGGTAAAAACGCTTGTGAAATATGTAAGTTTGAACTAAAAAAGGTACATTGCAGACTATCTATCAGTTTACAATGTACCTTTTATTTTATTCTTCCAATTGGTCAATCCATGCAAACAACTCTTCGTAATCATAATCCCCGCTGTGAGGCAAACCCCAAGGTAAAGCAAAATCTACTTCGTACCCTTTATTCTTTAATAAAGTTGCAAGGATTACCGGAATTGCAATCGATGTATCCCTGTCAAAAGCTCCGTGCCGGATTCTCCAGTGCTTCGCTGTCTGACATTCTCCGATAAATTCCGTCGGATTCATCAGCTTAATCATCTGCTCATCTGCTTTTTCTCCGCCTGCCTTGGAATGATGAAGGGAGAAATCCGTAAAATGTCTTGCCATTACCTGTTCATCCCCAAATTCTTCATTCTCCGGACTATCAAGTGTCAGAGCATCAAAAGCAGGTGTCGGTTTCATTCGTGTAATTTTCGCAACATAGGCGTCCACATCTAATTTCTTTGCCTGATCGCCTTCGAAAATAATGTAATCCTGATCTTCAATTCCACTTCCGGAAACAGCAAGGTCTTTCAGTCTGTTCTGGGAATCATGTGTCTGTTTCTCCTTTGTGGCGGAAGCTAACACATAACTCATCACATAGTCCTTAAAGGATCCCTCACCATCCGCTTCCAGCGTTAACAGGTTACCCTCATCGTCTTTCAGTTCCAGTGAATTCACATAATCCGGGAATTCCGCTTTCAGTTCCTTGGACAGCTCTTTTTGCTCCTTCGTCAGTTCCCCGACAACCGGTACCATTTTCGGACCTTCCGGGCTCATTTCAAATCTCGCCATATGGAAAACCGGTTCTTTCTGGAAAAGCCATTCATAGGCTGCATCTGCATGCTCTAAATTATGTATCGGGCAATAGCAGCTTGCTGCAAAAATATCATCACGTTCTTCTGCCGCACCAATTGCCTTCAGATATGGTTCATACTCTTTTGCATCTCCTGCTGCACCTGTCAATGCTGACAACGCACCACCTGCCGAAGTACCGTTCGTTATGATTTTTTCCATATTTCCAGGAATCACGTCTGCATTGTGCCGCATATAACGGATTGCTGCTTTCATGTCCACGATAAATGCCGGAGCCCGGCCTGTGTGTCTTTCTTCCTCTGCCGCAGAGTCTGTTCCTGCTCCACCCACGAAAAATTCTTTGGACTTCATTCCGGTGTTTCGTCCTCTGACTCCCGCACACATTACAACATACCCATGAAGCAATGCCTCAAATGCAGAATTGGGTTTATGGTTGAACTTGTCAATTCCGACCTCCATTGCTGGTCCTTCCATATAACCACCCACTGTATTTGGCGCAAAAATCGGTGCTGTTTTTAAAGAATATCCGTTAATTGTTTCACCCTTATAATAGTTTTCCGGCACATAAATGTTCAATGTCTGTATACTACTTACCGGATTTGCACAATAAGTAATGTGTTCAAATGCTCTATATGTGATTCTCCGTTTTCCGAATTCACATGTTTTAATTTCATAATTTTCCGGATGAAATGTTAAATCGTGCATTATAGTCTCCTTTACCTGTTTTGATTATATTGATCTGCATATTTTTCAACATCAAGTAATAACACAATTACAAGAATTACAACTCCCAGAATTGCTCCCATCCATGTATAGTCAAATTTCACTGCATTTATAATTGCTTCAGTTGGTTCAGCTGTTGCGCTGTAGCCTACCATTTCAAGGATCCAGCCTGTAAGTGCACTACCAATACCTATACCAATTTTGGAACCAATTGACTGTGCTGAAGAAATCAGTCCTTCTGACCTAATACCAAATTTCCAGTTTCCATATTCTACCACATCCGGTACAAGTGCAAATACTGCGGAAAGAATCGGACCTACACCAAGAGACCGGATGACTGTACCAACGATGAGCATTGTCGTATTTCCATCTGCAAATCCTGTGATCACAAAGCCAGCAATAATCAATACCGCACCTATGAGCAAGAAGGTTTTCTTATTCCATTTTTTGGAGATTGCCGGCATTAAGAACAAGATTAAAATTCCAGGAAGCTGTCCTGCCGTCATAAGCACTGACATGAACATTGGATTATTAAGTACCATATTACAATAGAAAATCTGTGCTCCAATTGCATTTGAATTCATAATAAGAGAAAAAGCTCCAAGTAACAATAATAACCAGAAATATTTATTCTTTAATGTTGCAGGAAGCTGCTGACTCATTGGAATACTTGCACTTTCCTTTTCGCCTGGTTCATTTGCCATTTCCTTGTTTAATAAGGCAGAAACCAGAATCAATACACATGCAGCTGCTCCCAGAATAATACTTGATGTTTTCCATCCACAATTGATGACAAGCGGTGTAATTAATGAACCTGCTATTAATCCAATAATATTATTTCCTAAAGCAGAAAAAGTTGCTAACATCGTGGAATCGTCTTTATCGCGAGTCATTAATGGCAATAATGCTGTATTTGAAATGCCATAAATCGTATATACGATACAGCTCATAAAAATATATGTTATGTATGCATATGCCAGTTTTCCACTTTCACCCAATCCCATTGGAACATTCATGAGAAGAACTATTCCCAGTAAAGTGAGCGGTGCTGAAGCAATCAGCCATGGTCTTGCTTTTCCTAACCTGCTTGATGTCTTATCAACAATTCCACCCATAATCAAATCGGTAATACCATCAAAAACACGACATACCAGAAACATTGTAGCAATTGCTCCTGCACTAATAAGTGCTGTGTCTGTATAATAATTCAGCAAAAATGCAGCTGCAATCTGATTGAATATACATCCACCGCCTGTTCCGATTCCATACGCCACTTTATTTGTAAGTGGCACCTTTTTTTTACTCATAACATGATACCTCCCAAAATCTTGTTGATTTATTTGATAACTACATTATATTTTTTGTTTCATTGACAAGCAATTCAACTTCCACTAGAATTAAGTCAGAATCTGACTTAAAAGGAGGTCGTGCTGTGAATACGGATTATTTAAAAGAGTTTGTTGTTCTTGCAGAAACTAAAAATTTCTGGGAAGCCTCTGAACGATTATATATGAATCAATCAACTCTTTCCAAACATATAAAAAATCTGGAAACTGATCTTGGCATTGACCTGTTCTTAAGGACAACGCGAAGAGTTGAACTTACCAGATATGGGCAGGCTTTTCTACCATATGCAAAATCTATTACCCACTTTGAATTCGAGGCTATTTCAACGCTCCAAAGAATGCGTAATATTGAAAACGGACTTCTTACAATTGGCGCCCTTCCTTCCATGCCTCAGTACCATATTACCCAATTGCTTTCGCAATTTCAGACAATGTATCCAGATGCAACCATCCGGATTACTGAGGACGATCCAGTTCATTTAATGCATTATCTGGAAAACGAAAGCTGTGAAGTAATTTTCCAACGAGAAGATAAGGCTGCTTTTGAGAAAAATTTTCTGAGTGACACTAATGTCACAAGAATTCCTTATATAAAAGATCATCTGGTAGCACTCCTTCCAAACTATCATCCACTGGCTCATGCAGATCAGGTTACCCTCCAACAACTGAAGGATGAGCGATTTTGCTTTATCAAAGAAGGCTCCCTTATGTATCAAATCTCCATGACAGCGTGCCAGAATGCAAACTTCATACCAAATATTGTATTTACAAGTCACCGCATAGACTCTATTTTAGATATGGTAACCAACCAGAATTGTGTTGCACTCCTCATGGATGCGCATCTGCAACTACCCAAAAACGGTCCTAAGCACACTGATGCACCATGGTGCATTGTCCCAGTTACCCCTGTGATATCCTCTCAGATATCCATTTGTTATCGGAATGATAAAGCTCTTTCTAAAAACGCACAACTTTTTATACAACTTTGTAATGATAATTTATTTAAATAGAATGAAAGGGCAATGGCACATTTTTTCCATTGCCCTTTCGTTCTATTTTTTAACATCTAATATTTCGCTTAATTGTTTCCGCATCACATCTACAATACAGTTGATTCCAGATTGATCAATTTGATCATAATGAATTCCAACCGATACTACAGCCGGAACCCCGTATTTTTTCTGCAATGCAACCGCCCATTCCTTACTTATATAATCATCCTTATGTCCTTCGAAACATCTGTTCCACATGTCCGCCTGTTGATCAACTATAGTGACTGCCCCGATATGTGTCTGATCACCGCCTGTAATAAAAACGTTAATTCCACAATCTGTCCTGCTTAGGGAAATATAGACCGCTTTTCCCAAAATCTTTACATTCTTTTCAATTCTTTCTACCACTTTTACAAACCTTTCCATGTCTGCATATGATTACTTAAACCTAGTTTTCCCAAGAGGCGTTCCACAAAATTATTTGTCCATTCCTCAATACTTGAAAAACCCTGATAATAACTGACCATTGGCGGAACGATCTGCACACCGATTGCACTCAGTTCCTGAAGATTGCGCAGATGAATCGGACTTAATGGTGACTCCCTCGCGACAAGAATAAGCGGACGTGCTTCCTTTATCATGACATCCGCTGCACGCAATAACAGATTATCACTGTAGCCGCATGCAATTCCTGCTGCTGTCTTCATCGAACATGGTACAATGATCATCGCATCCATAGAAAAACTTCCGGAAGCTGGCTTGTCTCCAATTGCCTCATTTTCATATACAACATCTGCCAATTTTTTTACCTGATCGACGGTATATCCGCTTTCCTGCTCAATGGTAAGTTCTGCACCATATGTCATGACAAGATGCGTCTCTACGTCTTGAATTTCTTTTAATCGTTGTAATAACCCAATTGCAATGGGGGCTCCTGATGCCCCACTGACTCCTACCAATATTCTTCTCATACTTTTCCTTTAGATAAATTCCTTCCATTTTTCTTTGTCTACATCCATAAATTTAGCCCGAACAAATTTATCTTTTAATGCAAATGGAATGGTGCAGTCAAATATTGTCTTACAGCTAATACCTTTGTCCCAGATGTTCGGACTATATAAAGGATCTGAACTAGGATCAAGTGGATGACATCGCACCCCTGGAATAGTAATGATATCCCGGTCTCCCTGAAATCTTGTATTCATTGCCCATAATACATCTCTCGTGTCAAAGATATCGACATCTTCGTCTACCAGAATCACATGCTTTAACTCCGGGAACGCACTGAACGCCAGAAGTGCTGCCTGTCTCTGTTTTCCCTCATCAGTGTGCACTGTCTTTCTGCATTGCAGAATTGCCATATACTTTCCGCCTCCCGACGGATGTGCATAGACATTGGTCACTTTTCCCGGCAGTGCTTTATTAATCATATTATAAATACTTGCTTCCGTTGGAATTCCGGCAAGATTCACATGTTCCTCACTTGGACCGATGACTGTCTGCATAATTGGGTTCTCTCTATGTGTCACTGCTTTGACTTTTATCAACCAGCATTCATGGCTTGCTGCACCATTATATCCTGGGAACTCTGGCATCGCATATCCGGTATTTGTATTCTGATCTTCTACTACTTTAACTCCCGGCTGTATCTCTCCTTCAATCACATACTCTGCATTTGCGATCGCATTCTCTTTAATTGAAACACATGGTATAAGTTCCACTGGTGTTTTTCGGATTGCACCTGCAATTGACAGTTCATTAAAGCCAAGTGGTGTTGTCGGTGGCTCAAAACAGGAGCCAACTTCAATTGCCGGATCTACACCAATAGAGATTGATATCGGAAGTGGCTGATTCAATTCCGTTGCTCTCTCCGCCATCGCCCCTATATGTCTGCTTCCCGGCTGTAAGAATATTGAAAGTTCATCTTTAGACTGAATACACATTCTGTGTATCGTCACATCAGACAAACCTGTATCTGGATGTGTTGCATAACACATTCCCATCGTAATATATGGTCCTGCATCTACAGGTGTATTCGTTGGTGCCGGAATCAACTGAAACAAATCAAAATCCTCATCTGTTACTCGATGAATCACTTCCTGACACGGTGCCTTTTTGTCTGTCACTATCGGTTCAATTGGATTTTGTGCTGCGTCACATAATAGCTTACCCAGTTCTTCTTTTCTGCAACCAAGCAGCATTGCCACACGTTCTCGACTGGCGAGCAAACCAATCAGCACACTTGCATCTTTGTGATTTTTTATATTATGAAACAGCATTGCCGGACCATTCACTGTTGTTGGACGCATAACTGTTCCGCCTGCTCCCACATGCCGATAAACGCCTGCAAGTTCTGCATCTGGATCCACTTCTATATCAGTTTCAACTAATTGATGTTCCATAGTCTTCAACAATTCCAACGAGGTTCGTAAATCATTTACTTTCATATTTTTAATTTTTCTCCTTGTCTTCATTTTTGACTTAATTATAGTCAATGACATCTTGCAAAAAAATTCAAAATATATGATTCATTAATTCGCAATAGGACTTAATCTCTGCTGAAAGTATCTTTTTTTTTATTTTTTGAAAGCGGAAACTATGTAAAGGCGCCCAGATTCTTTACTTAATTTCAGGAAAAATGCAAAAATCTCAAAAAATATGCTTTTCCTGCGCATTGTTTGTGATTATCTCTAATTATGTGGGAAATATTGACACGGAGCATGACCATCGCTGTTGTAAGCAGGGCGAATGTATTCGCTTCTTACGCTCATACTATCGCCCTGCCTGTAAAATGTTATTGTATAAAATTGGGATATTTTGGATAATCCTTTCCGCTTATCCTATGATTTTTATTCTTCTTTTCCGGTGTAATTGCGAAAATAATACATCTTACAGCATTTTCTTGTAATGCCGGCGATCACAATTGCTCCAAGCATTGCAAGAAAAGCTTCAAAGCTGTATGGGCTGATAATAATAGCTGCTGCTAGCGTCAGGATCATTGCAATCTTCATACCTGTCTTGCTGGAAATCGCCTCAATCTGCTCATTTCTCTCATCATGAAGTTCATTGTATAAACGAGCCAGTTTCTTATCATCTTTCATTGCCTTTAAATTTTTGGCAATACCAAATAATGCGTAAATTTCAATTACCAATGCAATTCCTAAAACAAAACCATGCATAAAATCCCCATAATGAGGATTGAAATTATAGGCATTGTCTAACATACCGGAGGACATCATTCCGACCATTGCAATCCCAAGCGCTGCGATTACTCCATAACATTTATTCTGTCCCACAATTTCATTTCTCATTTTTTCCGATTTCTTTTCCATAACCTTACTCCTCACTTTCCAGATCACTAAAATCAAATACTTCCTCGATTGTCAAATTAAAATAATGTGCTATCTTGTATGCTAATCCCAGCGACGCCGTATATTTTCCCACTTCTATGGATGTGATCGTCTGTCTGGTTGTTCCCACAATGTCCGCCAGTTCTCCCTGGGAAAGCTTATTTACTTTCCGAAGTTCCTTAATTCTGTTTTTCAACGGCTTCCCTCTTTTCTTATCTCTTTCTCTTCTTAATTTACATTCACAACTGTTGTGTCTAAAGGATTTCAAAGGCATTATGCATAGTGTGCTTTGCATTTAATGTCAAGTATGTTTTGCACAAAAAGTAAAGTTTACTTTGCTTTTTAGAATTAAGATTATGTAAACTTGTCATTTTGCACTGATTTATTGTACTTTTATACGCAGTATGTTAGAATACAAAGCTGGATGTTCTATGCATCATCGCGCAATAATGAATACCTTAATTTTATAAAATATCTGAGGAGAATATTGAAAATGTCTAAGAAGATAAACTACTCTGAATTGATCAAAGAAACTCTTATTTTGACGGTCGCTGTCGCGATCATTGCCGCCGCAGTTTTCTTTTTTCTGGTGCCAAGCCATGCATCCGTCAGCAGTATCTCCGGTCTTGGAATTGTTCTTTCGAACTTTATTCCTCTGCCGCTGTCCGCAATCACAATGATTTTAAATGTACTGCTCTTAATCATCGGATTTTTCACCTGTGGAAAAGAATTTGGAATAAAAACTGTTTATACAAGCATTATGCTTCCGCTGTTTCTTGGACTTTTTGAACTTATTTTTCCTGAGAATACCTCAATGACAGGCAGCCAGGAATTAGATGTGCTCTGTTATATTTTAGTCGTGAGTATCGGCCTCAGCATTTTATTTAACCGAAATGCCTCCTCCGGCGGATTGGACATTGTGGCAAAAATCATGAACAAATACCTGCATATGGAACTTGGAAAAGCAATGTCGCTGTCCGGAATGTGCGTTGCGCTGTCCGCCGTGCTTGTCTATGATAAAAAAACCGTCGTTCTCAGTATTTTGGGAACTTACTTTAACGGAATCATTCTGGACCATTTTATTTTCAATCATAACATCAAGCGCCGCGTCTGCATTATCACAGAAAAAGAGGAGGAGCTCCGCCAGTTTATTATAAATGATCTCCACAGCGGTGCGACCATTTACGAATCCATCGGTGCCTACAATATGCAGAAGCGGAATGAGATTATTACCATTGTAGATAAATCTGAATATCAGAAACTGATGAATTACATCAGCCATGAAGATCCACTCGCTTTTATCACGGTGTATAATGTGTCGGATATGCGGTATCAGCCGAAGCGGTGATTTTTCCAACCCAAATTGAGCTTCTTTTTTCAACTTTTCCAACTTTGTTTATAAAATTGTTGTTATGATATCAATTCAAAACCTTCACGTTTACATGACGGACTCTGGATTAAATCTACGTTTTATTTCATTTTATGTTTCTTGTGCACCATGTAAATTACAACTGCAATAGCACCGCAAACTACAATTACGATAATTACTACACCTGCTAATGGAATCGGACAAGTAGATGCGATTTCTTCTGTATCAAGATCTTCTCCGCACAAGGTACATTTCAATTCTTTTTCGCCTTTTTCAAAGAATGAAGCTTCTTTTGTTACTGTCCGTTCTCCATCATCATGACCAGTCGCTTTAATCGCATCTTCATAGGTATCTCCGCAAACTGTACATTCATAGTTTGTATAACCATCTTCTGTGCATGTTGCATCTTTCGTCTCTACTTCTTTGTAATCATGGTCTGCAAAGTCTGATTCTTCGGTATATGTATCTCCGCAGATAGAACATGTATATGTTACACTTCCTTTTTCTGTACAGGTTGCATCTGTGCTGTCTGTTACTTGATAGTCATGCTTTCCCGTAGCCGGAATTGTTTCCGTTTTCTTTTCATTGGTCAACGTATTCTTATATTCTTTGAATCCATCTGTTGTACATGTTGCATCAACTGTTGTGATTAATTTCCAAGCATTCGCAATTTCTTCATCCGAATACTTTTTAGTTTTCTGCGTTGTAGTGTTTGAACTCGTATCCGGTCTAATAATCTATATCATACCATAGTTTTCTGTTAATGTAATTTTATTATTTTATACATAAAGAACTTCTACATTGAACTATGGTTCGTTATGCAGTATATTGTTGAGTAAAAAAGGAGCACTTATGGATAAAAAAGAACTTATTCCTTATATTGTCGTTGTTGCAGTGTTTGCAATCATTTTAAATTTTGTAATTTCAATCGGTTCCATTAAATCTGGCTCTATGGAAGAGACTGTGATGACCGGTGACATTGTTATTGGCAATAAACTTGCTTACATAACACACATCCCACAACGAGGCGATATTATTTTTTTTCATTTTCAAGATCAAGTTTATTGTAAACGTGTTATTGGAATCGCAGACGATAAAATTGTTTTCAGTGATGGCTATGTATACATGAATGAAGAGAAATTAGATGAAAGCTCTTACCCTGACCTAGACATTGAAACAAACTGTACAAGCACATTTATTGTTCCGGAAAACTGCGTATTTGTAATGGAGACAACCGTGAAAATTCTTATGATTCCAGATTTTTTGACGAGCCTTATATTCCAGAAAGCCAGATTATTTCAAAAATATTGATTGATTTTAATGCTGTTTTTCGTTTGGTGTTTGATTTATGATGTATGACTTTTACTAAACCTTTAAGAAAAATTTACATTCAAAGTTAATAAGCCGACACTTGTAATGTCGGCTCATCATGACATATTATTTTATTATATTTCTCCATTCCTGCCCTAATTGAAATCCCCTCACAGCATCTAACCTTTGCAAAGCAGCTTTATTCACATCTACAATATCTTTAAAACTCCTTGCCTGAGCATACACACTATGCTTTTCCATATACTCTATTCTGCGCATAGCCGTCTCTAACATTACTTCATTAGCAATAACTGTGTCTTTATATGTGTCTTTGCTTACATTTTTCATCTGTACTTTAACACAATGAATATAATGTTTAAATGCCAACGTTTCATTAAAACTTGTTAATGATGGCAAAACACCCGAAAAAAGCAAATCAACAAATCCTTTATCCATATCTTTCGTTGGTTTCATTTGTTGTAAAACTTTGGCATTATAAGCTACATCTAAAAATCCCATTTTATATTCTGACATAGCAGCCGGATAATAATACCAAACACTCTTTCTCTGAATCACATCATCTTTTGCAAATTTATTAAAAAAATGTCTCACATTGAGATATGTTCCTGTAGCCATTGCATCTACTCCTGCCGCAGAAAGACAAAGTAATTGATGATTACCATATCCCATGATTACCTTTTTCCCACTTAATTTTATAGCTGCACACACCTGCAATAAATTTGATAACCACATTGGTGTATCCACTAAATATTTCTTTTGTGGTTGATATGCAACAATATAAAAACCATCCACATCAAATTTATCTATTTCTTCAATAACCTTTTCAATTTCAGCTTCTTTCTGAAGTAATAAATTTTCTGGAAAAGCTAAAGTTAATATATGTTCTTTATTTCTCACATACTTTTTTGTTGCATTTATTAATTTTTCACATTGTTTTCTCCATCGCTTCAACCAATCTTGATCATATTCAAGCATTGAAGATGGAATTATAAAACTTGTACAATCTGCAATATCGTTATACTCCAATATTGCTTTAATAAGTTCCTCTTCAAAAGACTCATTTCCTTCTAATTTTGTTTTGAATGACTCATCCCAATATTTATATTTTAAAAGTCCTGGATGATTTGATTTTGGATAATAAAATTGTGGATCAAATAGTGTTTTTACTCCAGCTTTGTCAAAACTTTTTTTCCATGTCTGTAATTGCTCTGGAGAAATATCCCTAGGACTCAAAATAGCTGTTGTCCTCCCCCATTCCTTACTCAAATCTATAGCAATTTGCTTCATTCCATGTCCAAACTGTAAATATAATTCCATTTACATCTCTCCCTCTATTCCTTGCCTCACACTATAAAACCATTCTAAAGCTTTTTTTGCTGTTCGTGGTCTTCTTGTGATGTGCTTTTGCATAAAAGTTTGTATTAACCCCATAAACTGCATATCCGTATCACCAATAATTACCACATTTTGCGGCACAACTGTTACAGTATTGTACCATATTTCATTTAAATCAATCTCATCGCCTCTAACAAATGGGTGTTTTCCAGTTAGTCCCTCAAAAACAACAACTCCCAATGAAAATAAATCTGCTCTGCTATCTATATCTTTCTTGTTATATTGAAATAGTTCTGGTGCACCATATCCTGGCGTATGTGGTCCAACTTGAACTTCTGTCATTGTAAGCGAATTCATATTTAAAGCTCTTGCTATACCAAAATCAATTAAATACCATTGTCCATTACTATTTCTAACAATATTATCTGGTTTAATATCTCTATGAACAATCTGGTGTTCTTCCATTTGTACAATTATTTTTAAAAGTTGTTCCGTTAAATTCAGTGCCTCATTTAAAGATAATTTTCTTTCATCAAGAATTTTCCTTAAACTATCTCCATCAATATATTGCTCAAACAGATAAATTCCACTTTGATTTTCTATTTCAAATTCATTAACTTCTAAAACCATTGGAACATTTTGGAATTGATTTTTAGTCACTATCTGTATTTCACGTTTTACACGTTCATTCTGACCTTCCACAACCTTCAATATTACTTTTCCATATGATTTATGCCTTACTAATAATACTTGTTTTTGTCCACTGGGTGGATATTTCTTTAATATTTCTTCAATGCCAAAATATTGTTTAATGTTTATTTCAGATAGCATTTATCATTTCCTTTCCAGAATTTAATATTCTACCAATCCATTCATTAAATAGTATAGAATTAAAGCTTACAGGAATTATATTTCTTTTTGCCTCCTTTATTACATTAAATGTGTTACCTTCCTTTATATATACACCAATCCCAAACTTTTTGAATTTATTTAATACTTCTCTTTTCGGTGTTGATTTTGCAACTGATAAAGCATAACTTTCAGAAGCAAAATTTTTATTTACGATACTTTGTTGTAAAACCTGTTCCCATTGATTCAATTTTGCTTCGACAGCTTCTATTTTAGATGCTGTTATTTTTTTTTCATCAACCAACATCCATTGCTTATTCTCACGTTTAATCAAATTTGAATCATATAATTTTTCAATTGATATTCCTGCATCTTTCCAAGTGATTCCTAGTTGTGTCACCATCTTACTTAAATCAACACCTCCCATTGTATAAATATAATACAATATCTTGATTTCTTTCTTATCAAGTTCTTCTCTAGAAGCATTCCAACCAACATAATTTTCTGGATTATATTCAACAAACACTATATCAGGATACGCATCAGCTACTTTTGATTCAATAAAAATTGCCAAATTATTTTCAGAAGTAGCAACAAAACTTTCTTTTCTATATTTTATATACTCTTTTACAAGTTCTATTTCCTCGCCTTCTGTAATTTTTCTATTCTTTATGCCCAAATCATAATAATTGTTATATATCTCAATAATATTCTGCATAACACACCACCATTTTTACCCTTATGTTATATTATATTTATAGTATAACATACTAAAAAAACAGCCACAAGATTTATAACTAAATCCTATGGCTGTTTTATCATTATAAAAAATCTCCATTTTCAAACCTAATATACTCCAGAATCATCTCCACCGCATACTCAATTCCAATTATGCCAGTATTGATACAGAGATCGTACTCGTTTCCATCGCCCCATTTGGTAGACGTGCACTGTTCCTGAAATGCAGCACGTTTCTCATCAACTTCCTGAATCGTTTTCAGGGCTTCTCTCTCTGATATCTGATCCCGTTTCTGTATTCTCTCACATCTGACTGCTCTGTCTGCATGCAGATAAACGGAAACGCAGTCCTTGCGATCTCTGTATATATAATTCGCACATCTTCCGATAATGATGCAATTTTCCTGTTCTGTCAGCTCTTTTACAAAATCAATATAGCGGTCTCTCGGATTTGTCGCTCCATAGCTCATCGCAATACTGTAAAGAAAACTGTCGATTGGTTTTTCATTTAAAAAGTTGGCATTTTCATCATAGACGTTTCTCTTTTTTGCTTCTTCCACAAATCTTTTCTTGTCAAATATCTGCAGATGAAGCTTCTCTGCCAAAGCCTCTGCCACTTCATGTCCGCCACTTCCACACTGCCTTGCAATTGTTATTTTCATAATGATCGCCCTGCCCTTTCCTTATGTTTTGATATTAAACTTTGCTTATCAGCTTTCACCAATGCATTGTCATATACAAAAGAATGTACGCTACGCAAACATTCTTTTATCTTGTATTAAAAATTCCCCAGAAAGTATATAACACTCTCCGGGGAATTTCCAGCATTTCTTTTATTTTGCAATATCAAGACGAACAAGCGCCTTGCGAAGTGCAAACTCTGCACGCTTTACATCGATCGCCTCTGTCTTGTTAGCGAGACGTTCTTCTGCACGCTTCATCGCTGCTTCTGCACGACCTTTATCAATCTCATCCGGCCATTCTGCAATCTCTGCAAGAAGGGTTACTTTATCTGGCAGAATCTCTGCAAAACCGGAATGCACTGCTGCGATCACGTCATCTTCTCCTGTCTTGTGAATCTTCACAACACCCGGAGCTAACACAGTGGTCAATGGAATGTGCTTTTTGTAAACACCAATTTCACCGACAGCAGTTGTAAATTCGATCATATCTCCTTCACCCTTGTAAAATACACGATCCGGAGTGATGATCTCGACGGTAAAAATCTTATTTTCCTCTGCCATAATAATCCTCCACCTTAAGCGTTCATACGAGCGCGTACTTCATCGATGCTTCCTGCATTTAAGAAGTAACTTTCTGGAACATCATCATGTTTTCCTTCCAGGATCTCCTTGAATCCGCGAACGGTCTCAGCGATTGGAACGTATTTTCCTTCCAGACCTGTGAACTGTCCTGCTACGAAGAATGGCTGGGATAAGAATCTCTGTACCTTTCTCGCACGGTTAACGACAAGCTTATCATCCTCTGATAACTCGTCCATACCAAGGATTGCGATAATATCCTGAAGTTCTTTGTATTTCTGTAAAATTTCCTGTACTCCACGGGCAACCTCAAAGTGCTCCTGACCAATGATACGAGGATCAAGGATACGGGAAGTTGATGCCAATGGGTCTACAGCTGGATAGATACCTAACTCTGCGATAGAACGCTCCAATACGGTCGTTGCATCCAAGTGGGCGAAGGTTGTTGCCGGAGCCGGGTCAGTTAAGTCATCGGCTGGCACATAAACTGCCTGTACGGATGTAATAGAACCATTCTTGGTAGATGTGATTCGCTCCTGAAGCGCACCCATCTCTGTCTGCAAAGTTGGCTGGTAACCTACGGCTGAAGGCATACGTCCTAACAGCGCGGAAACCTCGGAACCTGCCTGTGTAAAACGGAAAATGTTATCAATGAATAAAAGTACGTCTTTTCCACCCTTATCACGGAAGTACTCTGCCATGGTAAGACCGGTAAGTGCAACTCTCATACGTGCTCCTGGTGGCTCGTTCATCTGTCCGAACACCATGGTTGTCTTATCGATAACGCCTGATTCTTTCATTTCATAGTAAAGGTCATTACCTTCACGGGTACGCTCACCTACACCTGTGAATACAGAATATCCACCGTGCTCAGTAGCGATATTGTGGATCAGCTCCTGGATCAATACGGTCTTACCTACACCGGCACCACCGAATAATCCGATTTTACCACCTTTCTGGTATGGGCAGAGAAGGTCAACGACTTTGATACCTGTCTCTAACATTTCCTGAGAAGTTGCCTGCTCTTCAAATGCAGGTGCTTTTCTATGAATAGGCCATGTCTCAACACCCGTTGGTGGATCGATCTCGTCAATAGGATTTCCCAAAACGTTAAACATACGTCCCAGTGTGTTCTCACCTACAGGAACACTGATTGGAGCACCTGTAGCGATCGCATCCATTCCACGTACGAGTCCGTCTGTAGATCCCATGGCGATACATCTGACAATATCATCACCCAGATGCTGAGATACTTCTACTACCAGTTCTTTTCCATCTCTGGTAGGAACTTTGATAGCATCATTGATCTCAGGCAGGTTGCCTTCTGTGAATTTAATATCCAGAACGGCACCAATAATCTGGGTAATTTTACCTATATTATTTGCCATGCTATATTTTCTCCTTGTTTATTTATTTTCTATTCCTGAATACGCAGCTTGCGTATCTAGGAAATCGCTGACGCGCCGGCTATGATCTCAGTTAATTCCTGAGTGATAGCACCCTGACGCGCTCTGTTATACTTCAGAGTCAAATCGCTGATCATTTCTTCTGCATTACTTGTTGCAGAATCCATTGCCTGCATTCTCGCTCCATTTTCACTGGCTACAGCTTCTACCAATGCGCCATAGAAAAGGCTGGTGACATATTTCGGAATGATCATGTCTAACGCTTCTTCTGTGGTCGGTTCATAATTCATAAGAACATTCGAATCTGTATCCTCTGCTACATCCCCTGCTTCGATCTCAACCGGAAGCAGTTTGATCAGCTTCGGCTCATGACTGACAGTATTTTTGAAATGCGTGTATGCAAGATAAATCTCGCCAATCTCGCCGTCTGTGAATGATTTCAGTATCTTTTTGCAAAGAGCTGATGCATCCTCATAGGAAGGAGATTCGATCATTGCAGAATCCTCTAACTCAATATGGTAACCGCGGCGCTCTAAGGCTTCGCGTCCTTTATTACCGATTGCATAGATGAGAAGATCGTCTTTGTTCAAATCACTTCCTGTGATCAGCTTCACAATATTGGAATTGTAGCCTCCGGCAAGTCCACGGTTAGACGTGATCACAACCACTGCCTTTTTCGTGGATTCCCCGGATTTTAAATATGGATGATTAATGTTTCCGGACTTTACAAGCATAGAGCTGACAGTCTGATACATATAATTAAAATATGGATTCGTCTGTTCCGCTCTTCCCTTTGCTTTCTGTAACTTTACAGTCGAAACAAGTTTCATGGCTTTGGTGATCTGCTGCGTACTCTGTATGCTGCTTTTTCTTCTTTTAATGTCCTTCATTGAGGCCATAAGAAAAACCTCCCTCCGCCTACTTTAAAAAGTCCGCTTTGCATTCTTCGATTGCTTTTACAAGTTTTGCTTCTGTCTCATCACTGATGACTTTTTCAGTACGGATTGCCTCTGGCACTTCCGGATACTTCGTATCAACATATTCAAATAATGCTTTCTCAAAATCAAGGATCTTCTCAACCGGAATGTCAATCAGATACTTCTTGGTAGCTGCATAAATGATCATAACCTGTTTTTCAACCGGCATTGGCTGATACTGAGGCTGTTTTAAAATCTCACGGATTCTTTCACCCTGAGCAAGCTTCTCAGTTGTATCTGCATCCAGCTCGGAACCAAACTGTGCGAATGCTGCCAGCTCACGATACTGTGCAAGCTCTACACGGATAGGAGCTGCGATCTTCTTCATCGCTTTGATCTGGGCAGAACCTCCAACTCGTGATACAGAAAGACCTGCATTAATAGCTGGTCTGAAACCGGAGTTGAACATCTCTGTCTCCAGATAGATCTGACCATCTGTGATAGAAATTACATTTGTAGGGATGTAAGCTGATACGTCACCTGCCTGTGTCTCGATAATAGGAAGTGCTGTTAAAGAACCTCCACCTAATTTATCAGAAAGACGAGCTGCACGCTCTAACAGTCTGGAGTGTAAGTAGAATACATCACCCGGATAAGCCTCACGTCCTGGTGGTCTCTTAAGGAGCAAGGAGAGTGTACGGTATGCAGCTGCATGTTTACTCAAATCATCATAAACAATGAGAACATCCTGTCCTGCTTCCATCCATTCCTCACCAATCGCACATCCTGCGTACGGTGCAATATACTGTAATGGTGCTAATTCACTGGCTGTTGATGCAACAACTGTCGTGTAAGACATCGCACCAAATTCTTCTAATGTCTTAACAAGAGAGGCAACTGTAGATGCCTTCTGGCCGATTGCGACGTAAATACATTTTACGTTCTGGCCTTTCTGGTTAATGATTGTATCGATTGCGATCGCTGTTTTACCGGTCTGTCTGTCACCGATGATCAGCTCACGCTGTCCACGTCCGATTGGAACCATGGAATCGATTGCCTTAATACCTGTCTGCAATGGTGTATCTACTGATTTTCTGGAAATAACACCGGATGCGACACGTTCAATCTGGCGGTATCTGTCTGTTTCAATAGGTCCTTTGCCATCGATTGGCTGTCCTAATGCATTGACTACACGTCCTAACATAGCATCCCCGACTGGAACTTCAACAACTCGTCCGGTTGTCTTTACAGTATCACCCTCGTTGATGTTCTTCTGGTTACCGAGTAATACGGCACCAACGTTATCTTCCTCAAGGTTTAATACCATTCCATATACTTCGCCAGGGAACTCCAAAAGTTCGCCCTGCATTGCATTATCAAGACCGTGAATACGTGCGATACCATCTGCCACCTGAATTACGGTACCAACGTCAGCTACTTCTAACTGCGCTGCATAACGTTTGATCTGTTCTTTAATTACGGAACTTATTTCTTCTGGTTTTAAATTCATGAAGCGCATTCACCTGCTTTCAACTGTATTTTGGATAACTCGCGTGTCAGATCATATAATTTGGTCCGAACACTGCTGTCAACGACTCTGTCGCCGATACGGATCACCATTCCGCCGATCAGTTCGGAATCGACATCATAATGCATTTCAAATTTCACATACTTTGTAGTCTCTAATAACCGCTTTTCCACTGCTGCCTTCTGTGCATCGGATAATTCCATTGCAGAAGTCACATAAGCAGTTCCGATATTTTTGTATTCTTTTACCTCATCAATGAAATAATTGAATACACTGTCCACCTGTTCAAAGTGTCCCTTATCCACGATCATACGGAGAAGTCCTACAAGTTCCTCGGAAACTTTTCCTGTAAAAATGTCTGTGATGATCTTAATTTTTTCTTCTTTTACGATTTTTGGATGACTCATTAATTTGAAGAGTTCTTTGTTTTCTTCAATGGCGGTCTGTGCCGCTTTGACTTCATCCAGGAACTCATCAAGCTGGTTTTTCTCCAAAGCTACCTCAAACAATGCGTCACCGTATGTTTTTGATACTAGCTTTGCCATGTTGATTCACCCATTTCTTTCAATGTCTCTTCTACCAGCGTATCCTGAACTGTAGCATCAATATTGGCAGCTACAACTTTTGCAGCCATCATAGATGCAACTGTGATCATTTCCTGTTTTACCTCATCCATTGCACGTTTCTTGGAAAGCTCTGCTTCCTCGTTCGCTCTCTGGATGATCCGAGCAGCCTCTTCCTTGGCTTCGTCCACAATTTTTGCTTCGTTTTTCAAAGCTTTCTGGCGGGCTTCGCTTAAAATCTGTTCTGCCTCTTTATCTATATTTTTCAGCTTCGCTTCGTACTCTGCTTTTAAAGCAGCGGCATCCTTCTTATCTGCAAGTGCGGTGTCGATATCTGTTGCGATCTTCTCCTGTCTGTCCTTAAGCATCTTACGGACCGGATTAAATAACAGATATGACAGGGCTAAAAACAGGAAGAAAATAGCGATTGCAAGAAGTACGGTATCATGCAGAAGCTGGAAATCCAGATTAAAAAGTCTTGTCATTTCCTCCAAGGTCTGGCCTCCTTTCCGTTTATTTTAGCTTTTCCCAAAACTTCTTATACTAATGGTTTTACGAAAAGTAATAACATAGCGATCAACAGACCATAAAGACCTGTTGTCTCTGCTACAGCCTGACCCAAAAGCATGGTTGACATAATATCGCCTTTTGCACCCGGATTTCTACCAACGGCTGCTGCTGCATGTCCTGCTGCGATACCCTGTCCAATACCAGGTCCGATACCTGCGATAACTGCTAAACCTGCTCCGATTGCTGAGCATGCTAAAATTAAATCCTGTCCTGTAATATTCATATTGAATTCTCCTTTTCTACTCTTGTTCGTAATTCTGGCTGATATAAGTCATTGTCAGCATACAGAATACATAGGTCTGAATTGCTCCTGAGAACAAATCAAAGTACACATGAAGGGCTGCCGGCCAGATAATCGCAATTTTGCTCAATAAGCCGTATACAAGCGCCATCATAACGGTTCCTGATAATACGTTTGCGAACAAACGCAATGACAGGGAAATCGGTACCGCAATCTCACTGATCACATTGATTGGGAACCAAATAGGCAGCCATGGTGGTAATGGCGAACACATATCTACCCAGATCTGTTTCAACGGCAGATTTTTGAACTGCGTGATATGGATCAGGAAAAATGTAATAAGACCAAGTGCAAGTGTTGTACCATAGTCCGCTGTTGGTGGTCTTAAGCCAAACAGACCGGAGATATTGCTGATAAAGATAAAGACGAAGATCGTACAAATATAATTTGAAAACTTCGGTCCGGCTATCTTTCCCATTGTTCCCATAACGATTCCATCTAACTTCTCTACGAGAAGCTCGATCACGTTCTGAAAACCATCCGGCACTTCTGTTGCGTGCTTGATCTTCCGGTTCGCTATGATCGCAAATATAAGGATCACAAGCATTACCAGAAGGATACATACATGCGACGTAGTGATCCACACCGTATGTCCAAACAGCTGATAGGAGAACAGTCCATGGATCATAAAGTCAATATCATCCGCTCCACCAGACATTAGGATTGCGTTACTCACGTTCTCACCTCCTCCTTTCTCGTTTTTAATTGTCGCTGCTTCCGGAAGGTGCCTCCGCTCTTCCCTGCAGTTTTAAAACAAATTTATGTGTAAAAGGCTGAAGATAAGCAGATATCTTCAATCCCAGAACACCGATAAAAGCGGTAAATAAATTACCAAGATTGAATTTCATCATGACAAAAAAGACGATCACAACGATCACATACCGCAAAATCGACTTAGCAATGATCTTTGCCTGTGCATGCTCTCCGCCATAGATCTCAACGGCATCCCGAAGTACGACTGCCATGTTGACTGCCATTCCCACTGCCAGTGCGATTCCGATCACCAGTCCCGTTGTGTACCGCAGCTTGTCTGTCACAAACCATACGCCTGCCAGTTCCACGACGATCCCATATAATATAATACCTAGAACAAGCTCTGGTAATGCATCGTTTAGTCTCTTTAACATCTTACTTCTTCCTGTCTTTTCTGCCTAATCCATAAATCTTTTTTGCCATCTTGTAAATATTGGTGAAACCCGCCAATGCACCTATGACAAAAAGCGGGATCGTGATCCACAAAATATCGTATTTTCTGCCGAGCCATATACCAAACATCATGCAAAGTACGATTGGAACGATCATATTTAATCCAAATTGTAAAATCAGTGTCAGTGACTGAAACACTTTTTTCTGATTCTTCATGTGTGATGTTCTCCTCTCTGCTGTCCTTCTATGGCTTGTGGCTAAAGTCTGATCGTAATCTCGCGATTGGTATGTTCATACTTCTGCATCACGACTCCAGCCGCTTTTAACATGCGCTTGGATGCGACAACGGAAGGGGTTCCATCGTATTTGTCGCTGTCGTACACAATCCGCTTAATTCCAGCCTGAATAATCGCCTTGGCACATTCGTTGCACGGGAATAAGGAAACATAGATTGTTGAGCCTTCCAGCCCCAGACTTCCGCCCCGGTAGTTCAAAATTGCATTCAGCTCGCTATGGGTGGTAAACAGGTATTTGTTCTCCAACGGAGCACCTTCCCGTCCCCAAGGGAATTCATCATCCGAACAGCCCCTTGGCAGTCCATTGTATCCCATTGATAAAATCTTATGGTCTGCGCTTACAATACACGCCCCTACCTGTGTGTTAGGGTCCTTGGAGCGCATGCCGGTAAGCATTGCCACGCCCATAAAATATTCATCCCAGCTAATGTAATCTTTACGTTTTTCACTCATACATATTCCTCTCAGAAAAATATGGAATCCCGAATGGATTATTTTGTTCCGAATATTCTGTCTCCGGCATCGCCAAGACCTGGAACAATGTATCCATGCTCATTTAAATGATCATCCAGTGCACCGATATAAATATCTACGTCCGGATGTGCTTCCTGCATTTTCTTTACTCCTTCCGGAGCTGCGATAATAACCATAAGATGAATGTTCTTAACACCTTTATCTTTCAACATCTGGATTGCTGCTGCGGAAGATCCGCCTGTTGCAAGCATTGGATCAACTACGAATACCTCACGGTTAGCGCAGTCATCCGGCAATTTGCAGTAATACTCTACTGGCTCTAATGTTTCAGGATCACGGTAAAGTCCAATGTGGCCTACTTTTGCTGCCGGGATCATTGCAAGCATTCCGTCAACCATTCCAAGACCTGCACGTAAAATAGGTACAACTGCAAGTTTTTTACCTTTTAATTCTTTTACAGTTGCGTGGCAGATTGGTGTCTCAATCTCAACATCTGTTAACTTTAAGTCTCTGGTTGCCTCATAGCACTCTAACATTGCAACCTCACTTACAAGTGTACGGAAATCTTTGGAACCTGTATCCGTTCTTCTCATAATTCCGATCTTGTGCTGGATTAATGGATGATCCATTACTACTACTTTTGACATGTTTTTATTCTCCTTCGTTTAAAAGTTTTACTAATTTTATGATTGATTTTCTCATGGTTTCATAGCACAGTCCATAAGACTGCAGCGATCCGCCATAAGGATCTAAAATCTCTAATTCATCACCGACAAGTTCTGTCAGCACGTAAACATTTTCAGCCTTAGCACTTGGATATTTTTCAAAAATCTTGTCAAGCTGGCTGTGTTCCATTGTGAGCACTAGCGTGTCTTCCGTGAAATCTTCGTCCTCAAGCTGCGTGGAAGTAAAATTCTCCCAGTTGATCCCATTGCTGATCATCACTGCCTCTGCCTTCTGGTTCAACGGCTCCGGAAAGAGTACAACTAAGCCTCTGCACTCTATTGTCACCGGATGTTTTAATGTGTATTCACTTAAAATCCCTGCCGCCATTGGTGCACGGGATGTGCCGCTCTCTGCCACAAACAGGATTCGGTTATATTGTTTCATATAAATCATGCCTTTCTGATCTATGCGTCAGTCATCTTGGACTACACATGTAATACCTGATGTCCAGCCGCCTTCAAAAGACGATTCATGATAGCCTGTCCAATCCTTGGTGTTGCAAAACTCTCTGAGTAGATTGCATCTACATTCCAGTCGTCAAACTCTCTCAATATCTTATAAAGGTGCTGTGCGATCGCATCCTCATCCGCTCTCGCTCCGATGCTCACTACAATATCTGCCTGATACTGATCTTTTGTCTCATCCGTTGCGATCACTCCGACTTTCAGACCATTTTTCTGCTTTTCGGCTACGAGTTCGTTAATCTTTTTCACAACGTTCCCTGCCTCACCATCTACAAGCACAAGATCTGCTTTCGGTGCATAGTGTTTGTACTTCATTCCGGGAGCTTTCGGCTTTGTCATTGAATCCGACGCTATAATTCCCGGATCAATCTTCACTTCTTCGCCTAACACCTCTTCTAACATTTCTTTCGTAATGTAACCCGGTCGTAAGATCATCGGAGTATCTTCGGTCAGATCAATGATTGTTGACTCAATGCCGATTCCTACCGGTCCTCCGTCTAAGATCATCGGTATCTTGCCATCCAGATCAAGCTTCACATGGGAAGCCTCTGTCGGGCTTGGCTTGCCGGATGTATTTGCACTTGGTGCTGCAATCAGGCATCCGCTTTCCTCAATTAATTTTAATGCTACCGGGTGTTTTGGCATACGGATTGCTACGGTCTCCATACCACCGGTCGTCTCATATGGTACTTTTTCATTCTTCCAGACGATCATCGTGAGCGGTCCCGGCCAGAATGCGTCTGCCAGTTTTTCTGCCTGAGCAGGAACTTCTTTTGCAATGGAAACAAGTTCCTCAAATTTGCAGATATGCACAATCAGGGGATTGTCTGATGGCCGTCCCTTTGCCGCATATATCTTCTTTGATGCCTCCGGATGAAGCGCGTCTGCGCCCAGACCATATACGGTCTCTGTTGGAAACGCTACCAGTTCTCCTTTTCGGATGAGTTCTGCCGCTTCTTTCATTTCATTTTCGTCTATCTGAAATGGATCTATTTTTACAACTTTAGTCTGCATGTTATTCCTCCGAACATTCATGTATTATTATCTCACAATTCCAAAAATTAGGCAACATACTTGCTATGTTTTTCTAAATGTGGCATAATAATTTTAATTAGGTAAAGAATATTCTTGTAGCAGTTATTTTTAAATAATAACTGCTTCTTTTCCGATATTTTATGTATTGGCAGGAATATCAGCAATCTTTCTTACAGGAGGGAGATCGTTATGAAAATTACAAAATCTGAATTTGGAACTACCAAAAACGGTTCCACTATTAATTTATTTCATTTGGAAAATACAAGCGGCGCTTATGTTGAGATCATTGACTTTGGCTGCCGCCTCACAAAAATTGTTGTTCCGGACCGCAATGGTGATCCGGTAGATGTGTGCCTTGGCTTCTCAACAGCTGATCACTATGCAGACGACGATGCAAGCCTCGGAGCTGTGGTAGGCCGGGTTGCCAACCGTATCAAAGATGGTCATTTCTCACTGAACGGAAAAGAATACCAACTTGCCATCAACAACGGAACCAACCATCTCCACGGTGGTATCATTGGTTACGGTTCTAAGATCTGGGAATCGAAAATCAAAGATGACAAATTAATTTTTACCATGAATTCAGCAGATGGGGAAGAGGGATATCCTGGAAATCTTACACTGACTGTCACTTATGGCTGGTCCGAGGACAATGAACTGTCGATCCTTTATGAAGCTTCGACAGACGCTGACACACTTTTGAACGTGACAAACCACGGTTACTTCAACCTGAATGGAGAGGGTCGCGGCGATATTATGTCTCACGAACTTTTTATTGATGCAGATGAGATCACAGAGCTTGACGATTCACAGGCGCCGACCGGAAAGTTCATCCCGGTAGACGGAACACCTTTCGATTTCCGCACCATGCACACGATCGGAAAGATGTATAATTCCGATTATGAGCAGTTGAAAAAATTCGGCACTTACGATCACAACTTCGTCATTAACGGAACAGGTCTCAGAGAGGCGGCTGTACTCCAGTCCAAAGAAACCGGAATCCGCATGACCTGCTTTACAGACCAGCCGGGACTCCAGCTTTATGTAGCAAACCAGCCTATGAAGCTTCCTGGAAAGGAAGGTGTTCCATATGCCGGACATTCCAGTGTCTGCCTCGAAACACAGCACTATCCGGACGCGATCAACCATGAGAACTTCCCAAGTATCGTGCTTCATCCGGACGAGAATTTCCGTTCCAAGACACTGTATCATTTTTCAACTTTTTAATATTTTTTGTTATTGATCGTATTTTATCATTAACGCTTTTCACATCGTGTATTTTATTGGCTTGTGCTAATTAAAATACACGATTTTTCATGTTATAGACTTGTAAACCGTACCTTTTTGTATTAGAATGTGAAATAAAGTTACCGGCGACGGTGACTGCACATCATTTCTGATGTGATGCGTATAACAGATACGCAGGATAATGATTTTTATTTAATTATAAGGAGGGAATATCAATGGCATACGTAATTTCTGATTCATGCGTTAGCTGTGGAACTTGCGAACCAGAATGTCCAGTAGGCGCTATCAGCCAGGGAGACAGCCAGTTCGTTATCGATGCAGGTTCTTGCGTTAGCTGTGGAACTTGTGCAGGAGTTTGTCCTACAGGAGCTATCAGCGAAGAATAATTCGTGATACGCTTTGCAAAAGTACATAGGAAAAACCGTCAGGCTTCTGACGGTTTTTTCTTTGTCCATTTTTTTAATAATGGCGTCTTTTTCTTTTTCAGATTTCCACGGATTGCCTCATCAAGCTGCCGGAAACGTTCTTCTTCTAACTCCTCCCGCTCCCGCATAAGGTAATTCATCTCTTTAAGCACCTGCTCTCCCACATCTTCACTGATGGTCCTGCTTAAACTTTCATTGTTTGCTGCGATCGCCTTGCCCACAATATCTGTCATGAGTTCTGTGAATTGTGCCATACGGTCTGTGTTGTCTAATATGCTCTGCTTCGCCTCTGCAAGCGCAAGTGTCTCCGGATTTTTAAAGTAAACCTGATGATTTTTCACACCTTCTGTCTTATCCTGCGGATTCCCGGTGAGCTCCGGCAGTTTCTGCTCCATGTTGCCGTTATGTACGAGCATTTTGATTGCTTTGAGCTGGTAGCCTTTCTCTTTTAGTTCTTTGATATATTGAAATTCTTTGATGTTTTCCTGTGTATAGTAACGGTGTCCCATTTCGTTTCGCGGAATGTTTAACTCCAATTCATCTTCCCAGTAACGTAATACATGCGATTCCACATTCACCATGCTGGATGCATCTGAAATCATATACCGTACTTTTTCCATATTTCCCTCGCTTTTTTGATATACGCAATCATGAAACTCTCATTTACGTTATTAAAATTGATTTAATCACTTTCCTTCCTCCTAATTATATGGTTTTACGGACATGCCCTCAAGAAAAATCGGTCGCCTTTTTCAGACAAAAATCGGGATGACATACGCTCGATTTTACAAATCGATGTATATCATCCCTTATTTTGATGTAAAAACTTGATTTTTTTCAACAATAGAATATTTTTAATTTTTCTCCATGTTGGCGAACTTGGTGTACTGTGGCAGCCATACGAGATTCACGGTTCCGATAGGACCGTTTCTTTGCTTGGCAATGATGATCTCGGAAATGCCTTTCATCTCAGAATCATGATTGTAGTAGTCATCTCGATAGATGAACATAACCACGTCGGCGTCCTGCTCGATCGCGCCGGACTCACGAAGATCGGACAACATTGGTCTGTGATCCGGTCTCTGCTCAACAGCACGCGATAACTGCGACAGTGCGATCACAGGAACGGAAAGTTCACGCGCCAGTGCTTTCAAGGAACGGGAAATATCTGAAATCTCCTGCTGACGGGAATCGCTTCCCTTACCGGAACCAGACATTAACTGTAAGTAGTCGATGATGATAAGTTTTAAATCATGCTCCAGTTTATATTTACGGCACTTGCTTCTCATCTCTGCAATGGAGATACCCGGTGTATCATCTATGATCAGTTTTGAATTACCGATCGTGCCTGCGCCTTCGATCAGCTTCTCCCAGTCGCTGTCAGAAAGATTACCGGTACGAAGTGCCTGCGCATCGACTCTGGATTCCAGTGAGAACAGACGGTTAACGAGCTGTTCCTTCGACATCTCCAAAGAAAAGATTGCCGTACACATATCCTCATGAAATGCCACATACTGGGCGATGTTCAAAACGAACGCTGTTTTTCCCATAGACGGACGCGCCGCGATCAGGATCAGGTCGGAAGGCTGCAAACCGGCAGTACGATAATCCAGATCAATAAATCCGGTCGGAATACCTGTAACGGTTCCAGAAGTTTTGGCAGCGTTTTCAATCTTCTCCAACGCATTCATAACGACCTGGCGGATTGGAACATAATCTCCGCCACCGCCTCTGGTGGAAAGAAGATCGAACACTTTTTTTTCCGTCATATCCATGACCGTATCAATGCTTTCCTTTCCGGCGTAACATTCGTTCTCGATCTCCTCATTTAACTTGATGAGCTTGCGCCGCATGGAATTGTCTTTTACGATTTTTGCGTAATATTTGATATTGGCAGAAGTCGGAACTGCATCCAAAAGCTCTTTCACGTAGGAAAGGCTTGAAATTTCCTCCGGTACTTCTTTTTCTTTTAATTTGTTCTGTAATGTAATAAGATCGACCGGGAGCCCTTTGCTGTAGAGTTCTATCATGGCGTCAAATAAAACTCCATACTGTTTGTGATAAAAATCATCACTTGTCAGCATCTCCATTGCCGTCAATATTGCATCTTTATCCATGATCATGGAGCCAATGACAGACTGTTCAGCATCCAGGCTGTTCGGCATGCTTCTCTTGATCAGAGTCTCTTCCATGAGATCCTCCCTATAACTCTACTACATGAACAGCAAGTTTTCCGGTTACTTTTGTGTGAAGTTTTACAGGAACTTCCACAACTCCAAAGCTTCTGATCGGTTCGGAAAGCTGCATTTTCTTTTTGTCAAGTTCTAAACCAAGCTGCTCTTTGGCTGCTGCTGCGATCTCTTTTGTAGAAACAGAGCCAAATGTTCTTCCGCCTTCTCCGGCTTTCATCTTAACAGTTACTTTCTTATCTTTTAAATTCTCAGCCATTGCAAGTGCAGCCTCATAATTCTCCTGGGCAACTTTATCTGCGTGCTGATTCTGTAATTTCAGATCATTTAAGTTTTTGGCGTTTGCTTCCACGCCTAATTTTTTCGGGAAAATAGCGTTGCGTGCGTATCCGTCACTGACGTTGACAACCTCTCCCTTTTTTCCTAAAGCTTTTACATCCTGCAATAATATTACTTTCATTCCTGAATATCTCCTTCTTCTAGCATTTCATCAATGGTGTCCTGAATAATTCGTTTTGCTTCCTGAATCGTACAGTTCGTTAATTGTGCTCCGGCAACGTTCAAGTGACCGCCACCGCCCACACGTTCCATGATAAGCTGCACATTGATCTCATCAATGGATCTGGAACTGATGTAAATTTTTCCCTGATATTCCGTCAAAACGAAGGATGCCTTGATTCCTACAATATTTAATAATTCATTTGCCGCCTGTGCTCCTACAATTGTAGGACTTTCAATATTATCCGCCGGGCATACAGAAATCGCAAACGAGCCTCTGTAAACCTCTGCATGACGGACAGCTTCGGCTCTCGCCTTATAGGCAGCCATATCATTTCGAAGCATTTTTCTGACACGCGTCACTTCCGCTCCGGCACGTCTGAGATAAGCTGCCGCTTCGAAGGTACGCACGCCTGTTTTTGTCATAAAATTATTCGTATCGATGAGGATACCTGCATAAATACAGTCTGCCTCACTCGGCTCTAACTTAATATTCTCTGAGAAGTACTGCAATACTTCCGCGATCATCTCACATGCACTCGATGCATACGGTTCGATGTAGGAAAGTACCGGATTCTCAATGACTTCGCTGTTCTGTCTGTGGTGATCGAATACACAGATCGTGTCGGTACGTTTTAACAGCTCCGGGCATTCTGTGTAGCTCGGACGGTTAGTGTCCACAACCATGACCAGCGTATTCTTATTTGTGATCAGAAGCGCCTCTTCATTCTTAATGAATAAATCTGCCGGATAACCTTTTTCTTCCGTAAAACATTCTACCAGCGGGCGAAGGGATGTCGTGACCTCGTTTAAAACGATCTGTGCTTTCTTGCCAAGCACGCGGGCTGCGCAGTAAACACCGATTGCTGCGCCGAGCGAATCCACGTCACTGATCGCATGTCCCATAATCACTACGTGTTCACGGCTCTCGATGATCTCGCGGAGTGCGTGAGCCTTAACTCTGGCTTTTACCCTCGTGTTACGCTCTACCTGCTTTGCCTTGCCTCCGTAATAGGTGACTTCCTCGCCCTCTTTTACAACGACCTGATCTCCGCCACGTCCTAATGCAAGATCAATTCCCATGCGGGCATACTCGTAATTCTGCGTGTAGCTGACACCTCCTGCACCGACTCCGATGCTCAAAGTGATCGCCATTTCATTGCCGACCTTGATGCTCTTAACGTCCTCGATCAGCTTAAACTTATCCGCAGAAAGTTGCTCTAAATACTTGTATTTAAATACAACAAAATATTTGTCCTTCTCGATTTTACGGACAAGCGCGTCGATCTCCGTAAAATACTTATTCACTTTTCGATCCACAAGTGCGATCAGAAGAGAACGTTTGACATCCTCGATACTGTCTAACGCTTCCTCATAATTGTCAATGTAGACAAGTCCTGCAACAAGCTTCTGTTCCTCATTTTCCTTGATATAACGGTTCAGTTCTGTCTCGTCAAACAGATAGATTGCGGTCAGATATTCGTCATTGTCATTGATTGCCACGATCGAGCTGTCCTTTGTCACGGTATCAAAATAAATACGCTTCATGGAAATGCGGTAATTGCGGTCATCCAGCATTACATTTATTGATTCTAACGCTTCGGACTTCTGCAGGATATCCTTGGTCAGACTCGGAAATACTGTGGTCACTGACTTATGGTAATTTTTGTCCTTGCCTGTGATCTCTGTAAACTTTTCATTCATCCACAGAAATCTCGAATTATAGTCAAGCAGCGCATATGGGATCTCGAAATCATTCAAAAGCTGTTTCTGTACCGTTCCGTACTGCGTGGCAAAATTCACCAGTTCATTGATCAGCAGTGGACGGTTTCTTCTGCCTGATACCAGCACTATGATAAAATATAGAACGATAAATCCTGAGAACTCTGCCCCCATTTGTATATTCTGCGCATACATCGCAATATCCATTAATATCAATACAATGGTGAGATACAAAGGCCAGTTCAAATATCTGCGAAGCTTTCCTTTTAATTTTATATTCGTTTTCTTCATATTCACACCCTTTTAAATCATGCAAAAATAATAACGATTTGTATTTTATTATAGCATTGAAAGGGTATAATATAAAGCTAATTTTTCTGATTTAATTTCCCGATAACGGAGTTTCGCGCAAAGTCAGATAATTTCCCTTATCCATATCATCAATAAAATTGTTCGCGATCATTTTCTTTCCGCAGAAATTTTCATCCATATTCTCCACAAATTCCATGGTTTCGTTCTGATAACCTATGCCGTCCTGATAGTGAAAAATACGAAATCCCGTTCCCTCCTCGCCGCCGTAAGCCGGGAAAATAAGATCATGCCACCCATTCGTCATTTCGCTGCTCACATACACCGGTGTGCGGACATATGCAAAGCTTTCTAAAACCTGATATCCCTGCTCTGACTTTTTTAAGATCAGCGCCGGATCACCGCCGTCACATTCCGTATATTCTCCCACTACTACTGCGATGATCTCATCTGTTCCGTCTTCATCCAGATCCGTTTCATCATAATAATAGCGTGTCTCTGCGCAGAGTTCCTCCGGTATCTGATAATAACTGATCAGAAAGTCTGCCAGTTCCTGATTCTTTTCCTTCTCTGCATAAATCGTCTCTGTGTCTGCTTCGGAAACCGGATACTGCGTGCTGGCTGGCTCCTCCTCTTCCGTCACGTCTTTTTCTTCTGTCTGCTGCTCGGTCTCTTCTGCTGTATCTGAAACTGCTTCTGTTGTGTCTGTCTGTGCTTCTGCGCCACATCCGCACAACAGCAAAGCTGCAAGCAATATCATCAAACAATATTTCTTCATCATTACATAGTCCCTTTGATTCATACGTTATATTCATACAATACATATGTCAAACTATATTGCATCTGTCTTTTTCATAAAACTTATGAAAAAAGCCTATCATATTATAACAAAAAAAGTCTTTAAAAAAACATTAATTTTTCTAAAGACTTTCTATACATATTCTATCGAAATGCATCCTTTAAATAACGTGTTTTCCCATCCATTTTCCTGAGAGGAAACGTGCCGAAAATATAATGCTCCGGATTCCCCAGTCGGCAAACATACCAATCCACACGGCGATTGGTCCAAATCCCTGAAAACGGATCAGATAAATCGCAAGTGCCACCCTGCAAAACCACATCGTGCACGTAGCTGTGATCATGGAAAACTTCACATCTCCGGCTGCGCGCAGTCCGTATGGCGGGATAAACGACAGCGCCCACAGAATCGGTTTTGCGATCGTGATCACAATTAACATCTGATAACAGAGTTCCATGCTCTCCGGCTCCATTCCGGCAAGATGCATGATTGGGCGGCTGATCACGAATGTCACCAGACAGGAGATGATCAGAACGATCTCCGCATATCCGGTTAATTTTAATATGTAATATCTGGCTTCCTCTTTTCTGCCTGCACCAAACGCCTGACCAGCTACTGTCATAAGCCCGATTCCGACTGCGATCGCTGCGATTCCATTTACGTTTTCGAAAATAACGGTCATTGCCTGTGCCGCGATCGCCTGTGTACCCAGTGTCGAAACAGTTGACTGAATTGCAAGCTTACCAAACTGAAACATACCATTCTCCACACCCGCCGGAACGCCGATCGCAAGTATTTTTCCAATGAGGGGAAAATCCGGCCGGATCGTGTGGTACTGGTTTAAAACAATCTCCTGCTTTGGCTTCCGCAGAAAATACAGTACCACAACCGCGCAGAAAACTCTTGAAACCAGCGTTGAAATTGCAGCTCCGGCAACGCCAAGGTTACATCCAAAAATCAGGATCGCGTTTCCAAGAATGTTCAATACATTTGAGATAATCGATATTTTCATTGGGAACTTAGAGTTTCCTCCGGCACGATAAAACGCGCCTCCCGCATTAAACAATGCAATAAACGGATAGGAAGATGCCGTGATCAGGAAATAGATAATGGAATCTTCCATAACCTCAGGTTCTACCGCTCCGAAGATTAGGCGAAGCAATGGTTTGCAGAAAATCAATCCGATTGCTGTCAGCGTCACAGAGATCACGATCACAGTAAGGAAAATCTGTCTGGCTGCTTTGTTTGCGCCTTTTTCATCTCCTTTTCCAAGATAATGGGAGCAAATGATCGCCGCTCCGGTGGCGAGCGCCGCAAACATCTGGATTACAAGCGTGTTGATAGAATCTACGAGGGAAACTGCCGACATCGCAACGCTTCCCACATTGCTTACCATCATGGTATCTGCCATTCCCATTAAGGAATTTAACATCTGCTCTACCATAATCGGGATCAGAAGCATCCATAATTCTTTTGTGGAAAACATGAGATTATCCCAGTCGATTTTCGATGCGTCGTATAATTTGTTTTTCATATAATTAAATCCCCTAAATAAGTTGGTTATGAACATAGCGTAGAAAAAGACCAACTATCCGAAGATAATTGGTCTTTGTCATTTTTAAAGCCTATTCACAAACATATGGCATCAGAGCAACGTGACGTGCTCTCTTGATTGCTACTGTAAGAGCTCTCTGATGTTTTGCACAGTTACCTGTGATTCTACGAGGAAGGATCTTTCCTCTCTCAGAAATGTATCTCTTTAATTTGTTTGTATCTTTGTAATCGATAACGTTATCTTTTCCACAGAAAACACAAACTTTTTTTCTTCTATGCATTGGACGTCTCTTCATTGGAGCGCCTTCTCTATCTGCTGCTTTATTGAAAGCCATGATTATTACCTCCTGTTAGGTTTAGTTAAATGGTAACTCTTCATCAATTCCATCCGGAATATTCATGAAGCCATCGCCTGCTGCGCTGCTTGGTGATGGTCTGTCTGAAGGTGTGAATCCGGAATTATCACCGGCTGCATTCTTGCTCTCTGCAAATTCACATTCTTCAACAACAACATCTGTTGTATATACTTTCTGACCGTCTTTATTGGTATAACTTCCTGTCTGGATACGTCCGGTTACTACAACCTTTGTTCCTTTACGAAGATACTTCTCTGCAAATTCGCCGAGCTTACCGAATGCCACACATCCGATAAAATCTGCGGTCTGCTCTGCATCACGCTTAAATCTGCGGTCAACTGCCAGTGTATATCTTGCGATTGCTGTTGCCTGCTCACCCTGGGAATAACGTACCTCAGGGTCTCTGGTCAATCGTCCCATAAGAATAACTTTATTCATATACGATTTCCTCTCTTCTATGACCAGCGGTTATTACACCTGCTGATTCTCTCTATGCCTCGTCTTTTCTAACGCATAAGAAACGAAGAACATTGTCCATGATACGAACATCCTGCTCTACAGCAGCTGGAACAGTTGCTTCAGCTTCGAACTGGATGAAGTAGTAATAACCTTCGCTCATCTTCTGGATGTCGTAAGCTAATTTTTTCTTACCCCAGTCTTCAACTTCTGTTACAGTACCGCCGGCACGTACGATATAATCTTTTGCCTTCTCTACTGTAGCTGTTCTCGCATCATCTTCGATCTTTGCACTGACAACGAGTGCTAACTCATATTTATTCATGCGAATTTTCCTCCTTTTGGTCTCTGGCCCATTCTTTCAGTGAATGAGCAAGGAATAATAATATATCACGAGCATCTACTATAGCATGGTTTTCGCATGATTTCAAGCTTTTTTTCGAATTTCTTTTGTATTTTTTTCTACAAGTTTTCGTGCGATCATAATCTGATGTCCACAGCCGGTGCATTTTAACCGAAAGTCCGCTCCCACACGCAGGATCTCCCACTCACTGCTGCCACACGGATGCTGTTTTTTTAATCTGACGATGTCGCCAACTTCGTATTCTCTTTTTTCCATTTTTGCTTCCTGACTCCTGAATTTCTTTTATTTGTAACTATTCAAAGCCAAGGCAATTTTCATAAATTTGCGAGTGGGGTACTGAATAGTTACCTTATTTTAATTTATTTCAACCTGTCCGAACACCTCACCAAGTCCAGCCTGGATTAAAAGATCTGCCCGACTGTCCATCGGTGTTGTCGATTTATTGATCAATACCAGCTTATTTCCACGATAATAATCAATCAGTCCTGCCGCCGGATAAACAGCAAGTGATGTACCGCCAATGATTAACATATCTGCGTGACTGATGTAATAAACCGCATCTTCTAACGTCTGCTGGTTTAAACCTTCCTCATATAATACAACGTCTGGTTTGATCTGCCCGCCACAGGAATCGCAAAGCGGAATATTTTTCGAATTCAATATATATTCTGCATCAAACTGTTTTCCACATTTCCTGCAATAATTTCTATGAACACTGCCGTGAAGTTCCAGCACATTTTTACTTCCTGCTGCCTGATGCAGTCCGTCAATGTTCTGCGTCACGATTGCTTTTAATTTTCCTGCCTTTTCCAGTTCTGCAAGTTTATAATGTGTTGTATTCGGCTTTGCGGAAAGGCATAACATTTTATCCCGGTAAAAACGATAAAATTCTTCCGTATGACTCAGATAAAAGGAATGGCTTAAGATCGTTTCCGGCGGATAATCGTACTTCTGATTATATAGACCGTCCACACTGCGGAAATCCGGAATACCACTTTCCGTAGACACTCCTGCCCCGCCAAAAAATACAATATTATCTGACTCTTTTACCATTTGTAAAAATGTTTCGATATTGCTCATATCAATCGCCTCCAAATTCAAAAACCCATTTTTGTCTCCCTGCTTTTAAGTATATCATAAGAAACTGCTCCTGCAATCTGCTATTTTATTTTCCTTACCGGTCCTGCTTCTTTATTATAATAATTATGAATCAAAAAAGAAGCTCCTACACTTCTTACTGTGTAACAGCTTCTGATAGAGTTGCGGGAATAGGATTTGAACCTATGACCTTCGGGTTATGAGCCCGACGAGCTTCCAGACTGCTCCATCCCGCGATATTCTGTTGTCTGGCAAATCAATTCTTTCACCAACGAATGTATTATAGTCCCTTCCTTTGCAAATGTCAAATCCGGTGAATTTTCATGCTGCAAATCCTACGATCACCACACTCGCAATCGTTCCTGCCGCCGTCGCAAGCAAAGCACCTGCGAGCGTATAGCGCGTTTTCTTCACCTTTACCGACATGAAATAAACCGACATCGTATAAAAAATAGTTTCCGTACTGCTCATCATGATCGATGCCATTTTCCCTAATGTGGAATCTACGCCGTACTCTTTGTAAATATCTAACAGCAGCCCGGTCGCTGCCGAGGAAGAAAACATTTTCACAATGGTAACCGGAAAAAGCTCTGCCGGGAATCCCACTTTTTCTGTCAACTGCCCCAATGCTATAGCAACACAGTCCAAAAGTCCGGAGGCTCGCAACACGCCGACTGCCACCATGAGTCCGACAAGCGTTGGCATAATCTTAACCACTGTCTGAAATCCGTCCTTCGCCCCGTCCAAAAAATCTTCGTACACGGATTGTTTGTTCAAGATTCCATATCCGACAATGCAAAAAATCAATAACGGAATCGTAACTTCTGACAGAAAAAGGAGCATCTTCATATCTTTTTCCTATAGGATTTTCTTCTTTTTCATTCTATGCAGCTAAGTAAAAAAATATGCACACAAATTCAGCAGGCATACACTATAACGGTGCATCCTGCTGAATCATGAATCACTTTATGTTAGCGGCTCTTCTGTAAAAGCTTGATATAATCTTTCTTTGGCATTGGTTTTGCAAAATAATAACCCTGAATATAATCACAGCCGAGGCGTTTTAACATCTTCACCTGTTTTTCCTCCTCAACACCTTCTGCGATCACCTGCATGTCGAGGGATTTTGCCATTTTGATCACCGCCTCCAAAATCTTCTCGCTTCGTTCCTCTGACGATCCTTTTGACAGGAAACGCATATCAATCTTAAGAACGTCAATATCGATGTCCTTCAGTACATTTAAGGAAGAATAACCACTTCCAAAATCGTCCATTAATATGGTAAATCCTGCTTTGTGCAGATAATCAACCGCATTCTGTATCATCCGCGCATCATCCGAAAAGGCACTCTCTGTCAGTTCCAGATGCAGATATTTTGGTGGAATCTTGTATTTTTCCACCAGATTGACAAGTGACTCTAAAAATTCCGGATTGTATAGGTTTACACGGGAAACATTCACCGAGATCACTTCGGAATCCCCTCTGTGATTCAGATTATTTTTTATAAGCTGGCAGACCTTATCCCATACATAATAGTCCAGCTTAATGATAAATCCGTTGCTTTCAAATACCGGGATAAAATCGCCTGGAGACACGATCGTTCCGTCTGCCTTTTTCCAGCGCACTAACGCTTCTGCGCCCATTGGTTTATAATGATTCAGCTCATATTTCGGCTGAAAATAAACAACAAATTCCTCCGTTTCAAGCGCATGATCCATTTCATTGATGATATTCTGCTCTTTGATAATCTTCTCCCTCAGTTCTTCCGTGTATCTTGCTTCGTGAACCATGTACTGACCTTTGCACTGTTTTGCAGCAAGCGTTGCGCGGGCGAGGATATTCCGCACATCCATATTGTTATCCTGAATATCATAAATGCCCATTGCGGTTTCCAGATAATATGCCGCCTGATATTTCTTGAGTTCCTGCTTCATATATAGGATAAAATCGTTTAACTTTTTATCATCTTTCTCGAAACAAATTCCAAAAACATCGCCGTCGACTCTTCCAAACACGCTGTTTTTCACGTTCTGCCAGTATTTCTCAATCAAACCTGCCAAGTGTACTAACAGGCGGTCGCCTGCATCTATGCCGTAAAAATTATTGATCATCTTAAAACGCTCAATATCGAGCCGCACAAACGTAAACTTTGTATCCGCATTTTCTTCCAGAATCACCTGTACTCTCTGACTGAACTTCTGCACCGTATAGAGTCCGGTCAGTTTATCGTGCTCTAAGGAATGTGCCATGCTCCGCTTAATTGTATTGAATACACGGAAGCGGATAATCTCCGGTTGGAATATCTTTGGAATAAAATCCCACACGCCAAGCTCTAAGCATCTTTTTTCCGTCTCAAAATCATTCTCTGTCGTTGCCACAACAATCGGAATGTTCCGAATGGATTCCCTTTTCTTGAACTCCTCCATAAAAGCAAATCCATCCATTACCGGCATGATGATATCAAGAATCACCAGAACGATATCGTCCTTGTACTTTTCCAAACTCTCAAGACCGCTTTCCCCGTTTTCTGCCTCGATGATTTTGTACTTGTCTTTCAAAATATCTGCCAGCGTGCCCCTGTTCAATTTGCTGTCGTCTACAATCAAAATAGTATTTTTCATATGTTATACCTCATTTATACTATTTCTATTATACTCCCGACAACATACTTTTCTCAATTACTTTACAAAGATTTGTGCAAATTTACAGAAAATAACACCCGTTAATGTGCTGATCGCAGTCGCGAGTATCGCCGGACCTATGATCTCTGCCGGATTCACGCTGCCATACTGGCTCCGATAGGCGATAATGTTAACCGGAATCAATTGCAGGGATGAAATGTTTATGATCAGAAATGTGCACATTTCGTCGTTTGCAGTTCCGCGTGGCATGGGATTGATCTTTTTATTCCGTATTCTCTGTGCTCTCGTCCGTGTATTCTCGTTCTGTATTCTCAATACTTTCATCTGCTGCTCCCGCCTGCTCTCTTCCAACTTCTCAAGGCTCTCCATTGCTTTCAGTCCGGCTGGGGTTGCCGCCCAGCCAAGTCCGAAAACATTTGCGATCATATTAGTTGCGATATACTCATTTGCAATGTGATCTGGCGGGATTTTCGGGAAAAGAAATCTTAAAACAGGTTTTAATTTTCTTGATAAGTCTGCGATTATTCCGCATTTTTCTGCAATCCGCATTAGTCCCATCCAGAAAGACATGACACCTGCCATTGTAATGCAGAGTGTCACCGCCTCCTTTGCGGAATCTAATACAGCCCCGGTGACCGCCGGGAGCGTTCCGTAAAATGCAGAGAATACGACTCCGCCTAAAATCATAAATGCCCAGAGATAATTCATTTTGTCAGTCACTCCTCTTTTCGCAATTATCTAATCATAATTATCATATGAGGGATGACCCCCGGTTAATGCGTGCCTACGCTTGTGTAATCAGTGTGCATGTTTTTCTTCTGGTCGAAAACAAACACCATTCCTTCCCTTAATTGAAAGACAGTTCCGTCCAAATCCACACGCCTCGTCTGATAGCCCTCTGTTTTCCACATATCACAGTAACCTCTGTTGATATTCTGCGTGTTTTCATAGTCAAGATGTGGATTTCCTTCTTTTATCGTCTGTATGGAAAAGTAGACGATCAGATACCCATTCCGCAGGAACACCGGATCTTTCTGCCGGATTCTTCCCTTGTTCTGTGTGACATAATCGGCAAGGTTCACACTCGCATTTACAATATAAACATCTGCCGGGATCTGATAACTTCCGCTCCACGTCTGCATTCCGTCCGCCGTGATCACACGGTCTTTTGCGGTCAGGCTGACTGGAAGAAACCATTCTGTCAAATCCTCTTTCTGATAAAGTTTCACCTGTTGCATATTGCTGCCGTCCTGTTCCATATAGTAATAGGTCGGAACAAGTTCCACCGAATCCGATTCATGCCACATGCTTCCTATCGTTTTTATGGAATATGCCATACGGTATCCAAGCCCCGGCGCATGGATCGTACTGTCATAAGGATGACTTCCTTTTAAAAGCGGCACCAGATACAGGCTGTCCTGCTCTCTCTGCGCGACACCATTTAAGTTGTTCGTACCGCTAAAATAGACGGTGTCTGTCCTTGCTGTTTTGCCTTCTTTCCAGAACACACGCTCCCACCTCGGATAATCGATCACGTTCGTGATACAGAAATCATACAGTCTCCCAATCACTGTCACGCGGACACTTCCTGTCGCAATGTAATTGTTTTTATCCGTGTTCGCATAGTTCTGTTCGGTTGTATTATTTTCCGCGTTAATAGATATAGAGCGGTAAGTAATATCATAATCTCCCTCTAAAACCGACACTGGAAGCAAAAAGTCAACTGTCTCAGACTTTAAGGTAATCCACTGGTCTGCTTCGATCTGCCGGTCATCCAGAACAACTGGAAATGGAAACTTTACCTGCCTTGCCTTCACATATTTGCGGTAGTCTCTCGTTCCATATCCTTTTTCCGCCAAATGCGTTCCCGCAGTTCCAACAGACACCGTAAACGTGCGTCCGAGAATCAGGCTTTTATATCTGGTCGGAACGATCTGCTGATTGAATCCGATATCATCTCCCGACATTCCGACGCAGACCGCCGGAGTATGAACCGATACCGGGTTAATATCCGGCACTGGCGCAGTATTTTCGATCCCACCGGAAAAATAAGACGCATATTCCGCAACGCCTTTGGACTCGTAAACCTGATTCGCTGTCACAGCCGGAATCTGGATGTTGCTTTTTTGCACAGACTGCTTGCGCTCGCCGGATAAGGTGACTGGTGCCGGTGTTTTTTCCTCACAGGTAGTTCCATTCATCCACACCTCGCCATCCACGGAAAAAATGTCATTTTTTACCATAATTTTTCCTATTTTACTATCTATGAGCGGAAAAATATCACTATCTGGAACCGCTGGTTTTCGCGTACCTCCGGCAATCGTACCGCCGTCCACGCTGACGGCTGCCTCCGGTAACGTCATGGAATCTTCCCGCTTTTGCACCATGACGCTTGGGTAATAAAGATTTTCCAGCCGGACAGTTCCACCGGGCAGCGCTCCGTTTTGCACCTCTGCATTTTTCAGGTAGCACAGATGAATGTCGCGGATTTTCCAATAGGAGTAGTCCCTCGGAATTTCCACTGTTTTTGTGACCGTCACCTGTTCCTGATGCGGCAGTCCGTCATTCCATGTCAGTGAATAAGTGACATTTACCGTGACCGGAATTGCTTTCGTTCCATAATGATGTTCGTAAGTTGCCTGATAATAATATTTTTGCAGGCTTCCGCTTACGGACACCTTTTCCGATGACGGAATGGCGTGGTTCACATCAAACTCATCCGAAGAAATCCACAGTCGGTTCACAGTTGAAAGATTTCCCGCATGAATCCCGGATGTCACTGTCACGACCTCCACATTTTCATCGCCCTCCACCGGAGTCTCAATCATCCCCGGATTTGCCGGGAAATACACGCTTTTGTCAAAATGGCTTTTTAAGCCTTCTTTGTCCCGCCAGTTTCTTGCACCTGCAATCCCACTGTATGTTGTGTAGACCTCGCCAGACAAATTTCCGTTTTCACTCATAGAGCCCTGCTTCACTCCATTTTGTGTCACCGTCATAATTCCGTCCAAATAAACCGTACCACCCTTGGAATAAAGTTCCTGCGCCCACTCCGGGTATGCGCTGTTAATGCTCTGGAATATCCGCTCCTTGTGGATCACAAAATATCCGTATAAATATTCCGGATTGTTCGGATCTACTTTGTCCGGGCAATACGTCTCTAATTTTACCCGGACGCTCTGATTTCCGGCGATCGGGCTGTCATACCTTTTGATCGTCCAGCCCAGTGTCGTATAACGGACTCCGGTTACTGCCGCTTTGTCGTGTGTGACCATCCACAGATTTCCTTCGGAATCAAATGCAATTCCTTCCCCTTCAAACGGTATTGAAGCGGCATAAATATTCATTTTCTCGCCAAAATATAGGTTTAGCAGAAAAATAAGTAAAATAATACCAATGGGGAATTGTTTTTTATTAAATTTTTCTTTTCTAATTGGGAACATCCTCTCTCTACATATTCAGAGAACCCTTTACATATGATGTGTTAATTAGATATAATAGAATTAGGCTTTTATTCTAGCATATGAAGTGAGGTAATGCAAGGTTGAACCAAAACAGATATTCTAAAATTTTTACAAAGAAAAAAATGGCGTCATCCGCTGTGTGTATCGTGCTCGCAGTTTCTCTTTTTGCCGGCTGTGCACACTTTGAATCAATTGAATACAGTCAGGAGATTTCCGAGGAAAATCCGGAAACGGTGGAAGCCTTTGACCAGTTTTTAAATGATATCTTTGAAACTGAGGTTACGGATAATACGATCAATCTGCATTTTACCATTTCCGATCCGGAAAAATATGGCATTACTGATTACCCGGTTACTTTAGGCGACCTCTCCGAAGATGCCATGGCAGACAGCAACGCAAGGCTGGAAAATTATCTGTCCGGGTTAAGTTCTTTTTCCTATACGGAACTTACGTTGAACCAGCAGCTCACTTACGATATTTTAGAGAACTATTTTAATCTGCAGTTGGAAATGGCGGATATGTACTTATACGACGAACTGCTCCGCCCGTCTACCGGAGTTCAGGCGCAGCTTCCGATCCTGTACGAAGAATACACTTTCAGCAGTAAAAAAGATGTGGAAGATTACCTGAAACTGCTTTCTTTGACGGACGAATATTTTGACCAGATCATCGCTTTTGAAAAAGAAAAGGCAGACGTCGGACTTTTTATGTCAGACTTTGCCTGCCAGAATATTATTGACCAGTGCAATGCCTTTATTGCAGATTCTGACAATCATTATTTATTGGAAACTTTTAATAGCAGAATCGACAAACTGACCGGTTTATCCCAGTCGGAAAAAGACCACTACCGGCTGCAGAACGAGCAAATGTTGCATGAGCATATTTTTCCCGCTTATCAGAATCTCGCCTCCGCATTGAACGACCTTATGGGTTCCGGTACGAATGAAAATGGACTCTGCTATTTCCCGGAGGGCAGGAAATATTATGAATACCTGCTCGCCTACAATACGGGCACTTCTGAAAATGTAAAGACATTAGAAAACATGATCTCCAACGAGCGTGTAAAGGTGCTGCAGGAGTCCTCTGATCTCATAAACGAAAACCCGGAACTCTGGGAACTCGCCTCTGAGGCAACTTTAACACCTACTGATTCCGCAACAACACTGAATCATTTAAAGGAAGTAATGCTTGACGATTTTCCTGCCCCACCGGAAACAAGTTTTACAGTGAGCTACATCGATGACTGCGTTGCTGATTACCTTGCACCTGCATTTTATGTGATCGCACCGATCGATGATTACTCACATAACTCTATCTATATTAATGAAACAACTGATACCACAAATATCTCTTATTTCACAACGCTTGCGCACGAGGGATTTCCGGGGCACCTCTACCAGACCGTCATGACCTATGAATCCGGGATTGAGCCGGTGCGCTCCATTTTAAATTATTCCGGATTTGTGGAAGGCTGGGCTACTTATGTGGAATTTCAGTCCTATCATTATGCCGGATTAAACGACGATGTTGCAACTGTCTTAGAGTTAAATCAAGATGCCACCTTAAGCCTCTACGCTTCCACTGATATCGGGATTCACTACGACGGCTGGACTTTGGAGGACACAAAGAAATTCTGGAATAATTACGGCATCACAAATGATGATGCAATTGAAAGTATTTTTGAACTGATCGTGGAGGAGCCGACACATTATCTGAAATATTATATTGGATTTTTGAAATTTGAGGAATTGAAAAAGGAAACTTCCCTGAAAAACATGAAAGATTACAATGATAAGTCATTTCATCAGGCGGTGCTTTCGATTGGACCGGCGCCATTTGATATTGTGGATAAATACTTGCCGGCGTATTACGAATATGTGGAATAAACGTTACTATTTAAACAGTACCTGAGCGCTCTGCTGCTCAGGTACATGCAAATATAATTCGAGTGTGGCATTTTTTCTATATTTTCCAATGTCATTATGCTTCTCCCTTATTGATATGATGTAATAAAGACTGACACGCAAAGCAAGTGCATTCATAAAGCTTTATTTCATGATAAAGTATAACACAAAACAAACTGGTTATGGTCTATTACACTTTAAAATTCTGTCATTCAACACCTTTTATTCTTTCTACTAAAGTATCATTCTTTTCTAACCCCCACCATGTAAGTACTGGAATCAGCGTACAAATCAGAAAACTAATTATTACCGCAAGCAAAATTGCAGGTACAGGTATTGAAAATGAAATTTTCCGGTAATTCATGGATTCATAAAGGAAATAAGTACCTCCCATTCCTGCTGTTAAAGTAATAAGCCATGCACCGCCTGCATAAAAGGCTCCTTCTCTGACTAGCATTCCTAAGAGCTGCTTCGGCGTCATTCCTATGCTCTCCATAATTGAGAGTTCTGTCCTCCGGCTCTGCACATTTACTACAAATGTATTTATATAATTCATGATTCCGATAAATGCCAAAATCAGAACAATCCCAATTCCCACCTGTGGCATATATCCCTGAGCATCTTTCATTTCATCCGCTTCCTCAATTTTGGATTCCCATGAAAAATCATTCGCATTACGATCTGCTTCTAATAATGTCAAAATTTCTTTTTCCGTGCTCCTGTCATATTCTTTGTTATATTTAACACCCGTCTTTAGAGTCATTGGATTCTTTGCGAATGTTTCCACCACCTTGTCGCTTGTTATGATCGTCGGTGGATATCCAAGAAGTGCTGTATAGTAACTCTCGTCCGTCACCCCTTCTATGGTAAAAGTTTTTGTCTCCTGTTCGTCACTGTACAAAACACAGGTCACTTTTTTCCCTATGATGTCTGTGTCTGATAAATCTAAACCATTTCTATAAATAATGCAGCTTTTCCCCGAAAGAAAATCCTCTTTATTGACTGCCTGTTCCATACTTTCGTTTAAATAATCAAATTCCTGCTCATCAATTCCAACCAAGGAAGAACCAAAGTTTTCAGGGTGCTCCTGATACTCCTCTTTTTCATCGCTGTATGGAATACTCATCCATTTTTCATAAAATTCTTTCATCCACATTTCAGCAAAATCCGGCTCCCATGGAACCGTAATCTCAGCAAATACCACCGAATGTACTTCTGATACCCCGGCATTGTCTTTGATCGACTTCACGATTGATTCATCCAGAATATTTCTTCTGTCCTTTGGATCTTCTTTTAATGCCGTATCATTTATAATCTCAATATCTGTATCCATGTAATTTGACACGATCGTTCTTGCCACCTGACTGTCTAACATCGTCACAATGCAAAGGTACACAGACAGACTGGCTGCTAAAGACAGCAGTACAACAACTGTTCTTTTCTTATCCTTTGTAAACTGCTCCAGACAAAGTCTGCTTATTACTTTTCTTTTTCCTGCTCTTTTTTCTTTTATCGTTTTTCCGGCAGGTCGATAGCCTAAAGCTTCTATAGGTGAGATAGCGGATGCCATTTTTACAGGTTTTCTGCCAGCTAAAAATATCGTAAATCCAACCAGCAGAATAGTTGCAATTAAAATAGCCGGGTGAAAGCAGACCATTCCAGAATCTGTATAGGTTTTTTTGATTCCAAGTGATTTTACCACCATTGGAATTAAGGAAAATGACACAAATATCCCCAGCAGACATCCCAGCATAGTTCCAATGAATCCGATCAACAGCATCTGCTTCCTTAACATTTGTTTTATCTGTTTTTCCGTCATTCCTACTGTCTGAAGCAGACCATAATAACGCACTTTTCCAGCAACCGAAAGATGCATAATATTATAAATCAGCAAATATGCACACAGGCATGTGACTGCAGCAAGTCCGATCAATCCTGCAAGCATTCGGACAGAATTGCCTAAATCTACGGTAAAAAAAAGATTTTGCTGCTTTCCAAGATTCATGCTTTTTATAAAGTCCTGCTGCTCTTTTTCTGTCATAATTTTTTGTTTAAAATCCATAAAATAACGACCGGAAGCAGCCTGTGAAAGTTTCCAGCCTGATTTATCATAAAATTGTTCTGATACATAAAACACTTTCTTCGGTCCATATCCATCCCAGATTCCACAGATTTTAAACGTTCCTGTCTGGATACCATTATAGGTTCCATATGACATTGTAAGGTTATCGCCAATCTTAAGATTTTCGTATCCACATTCCTTTAAAGCCTTTTCAGTAACCATGATCTCATTGAAAGCTGTTGGATATTTTCCTTCGAGTTTTTCCCTCACGGGTTTCATCATCTGTGTCCAATAATTATCATCTGCCCAGACCAGACCTACATCCGGGGTAAAATCCTTATCCGTTTTCTCAACCCATCCACAGTTTCCCGCTGTACCTGTAAGTATAATATCCGGATTTTCCTCACATATCTGCCTCTGCTCATCTGTCACCCCATACAGAATCGCATCGAACTCTGCTCCTGACATACGGATATTTTGAATTTTTTCAAGTTTAAAATAGGAATTTCCAACCGTGAATATCGTAAATATCATAAAGGAAGAAAGAAGTACCGAAAGGATTAAAGTAATATTTTTTCCCAGATTTCCTTTCAGGTTCTTCCATACCATTCTTTTGATTATGTTCTGATTTGGATTTTTAAGCATGAATATCACACCCCTTCTCTTTTTGTATCGCCGACAATTTTTCCATCCTCAATGTGTACGATACGGTCTGCAAGCTGTGCAATATCTCTGTCATGTGTGATCAGTACTATCGTCTGCTGAAATTGTTGTGCCACCATTTTTAAGAGTCCAAGCACCTCATGACTGGTCGCCGAATCCAGATTTCCAGTCGGTTCATCCGCCAGAATAATAGCTGGTTTTGCTGCAAGTGCCCTTGCAATTGCAACTCTCTGCTGCTGTCCGCCCGACAGTGTTCCCGGAAGCGCCTCCTTCTTCTCTGCCACACTTAAAAGTTCTAGTATCCCGTCCACATATTCTGCGTCCACTTTTCTTCCATCCAGTTCCACCGGAAGTATGACATTCTCATATACATTAAGATCCGGGACAAGATTATAATTCTGAAAAATGAAGCCGATCTTTCTTCTTCGGAATATGGCAAGCTGTTCTTTTTTCAGTCCAAGAATACTCTTTCCTTCTATCAGCACTTCCCCTTCTGTTGGCACATCCAATCCACCCAGCATATGTAAAAGTGTACTTTTCCCAGAGCCGCTTTTTCCAATGATTGCAACAAATTCCTGATTTTTCACATGAAAATCAACGCCATCTAATGCCTTTATCGTGTTATCACCCATTTGATAATATTTTTTCAGGTTTTTTGTCTCTACAATGTATTCATTCATTCGTTTTATCCTCCTTTGACAGGAAACAGAATACCCCTTAAAAATCTCAAACCTGTCACAATTACCAATTATCTCATAATTGTGATAACATATCTTACAATTTCTTCACTGGAAAATACAGACTAAAGCATGCTCCTTTTCCCACTTCCGACTGTACTTCTATATAACCCTTCTGAAACTCTGCTATTTTTCTGGCAAGATACAATCCGATTCCAACTCCCGGTTTATCATGTACTTCCGGTTCCCTGTAAAACCGTGTAAAAATCTCCGCCTGTCTTTCCGGTGCAATCCCCTTTCCGGTGTCCGAAATACTGATTTTATAAAACAATTCCTGTTTTTGCGCTTCAACGTGAATTTTGCCGCCTGGATCTGTATATTTAAGTGCATTGTCAAGAATATTATAAATAGCTTCCTCCGTCCATTTGCTGTCATGAAAGATAACCATATTTTCATCACAGTTTACATACAGATCAATCTTTTTTGTGGCTGCCTCCGGTACAATGTTTGAAACTGCGTGCCGGATTGTTTCATACATGTTTTTATTTTCTTTGTGTATCTGAAGAATCCCTGTTTCAAGCCTTGACATTTTTACCATGCTTTGCATTAAAAAATCTATCTTCTCCATCTGGTCTCTCATTTTGCTCAAGAAAACCCGTCCATTTTCAGACAATTTCTCATCCTCAAGAAGTTCCATATATAACTTCATGTTTGCAAGCGGTGTCCTCGTCTGATGAGATATATCGGAAATCAATCCTTTTACAACTTCTTTTTCACGAAGACTGTCCGCTTCCTTTTTCCGGAATATGGATTCTGCTTTTGCCAATTGTGTTCCGGTTCTTCCCCAGAGACTATCCTCTAATTCTTCTGCCTGCCATTCTTTTCCTGTTACAATTGCATCTAAAGCGTCCTCCACCTGTCTGGCAAATATCTCTGCATCTTTTTTCGTCTTATAATTTTTCCATAGCAATATCAGTATTATCATTAACAAAATTATAACTACAGCCGTCATCCAATCCATTGATACCCCATCCCATAAACATTCGAAATATATCTGTGCTCCCCGTCTTCAATCTTTCCTCTGAGACGGTTCACATTGACCGCCAGTGCGTGTTTATCTACAAACTGTCCTCCGCTGTCCCATAACCGTTCGAGCAGCAGATCATAAGTAAGTAATTGCCCTGGATTTAAAAGGAACTGGCGAAGCAGCCGGAACTCTGTCGGTGTAACAGCACATTCCTGCCCTTTTACCGACACCCGGGCATTATCCAGATCAATCTGCAAATACCCATCCGCAAAAATTGTATGATTATTTGAAATGCTTCTTCTTAAAATAACATCTATTTTTTTGAGTAAAATCTTCATTGAAAATGGTTTTGTAATGTAATCTTCTGCTCCTGATTCATACCCTGCCAGCGCATCTTCTTCCATATCCCTTGCAGTCAGATAAATAACCGGAACCTCTTTTTGTTCTTTTACCCATTTACAAAAAGAAAAACCTTCGCCATCCGGAAGGTTCACATCCAAAAGAACCAGATCGATCTGATTCTTACTGAAAAGCTGCTTTCCTTTCTCCATAAAAGCCACACCATACACGCCATATCCTGACTTTTTCAAAGAATAGCAGATTGACTGGTTCAGATCATAATCATCTTCTACAACTAATATATTTTGCATTTTTTCTTTCCTTCTGATACAAATTTTTAAAGATATCTTTATACATCCACGACACTACCACATATCGTATCACATATTTTTTCTGTGCATGTAAAAAAAAGAAACTATCTCAATTTTGTGATTTTAATGAAAACACCACTGCTCACCGAGCGTTTTAACTTTATAAGAATATCGCATTGCAATTTCCTGTAAAGTTAAAAATGGCACAATATTTAAAAATATTGTGCCATTTCACTTATATGCATGCAACTTAATTATTGTCGCAAAGCCTTATGTACCATAGTTATGTTAACTTGGATTTTCTTTCTCATCTTTTACTACAAGATTTACGGAATCAATTCCACTCACATTGACATTGCGGTTTACTTTCGCATCATAGGTATCTGCTTTTACGATATCTGCAAGATCAATGCCTGTTGCCTCTTTCATGCTCTCAAAAAGTTTTGCCATAACTGCCGGGACATTTCCTGCCACCTGCTCAACACCATTGCTGCCACCGTCGCCACCGATAATCGTAATTTTGTCAATCTGACCCAATGGCTCTGCAATCTTTGCAGCGACATCCGGAAGAACTTTTATCATCATCTCGGCTACGGCTGCTTTGTTATATTTTGCGTAAGCTTCCGCCTTTTTCTCCATCGCTTCTGCTTCTGCAACACCTTTAGCCTGAATGGCTGCTGCTTCCGCTTCACCGACAGCACGAATACCTTCGGCCTCCTGCTCTTTTGCAAAACGGTCTGCTTCCGCCTGTGCTTTTCTCGCTTCTGCCTGACGCTGTGCCTCAAACTGTTTTGCTTCGGCTTCTTTCTGTCTCTGATAGAGGGCCGCATCAGCTTTCTGCTGTGCTGCGTATTTGTCTGCTTCCGCCTGTTTCTTAACTTCTGCCTCAAGAGCCTGCTCTTTAACTGCAACCTCTTTCTGTTTTAACTCAATCTCACGTTCCTGTTTTGCAATATCTGCGTTGGCAGTTGTGACCTCGATCGTCTTACGCTGTTCCTCTTTCTGGATCTCGTAAGCGGCATCTGCCATAGCCTTTTTCGTGTCTGCTTCCTGCTGTAACTCGGAGCGCTTGATTGCAAGTTCATTCTGTTTCTTTGCGATCTCTGTCTGTGCGGCAACTGCTGCATCATTGGATTCTTTGTCTGCCGCTGCCTGAGCAACCTTGATATCTCTTTCACTTTCTGCTCTGGCAATTGCTGCTGCCTTTTTAATTTTTACGATATTATCAATACCAAGGTTCTCGATAACTTCATTTCCGTCTACGAAATTCTGTACGTTAAAACTGATAATATCAAGTCCCATAGCTGCAAGATCAGGTTCTGCATTCTCTTTTACAAGAGTTGCAAACTTCTGTCGGTCAGAAACCATTTCCTCTAACTTCATCTTACCTACGATCTCACGCACATTACCTTCCAAAACTTCTCTCGCCACACCTGCGATGTACTCGGTGTTTTTATTTAAGAAGTTTTCTGCTGCAAGTCTTAACTTCTCTGATTCATTGCTGATCTTAACGTTAACGGTAGCATCTACATTAATGTTAATGTAATCTGCGGTCGGCACTGCGTTGCTCGTCTTTACATCAATTGGGATCAAGCGCAGATTCAGCTTATCAAGACGCTCAAAAAACGGGATGCGGATCGTCGCTTTTCCGATCACGATCTTTGATTTCTTCTTGATACCAGAAATGATAAACGCCATATCCGGTGGAGCCTTCACATAGCCAACGGCTAAGAAAATGACGATGATTGCAATCACCACAATTGCGATAATTGCAGAAGCTGGAATTAATTCTAACATCTTAATCCTCCTTGTTTTTCCGAAGGAAAAATCCGAACCCATGGTGAGGAGAGGATTTCGCCTCCTTGTTTTGACATTTGTATGATACATTTTATTATAAAGGACTTAATGTTAGAATCCTATACATTTAACCTTAAAGATTTCTTAATTTTTCATCACATCAACTTACCATCACATTTCTTAAATGTAAAAGCAGGGAAATTTCCCTGCTTTTATTAATCCTTATATAAAATCTTCTCTAATTCTGCTGTCGTCTTAAGATAGTAATCACAATATTTTTGCATATACTCCCGCACGACCGGAATCTGGTTATCCGACCAGCCGGCACAGGCAAACGGAACATTACATGCCTTTGCCATATCATAACCCGGTTTCAAGTCATCCACCATGAGAAGTTCGTGTGGCTTTAAATCCAGGATCCGCATCGTTTCCAACAGCGCATAAGGATGTGGTTTTCTTTTTCCTTCCGGGCACGCCCAGTCAAAGATCAGCTCCGGTGTCGGCAGACCTGCCGCCTCATAGTCCCTTAAAATCGTTTTTCGCATGGAATGGGACGACACACAGATTCTGCCGCCATTTTCCACGTAAGTATGCAATATCTCCGGCAAACCCTCATAGACAGCCGGAATGGTCTCTGCCGCCGCACGTTCCCACTCAGCCTCCTGATACCGGATCTCCTCCGGTGTGTAGTGCAAAATATCCGAACACATCTCATAAAATCCGGGATCAAAATTGTATTCCACAAACTGTTCATAGCTCATAGCCGTGCCACGCAGATCCTTCAGCGACCGCAAAAATGCCGGGAAATTAATCTCCGGTGTACTTTTTACAACCGTATCGTCATGATCTAAGACAAGACACTTTACTTTCAGTTTTCGCTGCTTCACTTTGGGCATCCTTCCTGTCGGTTAATTTTTTGGCGCATCCGCTTCCATTCGCTGGATCTTCCCCGCAAGATAAAGCAATATATCTTTTCTTGTCACGATTCCGATAAAAATTCCATTATCATCCACCACCGGAACAAAATTCTGATTTGTGATCTTTTCAAATAAATTTTCCATGGATTCTGAAATTTTGACCGCCTCGTTATCCCTGCGTCTTTTTACATCTGTAATTCGAATCTTTTCCATTCGGTGAACATCCGGGAAATCCTTTTCTTTCATTTCCCATAACAAGTCACCTTCCGTGATCGTTCCTATATATCTTCCGTCGAGCCCCAACAACGGAATCGCACTGTAACCGTGATACTCTAATTTTTCAACGACCTGCCTTAACGTATCATCTTCCTCCACGTGCGCAACCTCTTCTTTGGGTGTCAGAAAAAATAATATATTCATCTTTTGCTCCTTCTCCTGCTTCTATCTGATCTTCTCGCCTGCACTCATTTTCGTGATTTCATCACTCAATAAATTCGTCGCTCGTCAAATACAAATAAATTTGTATTTTCCTCGTTTGCACTCATTTTATCATTAACTCCTGATGCACACCAGTGAAAAGAATATAAATTTTTCATTCCTTGACAAATTTGTCTTTTTTTGTATAATCTATTTTTAAAAGGTCTAATTTTAGACTTTTCGCATGGAAACCAAAAGTAAATCAATTTTTCGTAGGAGTGTACCGGTCTATGTTGCCTTCTGAATTATTAACTGCAAATAAAAAAATCATGCATATTTACGAGTCTTTTTGCACTCCTCTCTGCAGGAAGTACCAGCTGAACCAGAGCGATCTGGATCTGATTTTATTTATCGCTAATAACCCGATATATAACACCGCAAAGGATGTCTGTGAAATCCGTGGAATAAAAAAAGGCATTGTCTCGGTAACAGCGGAACGACTTGTCCAAAGCGGCTATCTGATCAGAAAGAATGACATTCATGACCGAAGGATCCAACGGTTATGCCTCACGGAAAAATGCCAGCCTATCATAGCAGATGGCAGAGAAATGCAGACGCATTTTTTCACCTCCATCACCGCCGGGCTGTCAGATGAAGAATTGAAACTTTACCAGAAATTATCGGAAAAGATCCGTGATCAGGTGATCAAATTAGAAAAGGAGTTGTAAAATTATGATGACATTTATTATATGTCTGCTCGCCGGACTTGGCGCAGGACTTGGAACCGGCTTTGCCGGAATGAGCGCAGCGGCTGTTATCAGTCCGATGCTGATTGCTTTTTTACATATGGATGCCTACCAGGCAATTGGAATCGCACTTGCAAGCGATGTCCTTGCAAGCGCAGTTTCCGCTTATACTTATGGGAAAAATAAAAATCTTGATATCAAAAACGGACTTGTGATGATGTTCACCGTCATGATTTTTACCTTTATCGCAAGTTATCTGGCAAGCTTTATCCCAAGCAGGACAATGGGCGGTTTCTCCACATTCATGACTCTGCTGCTCGGTATTAAATTCATTGTAAAACCAGTGATGACAACGAAAGAAACCATGGCTGCCGCCGATCCGAAAAAAAGAATTATCCAGTCCATTATCTGTGGAACTATTATCGGCTGTATCTGCGGCTTCGTCGGCGCAGGTGGCGGAATGATGATGCTTCTGATCCTGACATCCGTTCTGGGCTACGAATTGAAAACGGCAGTCGGAACCAGTGTTTTCATTATGACTTTCACCGCCCTGACCGGAGCACTCAGTCATTTTGCGATCGGAGGCACTCCTGATTTGGTTGTCCTTATTCTCTGCATGGTCAGCACTCTGATTTTTGCCAGAGTTGCCGCTGTTCTTGCGAATAAAGCACCGGCAAAATTGTTAAATCAGGCGACTGGTGTGATCTTAGTGATCCTCGGTGCTGCGATCATTGCTGTGCAGTATGTATTCTAAGTGACTATTTTCAAAAATAGGGCTAATGACGCAGATACAGATTCCGCCTACAGGTTCTGCAATTCTGCGTTCATCAGCTCAATATAATGCTCTGCGTTTTTCCGGTTTTCCACAATCTCATCCTCTGTCATCTGGCGTATCACTTTCGCCGGGCTTCCGACTGCGACAGAATTGTCCGGAATTACCATTTTTCCGGTGACAAGTGCACCAGCTCCAATGATGCAGTTCCTTCCCACAACAGCGCCGCTTAGCAGAATACTTCCCATTCCGACAACTGTATTATCTCCAATAGTGCAGCCATGCACTACTGCATTATGTCCGACAGAAACGCCTTTTCCAATATGAACGGAATGTCCCGCATCTGTGTGCAGTGTGCTGTTATCCTGCACATTCGAATTGTCATCTATAAAAATGCTTCCCGTATCGCCGCGCACGACAGCGTTATACCAAATTCCTACGTTGTCTCCTAATGTAACATCCCCGACAACGTGTGCGCCCGGAGCAAGAAAAATGTGTATTTTCTGATTATCTGATTCTGATTTTTTCGATTCCATATTTTTTTCTCCCTGCTTTTCCATAACAATTAATTTTTCAATGCCGTAATTGGCACTACATAATGAAAACATGTTTCTGGAACTATTAATTCCCATATATTCATGATTTATTTTATTTCAATCCGACTGATTTTACAAATCTAATCCAACAAATTTTTATTTTTTAATCCGATAGATTTCAAAATCACAATCCGACAGATTTATAGTTTTCTACCAGATTCATTTTAGATTTCATTTAAAAATGTTGTACACAAAATGGCTTTATTTTACCTTCTCATTTACATCGTTCCAACTTCTGCTGTGCTATCTGAATTGCCTTTTCTTCATCACCGAATTTACAGAGTTTTCCATACATCTGCTCTCGCGATTTTCGGTTACCTGTTCTATCCTTTTTCGCCATACTCAATCCTCCTTAAATATATCAATACTCTTTAAGGTAGGGATTGCACCATACTTTCCTATCAAATAATTCTTCTCATAGCTTTCGTCCTTACGGATACGGGAACCAGCCTCATCCACAAAATCAGCCAATTCATTTGCCAAGAACCAATCTCTGATTGCCTTACACTTACCGACTTTCAACTTCGCTCCCAAAGAAATAATAAGTACCTGCTTTTCAAGCGCAACCTGAATATTATCCCTACTGCTCTTAGGGAATCCGGATAAATCCAACTCATCATCGGAAGTTCCAAGGTAAAATACGGTACTGTACTTTCTGGCGCTCTTTGCTAAACACTCTGCCCGAATTCCTTGCTAATAAATGCAATATTTCAAATTCTGTAAACGTAATATTTACTTCTTTCTCACCACGATATACTAACCGTTTTGATGCATCTATTTCCATTCCTTTAAAGGCTAATTTTTCACACGCTATTTCTTCTTTTAACTGTGTTTTATTTTCAAAACTTCCCAATGCAGACATAACTGCATTTAATACTACTTCTTCATCTTCCTCAAGTGAAAGCAACAGTAACTTAGCTATAATCCTCACTCCCTAATCTATTGCTCAAAATATTCTTCAAGACATATTCCTCTTTCATAAATTTCTCGTGCCGCATCTACTCCTACATATCGATAATGCCATGGCTCATAGCTTGTCCCTGTAATCTCCTGTTTCCCTTGTGGGTACCGTAATATGAAACCATAATTATGTGCATTTGCGGCAAGCCACGTATATACCTCATCATTTGAGCTCTTTGATTTATCAGCATTAATATCAACTGCAATGCCTAATTGGTGTTCACTTGTTCCGGGCAAAGCTACCCATTCCTTAGCAGTTCTTTCTGCTCTTGACTGTGAATATCCTTCATTTATATAAGCGTTTATCTTATCATCTAATATTTTCTGCTGTTCTTCATAAGTTCGATAACCTTCCCGAACAACCAGATATATTCCATCTTTCCTTGCTGCATCAAACATTTCTTGTAAATACGGATATATCCTGCTATCCACCTTTTGACCTTTCGATAATTCCTCTCAACCATTTCCCTCGCAACTTATTTTTTTTATCTCTTTTCTTTGCCATATTGTTATTTATGCCTTCATCCTTCTTGACCAGCTCCTTATAGCGAATGGCATACATAGAATACCAATCAAGACAGGAATAGTAATAAGTAGATATGGTGACCAGATAAGCTTCCCAAAAATACGAAAAGTATTAGTTCTGAAAATATCTGTTGAACTTCCTACCAATGGTATTAAATCCAATGCTTTTTGCATTTCATAAGGAAGATATTCTGCAATCATCATTGGTCCATATACAACAGCCAGACTAAGCAGTAAGGTAAGTACATTATTTTTTACAGCCGCTGATATAAACATAACAATTCCAGCAAAACCTATTGCTCCAAGCAGTACAAAAGCATATTCATAAATTTCTGCCTGCAGCATATTCATAGGTGCAACAGCAATCAGCTTGATATTCTGAATCGGCATATCCCATCCGGCAGTTCCCATAAAAAACAACTGTGATATAACACTTGAAACAGCAAGTAATGCAAATAACTCCACTGTAAACGCTAAACCAGTAAGAATTTTGGCAAGAGCGATTTTCCCCCAACCATTTCGAGTCGTCAATACTAGTGTGCTTGTATTATCATGCCATTCGCCAGCAAATAAAGAGGATAAAACAATACCGAGAAACAAAGCCATCACAACTCCCAGATCCGCAACCATACTACCAAGAAGCGTTGACCAGCCTTCTACCCACTCATAATGAAATGGTTTTTCTACCTTTCTCTCTATCTGATGTAAATACTCTTTTTCAGCACCTACCTGACCACTGACCTCCAAAAACTCATCAAGCACCTGCTGTCTTCTTTCATAGAAGCCTGTTAACTTATCCGGATCAACATAGCTTATCATCGTTTTATAATTACTGGTATCTCGAAGCTCCGGATACAATGTTCCGAGCCAACTATTAACTATCTGCCAGTCTGTCTTTTCCAGTTCTTTCTCCATACCGTCAGCTTCCATTTGCTGATAATCACTTACTATTTGCTGCAAGGTTTCATCCGTCAATTCTCCACCAAATGAAAGTGCATATCCCTGACTATCTTTTATTACTGTATATCCATCAAAATTATTGCCAAACGCACTTGTATAGTCATCTGAACTGCCAAAACCGAACCATTGAAACGAAAGTATGCTTCCAAAAATTACACAATAAACAAAACACAACAACACACATATTTTAACAATTTTCTTTCGCCATAACTTTTTATGCTCTAACCAAAATAGTTCCATTCTAATTCACTCCTTCCTCTGTGGGAAAATAAAATAAATAAAGATCTTCCAATGTAGCTTCACAAGGAACCGCTCGCTCACTAGGCATATTGTCTGAAATAATACGCAATATAATTTCTTTTCCTTCGTGCCGTAAATTAGCAACCGTTGTTTTTGTCTGCCATTTTCTAGCTTCTTGTGGAGAAACAGAAAGCTCCCAAACCTTACCATTTGCCTTGTGAATCAACTCAGGAACCATACCCTGCAATACAAATTTTCCTTTTTTCATCAATAGCACTTCATCTGCTATTGCTTCTATATCCGATACAATATGTGTGGAAAGAATTACAATTTTATCGCCTGCATACTCTGAGAGCAGATTACGAAAACGGACACGCTCTTTCGGATCAAGTCCTGCAGTCGGCTCATCCAAAATCAAAATTTTCGGATTATTAAGTAACGCCTGTGCAATTCCTACTCTTTGTTTCATACCACCAGAAAAAGTTTTTACTTTTTTGTTTGCCACATGGCTTAAATCAACTACTTCCAACAATTCAGTCACACGTTTTTTTGCAACATTCTTCGGTATTCCTTTCAGTGCTGCAATATACATTAAGAACTCCACCGCAGTATAATTTGGATAATATCCAAAATCCTGTGGTAAATAACCCAACACATTCCGGTAATCTGCCCCCATCGAAGTTACTTCTTTTCCATCCAGCAATACCTCCCCTGAGGTTGACTCCAAAACAGCACATAGCATACGCATCAATGTTGTTTTACCTGCACCGTTAGCCCCCAAAAGACCATATACTCCCGGCTTTAAGGTTGCACTAACACAATCTACCGCTATTTTCCTGCCATACTGTTTTGTTAAACGATCAAGCGACAATTCCATACATTTTTCCTTCCTTTCTCATCTCTGCAATATAATGAATTTCATTTATAAAGAACATAGCAAAAATCAAAAATGTAACAATCCATACCCCCACTGCTGATGCTTCATATAACCATGGCAATATTCTTGCTGACATCCCCCAACAAATGCAGGAACCCAGCATTACAATCGCACATATCTGTAAACTCTGTTTCTTTTGCAAACGGATCAAACGCAGCAACGCAACCATACACACTAAGTACGGAACCAGGCAGTATAGAACAATCTGTCCAATCTCTTTATAAGAATTTTGCAAATAAACTTCCATACACAAAAGAATTGTTATACACACCAAATTAGCAGCCCCAGCCAAAACTAGCTTTGCTAACGTGATTTGGGCACCAGAAGCTCTTGTTACCGCTTCAATCTCGCTCATTCCATAATACTGGCTTTTAAAAATTGCTGGCATGATAGCCAATACAAACAGCGGCATAAAAATTGGTATATTCTTTGGCACGTCTGCAATGCTGGCAATTGTTAAACAAACTATAAATAACGTTACTGCCTGCAAACCAAATATTGGAATACCTTCAAAGCGAAATACATCTGAAAGATAGTGAAAGAAACCTGTCCTCGGTTCTGCCCTAGTCACTTCCTGTTCTCGTACAATTTCAGTGCAAAGCTTAATCGTTTCCTCTAATCTTTTAGGCTGTACTTCCTCTCCTAAAGATTGCTGTAAATAGCCCTTCAAATTTTTATCTTTCATTTTCCTGCTCCTTTCTCATAATTTTTAAAGCATTACGAACCCTGCTTTGTGCTGTTCGCATATTGCATCCCATCACTTTTGCAATCTCTCCAAAACTAAGTTGTTCTCCAAAGCGTAGAATGACTGCTTCCATTTGTTCTGATGATAAAAAATTCAAAAAATAGCTTATCTCTGCCCTATCCTCTAGCCGAACTATGTCGTTATACTCATGCACTATATTTTCTTCATCTTCTAATGGAGAAAACTCAACCTTCCTACTTTCATCAATACATAAATGGTTTGCAATCGTGTATAGATAAGCCTTAAATTTCTTTTTCCCTTTATATCCGGATAAATTCTTAAACAACTTCAAAAATGTTTCCTGAGTCAGGTCTTCTGCTTTTTCCAGATTAGAGCAATGCCACCTACAGTAACGTAAAATAGATGTATAATAGCGTTTTATCAATTCTTCTGCTGCATTTTCATTTCCAAGTAGAATCTGTTCCACTAATTCGTCATCACTCAACACGCATCAGACTCCTTTCCATTGAATATCTATCTATATATAATAACGGGTTATGCACTTAAAATGATTAAAAGATTCCTCATTTTTTCTTAAAACGAATGAAACTATTAAACCAATATTTTATCTCAACTCCTTTCAAAAATATCAAATAAATCAAACACTACCTTTTCCTCCGCTTAGAGTAATACTTCCCACACAATCCTGCACTGGCAACTCTGTTTACCCATTATGTATCAACGGTTGCTTCTTCAGCATCGCCTTCTGCGTCCTCCATAGAAGCGTTTATTCCTAATGAAAATGGAGATTTAATGCAATATTGCAAATGCACCAATGATTTTGTGAATGCAATCATCGATGACTATTTCAATTCTTTTAAAATACGCAAGGATTTAACAGAAGGTCTGGTTTATGAATGGACAAACTCTATGGAGCAGATACATGATAGGTATTCCGATGAAGAAATCATTACACCTACGGAACCTACATGAACGGCAATTTTAATACATGCATGGGAAAACTCAAAATGAAACACCTGCCCCACGATGGCAGACACACCTTTGCTTCACTCATGGACAGCGCCGGAGCAAATGACGTATGTATCAAATTGATTATGGGACACAGTATGAAAAACGACACCACCAAGGGAACGTACACCCATAAGACTTTAGAAGAACTTCTTACAGAAGTGAACAAGATATAAAACAATAAATCGAGACTGATTGCTAGATACACTTATGATGTTTCTTATTATTAACATTACACTCATATTCAGCTTGAATCATCTTGAAAAACACCGGATGAAATGCTTCAAAAAATCATCCAAAATCAGTAAAAACGAGTGTATACCACCTGTATATCACTTGTGTACCACGTGTATATAACGACCTCAAAATAACGTAAATTATCTTCTATTTATGAATATTCTGACAATTCACATGTCTTTCAATACATAAAGAAAAGCCCCGGAAATTCAATATTTCCAGGACTTCTCAATATAATCTTTATCTTAGAAATTCACGATTAGCAAACACCCTGTGCAAGCATAGCCTCAGCACAGGTATTCAGTATTCATGGGGATTTCAAACATTTTTGTATATTACGCGTATACTACTATCTCACTCTGAAATAAACTAAATCCAACTTCCACAAATTTATGTCTTGAAAATTTACCCACCTCATACTATAATAAACATAAAGAGAAGCAACCGCCCACAAAGTGGTTAGCCTCGTAAATGGTTATTTAATAAGCCACTCGTCCGCCAAGACAGGAGTGGCTTATTTATTTTCGCTTGTTGTTCCTATCTATGTAGGCAAGCAGTGCGATTAGAAATGAACCGCCTAAAAATAACAGGCTTAAAACTTCATACATATCCATCAGCACCACCTCCCCTCGATCTCTAGTCTGGGAGGCTACCACTCTGTACACGATTACTTCTCATGCCGGTAGTGTATCACAATTTACATAAACCGACAATCTCCATTTCAAAATTCTTGTTCAAAATAAATCGTAATTTCATTGATTACCCTGTGCTATGTTTTTTCCCTATTTTATAAAAATACATTTTAGTCGAATCATCCTTGTATATTATGCAAAACCGTTTGTATACTACGCGTATATTATATGTATATTACTTGTAACTTATCTCCTTCTCTCATGTATAAACCGCTTACTTTACTGCATTTTCATGCATCTAGCAAAACACAAAAACCCTACACTTTTGCGTTTTCCTGCAATGTGTAGGGTTCTCAATTTTTGAATAATTATTTATTTGTTGCTAATTTATTAGCACACGCCCTGGGCAATCATAGCATCCACAACCTTCTCAAATCCCGCAATATTTGCACCAGCAACATAATCTGTCTGTCCGCCGACTGTTGCATTGTATCTCTTAGCGGCATCAGAAATGTTAGCGTAGATTGTCTCCATGATTCCTTTGAGTTTTCCATCAACTTCTTCGAATGTCCAGTGAAGTCTCTCAGAGTTCTGGCTCATCTCTAATGCAGATGTAGCAACACCACCGGCATTGGCAGCTTTACCACCTACGAATAATACGCCGTTCTCCTGTAAGTATTTTGTTGCCTCTAATGTAGTAGGCATGTTAGCGCCCTCTGTTACAGATGTAACACCGTTTGCAACTAACATCTTAGCATCCTCAATGTCTAACTCGTTCTGAGTTGCGCATGGAAGAGCTAAATCTACTTTGTACTGCCATACACCGTGCTCACCATTCTGTTTTGCATGATATTCTGCAGATGGTTTTGCAGCAGCGTACTCTGTTAAACGTGCACGTTTTACTTCTTTTACTTCTTTTAATAATGCAACATCGATTCCTTCCGGATCATAAATCCATCCTGTAGAATCAGAACATGTTACAACTTTTACACCTAACTGCTGTGCTTTCTCGATTGCGTAGATCGCAACGTTACCGGAACCGGAAACTGCAGCAGTCTTGCCTTCAAGGCTCATGCCGTGATCTTTCCACAATGCATTTGTCAGGTATAATAAACCATATCCTGTAGCCTGTGTACGGGCAAGAGATCCACCGTATGTAAGTCCTTTACCGGTAAGAACACCTTCGAAAGAACCACGGATTCTCTTGAACTGGCCAAACATAAATCCGATCTCTCTTGCACCAGTTCCGATATCACCTGCTGGTACGTCCACATCTGCTCCGATGTATTTAGAAAGTTCTGTCATAAAGCTCTGGCAGAATGCCATGATCTCTCTGTCTGATTTTCCTTTTGGATCAAAGTCAGAACCACCTTTACCACCACCGATTGGAAGTGTTGTAAGAGAGTTCTTGAAAATCTGCTCAAAACCTAAGAATTTGATAATTCCTAAGTTTACAGATGGGTGAAGTCTTAAACCACCCTTGTATGGTCCAATGGCATTGTTGAACTGTACACGATATCCTCTGTTTACCTGAACCTGTCCGTTGTCGTCTACCCAAGGTACACGGAACATGATCTGACGGTCTGGCTCTGTGATTCTCTCAAGAATTGCATTTTTTCTGTACAATTCCTCATTTGCGTCAATAACAGGTCTTAAAGACTCTAATACCTCTTCAACAGCCTGTAAAAATTCAGGTTCTGAAGCATTTTTTTCTTTTACTTTTGCGAGTACTTCATCAACGTATCCCATTCTTTTATTCTCCTTTTAAAAAATATTTACAACCACATTAATATCCGCTTCGCCTGTATCTGCGCTCTCAGACACCAATTTCAGTTGCGATTTTCTCATCAACACGTACATTTTAGTATAAAATGACGGCAGACGCAATATTTTTTTCTTTATTCCTTTAATTTAGTGAAGTTTTCTAATGATTGAGCTATTTTTTTGCAGGATTCGACTTCAAATTATTCATTTTGCATAAAAAAAATCAATGAATTTTACTTTTTATATTTTCAAGTTATATTTATTATCAGTTCCATTTATAATAAAAAAGGTTATCGCACTAAAAATTGTATTCTGGTGCAATAACCTGTATGATTTATTCCTCCTCGCCCTTGTATACGAGGTGAAAATAATCGGCGAGCTTCGCCAGCGCATAGATTAAGATCGGTGTTTCCTGCTCGGTAAGCTGGCCTTTGATCTGCGCGATCATCTCATGATGAAACTCTTCATGATGTTTGTAAGCAGCTTTCCCGGTGTCTGTCAGATAAACCCACACCACGCGCTTGTCCTGCGTGCTGCGTTCCCGGATGACATAGCCTTTTCTGGTCAGCCCGTCCATTGCCTTGGTCAGCGTTCCGGTCGTGACATTCATCAGTTTTGCCACGGTTGTCATTGTTTTTGGTTCATTGACTCCGATTGCCTCAATCACATGAAAATCGTTGTAACTTAAATCCCTAAATTCTTCTGTCACAAGGCATTTTCCTTCAATCTCCATAATATCTTTAAACAATCTGACCAATAATTCATTTAACGTTTCGTCTGTTGTCATCTGATCTGCTCCTGTTTTCTGACCGGCAATCCTCTTGTCCATGAAACCGTTTTTCTGTCTGATGTGGCACTTTCATAATGATGTCTACCACTCGATTACGACTGCTCCCCATGTCAAGCCTGCGCCAAAACCTGCCAGCACTATTTTCATTCCTTTAGTCATCATACCATGATTATTGACATTATCAAGCAAAATCGGCACACTCGCCGCAGAAATATTTCCACACTCCTCCAGATTTGTTGGGAATTTTTTCATTGGCTGACCAAGACGTTTTGAAACCGCTTCGATGATCCTGTAATTTGCCTGATGCAATAAAAACAGATCAATGTCCTCCAATTTAAGTCCTGCCCGCTCTACCGCCTCACAGACTGCTTTCGGCACTGTTTTCACGGCAAAACGGTATACCTCCTGTCCATTCATGGAAACATAAGAAAGCGCCGTGTCACTTTTTTTATAAGGGTTGTTCACTTTTCTTGCCTCGCAGCTTAAGACATCCCCTCTTGCTCCGTCCGATCCCTGCACCATGGATAAGATGCCTTTTTCCTCACTGACACTTAACACGGCTGCACCTGCACCGTCTCCGAAAAGGACGCAGGTGCTCCGATCCGTCCAGTCCACCATTTTCGACAGTGTTTCCGCCCCAATGATGAGTGCGTGCTGATAGATTCCCTGTTTTAAATACAATGCTGCCGTATTCAGGGCAAAAAGAAAACCGGAACACGCCGCATTTAAGTCAAATGCAACTGCATGCTTTGCGCCTATATTTTTCTGCACTTCACAGGCAAGTCCCGGAAGATATTTGTCTGCGGAAACTGTCGCAGCAATGATGATTCCCACATCCTCTGCTTCTATTCCTGCACTTTTCAACGCGCTCTCTGCTGCTTCCACAGACATTTCGGTCGTCGTCTCCTCCACCGCAATATGTCTGGCTCTGATTCCGGTTCGCGATGCAATCCACTCATCCGAGGTATCCACGATCCTGCTTAGATCTTCATTCGTTATTCGAAGTTTTGGAAGGCTGCTTCCTGTTCCTGTTATTTTTATGTTCATAGAGTTTCCTCATTTCTTTACTTCTACAGTTAGACGATTGTACTAAAATTTCCGGAATCGTTCATAGCGTTCTTTCGCGATCTGCTCTCCTGTTTTTCCATTCTGCTGTTCTAAGAATTTTTTCATATTTCCTTTCATATAACGGGAAATGGATTCGCATGCTTTCGCATCTGCCACGCCGTATTCCGGGATAATCTTTTCGATGACATGCAGCTCCTTTAAATCCTGTGCCGTGATTTTCATGATCTCACTCGCTTCTTTTGCACGCTTTCCGTCTTTCCACAGAATGGACGCAAAACCTTCCGGTGAAAGAACACAATAAGTCGCATTTTCGAGCATCCATACCTCATTTCCGACTGCGAGCGCAAGTGCTCCACCACTTCCGCCCTCGCCGATCATAATGCAGAGGATCGGTACTTTTAAGGCAGACATTTCATAGAGATTCCGTGCGATTGCCTCGCCCTGTCCACGTTCCTCCGCTTCCATTCCACAGTAAGCACCCGCTGTATTTACAAACGTAATAACAGGCCGTCCGAATTTTTCTGCCTGCTTCATCAGGCGAATTGCCTTCCGATAACCTTCGGGAGAAGGCATACCATAATTATGTTTCATGCAGTCTTTGAAATCTTTTCCCTTTTGAATCCCGATCACTGTTACAGGCTGTCCGTCTAAATACGCGATTCCACCCACGATTGCCGGGTCATCCCGGAAATACCGGTCACCGTGAAATTCCATAAATTCATCAAAAATCTGTTCCATATAATCGGTGGCAGAAGGGCGGTCTACTTTTCTTGCTGCCTTTACTTTTTCCCATGGTGTCAACGCTTTCGCTTTCGACATGCGCTCCCGCATCAGCTCGGTCGGCTCGTAGTTATCATCCATACGCAGCGGATTGAAATTGGCAAATCCACTTTTTCGCTCATGCATTTTCAAAATACGGTTCAATGTGAGTTTTAAATCTTTTCTCTCCACGATTGCATCCACAAAACCGTGTTCTAGCTGAAACTCGGCACGCTGGAAACCAGCCGGAAGTTTCTGCCCGATCGTCTGCTCGATTACTCTCGGTCCTGCAAATCCGATCAGTGCGCCCGGCTCCGCAAGGATAATGTCGCCCAGCATTGCAAAACTTGCGGTCACGCCTCCGGTTGTCGGGTCTGTCAGCACCGGGACATACAGAAGTCCTGCGTCCGAATGTTTTTTCAATGCTGCTGAGGTTTTTGCCATCTGCATCAGCGAAATGATTCCCTCCTGCATCCTCGCTCCGCCGGAACAGCAAAATAAAATTACCGGGAGCTTTAATTCTGTCGCACGTTCTACACCAAGCGCAATTTTCTCCCCGACGACATGTCCCATGCTGCTCATGAGAAATCTTGCGTCGCAGACACCGAGCACCGTCTCCTCCCCATAAATTTTGCAGCGTCCAATCGTCACCGCCTCATGAAGTCCGGTTTTCTCTTTTGCTGCTTCCACTTTCTGTGCATATTCCGGGAAATCCAGTGGATTTTCTGATTCCAGATACTCAAACCACGGCTCAAACGTTCCGGCATCTGCCACCATACGGATTCTGTTTTTGGTACGCACACGGAAGTAACTGCCACACTCATAGCAGATGTATTTGTTTTTTTCTACCTCTGCCTTGTTCACCTCCCGCCTGCACGCCGGACAAGTCACCGTATCACCGGAAACCTTTCCTGCCTTCTGCTCTGGCATTGGTGGTGTCATTATTTCCGCCTGTACTTCTTCTGCGCGGTAAGTTATAGCATTTTTATTTTCAGGTTTTAGTGAGATCAGCTTTCTTCTTCTCAAAATCGCTGGCATAATTTTTTCCTTCTTTCACTCGACTGCAAATGTAAGTTCTGCAATGCAGGCTGTTTCATCACCGACTTTGGCAACTGCCTTTCCAATGCCGATTGCGCCTTTTTGTTTTATGATCTCTGTCTCTAAAGTCAGAACATCTCCCGGCACTACTTTTCGTTTGAATTTTGCCGAATTGATCGTTGCAAAATAGGCTGTTTTTCCGCGGTTTTCTTCTTTTCCGAGAATTGCCACTGCCCCAGTCTGCGCCAGTGCTTCCACGATCAGCACCCCCGGCATTACCGGCTCCTGTGGAAAATGTCCTGCAAAATACGGTTCATTATAGCTGACACATTTTTTTGCCACAGCGCGCACACCATATTCGATTTCCTCAATGGAATCAAGCAAAAGCATGGGCTGTCGGTGTGGAAGGATCTCCATAATCTGTTTTATATTTAATACTGACATTGCCGTCTCCTTTTTTTCATTCATCACAATCGTCAATTATCTAAATCATCACAACTTGAAATCAGCGTTTCTCCATTATTTTTTCAGCAAAATGCTTGCGTTATGACCGCCAAAACCAAGGGAATTGCTGAGTGCATATTTGATTTCCATGGAAACCGGATTTTTGCAGTAATCAAGATCAAGCTCCTCATCCGGAATCTCATAACCAACCGTCGCATGAAGGTAATTCTCCTGCAGCTCTTTTACGCAGGTTACAAACTCAATGGCTCCGGCAGCCCCTAACATATGCCCTACCATGGATTTTGTGGAATTGATCTTCATATCTTTTGCATGATCGCCAAACGCTAATTTGATTGCCCTCGTCTCAAACAAGTCATTGTGGTGCGTGGAAGTTCCATGTGCATTGATATAACCGACTTCATCGGTTGAAATTCCTGCATCCTGCACCGCATTTTGCATGGCTCTCGCCGCTCCGCTTCCGTCCTCTGCCGGGGATGTGATGTGATAGGCATCGGAGGAACAGCCATAGCCTGCGACCTCGGCATAGATATTCGCGCCACGGCGTTTTGCGTGTTCGAATTCTTCGAGCACAACAACTGCTGCACCTTCTCCCATGACAAATCCGCTGCGTTCCTTATCAAACGGAATGGAGCAGCGCTTTGGATTGGTTTCTGATGTGAGGGCAGTCAGTGATGTAAATCCGGCAATTGCAGTCGGACAGATGCTTCCCTCCGTTCCGCCGGAAACCATGATGTCTGCCTCTCCGTACTGGATTGCACGAAAAGCTTCTCCGATCGTATTGGTTCCGGTTGCACAGGCTGTCACAACATTTATGCTTTTACCTTTTAATCCAAAATGAATGGAAACATTTCCGGCTGCCATGTTGGAGATCATCATTGGAACAAACAAAGGTCCTACCCGTCCCGGTCCTTTTTCCAATAATCTTGTATATTCGCGCTCGATTGCCTGAAGGCTTCCAACGCCGCTTCCAATCGCGCAGCCTGCCATGTAAGGATCTTCTTTTGTAAAATCCAGACCGGAATCCTCGATTGCTTCCTTAGCGGCAGCAACGGCATACTGGCTGAAAAGCTCCATACGTCTCGCCTCTTTGGCGTCCATGTAATTTTTTGCATCAAAATTTTTCACTTCTGCTGCAAGTTTACATTTGTAATTTGTTGTATCAAACTTTGTGATCTCCGCAAACCCGGTTTTCTGCGCTTTTACAGACTGCCAAAACTCATTTACGTTTAATCCAATAGGAGTGATCGCACCCAGCCCGGTTACTACTACACGTCTTTTTGTCATGTTAATGTTCCTTTCATTTATCAAAATTATCAGGTAATTGCAAAACTCACATTCAGGCTATGAATTTCACAATTATCTCTTACATATGCATGCCGCCATCCACGGAGATTACCTGACCGGTAATGTAATCTGCCAGATCAGATGCCAAAAATGCCACCACTCCGGCGACGTCGGATACCTGACCTGCACGCTGCAACGGAATCTGTTTTTTTACAGCCTCTTTTGCTGACTCCGTCATAGCCTCTGTCATCTCTGTCTCAATAAAGCCGGGCGCTACTGCATTGCAGGTGATTCCTCTGGAAGCAAGCTCCCTTGCCACACTTTTGGTAAGTCCGATCAGTCCGGCTTTGCTTGCGCTGTAGTTTGCCTGCCCGGCATTTCCCATGACACCGGAAACAGAGGAAATGTTTATGATTTTTCCGGATTTTTGTTTCAAAAAATAGCGCGAAGCATGACGGATTGTGTGAAATGCCCCTTTCAGGTTGGTATCAAGTACTCTGTCAAAATCATCCTCACTCATTTTCATAATGAGTCCGTCCCTTGTGATCCCTGCATTGTTCACAAGAATATCCAGATGTCCGTAGTTGTTCATGATTTTTTCGATCATATCACCGCAGGCTTCAAAATCAGACACGTTGCACTGGATTGAAGCCGCCATACCACCCTGCTGTATGATCTCATTTACCGTCTGCTCTGCTGCCGCTGCCGAGCTGTGATAGTTCACGATCACAAACGCACCCTGCGCTGCCAGAGCCTTTGCGATCTCTTTTCCAATCCCACGTCCGGCTCCTGTGACAAGTGCTACTTTATTTTTCAACGAATCCCTCAACATGCTCCTGCCTCCACATGACTTCCGATAAATTGAATGAAATCTTCCATCTTATCTATGCTGCTCACTTTTACTTCCCGGTTGATTTTTTTTACAAAACCGCTCAGTGTTCTTCCTGGTCCGATTTCCACAAATTCGTCTGCGCCATCCGCAAGCAGGCGCTCGATGGTCTGCTGCCAGCGCACTGAGGACGACACCTGCTCGGCGAGGAGTGGTTTTACATCATCTTTCTTAGTAACGTATTCTGCGGTGACATTTGCCACGTATGGAACAAATGTGTCACTGATCTCTACTTTTTTTAATTCCTCTTTTAATTTTTCGCCAGCACCGGAAAGCATTTTGGAATGAAACGGACCACTCACTTTCAGCGGAACGACACGTTTTGCTCCTGCCTCTTTGCAGGCTTCCCCGGCGAGCTGCACAGCATTTTTTTGACCGGAAATAACGATCTGTCCCGGACAGTTATAGTTTGCAACTGAAATCTCGCATCCGGTCTGTTCGGCTGTTTTCTGACAAATCTGCTCAATCGTTCCAGCGTCTAAACCTAAAACTGCTGACATTGCTCCGCCTGTCGGAACCGCTTCCTGCATGAAAATACCTCTTTTCCTCACAAGTGCAAACGCCTCCTCTGCCGTCATGACACCGGAAGCAATCAAAGCTCCATACTCTCCGAGGCTTAACCCTGCTGTCACGTCCGGCTGGTATCCATTTTGCTCCAAAGCCATGTAAATCGCTGCTTCCGTGGCAAGCATGCAGATCTGTGTATATTCTGTAATGTTTAGCTTATCGTTTTCTTCAAAGCAAAGAGCCGGAATGTCTAAGCCTGTCACTTCTGAGGCAAGATCATAGACCTCTTTGCAGATTGGCATCTGTTCGTAAAATTCTTTACCCATTCCTATGTACTGGGAACCCTGTCCCGGAAATATAAATACTGTCTTTCCCAACGTGCGCACCTCCTGAATCGTTCTATACTGACGCTATTTTGCAAAAATATTTACTGTTCCTTTTTCCAACCGCCTGCAAGCAGTGCCTCTGCACCTGTTACAACATCTTCTATGATCTCCCGGCAGGTCTGCTCTTTTTTTACAAGGCCAGCACTCTGCCCTGCCATTAGACTTCCGTGTATGGTGTCCCCTTCGATTACTGCCTTGCGCAGCGAACCGAGCGTCAACTGCTCTAATTCTTCAAAAGAAGCCCCTTCTTTTTCGAGTTTCAGGTAATCTCTTGTCATCTGATTTCGCAGAACGCGGATTGGATGTCCGGTGCTCATTCCTGTCACTTCTGAATCAATGTCCTTTGCTTTGATGACGCGCTCTTTGTAATTCGGGTGCACCATAGATTCTTTTGCAACGACAAACCGTGTTCCCATTTGCACGCCCTCAGCTCCGAGCATCATCGCTGCTGCCATTCCTCTGCAATCCGCGATTCCGCCTGCGGCAATCACCGGAATATCCACCGCATCCGCAACCTGCGGCACCAGCGTCATAGTCGTCTGTGAACCGATGTGTCCACCGGATTCCATTCCTTCTGCCACAACAGCATCTGCTCCTGCACGCTGCATCATTTTTGCCATTGCCACACTTGCAACTACCGGAATCACGGTAACTCCTGCATTTTTCCACATTTCCATGAATTTTCCCGGATTTCCTGCTCCGGTTGTGACAATTTTTACGCCTTCCTCCACAATGACCTGTGCAACCTCCTGGGCATTTGGATTTAACAGCATGACATTGACGCCAAACGGCTTGTCTGTCAGCTCCTTCACTTTTCTGATCTGCTCACGGACGACTTCTGCCGGCGCACTCGCTGCCCCGATCAGCCCGATACCGCCTGCGTCTGAAACTGCTGCTGCCAAATGATATTCTGCAACCCATGCCATACCGCCCTGCACCACCGGATATTGGCAGCCAAGCAGCTCCGTAATTCTTGTTTTCATTGCTTTACGCCTTTCTTTTTCCTGTGGATTTGTTCTAGGCTTCCACACCTTTTTCTTTTAAATATTCAATAATATCGTTGACCGACACAATGCTTTCTAAATCTTCCGATGGGATTTCGATTCCAAATTCTTCTTCCATCGCCATTACCAGTTCGAATAAATCCAGCGAATCTGCGCCAAGATCGTCTTTGAATTTTGTTTCCGGTTTAATTTCTTCCGCATTTACATTTAACTGTTCTGCAATAATTGGTTTGATTTTCTCTAACATGGTTGTAATTCCTTTCTGTGTTTATCTTGATTTTGTTTGACTTTCTAATTATTTGATTGTCAAACTATTTGATAGGCAAAGTATATGTGTTTCTTTTTTGTTTGTCAAGAGTATTTTGCAAAAGTTAGTCCGCAAAGCAAATCCTAAATGACATCTGCCAGTCGTTACTGGAACGAGATACGAGTGAACAGTAATATCTGGATAATTGCAGGATTTTTATATACAGAATGGCGGATATGTGCTATATTAGAAGTGTTTCAAGATGTGAATTTTTGTAACTTCTATTGCATTTTCACAAGATTTATAACTTGAATCTAAGTTTTGTATACGTCTATGAAAAGTAAGAAAGAGAGGTAGATTTTATGGATATTGCAGGTCTGGACGCAGCACTGAGTACAGTTTCATCCTACGACATCGGTTCTTCAACAAGTCCTGTTACATTACAGGAAGATATCGGAGTTGCAATGCTCGGAAAATCTTTAGATATGACACAGGCATTAGGAGCAGGCATGGTACAGATGATGGAACACTCCGTCACACCATATCTTGGCAGTAATATTGATCTTTATATCTAATGACAAAGTCGCACATTTTTCCATATTTGCAGTTGACTTTCTCACTACATCTTGCTATATTGTTACTCGTTAAGGCTTTGAAGCCACACAATAAAATAATTAATAGAATCAAAACGCTAGGGGCGCAAAAAATGTTATTTTTAACATTCCAACGCTGAGAGATGTTTTTCATCAACCCTTATTACTTGAACCGGATAATACCGGCGTAAGGAAGCTTTTATGATATTTCACATCAGATGTTAAAGTTTTTCCTCCTGGCGCAAGAATGATTCAAGGAGGATTTATGAAAGACTTTTTTACCACAACAATTGGAGCCTGGGATGATGGCTCTGTACGCCTTACTGCACCTGGAATCGCAGTTGTAGTAGTCATTATTGCACTTCTCGTTGTAATCGCAGCAATTATCCGCCAGAAAGACGCCGAGAAAAAAACTCTTCTTACCACAAAACAGCTTGTATACTCTGCTGTCGCTATTGCGCTCGCAGTCGTATGCTCCATGATTAAGTTTGCAAATCTGCCAATGGGTGGATCTGTTACTTTATTCAGTATGTTATTCATTGCACTGATCGGTTATTGGTATGGTCCATATGTTGGTCTTATGACCGCCGTCGCTTATGGTCTGGTACAGTTTGTTATGGAACCTATTTTCTATACTGTTCCACAGATGATTTTAGATTATCCTCTGGCATTTGGTGCTTTAGGACTTGCCGGATTTTTTGCAAATAAAAAACATGGACTTCAGATTGGTTATATTGTTGCTGTATTTGGACGTTATGTATTCGCTGTTATTTCCGGAGTTGTATTTTTTGGTGCTTATGCGCCGGAAGGAACACCTGCTATTGTGTACTCTTTAACTTACAACGCAACTTATATTGTACCGGAAGCGATCGCTACTTTGATCGTGATCAGTCTGCCACCTGTTGCAAAGGCTTTGGCGCAGGTGAAAAAAAATGCTTTGTCGGCTTAACCGGAGGTTAACTAGCGTAGTGTCGCAGATTTTATGGTGCTTTCGCAGGGTGTGAAGGGGCAGATATAAGTGTCCTCTCACAAGTCGGAATTTTATATGTAATGAAAAAGAAAAACGGTATAAACGAAATATTATGTTTCTGTTCGCTGGACATTCCGATAAGCCTCTAAAGAGTCTTATCTCCATAGCTCACAAAGAAAATAATATTTTTTTATACCGTTTTTCTTTCATTTACGTTATGGGCGACTTGTGGGAGGACGCTTATACATGCCCAATTTACGCTGTGAATTGCACCACAGAATCTGCAATTTACGTTATGGAACTCACGGTTATGGGATGAGTGCCTGTAAAGGAAGGTAACGACAAAATACAGTCATTTTCAATATCTTGTAATCCGTTGATGATAAAGGGGACACTTCCTAGAGTTTCATTTTTGAGTTCTGCCACTCGTAACCTGGATTGACGGATTTTCACAATCCGGATGTTGCATGCTGCTCAGTCTGGGATAAATAAAAAATAGAACTGATTTGTTTTCAGGATTTTGGGAGCGGCCGGTCCTTAGAAAGCAGACATTGCGATTTCAAAAGACAATGTCAATTGGATTTTGAAATCACGATGGATGCTTTCTTAGTACCGCTGCCAGCGACAACAAGCGGAAGCGCTCCTGAAAACAAACAGTTCTATTTTTTATGTTTATAAATACTTTGTTGGCATGCAATACAACATAACCTTAGGAAATCCGTAACACCACTCACAGGCGGCAGTTCATAAGTTAAACTCCGGTTATTTATTCATAATCCTGCGGAACCCAGATTCCATCCTCGCTGTCAGGCTGGATCATTTTTACAAACCGCTCTGCGCCGTCCTCGGTAAAAGTGATTTTTATATTGATGCCTTCTTTCGAGCCGTCCTGCAACGCCTCCACTTGTACTTTGTTTTCGTTATCCAGCAGATTCAACAGATACTTTGCAGCCAATACCGGATCCTTTAGATTCTGATATAACATAGAACTGGAAAGCAGACTGTTCATAACCAATGCATCATACATGCCATTGACCGTGTAATCCATTGGCGTGCCATTAATTTGCGGATATGCCTCATCAAATTCCGTTCCTGATACAATATAATCCAGAAAACGGATATTCTCATCCGTCACTTTATAACTTCCATCTCTCTCCTCAAACGTAATATCTTCTTTCCACACCGTAACATGTGGATCAGATGTCCATGCATAGTACAAAATCTCTGCTGTGTTTTTTCCATCATAGGAGGTCGTGATCGTATACCCCTTCGAATTTTCATCCGACGTATCCCACATTGGCCACGGGCTTGACCATCCAAAGATGATATCTCCTTCGTCGATCACAAGCAGCTGCTCCTTCATCATTTTTTTTCTTGCTCCATCCATGCACAAACTGTCAATCGCTGCTCCGTCCCTGTCACAAAATGCATCCGCCCAGGTTTGTAAGAAACTTTGTTGTTGTGCCCGAATCGCATCGGACTGCTTTTTTAATAAGGCATTTAGTTCTGATTCCTGATCAGCCAAAGAATCCTTCTCTGTGTTTAACGTTTGGTCAGTCAGACTGCTTTCTGATAATTCGGTTGCAATATTTTCTTCCACATTATCGTTCTTTTTCGGATTGGTAAGAAAAAGTGCTCCTATTATCACACAGAAAAGCAATGCTGCTGCAATCAGCCAGAAGGTCGGCTTTTTAAAATTCAGGATTCCCTTTACTCTCTGTTTCACACCCACTTCTCCAAATGCTAACGGGCAGACGGTGATCATTTTTCCCGGCACATGGAACGAAAGCAGGACAAGTGAATACTCTTTTTTCTGCTCTGCACTCCAGTCCTTTATCACACGCTCATCACATGCCATCTCAATGTCCCGGCAAAACAGAATGTACGCCAGCCAGCAGAACGGATTGAACCAATATACTGCAAACAGCACATAACCAATTGGTTTCCACAGATAATCCAGACGCCTGATATGCGCTTTTTCATGTGCCACGACATTTTTTATCTGAACTTCTTTTAACGATGATGGAAGATATATCCGAGGATTTAACACTCCAAAAATAAATGGTGTCTGGATTCTGTCACAAATATAGATATTTCCCTCTATGTGGACGGATTCTCTCACTTTCCTGCGGATATGTACGTAACTGACTGCTGCATATACGAGCAAAACCGCCACACCGCATAACCAGATAGATGCAATCAGATTCATCGGGTTTTGCGCCGTCTCCTGCTCCGGAACTGTGATACCCTCCAAATAATATTTTGCAAGATACCGGTTTGCTGTGTTGTCTAAAGCCGGCATTTCTGTCGGAGCCTGCGATGTTACTGCACCTGCTTCAATGCTTACAACCTGTGCGTTTGGTGCGAGGCTAAATGTCGTCTCTAATTGAAATGGGCACAGCAGCCGGATTCCAACCAGCGCCCACAAGATACAGTGAATCCACTTCGGCGATCTCCTCAGCAGGCAGCTTGCCAGCACCACAACCACAATCAGCACGCTGGCAGATATACTCATGTTCAATAATTTTAAAAAGAGTCCTGACATTTTCAGCCCTCCTTTCCAATATCGTCGATCATTTTCTTTATCTCGTCCACCTCTGATTTATTTAATTTTTTTCTCGTTGTGAACGCTGCCAGAAATGCCGGAAGGGAACCTCCAAAGTTTTCCTCCACAAATTTTTCACTCTGGGCAGCGTCGTATTCCTCTTTCGTCATTCTTGCGGAAACCATTCCTTTTTCGTTTTGAAAGATTCCCCGCTCACACAGCCTCTTTAAAACCGTGTAGGTCGTTGACTTTTTCCAACCAAGTTTTTGCTCACATAATTTCACCAGTTCACCGGATGGGAGCGGTTCGCTGCTCCATATAATTTCTGCAAACTGCGATTCTACTATTCCTAATCTTAATTCCTCCATTGCCGCCTCCTTGGTCTAATGTTTGTAGACTTGTTATTTTTAGTCTACAAACATTAGACCAATTTGTCAAGAAAAAATCCACAGATATGTGGAAATCAATTTCTTTTTTCCTCATATCTGTGGATAAATGATTTTTTATAAATTTTCCTTTACAAAATCAACAACATCCATGTTTACACTCATAATACGTTTGTCTTTTTCCATTTCTTCAATGGTCATCCAATAATAATGCTTTCCATTTACGACAAAGTCTGCTTTTTTCATTATCTCTGGAAATTTATGAATAGTCACTTCATATAACCGATGATTATAAATTCTGTTTTCGTTATGACTTACAGAATACTTTTCCTGCACTTTTGAAGTAATATATTTACATGATATATTTCTTTTAGCTATACCTAAATCTGCTGAAATATTCTCTGTCATATATGCTTCATTATCATAATCCGATGTTTTATAATTCAAAAATAATTTACAGTCCCATCTTTCATCATCGTATACAAGAAAACGTTGCGACTCATTATCGAAAGTATCTTTTATGGCAATAAGTGAATGATTATGTTGAATTTTATTTAAAGAAATAATATCTTGAGCTAATATGTTATGGTCATATTTATTTTTATACATATCTATAATGTCAAATATTATTTTTATAATATATGCCATTCCAATTACACAAAATATAGTTTTTAATACAATTCCAGAAATACCCAATATGTCATTGTAACTGGCTGTAAATGCAGAAAGTAAAAACGATACGCCTGCAATAATAGTATCAATCGTTACCTTTTTTCCGATATATTCTCTTTTTTTCTCCAATAGCAGCTCAAGATCTGTTTTGTCAATTAATAACCGCATTTGCTCACCATTTTCCTCTCTTTCGCTCATTGTATCACACTGTTGGCATATTGACTATAAATTTGTTTCTTTCCAAGATCACTCCCACAAATCGCCCCAGATATCCGTGCACAACTTGGTACAATATTCTCTGGAAAAATTAGCATCCTGACTGATAATCGCATTTTTCTGCGCCATTTCATCTGTATAATCGCGCAGAAAATAAGTGGTCACTCCACCATAGCCCGGTTCAACCTGTGTTACAAGAGCATTCACGCCATAGTCTGTAATAAAGCCCTCACCATTTTCATCCAGTCCGATTGTGACTTCCGCCATGCCACCGACCATGCGGTCAGCAATCCCATCTCCACTGCTCGAAGTCCAGTTTACATAATTCCCAAGTGAATAGTAAACGAGTGTCTGGTTTCCGGTTGTCTCATCCGTCACCCACTCAACAGGCTCGATCACATGAGGATGCGTTCCTATCACCAGATCAACGCCATTTCTAACAAAAATCTCTGTCCATTTTTTCTGCATGCTGTCTGGCTGCAAGCTGTATTCTGTTCCCCAATGCGGGCACACTACAACAAAATCTGCCTGTTCTCTGGCGGAGGCAATGTCACTTACGACTTTTTCCTCATCTAAAAGATTTACTGCATATGGCATATCCTGTGGCAATGCAATTCCATTCAGACCATAGGTATAATTTAATATGGCGATCCGGATACCATTCTGCTCCAGAATAGTGACAGTATCCTGCGCTTCCTGACTTTTATTGATGCCTGAAATCGTAATCTGTGGATATTTTTTCTCCCAATTGGCAAGACAGTTTGTAACACCCTTTTTTCCCTGATCCATTGCGTGGTTTGTCGCATGCAGTACAACGTCAAACCCGGTATCCACCAGCGCATCCGCTGCCTCATAAGGTGCATTAAAGCTCGGATAACCGGATACCCCCAGCTCCTCTCCGCCAATGATAACTTCCTGATTGACAATTGCAATATCAGCCGCCTGAACGTCGTCTTTCACATTGACAAAAAGACTGGAAAAATCATAAGAGCCATCCTCTGCCTGACAGCTTTCCTCCACCGGAGTGTGAAGCAGAACATCCCCGACCATGGTAAGTGTCACAGTCGGACCTGAATACACATCTGAGATTTCCGGCTCCTCGGTTGTAATTTCCACAGCCTGTTCTGGTGCTGTCTGGATGTTATCCACGCTTTCTGTGTTTTCGGCTTCGTTATCCACAGAAGCTTCCTCTACATGGTTGAAACTGTAGATCATTTCCTGCCTGTCACAACCGGATAACATGAACATAGCAAGCAATATCATTGGTATCTTTTTCATTTTGTATTTTTTTGTTTCTTTTTTTCCTATCAATTATTCTGTCTCTTTTTTCAAAATATTCTGTAACTGCTGCATTAAAACTGAATACTCTTCGTGAACTGTCATATAAACGTCTTCCATCCCCAATGCCCGCTTCAACATTTCATTTGTAAGAAATGTCTCTAAATCCGTTGTCCCAAGCATATCTATACCAATTTGCATGTAATTGCCGACAATGTAAGCAACGAAACCGGCTTCGAAAATTCTATAATCAAATCCACGTCACTATTTTCACGGTTTGTGCCATTTGCTCTTGAACCAAACAATATTACTTTAGAAATATGATATTCATCTATCAATCCCAATATTGCCTCTTTTATCTGTTCTGTAGTCATTGAATTTTCATCTCCTACGAAAGCAATGCCTGATACACATCCCTCTTACTGATCCCACGGTCTTTTGCCACGAGTTTCATTGCCTCTTTCCGTGCAATGCCCTGACTCTCATATACCTGCATATGTTCCTCTAATGTCATGGATTCCCAGCTTTTTTTCTCCTCCTCGGCAAGCTCCTCAAAACTTCTTCCCTGCAAAACAAGGACATACTCGCCACGAGGCTCATTTTCCTCATAATAACGGAGACTGTCGCCTAATGTAGTCTGCATTTTTTCTTCATAGCGCTTCGTCAGTTCCCGACAGATTGTTAATTTTCTGTCGCTTCCAAGGACACTTTCCAATTCTTCTAACGTTTTTACAAGATGATGCGGTGCCTCATATACAATAATCGTTCTTGTTTCATTTGCAAGACTATTTAAAACGAGCGCCCGCTCCTTCTTATCTCTTGGCAAAAAAGCCTCAAACGCAAATCTTCTCGTTGGAAGTCCCGACATCGTAAGCGCCGTGATGCAGGCTGCCGGACCTGGAAGGGATGTCACTTCAATTCCTTCCTCATAGCAGATGCGCACTAAATCTTCCCCCGGATCAGAGATGCCGGGTGTTCCTGCGTCCGTGATCAAAGCTATGTTTTTTCCTTCCCGAAGCTTATCCACTAATTGGTACGCTTTGTCGATCTTATTAAATTCATGATAGCTTGTCATCGGAGTTTTTATCTCAAAATGATTGAGCAGCTTAATCGAATTTCTCGTATCCTCTGCCGCAATCAGGTCGACCTCTTTTAAAGTGCGAAGCACTCTATAGGTAATATCCTCAAGATTTCCAATCGGTGTTGCGCACAAATATAACTTTCCTGCCATGAATGTTTCCTTCCTGTATTGTTTCCAGTTCAACAATAATGTTTGAATGGTTCTACGCTGCTTTCTTCTCTGTCACCTTCGGAATCACAAAATAAAGCGCAATTCCAAGTGCTACGATTCCAAATGAAATAATCTGCGATGTAGAAAAAATTCCAATGCTTCCACGATAATCATCACGCAAAAATTCAATCAAAAATCTTCCGATTCCGTAAAGTACCAGATACGCTGCTGCCACTCTGCCCGGCTTTGGATTCTTAGATGCATACCAAAGAAGCAAACCGCAAAACAGAAAGTCGCCAGCGGAAGAAATAAGCTGTGTCGGAATCAGACTGACACCATTCGGTGCAAAATCAGAATGTGTAAAGGTAATGCCATACCACGCATGTGTCTCTCTTCCATAGCAGCAGCCGGCACAAAAACATCCAATACGCCCAAATCCTTGTGCCATGGAAACTGCAGGCATCACAAGATCAAAATAAGAGATAAAATTTTCTTTTTTGATGCGGCAATAGACATAACTTGTCACAATCCCACCGATAATTCCACCATAAACAACGTATCCGTTTTTGAAATCCCATAAAATAGACGGATCTTCCATAATTGCCGGAAGTTCTACAATATAATAAAGCAACCGGCAGCCAACCATTCCCCCAAACAGCGCACATAAGAAAATACCAAAAATCGTATCTTCACTTAAGCCCCTCTTCTTACCACGGTAATTGCACATAAACAGCGCCGATGCAAATCCAATCGCGATCATCAAACCATACATATAAATTGTAATCGGTCCAAGTGTTATCCTATTAAACATATAATCCTCCTTGTTTTGCGAAGCAAAATGCGACTGCTCTTGCAGGAGCAGAGGATTTAGCCTCCTTGTTTACCAGACTTATAAACTGATAATTACGAAACTCTCATGCCGTAGATTTAATTGTGCTAAAATAACAAAAGCTTGAGAAGACACTGGGGAGCCGCCGGTTCTTGCATGGCAGACATAGCAACTTGCTGTGGCTGGCATGTTAGTACCGCTGCGAGCGACACGTAGCGAAAGCGTGTCTTCGAAAATTTTGTTATTTTATCACAATCTTCACACGCCGTATTGAGTTTCGTATTACCAATCAATATCCATAAATATCATAAATCTCATCCGTATACACGCCCTGCTCCTTGTATACAATAAGCGGTTTTTCCACTGTCACGCGGGATTTTCCCCCGCGCAGTCCCTCGATCAGCACCATATTTGGCTCTTTATCGATATAAGGATACACAAGCCGCATGCGTTTCGGTTCTATCTTATATTCTACCATTTTACTCATGATCTCCGCCAGTCTAAAAGGGCGGTGTACCATATAAAATCTGCCTCCCGGCATAAGCAGTCTGGCGCTCTCACGCAAAATATCATCCAGCGTGCACAACACTTCGTGCCTTGCGATTGCTTTTGCTGTGGACGGAGAGTTTTCCCCATGCGTGCCGATCATATAAGGCGGATTTGTCGTTATGACATGAAAAGAAGATGCTCCAAAAATATTTGAAGCATCCTTGATATCTCCTGTGACTACTTTAATCCTCTCTTCGAGATGATTATATGCGACACTGCGCCTCGCCATATCTGCGCTTTCTTCCTGAATCTCTAACGCTGTAAAATCAGTTGCATCCGTTTTTGCTTCCATTAAAATCGGAATAATTCCGGTGCCGGTTCCAAGGTCTAACACCTTCTCCCCAGCCTTCGCTCTGGCAAAACCGGAAAGCAGCACAGCGTCCATTCCAAAACAGAAACGCGCCGGGTCCTGGATGATCGCATATCCATTGCGCTGTAACTCGTCCAAACGCTCTCCTTCATGAACCAGATTATTTTGCATCATCAATCTTCGACTTTCCTCCACGGTCCTCTAATGCAGCCAGTTCCTTCATTTCCTCGGCAGTAAGTTTTACATCTCTGCGGCGTTTTGGCTTGAACTTCAACTGATTTGCCTGATATTCACGCAGTTCTTTCTCGTCATTGACCTCTACCAGTACTTTTACAAGCTGGCGGAGCACATTTACAGAAGAAACTTCGCCCTTTAAACCGTCATCTGTTGTGACAGAATCGCCGACATTTGGAAGGCGGCTGTTCAAGTATTCGTATGTTTCCTCCTCGTTTTTCAGACAGCACATCAGTCTGCCGCACACACCGGAAATCTTGGTTGGGTTTAACGATAGATTCTGTTCCTTTGCCATTTTAATAGAAACCGGTGCAAACTCGGAAAGGAATGTGTGACAGCACAATTCACGTCCACAGATTCCATATCCACCCATGATCTTCGTCTCATCACGGACACCGATCTGACGTAATTCGATTCGGGTGCGGAATACTGCTGCAAGATCTTTTACCAGTTCACGGAAGTCAATTCTTCCGTCCGCTGTAAAATAGAATAACAGCTTATTATTATCAAATGTGTACTCTGCCTCCACAAGCTTCATATCCAGTTTGTGTTTTGCGATTTTCTCCAGACAAATCTTAAATGCCTCTTTTTCCTTTTCGCGGTTCTTTTCTGCCTGTTTTTCATCCTGCTCGGTTGCAATGCGGATGACCGGCTTCAATGGCTGGATGACGCTCTCCTCGGACACTTCCCTTGGATCTGTCATGACAGTTCCCATTTCGACGCCGCGCGCGGTCTCCACGATCGCATGCATACCTGCTTTTAACTGTAACTTTCCAGGTCCGAAATAGTATATTTTACCTGCATTCCGGAAACGGATTCCTACTACTTTTACCATTCTAGTTCTCCTTAATTGTCAGCAGTAATAACTCAATTACCAGATCAAAGTTTACGTTTGCGTCCAGACGGATCTGGGCTTTGCGCAAAGCTTCCAAAATACTGTTGATTCCATTGTAAGAGCTTTTTTCTGCCTGTCTTTTTATGTCGTAGACCTCATCCTTAAAAATAAGGCCATTTACGTCACCTGTTGCTTTAAAATATAATACATCACGATACCAGATCATCATCAGATCAAAGTAATCGTTGATTTCCAATTTGTAATCTGCAATCTGCTTGACGGCTGCTGTCATCTCGTAAAGTTCAATGTCATCGAGACGTTTCATCAATTGCAGCGCGCTCGCCTTCATCTCGTTAAAATCGTCCGATGATGCAAGCTGGATTGCCTTTCCGACATTTCCCTGCGCGAATGCCACGCAGACATCTGCCTGATAGTCCGGAATCTGATATTTTTCCATAAGGAATTTTTTGATTTTCTCGTCCGGCACTACCTTAATATTAAGCGTAACACATCTCGATAAAATTGTCGGCAAAAATGTGTCCGCATTTGTCGTCAAAAGCATAATGATCGCATATGCCGGCGGCTCCTCGATTGTCTTAAGCAGTGCATTCTGCGCCTGCTGGTTCATCTTTTCCGCCTCATCGATAATGTAAATCTTGTGATCACTGCTGTAAGGCTTCACATCAATATCATTATTTACCTGTGTACGGATATCATCCACGGAAATTGTATTTGGCTTCTCATGGTTTACATAAATAATATCCGGCTGGTTATGTCCCAATGCCTGTTTGCAGGAATGGCACTCCATGCATGCCTCTTTGCCATGCTTTTCACACTGCAAAGCCATTGCAAAAGCCTCTGCCAGCATCATTTTTCCCGATTTGTCCGGTCCGTTGATGATATATGCATGGGATACTTTATCCATTTCAATTGCATTCTGTAAATGCTCTATAATCTGCTCATGTCCGATAATATCTTTAAATCCTGCCATATGATGCTCCACTTCTGATATCAAAAAAACTTACGCTGTTACATTCTCTTTGTTCCGGCAGCCTGTATGTCCTGTCTCCTAAGTCAGTATATCCAGCAACAGTCCACGGATCTCACCGATCCTGCTCAAGATCGCAATGTGATCTTTTTCATCCTTCACCAGCTCCCTTGCGAGTTCATCCAGATTCGAATCGATCAGCCGGATCAGCCCGTATACCCTGTGCCGTCCCTTGCGGTCTAAGAAGTTCTCCCTCGAAAACTTATGGGAACGGTACACGACCTCGTTCAAAAAATCCTTGATCAGTCCGCGGTACTTTTTCATATCACGGATATCCATATGCTGTGCGATGCGGTTTCCCTGTGCCGTGATATCATTCATTAAAAGATCTACTTTTGCCTGAAGATCCGCATCGGTGATTGCACTTGCCAACGTAAACTTGAAACTTCCGTCGCCTGTTTCCGTCGTCACGGTATCCGGCACCTGCGTTACCTGTGCGATATTATTTACTTTAATGTCCACCCATGCTCACCTTCCTTCTTTCTTTCTATTCATCCTCCGGCTGCAAAAATGATTCCATGCAACCGTACTTACTCTGCTTACCGTCAGATTTTCTATCTGTCTGCAGGAATCAGCCCTCAATTTTCTTTTATCTGTCTTCAACGATCAGCTCACGGATTTCTTTCTCCGTCTCATCCAAATCCTGATTGATAAATCTCCTCGTGATTCCGGCTTCTTTTAATTTTTCCTCTGAAAAATCTTTGGCATCTGCAAGAAATCTGCGGCACAGCTCCTCATACTTCGGATTCTCCTGCATCCGCTCCCTGCAAAGTGCCCGGCTCAAACGCTCGCCGTCCTCCACCTCTATATAAATCGGCACAACCTTGTCTTTTCCAAAGTAATCGCGTATCTTCAAATAGGATTCCAGCGTTCCTATGATGAGATAATCCTGATTTTTCAGATCGATCTGGTCATCATTCACGGTAAAATACTTCCAGATTCCATGAACCGTATCGTAGGCGCGAAGCTCGATAATACGCCCCTCACGCTCTAATTGCTCCACTTTTTCCTCATCACAGAAAAAATATTCTACGCCGTTTTGTTCCCCTGCACGCATTGGTCTTGTCGTGTACGGAACAATGGTCTTTAACGCGAGACGTTCATCCCCAAGTATCTTTTTAAACAAGGTATCTTTTCCCGTGGAACTTTTTCCCATGATACAATATATTTTACCCATTTTTCCTGCCTCATTTAGTATAATATAGTCTTTAAAAATATACAATCTTTAGTATTCGCTCCTGCACTGCAGAAGTTCCTTCCACACGCAGTCCAAGCGATAAACATTCCTCAATATTATCCGCCAGACGCTTCGTAACAATCTCGCCCGGTACGATCAATGGGATTCCCGGTGGATACAGATAAATCGTATCCGCGGACATATGCCCCACTGCCTCCTGTAAGAACACCTCTTTATATGGAAGCTCCTCTGCCTGATAAATCTGCATTTCGCGCGGATTTTCCTGATAGATTTTCTCAATAAAGGAATGATACGTCCCATTATCCGGCAGATTATTCAAAATTTTGCTTCCATTTGAAATGTCTTCCTGCGCCTTTGCATCGATCTCATGCAGTGCGCCTGCCAGACGCTCCAATCCTTCGTCCTCGTCCATCAGACTTGTCATTCCCAGCACATAATAACCGGAAACCATTTCCATCTGCAAATGATATTTCTGCAAAAGGATCTGGTGCAGCTCCTCCCCTGTCATACCGGCTTTGTCTGCAAAAATCACAAGCTTGGAGTCATCCCGGTCGCAGGCTTCCTCGATACTCAAATCCTCATTCTGCATCACGTGCAGATACTTTAAGTCTGCTGTTTTTTTATAAAAATCTGTCAGCCGGATGCGGTAATCCGTAAAAAGTTTCTGCCCGTTTTCTGTGACCAGACGGATGCACGCATCCATTCCCGCCATAAATATATAGGACGGCGAACTCGTCTCATAAATGGAAAGATACCGTTCCACCTGCTTTTCATCGATCCGGTCAGAGGTCAGGTGAAGCAGGGCTGTCTGGGTAAACGACGGCAATGTTTTATGTAAACTCATAATCACCGCATCTGCTCCAAGTTTTACTGCATTTTCCGGGAAACCTCCGCCGAAACCAAAATGCGCACCATGCGCTTCGTCCACGATAAGCGGAATCCCATGCTCATGACACACCTCTGCAATCTTTGCCACATCTGACACAATCCCCTCATAGGTCGGGGAAGTGAGGATCACTGCGACCGCATCCGGGTTCTCATATAGCGATTCCTGCACCTGCTCTACTGTGATCTGCCCCTGAATTCCGTTTTCTGTAATGGACGGATACAGATATTCGGTCTGTAATTCATTCATATATAATGCATGGTACACCGCTTTGTGACAATTTCTCGCAACCAGCACCTTGTCGCCACGCCTTGTAGCCGCGCTGATCGCAGCCAGCAGACCGCATGTACTTCCATTTACAAGGAAAAAACAGCGTTTCGAGCCATAAAGCTCTGCCCCACGTTGCTGGGCTTCTTTTATAATGCCGGTTGCATGATGCAGATTGTCAAATCCATCGATCTCTGTAATGTCAATCTCATACGGATTGGGAAACGACAGACTTTTTCTCTTGTGCCCCGGCATATGAAACGGATAATAATCCGACTGTGCATACTCTTTCAATTCATCTGTCAAATACTTCATGTAAGTCTGCTCCTGATGTTTTTAGTATAGTATAACACACTTTACAACGTCTTTTCTATTATGATATATTATTTTAGATGCACTTAAAGACACACAATATTAAATAATTGCGAAACTCATAACCTGAATCTGAGTTCCGCAATTATCTAACATATACAATTCGGAGGTACAGCATGGAAAATGCGCTCGTGATCCTCTGTGGCGGTAACAGCACACGAATGGGAACCGATAAAGCTCTCCTGCCTTTTGGAGATAGCTGCTTAATTGAATATTTAGTGAAAAAATTTCAGCCGTATTTTTCCAAAATCTATCTCTCGGTGAAAATAAAGGGCGACTACGCCCATTTAAAACTTCCGGTAACGGAGATTTCGGATATCTATCCGAATCAAGGGCCAATGTCCGGCATCTTTTCCGGTCTGTCTATGATCGACGAGGACTGCGCTTTTTTTATGTCTGTAGACACTCCTTTTTTAGAGCCAAAAACTGGACTTGCGCTGCTCTCGGAACTTGGCGATGCAGATATCTGCACACTTGAAGGAAAAGCTTCCTATCTGGAAACCGCGACTGCTGCATATTCCAAAAACTGCATCACGACCATTGGGAAATGCCTGCTGCTACACCAGTTGACGTTCAACACGCTGCGCGAAAAATGCAGCACAAAATATGTGACCGAGTCTGCGATCGCTGAATCTGCACCAACGCCGATCGACATTCAGTACTATAATCTCGACACAAGGGATAATTACTATCATGCCCTTCGCATTTTAAGCGGCCTCGATCATCCGAACTCTTCCCAGGCACTGATCGAGTATTTCAAAGACACCAGAGATTTATTTCTGCATACAACACCTGTCATTTCCTTTGTCGCAAAACCGGGAACGATCATGACGCCTCTTATCGAGAGTCTGCTTCCTTTATTAGAGCGCGAGGGATTGAAAGTTGTGCACCTTATCAAAGAGGATTCCTCTGTGGTATTCAAAAATGTTTACTTTGAGCCGACACTGGAAAATCTTTCTTCCTCTCTCTCCGGTGCTGACCTCGTACTGACGGAAAATTTCGGTGCGGATGCGCCAAACAAGATTGAAATCCTGCGAAAAGACTGGTCCGAGACTCCTCTATGCGAGGAAAAAGATTTAATCGCGGTTTTTGCTGATTTCTCCTATCATCCAAAAACCTCTCTGCCAGTATTTGACCTTGGCAAATTAAAAAACATTATCGCATTTCTGCGTGGCTATCTAAGCAAACAATAAAAAAAAATCTGTGGGCAAATGCATTTGCTCACTAAAAATATCCCACAAAAGAGGCTGCCGTGGCAGCCTCTTATAAATAGCGGGAAAGATCCGGCATCCAGTCTCCAAAGAAAATCTCATCCCTGCACACCGCGTCCCAGATTGGATTTACAAAAGATAAAATCTGCTGCAGTACTGTTTCCCAGGAAATATTTTCTATCCCCTGTTTTCTTGCATACTTTTCCCAGCGCTTCTTCATATAAGTATAACCTTCATAAGACGCAAGCATTTCTATCCGCTCCGTCTGTGGCGCTGCTTCCTCTTTTTTGCAAAGAAAAACGATCGTCTCATAAATATGCCGTCCGTCCACCGGCTCCTGCTTCAACAGATGAAACACGGTATCGTATGCCTCCATTGACGGAATCAGTTCCAGATACTTGATAATAGAAAAAATCTGCTCCGCCAGATACGTTTCCACCGGGAAATGCAGATAAGAAGCCGTCTTCTTTTCATAAAACACCGACTGTAACTGCTGTTTTTCCGGTTTTACCATGTCATAAACAAGAGGACTGATGCGAATGGTAAGCGGAACTTTCATTTCTTCCCATTCGCCAGTTATGTAAACCAGATAATCACTTTCCTCTTTTTCCAATGCATAATTCCAGCGGATGTGGTTATCCCTTTTTCTACAGATCTCCTCCGCAAAATCTGAGATCAATTTTTCATCCAGAGACGGTAAAGCTGCGCCGTTTTCCTGCCCATATACAAAATGAAGTGGCTTCTGCCACTCCTTTCTGTAGGCATCCGGACAAAAGCAATCCCTGTTCTTCAGCCATAAATTCTTCGCGAAATCCGTCTCCAGCACCTGAAACATCAGTGTCTCCTGTAAAAATGCCTCCAGCAGATCTGCAAATGGAATTTGATATTCTATGCTTTTTTCTTTTAACTGCTTTTTCGTAAGTAAGTTCTGTTCCATTAAAGCCAGACTCCAATCATATTCTGAACTTTTTTCACGACTTTACGCTCTTTTGCATAATACATCAGCTTTGCGATATCCTTCTTCGGATCTTTTATGTAAGCCATCAGTCCTTCTTTGAATCTTTCCCGATCCATCTTGTCCTCGTATTTTAAACATTCACAGATCAGTCTTTCCTTCTCAAAAATCCGGACTGTCACATCAGAAAGCTGTATTTCTGTCACTCCAAGCTCCAAAGTCTCCGGCTCCGCATACATTGGGATGATCTTCGGATAATCCATTTTAAACCGTGATTTGGAAGTATTCTTATCCACCGCAAGCCGCCAGCCATACGGTTTCTTTTTGATATAGCCATACGCATATAACGCATTCTCCAGATTCAGCACGCAGTCCGGAAATAGCTTTGCCACAAGCTCCTCCTCCGTAAAATCACTGAGATGAACTGCATAATAACCGTTTTTTACGCGCAGAATATCCCCCTTTTCCACAAAATCAAGGATTCTGCGATAATCGATTCCCAGCCCGGCGAGCTGGCTCTTTTTTACAATTCCGCCATTATCCAGTATAAACTTCCTGACCCTGTCTAACAGCAACTCTCTTTTTTCACTGACTGCATATGACTCCGACATGCTTTATCTCCATCTTCTGCGTCTTCTACGTTTTTTTCTGATTCTTCGTTTCTGATCTTTTCTGTCTCTACGAACGGCTCTGTTGTGTTTGATAATATAGTAATTATCGTAAAAACGTTTTAAGAAAAATAAAAGTACACCAAGCAAAATCACTGCAACAATGAGTAATACCACAACAATCGGTTTCACCTGCACCGTGGAGACTGCTTCCTGTTCCTCCTCCTCGGTCGACTCATTGTCAAATGCATAGCCTTCCACGACCACGCCGGTTGTCTTAATATCTGCTTTTCCTATATTTCTTCCCGCATAAGTATATGTGATGCTCCCTGCAATCTCCGGATCGCTGTCATTATATTCCACGGAAGATGAGGTATCTGAAAATTCTGCTGTTTTCGGCAGAACAATGACGGCATCTTTATCAAGCTCCACAAATGGCGCAATATTGTTCAGATTGCCATTATCCACCGTTGTCTCTGCGCTGTAATTCGTATCATTTTCTGCTACATTCAGCACCTGAAAATTGTCAAATGCATAATCAAATAAATTTACTGTATCAATAAACTGATTCGGTGACTGCGTGTCCATTACCACACAGATCAGTGTCATACCATCTTTTTCCGCGTAAGTCACAAGCGTGCTGTTTGCAGTCGCCGTGTATCCGGTCTTTCCGCCGACACAGTACGGATATAAATACTTACGGTTCGCATTGTGGTAAGTACAGAGCATATCGTGATGATTCCTTAACACCGTCTCCTCCGCATGCTTATTGGTTGGAGGGATCGTATACATCTTCGTTCCGATAATAATACGAAACGTTTCATTCTGATAAGCCGCCTGCGCGATCAACGCCATATCATGTGCGGTCGTGTAATGATTTTCATCCTGTAAGCCGTGCGGATTGGCAAAATGTGTGTTGGTACAGCCTAATTCTTTTGCTTTGGCATTCATCATGTCCACAAAATTTTCTACCGTGCCGCCCACATGTTCTGCGACAGCATAGGCACATTCATTTGCCGACTCTAACATGACACCATAAAGACACTGCTCTAAGGTCATCTGCTCGCCGTAATCTCTGGCAATTCCCGATCCTTCCGTGTTGTTGATCGCATCATCCGAAAAAGTGACCATGTCACTCAGATTACCATTTTCCAACGCCAGCAGCGTGGTCATGATCTTTGTGATACTTGCCGGGTAATGCGCTTCATCCATGTTTTTTTCATAAAGGATCGTGCCTGTGGACTCTTCCATCAAAATAACACTCGGTGAGAGTGTTTCCGGTGCATCCGGCCAGTAATCTGCCGCCTTGACGTCCACTTTTCCAAGACAGACAGTAGAAACTATCGTAAGAAGCAGGCATGCCGCCTTTTTCCATCTATTTTTAAACTTCATAAAAACTCCAAATCTATAGTAAATCTATTAATTTCGCACAATCCGTCCCATGTATACACAATTTTTGCAGATTGCGATCGCGTTATCAACATTATTAGTATAATAGTTGGAAAAAATACATGCAACCACTTTTCATCATTTTAAGACTTTATTAATTTGTCAGATTATGCAATGTGTGCTTGAAAGTTGGGGTTTTTTTATTGTAGAATGTAACTGATTGTTTTGCGCTTAGATATATTTGCTGCAAAAAACGAAAATACATTTTGAAAAAATATTAGTTTACATCATTAGAAAGGTTGTTTTATGAGATTAAGAAATATTCCCGGCGCAGATGACGCCATTTTAAATAGTGAATACTGCATCAAAAATCCAGAGGAGCAGAAAGGTCACTGGCAGGACTGCTTCGAGACAGCACAGCCGCTTCATATCGAGATTGGCATGGGAAAAGGCCGTTTTATCATGGATATGGCTGCCCTGCACCCGGACATTAATTACATTGGAATTGAGCGTTACTCCAGCGTTCTTTTACGCGCTTTACAGAAAATGGAGCAGAATCCGCTTCCTAATATTAAGTTTATCTGCATGGACGCTGCCGATGTTGCAGAGGTTTTCGCCAGAGACGAAGTCGACCGTATTTACTTAAACTTCTCCGATCCCTGGCCGAAAGACCGCCACGCCAAGAGACGCCTCACTTCCAGACAGTTTTTTGCGCGCTATGACCAGATTTTGAAAAAAGAGGGACATCTGGAATTTAAGACTGACAATCAGGATCTTTTCACATTTTCATTAGAGGAAGTTCCGGAAGCCGGCTGGAAATTAGACGCTTACACCAGAGACTTACACCATGACCCTGTCTTAAACGAAGGAAACGTCATGACGGAATATGAAGAAAAGTTTTCTTCCAAGGGAAATCCAATCTGTAAATTGATTGCTTCGAGATAGAAAAAACGCCCGGTACCAACGGTTTTACACCATTGATACCGGGCATTTTATTTATCCTTCAATTGCAATGTAACGTTTTTCCGGAACAGCTTTCTTCTGTTCTTTCGGAACGTCCAATGTCAGGATACCGTTTTCGTATTTCGCATGAATATCTTCCTCTTTCATGTTCTCACCAACATAAAAGCTTCGGCTCATGCTGCCTGCATAACGTTCACGTCTGATGTATTTGTCATTCTTATCCTTCTCATCCTTGTCGAGTCCCTTCTCGGCACTGATAGTCAGGTATCCATCGTTCAACTCAAGATGAAGTTCATCTTTCTTAAATCCTGGAAGATCAATTGCTACTTCGTAGCCATTGTCTGTCTCCTTAACATCTGTCTTCATCATATTCTTTGCATGTTTGCCATACAATGTTCTATCAACATCCGGGAATGAAAAATTCATTAAATTGTCAAAATCATCAAATAAACTCTCTCCAAAAATACTAGGCATCAACATAAGTCATCTCTCCTTTTCTATCTGTCCACTTTTTTGTGGATATTCATATGCTCATTAACCTTGTTTCTTTGGAACTAACAGATTAAGGAACTCGGGGAATCTTTCTTTCTCTTTTGTTCCCTCTTCCTTTGTTCTGACTATGTTATACACCTGTTTGTTAGCACTGTCAATAGGTGAGTGCTAATTTTCTGTGAACTTTTTGTGAAATCTTGGAATTATTTATACATTTCAAAAGCATTGACTTTACTTCCCTCTGAAATCAGGAAATCAACTTCATAATAATGTGCGCTGCCGATTTTTTCCCATGTGTGATAGTAAAGTTCTCTTCCTGATGCTGCTATCATCTGTGCAACCAGATTTTCATATAAAAATCCAAGATTCGCCGGTAGTTTATCTGAAAGCAGCTTTGCGTAAACATCATTTTCTGTTACCGGACGATCTATAAACATCAGTGTAACAAACAATCCAGTATCCGCCAGATACAACTTATATCTGTCAAAATCTTTCGTATCTGCCAGGCTTACCCTCGGATCTGTCGAATTATAGCATGGTAAAATTGTTTTTGAGTCAATCAACTCATACAATAATTCCTCAGCTCTTGTATTATTTTTCTTTCCAATGGCTGATGTGATCCGGTATTTTCTTGAATCTTTTGATAACTGGGCAGGAATGGCATGGTATAATGCAGATATTCTTCCGGATGCATCAATTTTTTAAAATCATCTTCATACAATGATATGATCTGCCTTTTTACCATATCAATTTCCGAAAAATTTTTTCCTTCCACATAGGCTTCTACTGCCTGCCTTGCTTGTGGGAAAAGCTGAACCTCATCAAATATAATTAACGATTCATGTTCATATAATGTCACTCCGGTTTCCGCCTTCAAGCAAAACCGCGTATTTGTCCGAATACTTCTCTTTCCATGCTGACAACTGGTCATATACTTTTCCTTATTTTGTTCTTTTCTTCAAAATTCTATTCTTCGAATTTGTGCTTTTCTTCAAGATTTTAAACTGGATTCAAATACAAAAAAAGCCGCAACCCAAGTAAAATCAAGGGTTTGCGACATAAAAAAAAGCACCGACCCCATAGCCTCTGCTATAAAACCGATACTTCGTAATGCGCCACCAGGGGTTCGAACCCTGGACACCCTGATTAAGAGTCAGGTGCTCTGCCAGCTGAGCTAGTGGCGCATGTCTTTCAGCGACGAATGTTATTATATAATATAATTTTAAGAAATGCAACTATTTTTTTATAAAATCTTTTATTTTTGACAAGAAATTGTTTTTAATTTTTCATCCCAATATTTCATATTTATGTATTTTATGGTATTTTATAAATGCGGTGCACAATTGTATACAACAAACTTATTTATATCGCAAATGCGTGGCATATTACTATGGCACATTTTTATAAGGAGGATTCACATGCGTGTTGAAGAACGATTATTAAAATATGTATCTTACTGGACGACTTCCGATGAGGAATGCAGACAGATTCCGTCGACTGACCGACAATTTGCGTTGGGAAAAGTTTTAGAGCGGGAATTACGGGTACTTGGTCTTGAAAAAGTTACACTGACCGACCACTGCTATGTCTACGGTCTGCTCCCTGCCACAAAAGGTTACGAGGAGAAAGCTGCAGTAGGCTTTATTTCCCATATGGATACTGCTCCTGATTTTTCCGGAGAAAATGTCAAACCACAGATCATTTCTGACTATGACGGCAGAGATGTTCTTTTAAAAGGATCAGGTGCTTATCTGAAAGTATCCGGTTTTCCGACACTTGAAACATTAAAAGGACGCACACTGATCACCACAGACGGCACAACACTTCTTGGCGCTGATGACAAAGCCGGAGTTGCCGAGATCATGACCGCAGTGGAACAGATCATTTCCGAGAATATTCCTCATGGCGACATCTGGATCGGATTTACGCCGGATGAAGAAGTCGGATGCGGTGCTGATCTATTCGATCTCGACTATTTTAAAGCAAAATTTGCCTATACGGTTGACGGCGATTACGAGGGGGAAGTCGCCTACGAGAATTTCAATGCTGCAAGCGCTTCATTTGAGATTGACGGTGTCAATGTCCACCCTGGAGAGGCAAAAGATATTATGATCAACGCTGCCCTTGTCGGCTGTGAGATTGCATCTCTTCTCCCTGAAAATGAGACTCCTGCCCACACGGAAGGACGTGAAGGATTTTATCATCTTACTGATTTTAGCGGAGACATCGCCCATGCGAAGATTGACTACATTATCCGCGACCATGACAAAGCTTCTTTTGAAAAACGTCTCGATGTTTTACGCGGAATCGAAAAGAAAATAAACGAAAAATATCACGCTGACACGGTTAAGCTGAACATTACTCATTCTTACAGCAATATGTTGGAAGTGATCGAAAAAAATGAATTTGTTGTTGATATTGCGAGAAAAGCCATTAAAAATGCCGGTTTAGAGCCGATCTCACGCCCGGTACGCGGTGGCACAGACGGCGCAAGATTAAGCTTCATGGGGCTTCCGTGTCCTAACCTTGGTACCGGAGGATACGGTTTTCATGGTCCATTCGAGCATATCAGCGTAGAAGGCATGAATACTGCAGTTTCTGTTATCAAGGAAATCGTAAAGATTACGGCTGAATAATTTTATCATAGTTTTTACCCGCTAATATGATTCAAAAAAGGACTGGCGCCTGATACCGATTCCAAAATCTAATGATTGTGGACTGGTATCAAGTGCTAGTCCTTTTATTACAGATTCGCAATCAAAGCTGCAATTTCATCCGGTGTCATAACTTTATTTGGATCTGACAGATCTGGCATTGATGGCTTGTCCTCTACTACGGTTTCATCCTCCGGTGGAATCTTCTCAACCGGAACATCATCATCCGAACCACTTAACGTATCGACCATCATATCGTCAAAATCGGATAATCCAAGTTCTGCTGCATCATCCCCAACTGGAAGTTCTTCGCCGATCGGTGTTTCCTCGATCACTGGAGTTTCTTCTTCGATTGGTGTCTCTTCTACTATCGGAGCTGCTTCTTCGATTGGTGTCTCTTCTACTACCGGAGCTGCTTCTTCGATTGGTGTCTCTTCTACTACCGGAGCTGCTTCTTCGATTGGCGCATCTTCGACTACTGGAATTTTCTCCTCAACAGGCGGAATTTCTTCGACTGCAACTTCTCTCACTTCCGGTTTTTCTGTCTCAATCCTGCTTTCTTCTGCAAGAATCCGCTCCTCTGTAAAGAAGTTCTGCTCTGCCGACTGCGCCGCTTTCTTCGCGTCTGCTCCGATACTGTTTAACAAACTCTGTACTGTCTCTAACTGATTTAAAATTTTATTCTGATTTTCTAAAATATCCTGCGAATATGCATTGTCTTTCTGCGGTGTCTCCACTGGCTGTGGCTGCACATTGTCTGATAAAACAGCCTCTAACATCGAAATCTTTTCCATGATGCGGTCATTGGAATTCATCAGTGCATCTGTATTCTCTTTATTTCTTCCAATGGAAACCTTTGCTACTGCTTTCTGTGCGTGAATAATATCCTCCACATTTGTTTTCCGGGACTGGTTTCCTTTTTCAATGAGTTCATACAGATCATCAAATGTTTTCCTCAGCAGAAGATAGGAAGCTTTTTCTGATTTAAAAATACTGTCGTATTGTTCTTCCTTGCGTTCTGTGACTGCGCTTATCTGCCTTGTCACAGCATCTATCACATAATATATCGCAGCTAAAAACAGAACGTTCACTGCTGCAAGTGCCAGAACATTCTGTGGCATATTAATCATTATATACAGATCTGCCACGAACAGACATGCTGCAATCAGAATTGAAATCACCAGACTGAGCCTGTAATTCTTCTCTTTTTTCTTTTCCATAAGTGCTACCTCCACCTGCATCTCCTGTGATGCTTATATGAGAATTTTTCTTCTCGTTTATTACTACATGATACCATAAGATGCATGAGATATCTATATACGAAATAACTGAAAATCCAAGGTTGACGCATTTTTTCCTTTATTTTATATCAATCTTGGAAGCCGTTATCAGGAAGCAAATGACCACAAAACGGCTATCGAATACTTTTTAAAGGCTGAGAATGCGCTTTCAAAGGAAGTCTGCAAGGCAGATCCGCGATATCACGGCTGGTGTCTTGTAAACAGCCTGAATCTGATGATCTCAAGCAACCACCAGATGAATTTTGAGCTTGGCGGAGAGTTCTTAGAACGCTGCGAATCCCTGCTCACCGAGGAAGATATGACAGACTCCATCGGTATTTCCCTACTAATTATAAAGTGTCACCTGTACTGGTACACCGAACGCCGGGCTGCAGAACACCAGTCTAAGATTGATGCACTGACCGGACTTGGAAACCGCTTTCTTTTAGAAGAAAATCTTGCTGCCCACTTAGAGTATGCCATTGCCAGACAGCAGGCTTACCGTCACACTGTCCCAGGGCTATGCCATCTGCCGGACAGATGCCGACAGCAGAAAGGATATTCTGGTTTCCAAAGCGGATAAAGCTTTGTATGCAGTAAAAAATAGTTATTCTCTGCCACTTTATAATTCAATCAGAGTACGGATCAGTTCCGCTCCGTCATATAAATCCTTTATTTTCGTATATTCATTTGTGGAATGTGCCCGATACATTCCACAGGATAACACAAGTCCTTCGATTCCATGTTTTGCAAAGCTGTTATTGTCACTTCCACCGAAAGTTTCCGTCAATGTTCCCGGAAATCCGGTCTTTTCGCATGCTTTCAGAAAATCTTTTACTGTCCTGCTTTCTACTGGCGTCTCATATGCCACAAGATGTACCTGATGTGTTACCTCTGCAGTGGCTTCTGCTTTGTCTGCTTCCTCTGCAAAAATTTTTTCCGTATTTTTTACATGTTCTAAAGCTTTGTTGTGGTCATAGCTTCGGATTTCACCTGTCACCACACAGCTATTCGGCACAATATTTGTGGCAGTTCCACCGTTTATCGTTCCAATATTAAACGTTGTGTCCTCATCCACATGTCCCATGGACAGACGTGTCACTGCTTTTGCCGCCACTGCGATCGCATGGATTCCACGCTCCGGCTCAAATCCGGCGTGCGCTGCTTTTCCCTTTACTTCCGCTTTTATGGAAATGATCGACGGCGCACGTCGCGCAGCGGCACCAACTGCCCCGGAAAGATCTAATACATATGCCTGTTTTGCCTCAATCTTCGAATAATCAAAGACGTCCGAACCTTTCACATATAATTCCTCGCCAATTGTAAACAGAAGTTCAATTTTTTTATGAGGTTTTCCACTTTCAAGTACCAGTTGTACACCATAGAGGATTTCCAGAATACCACTGATGTCATCTGCACCGAGCACTGTATCTCCTGCTGAATGGATTGTTCCGTCTTCTTCCACTATGGATTTTTTTCCGCTCCCCGGTTCTACGACATCCATATGTGCGCAGAAAATAACCGGTTCTCCTGGCAATGTTCCGTCTAATACGGCATACAGATTTCCGGTATCACCACCGTAATACGAACCTGCGTCATCTTCTTCTACTGAAAATCCCATTTTCTGCAGCCGCTCAATGAGCCAGTCCGCAGTTTTCCGCTCGTAAAAACTAATGGAATCAAACGATACCAGTTGTTCAAAATCTTCTATGATGTTCTGTTTCCATACCATAATGGGCACCTCTTTCTATTATATGATACAAGATAATTGCGAAACTCAGATTCATGTTATGAGTTTCGCAATTATTTATTATACGCTACAAGCGTTACAGGATTTTCTCCGTGTATACACACTTAAAAATAGCGTCATCCTCATTTTTAATTTTATCATAATCTGCCGTATATCCAAGCCTTTCGTAAAATCCAACTGCCTCATCCCTGCTTGTGATCACGATTTTGGAAATACCTTTTTCTTTGATCCAGTTTTCGGCTTCCGTGATAATTGCCCTTCCGACACCGGTTCCACGGTATTTTTTCAGGGTGACAACTCGCTCGATCTTCGCATAACCTTCCTCTGTCACATGCACACGGCAGGTTGCGATCGGATGCACATCATCAAATGCTACGATATACTCAATAGGCTCTTTTTCGTCAATCTCAAACTGAACCGGGATTCCAAATTCTTCCACATTCATTGCCTGGATTCTCACATAAAAAGCTGCTGCCTGTCCGGCAATATTGTTTTTTTCAATTCTTTTTATTTCCATGATGCTTCCTCCGGTCCTCTGAAAATCAGATGATACGGATTTCTTGCATCATCTAATTCCTCATACGCCTTTTCTTTTTCCTCCTGAATCTGAATTGAGTTTGCAATTTCAGGAAATTGCCGGTACAGTCGACCTTCCCACAAAATCAGGATCTCCCTTTTATCCAGACCTAACAGTCTGAGTGTGATAACTGCTTTATTAGAATGAGGGCATCCCGGCATCCAGATTAGTCTGTAGTGGTCAGGAACGACTGGAAGATCATCTTTTCCGTCCCCAAAATGTTTATCAAAAACAAATTTTCTCTCATCAATTTTTCCTGTTTTCTTGTTGATCTGATGACGAAATGTATTTTCAAATAAAGCAACGCTCTGAAACGGTACCAAGTATGACATTATTCTCCCTCCTTGTGTCTTAAGAATTTTTCCTCCGGTGTTCTGCTCAATACCTTCCGGTTCTGAGGTGCAGACCAGATTTTTTCATAAGGGATCACATCATTGAATCTCGCCGGGAAGGAACTGAATAATCCTTTTTTCGCTTCTCTTGAGAAATCACGGAAATAAGTATTGTTACGGAATGCCGGGATCTCATAAAGATCTCTTGCATACGCCCATACATTCTTGTAATCTGAGATTCTTCTTCTCTGTGGTCCTAAATTTCTGTAATAGTGGGAATCCCACCTCGCAAGTGTCACAAAGAAACGGACATCGGAATCGGTTACATAATCTCCAAATAAGAAACGGTTGTTTTCCAGTCTGTTATCCAGTTTTTCCATTGCACTTGTGAAATCGTCAAAAGCTTCTTTGTATGCCTCTAAAGACTGGCAGAATGCCATGCGGTAATGCGCATTGTTGATATTCGGGAACAGCCAGTCGTTAAGCACATCAATCTCCCTGCGGAGTTCCACCGGATAAAGATCCGGTGCATCTTTGTCCTGAAATGGACGGAACTGAACCTCAAAATAGTTGGTCAGTCTGTGATAATCGTTATTCACAATCTTCTTTGTCTCAATATCTACAAGAGACGGAACTGTTGCACGTCCACTGTATTCCGGATCTGCATTGAAATATGCTTCACTTAAAAATTTAAATCCGGTCACTGGATCTTCTCCGTTTTCCTCTTTCGGAAATCCCCAGCCATATTTATTATGTAAACCTGTTGGTTCTACAATATTCACACTGATCGCTTTATCAAGTCCTAAGAGTTCTCTGACGATTGAAGCACGGTTTGACCAGTGGCATCCTTTTGCCCAGAAAAGTCTGTATTTTCCGGCTGCTGCCTTTAACTCGCCCTCTCCGTCTCCGAAAGGTGTCCGGAAGCTGTTTGGCTGGCGAATAAATGCACCTCTGTCGTCGATCTCTGAATTTGTCTCAGAAGGTCTTGGTTTTACACCGCGCTCTCTGGCTGCTTTTTCAATCGGATTTTCCTCATGTACGATCTCTCTTGATAAGAATGGTTCATCTGAATCACTCACCACGATTGTGATCTTTTTCCCTGTTTTTTCTTCTAATCTTCGTAACTCTGATAAAGAGGTCTCTTCCATTAACTGTTTTACACTGTCATATTTTCTTTCCATAACAACCTTGCCTTTCTCGTAACCTGCATATTATCTTTAAATTGTATAGTCATCCGGACCTTCAATTCGTTCCAGTCTGGAAATAAATTCACGTACACGTTCACTTTTTGGTGCGTAGAATAACTCTTTTGGAGTTCCCTGTTCTAAAATTTTTCCATTTTCCATGAAAATAACTTTTGTTGCTACATTTCGTACAAAATTCATTTCGTGGGAAACAAGAAGCATTGTATAGCCCTCGTTTGCGGCTTTTTTGATCGTATCTAATACTTCTCCAACCAACTCCGGATCAAGTGCGGAAGTCGGTTCATCTAATAAAAGTAACTGTGGCTCCATTGCAAGCGCTCTGGCAATTGCAACTCGCTGCTGCTGTCCGCCGGATAAATGTCTTGGATAGTGGTTGGACCAGTCTAAAAGTCCTACATTCTGTAACTGTTCTTCGGCGATTTTTTTTGCAGTCGCCTTATCCATTTTTTTGACAACAGTTAAGCCTTCCATTACATTTTCCAATGCTGTTTTCTTGGAAAAAAGATTCCAGTTCTGAAAAACCATTGCGGTTCTCTTGCGGATGTCGATCAGTTCTTTTTTACTTGCCTGCGCCAGATTTACTTTCAGGTCATCAATGATGAGTTCTCCTTCTTCCGGCTTTTCCAGGCGGTCGATACATCTTAATAAAGTTGATTTTCCTGTACCGGAAGGTCCGATGATCGCAATGACATCTCCTTTATTGATTGTAAGGTCGATACCGTCTAACACGACGTTTTCGCCAAATTTTTTCTTGACATTTTTTACTTCTATCATGCCTGTACTTCCTTTCTCTGAGGAGTTTTTACCTGCTCTGGAACCGCAAGTTTTTTCTCTAAGAACTTAATGATGCGTTCCACAACAATTGTGATTGCCCAATAAATCAACGCAAGTGAGATGTATACCTCAAAGTAGCGGAAGGTTCTTCCTCCGATGATTCGTCCTTGTGCTGTCATTTCGACTACCGCACAGGTAAATGCAAGAGATGTCCCCTTGATCAAACCGATAAATGAATTTCCAAGAGACGGAAGTGCAACTACGATCGCTTCCGGAAGAATAATTCTTCTTAATATCTGAAAATATGTCATTCCGAGTGAACTTGCCGCCTCAACCTGACCTTTATCCACCGACAGAAGAGAGGCTCTGATGATCTCTGCATTGTAAGCCGCTTCGTTGATAGCTAATGCGACAAATGCATACAATATGGAAGGGATTCCGTTCAGATTATAGTTGGTTCCATTTTTGTAATTGATGTATTTTAAAATTAACGGAATTCCATAATAGGTGACATACAACTGAACAAGTACCGGCGTTCCACGGATCACTGAGATGAATAACGTAGCGATCGGGGTTAATAACGGGATCTTTTTTATTTTTATCAGCGCAATGCCCAATCCTAAGATCAGACTGACGATCATTGATCCAATGGCTAACTCCATTGTGACTGGTAAATATCTTAAAATATCCGGTATGTTTGTAAATACCTGCTGGATGTCAAATAAATCTTTTGCTTCCATGATTTTTCCTCTCAACTGCTTTGATATGATTGTGGCTGCCATTTTCATGAAAGCCTTTTTATACTTAATTTAATGGTGTCTGAAGAACATCTTCTGCTGGTGACTGGTCTGCTCCACCAAAGAATTTTTCACTGAGTTCTTTTAATGTTCCGTTCTGTTTTAACTCTAAGATTGCTCCGTCTAATTTATCACGAAGTTCGGTCTGATCTTTTGGAAGGATGAAGTATGCATAGAGGTTATCGGAAATCAGGCTTGCTTCCTCTTCTGGGATTTCTGCTTTTCCAAGATCAAATCCGTATTCATCGATGTAAGCTGTATACATTGGTCCGTCAATGATACTGAAATCGGCGGAACCATCTTCCACATGCTGAAGCCATACGGCTGTATCTGCATCGGAGTAAGTAATGTCAATCGTCTGATCTGGATTTTTCTCATTCCACTGCTCTACTGCATTTGTTACACTGACACCAGCGCCATTTTCAAATTTCTTTCCTGCTGCATCAGCAAATGATGTGATCGGTGTTGCTCCGTTCTTGTATACAAATACATAACTGATCTCATCATATGGAACACTGTAGAGATAGTTCTCTGCTCTCTCAGCATTGTAAGAGAAGTTGTTCACACCGATCTGATAGTTTCCTGCGGTCAATCCGGTAAAAATAGATGCAAAGTCTGTTGTCTCAATCTGAAGTTCATACTCTGGAAGCAGGTCGAATGCAGCTTTTAACACTTCGATGTCATATCCGGTTAACTGATCATTCTCATCTACTGTGATGTATGGTTTTGGACTTCCGCCTGTTGCCGCTTTGATCACTGTTACTTCTCCGGAAGCTGCTGCACCGTCTGCCTCTGTTGCTGCTGCATTTGCATTATCATTTGAGTTTCCTGCTGCATCTGCTGATGTATTGCTGCTTCCTGATCCGCATGCTGTTACGGATGTTGCAACTAATGTTGCTGCTAAAATTGTTGTTAATACTCTTTTTACATTGTTTGCTTTCATAATCTTTTTCCTCATTCTTTCTTTTTTATTGATCATTTCCTCTTTTTCATATACTTTTACACGTTAATTCTAAAAAGTTTTTTATAAAAAGAAGAAGCAGGTCGTTGTCATATGGTTATCACAACTGCCTGCTTCTTCTTTTCTCCAAAACACTCAGGTGTATAAATCATATGAAAATAAAACCGTATTCATCCATACAGCACATACAACAGCAACACATCTGGTTTTTGTTCATTACGATTGTATTTGTCTTCATATGATTTTCCCCTTTCTTATTTCCTACTTATTTGATATGTTATGTAGGAATTACTTTATATGGGGAATTATAATCATCTGATATTATTTTGTCAATTGTTTTTGTTATAGAAGATTCCTTGGGTTTGTTATAGGTTTTGATTATAGCTGATTTTTTTTAGAACAACTCCGGGTGATTTTCCAGCGCATCTTCTTCCGTAATCTCGCGGATCACGCGGCATGGAACACCAACTGCAAGTGAATTTGCCGGAATATCTCTGGTAACGACGCTTCCAGCACCGATCACACAGCCCTCGCCGATCGTAACACCACCACAGATTGTAACATTTCCTGCGATCCAGCAGTTATCGCCAATGGTAATCGGTCTGGCGTATTCCTTATCGGTAAGTGTTCCATTCTGTTTCTGATATTGGTTGCGATCCTGCCAGCGGAGCGGATGCATCGGGGTAAGAAGTGACACATTTGGTCCCATAAATACATTTGCACCAATTGTAACCGGACAGCAATCCACACACGTAAAGTTAAAGTTCGCATACGAATTTGCACCGATAGATGTCAGACAGCCATAATCAAACTGTACTGGTCCCTGCAAGTAAAACGAATCACCTATGATTCCCATTTCTTTCAGAATCTCGGAACGTTTCTCGTCTGTTTCAAGAAGTTCATTATATTCTTTACTTAATCTATGGGCTTTTGTTCTTAATTTTACAAGTTCTTCATCGGAAGGATCGTAAATTTTTCCTGCCGTCATTTTCTCTTTTTCTGTCATTTTTCCTGCTCTCCTTTTTGCAATCTCATGATAAACTGTTTTTTCCTATGCCAGCTCTGTTCCTAATTTTTCCAATTCGTCCATTGCGCCCGCATTTTTTGATAATTCATCTTTTGCAGTTGCATAATAGGATTTCTGGAAAAGCATATCCCATGACAGGTAGTGAGCCATGCAGTCAAACTGTTTCTGAATCAGTTCATATTGTATACTGTCTACCGGTGATCCGCCTACGACAATAACACCAACCTTTTTCCCTTTTATCTGTAATCCTCTGCAATAACATTTGTCTATAACCAGCTTCAACTGTGCGGACATTCCCCACCAATACACTGGTGTTGTAAAAAGGATCATGTCTGCTGCCACAATTTTGTCAATCGAAGGATTGGTATCATCCTGATCAACGCAGCCTCTATTGCACTGACAGACACCACATCCTTTGCATGGGCTGATATGTAACTTGTCCGGCTGAATCACTTCGATCTCATTTTTTCCAGATGCACCTTTTATAAATGCATTAATTGCAGTTAACGTGTTGCCTTTTCTTGCACTTCCGTTAATAATCACAATTTTCATTTATTGGTTCCTCTTTTCTTTCCTAAATTTATATCTGAAGTATACCATAAAAAGTATTAACATACGCATTATATGTTATGATGATAACGCTACATCGCAAAAGCCCTGAAGCTGCAACTTCAGGGCTTTTGCTTATAAATTATCCCGTTTCCGGTTCATCCACAAATAGAAGATCACATTCAGCACAATTCCGAAGATCGTTGCTGCCGGAGCCGCAAAACCGATCTTGGTGAGGCTCGCATCCGGCTGGATACTCATATAATATGCCAGCGGCAGACGCACAAGAAGCGTCTGGACGAGTCCCTGAACCATAACCCAGACCGTTTTATCATGTCCGTTGAAATAACCGACCATACTGAATAGAACGGCTGTCACGATCGTTTCCAACGCAAAACCTTTCAGATAATCATAACCATTCTGCACAACGGCTGCGTCTGTTGTGAAGATTCCGGTCAGAAGATCTCCCTTAAACATAACAAATGCAAATACAATGCAGCCGATCACAATTCCAACGCCCATGCCGGTAAACATTGCTTTTTTCGCTCTTTTTTCGTTTCCGGCGCCTACGTTCTGCGATACAAAGGATGCCATGGACTGCATCAGAGAGCTTGGAATCAGTAACACAAAGTTTACAATCTTGCAGGCAACGCCATATCCGGAGGAAGCTTCAAGTCCAAGCCGGTTAACAAATGCGCAGAGTGCAAGAAATGAGATCTGTGTCAAAAACTCCTGCATAGCGAGTGGCAGACCGACTTTTAATGCTTTTATACAATGTGTGTTGATCTTAAAATCCTGTCTGGTGATTTTAAATGGAAGTTCTCTTTTTACCAGTAAAAATAATGCAAAAACGACGCTGACCGCCTGTGCTGTTACAGTTGCGATTGCAGCTCCGGCTGCGTCTAAATGCAGTCCTGCCACTAAAATCAGGTCTCCTGCAATATTCACCACGCAGGCAACCGCAACAAATAATAATGGAGATTTGCTGTCACCTAAGCCTCTGAAAATAGCTGCAAGCAGATTGTACGCCACAATGAAAAAAATTCCGCCACCGCAGATACGCACATAAGACGATGTCAGTTCCACAGCCTCCTGTGGTGCCTGCATCAGCACGGCGATCGGCTGCGCAAATCCGATCATAACTACAAAAAGTACCGCAGAAACAATTGCAAAAATAATTGTTGCTCCACCGATCAAAGCTCCGATATACTGCGGTTTTTTCTCCCCGATATACCGTGCGATCAAAACAGTGATACCCATTGCAAACTGCGTAATAACAAAAGTGACTAAGTTTAACACCTGGCTTCCTGTTGATACGGCTGAAAGCCCCGATGTTGTTCCAAACCTTCCAACGACCAGAAGGTCAACTGCACCGTAAGCCGCCTGCAATACTAATGCGCCTAAGATTGGCAGCATAAATGGCAGCAACTTTCCTAAAATACTTCCCTGTGTAAAATCTGATTTTGAACTATTCAATGTCAACTCTCCTTTCGCTCATGACTTTATAAAATTTTTCTATGGTCGAAATCATACAGTCTGCTTCTTCTTCGGAAATATGATCCATATATTTCAAAAGCCGGCTGTAATAATTTTTATCGTACTTATCCGATAATTCTTCGCCTTTTTCTGTAATGGAAACATATGTGATCCGACCATCCTCCTCAGACGCATATTTCGTGAGATAGCCCTTTTTTTCCATTTCCTTGACCGTTCTTGTCACACCCGGTCTTGGAAGCTTTAATGTATCACTGATATCGGAGACTTTTACTCTCTCTTTCTTCTCCTGTAACTTGTGGATCACATCCATGTACTGGATATACGCTGGTGTGACTCCTTCCGGCAGTTCCGGGAGCAGTTCCCTCGTCCTTTTTGCAAGATAACAGGCATCTAACATTCTTTTTATTTTTTCTTCGTTCATTCTATCGGTTCCTTTTTTGCATTGTGCTATATAATTGCTTTTGTTAATTACCATTGGTAATTATATGGTTCTATAACGGTGTTGTCAAGAGATGTTTTTTATTCGCTATACACTATATTTTTTAGTATTGGTATTATGGTGCTATCAATCAAAGATTCTTGTAATGTCCTGATATCGGTTGACTACACGATAAACCTCTATATATTCATTATTGACCTTGTAGATAATCACATAATCTTCCCATATCGCATATTTATAATCTGTCCGAAAGCTAACTCTTTTTGAGAGATCCGATCCCATTCCTGGAAACATCTGAAGATTTTCAAATTTAACATAAATCTCTTTTACCGTCTTCACAGCATATTCCTCGTTGTCTTCTGCAATGTAATCCCGGATATTTTTCAAATCCTTTGCAACAATCGGATTGATCCGCAATTTTAACATCTTATTCCCCCACAAGTGTCTTCAGTTCATCCAGATTCAGCCAACCTTCTCCGTCTTTCACTGCTCCTTCGGCTTCCTGTAGCTTTATCAGAAGCTTTTTCTCTGCGCGATCACGCTCATAATCTTCAATATCCATGACTACAAAACGTCCTCTGCCATTCTTGGTCAGATATACCGGTTCGCCTTTATGACAGTTTTTCAGGACTTCATTATAATTTCTCAAATCAGATACCGGTAAAATATTTGCCATATTCTTTCAACACCTTCCTTTGATTTTAAATTGTTTCTTCTACTTCTATTATACGCAAAAAGCTGTAAAATTCAACGTAGATTTTTACAGCTTTACAATCAGTGTTTCACACCTATTACCGAACTTTTCATATCCGGATCAAAATAATTATAAAATTAATCGGTTTAACCAATCTCGATGCACTGTACCTGGCAGAAAAAGAGATTGATAATATCTTTGAGTTCACCATGCTGATTAACAGCTGAGTACTAGGTTTTTCTTATAGCTCATGTTGTCGTTCATTTCACTTTAATTTTTTTGCTTATCTTACTTTTTTTCTGATTCCAACTGCGGTCAATGCTCCACAAGAAAGAAGGAGAAGTGTGATCCACAAAGCTGCCTGACCGTTATCTCCGGTTTTCGGTGAAACTGCTGTTGTATCTGCTGTCTGAACTTCAAAGTTTGCTGTTGCAACTCCATTTGCAGAAACAATGCTAATACTGTGTGCTCCGGCTGCCAATGTGCTTAAATACTCCGGTTTCAAAGTGATAATGATACTTCCTTCTGTTGCCGTATAGCAATCTGCATTGATTTCTACATTATCTACCATAACTTTCTGGAAGTTTGCAAATGCATCGCTGGAACGGAAATAAATTGTATTTCCACTTCCCTGCGTATAGCTGCTGCCTGCACCTTCAATGATGGTTGGTATAACCTGCTGACTGCCCTGTGTGCTTGCCGTTGATGCCGAAGCCGGTGTTGATGTTGTTGTAGATTCACCCTGCGTTGTTGACGGTTCACTTGGTGTCGGTGTTGGTTCTGGTGTCGGTGTTGGATTTGGATTGGTATTATTACTTACGAAAGTTGTACCAATCTCACCAGTATATCCTTCTGGTTTTTTATTTAATGCTGCGGTAACTCCAGATGCTGTGACAACTGCATTTGAAGATATTGTTATTTTTTTACCACTTTCTAATCCATAGCTGGAAATCTCTCCTTTTTCTGCCTTAGCTACCACAGTTCCTCCACTAATCGTTATATCGCCATCACATTCAATACCACGGCTACTGTAAGCTGCTTCTGCAGCATATGCTGTAATATTACCATTTTTAATAACAATACCATCATATGCATATATGCCACTTGTACCAGCTGTTGCCTGTGCATTTGCAATAATTGTACCCTGACTATCAATTTCCAGTTTTCCTAGCACACTAATACCATGACTGGTATCTGCTGTTCCACCTGTTACATCAAGTGTCCCATCTCCTGTTATGGTTAAATTTCCAAAAGCATATATTCCGCAACTCCATCCATTTGTACTATCACTGTAAGAACTGCTTATATTTTTTATTCTATTTTCATTTTTAATTATTATATTCAAGTCTTTTGAGGTTTCGATTCCGCTTCCATTACCTTCATAATTAAATCCATCTAAGGTCAGTGTATTTGTCTGATTATCATAACTCCAGCCTGTGCCGAAAGTATTGGCACTGGTAACCTCAACTCCGCCTACCCTTAGATTGTAAGGGGTTGGCGTAGATGGTGTGGAACTGCCACCAGAAGAATTTTTTGGAGAATAAAAAATACCATCTTCTCCATCTTTTGTTGTAATTTCATAGTTTTCATCATCGTCAGTAAAAAATGCATCTTTGAACTGTTTTCCTGAATCTGCAAGCGGTATTTCGCTTTTTGCATATGGCTGATAATAACCTACACCTATTTTAGCACCCGATGTCAGTGGATCAGTTGTGCTCAGATTAATTTTTTCACTACTATTGTAACGATAAATATATAAGTTACTATTTTCTCCATTTGAGTTTTTATTTCCGTAAATTTTTGCACTTCCTCCGATTGTTACATCCGCTCCCTGGTATGCAAATACACCTGCTCCATCCTGATCTTGATAGTCACCAAAATCACAAATATTTTCTGTGATTTCTCCACCAGTCATTATAAATTTACAATTATCAAGAACAACCACTCCAGCGCCGTATCCTGCCTTATTTTCTGAAATCTTACCTCCTCTCATGATAAAAGTTCCATTATAAAAAAGTGCAACTCCACCACCGCGTTTTGTAAAAGTACTATTGCTACGATTTCCAACAATATTGCCGGATTCTAATATTAACGTTCCTCCGCTGACATTAATGCATCCAGCATAGTCTTCATTTGCCCATCCACCAGTAATTTTTCCATTTTGTCCTTCACTCGTATCTTTTATTATTAAAGTTCCATCTGTCATCACACTAAATACATTGTCTTGTTGTACATTTAAGTTACGATCAATCGTATATCCATTCAAATCAATGGTCACGTCCCGAGTTACATTAAAACTATAATCACCCGTTCCAGCTGTAATATTACTCGTCAATTGAATGTCGCCACCATTACTTATTGCTTTTTTTAACTCAGTCCACGTACTCACATGCTGCGTTACCGCATCATCTGCCTTCACCTCCGTCACACCCAGTCCTGCAACCATGGTTATGACAAGCATCATACACAGCAATCCTGCTATCCATTTGTTCAACTTTTTCATTCCTTTTTCTCCTTTGCTTTTTAATGTAAAAAATTCGTTGTACATGATTACTTGTTTCTAATGTACAACGAATTTCTTTCCAAATGGGCGGATTGTCATGAATCGACCGTAAAATGTATTGAATCGACCATATTTTTCACTACATATGTAATTTATATTTCACAAGACAGCCGACTGCAAGTATACGTAGCTTTTTACTTGCTCATTTCTTTTTTTATTTCTAAAACATAACAACTATAGGAGATTGGAATGCCACTGAATCTCGCAGATATGAATAAGGCATATAAAATTATAAATGGCGACATTTTTTTACCGTTTTATATATCTCTGGTTTCTGCTGTTTGGCTTATCTGGCATTGTCATTTCAACCACCCCTGCTTTTATTGCCAGATTCATATAATTCTTTCGAAATGTTTCTCTGGATTTAATCCCTAATTTTTCCATTATTGCTACAGTTGTATACGGAATATCATATTCCATTACAGAAAGCATCCTTTTCACATACTCACTGATATCTAAATTAGATGTCTCAAGCTGCTGTGTTACTTCATCCAGAATTTTATCTATCTGCTCTAACATAAATTCAATAAACAAATCAGAATCACCATTTACATGACATTTAGAAATTGCGTCATAATATTCACTTTGAAATTTTTTCCATTTGTTCATATGCCGTATAAGCATTTTTTACTTCCTGAATTTCCTGCATATCTCCCAATACAGTCCTGCCATTTATAACATCTCTTACCTCAGACAGAGATAATGAATTAGCCTCTATCTTTAACGATGAATGTATGGACTTAATCCGATTATTTCTTCTAAGATGTGGTCTTGTATCAAGCTGGCTGTGGCTCTTTATTTTCCCTACTTTTTTCAGATATGGACGATACATAGTCAAGCATTTTGTTTGTAATGGTAAAGGGTAGTTTATAATTTTGCATATTATATCCTCATCTTGCTTATTATCTTACCATATTTTTGTACAGTTTAAATTATCTTATAAACAGAATTACCTTTTCTCGCTCACTCAATAGGAAGTTTTTCTCTTAAGCGATCTCTTTTTTCATCGCATTGTAACCGATCACGACTGTCCAGACATATGCACATGTCTTAGGGATCATCAGCATACCGATCATTGGAATGACATCCGTCCACAGCACAACCGGGATATAGAATACAAAGCTTAAAACGATTGTCAGCCACATAAAGCGGAAAGACTTGTCATTGTTCTCTTTTGCACTTTTATAGAATAAAACAATGATCAAAATTCCCATCAGTGCAAATGGAATATTACGGTAAATACCCCAGGAAAACGGAGCTGATGCACTGAGCCAGTTATTCTGTGGCATCATACATAAAATAATTCTTAATCCTGCAAGACCATAAACAGCTGCTGTCGCTGCATTATGACCTTTGATCTGATAGCGTTCACGCCAGATGTGATAAAGTACAACGTAAAAGATTGTCATCGTGACAGATGTGATCCATTTTCCCACTTTCAAAGTGGGAGAATTTCCGTTACTGATTACACACAATGTGAACAATAACTGATTTTAATATAATGTTTTGTTGATAAGCATCAATACAGAGGATGGATCATAATCCTCGCGGATCACTGATACCAGCATGAGGGAAAACAGGATTTCTGCAAACTGCCTTTCCGTAAAATTCTCATCGAATACGCCCAGACGAATCTCAGGGTCATTTTTTAAAACTTCACCTAGCCCATTTAAAATATGTCCCCATGTACGCATCATCCTTTTCTTTCCGTCATCCTTCCCTTCCTTCATGAAACCAAAGGAATGTAAAGAGAAAAATCCCAGAAACCGCTTATTGCCATATTTGAACCGTTCATAAATCCATGCCATACAAGTTGTAACATCATGAAATACCTGCTCATCTTCCGGATGAAAAAAGATTTCCTGCCAGACACTCTCGATGGTTGCACCAAGCAGCTCTGCCTTGGATTCATAGTAATTATAAATCGTACCGGCTGAAACGGAACATTTCGCCGCAACAGATCTTATGCTTACAGCTGCCCATCCGTTTTCTTCGATCAGCTCCCTGCTGGCAGCCAATATATCTTCTTTTGAAGTAGCAAGACGATTCGTATTTTCCCCCTTTGACATCCCGGCATTTCTTTTATTTTTCATATCTGAACACTGTTCATGTTGATCTGTCAATCATTTTTTTCTGAGTATTTACTTCTGCTATGACAATTTGCAACTCTGTACATAATTACTTCAAAAGCAATGATTAATTCTCCCAACTGTTCTTTCTTAATTCCAGACACCCGGTGTTGCAATATATATTATTCATAACAGGCACTGAATGCTGGTCTCATTTCTTCAATTTTTCTACGTGACAGACCATATTCATTAGCTGATTTTTCCCAGTTATCTCTGACAATCTTCAATATATCTTCTGCATACGTTTCAGCATCCGGTTTTGAAATACCGAATTTTACTGAAGTTTGCACAGCCAGTTCAATACTGATGCTATTATCCTCATTATCTACATTTAGAGATAACTCATCTCCGTAAGGAACCGGATTCACATCATACAGAGGAGATAGAACCCATCCTTTATCTGTAAAAATAAATGCGTGATTTCTCAGATGATCATCCGTATTAGTAACGGCCATGTTGAAAACAATACGCTTCCAAAGCTCCACTAAATCCTTCTTAGGCTGAGCTCCACAGGACTTGATAAAAGCGGCAATATCAAGATAGCTGCTTCCATCAGCAGCGGATGCACCATCTGTTTTTTCAAGAAGCGTCATAGCAGAGGCAAAATGTACTCGCTTATTTTCCAGACGATCAAACCGCTTTATCAAAAAAGTACTTCCAAGAGGCGAAAACTTCTCCAACCTTGCTTCTGGAACATTCAAACCGCAGAGTGCTGCCAACTCATGTGCCACCATTTCCCATGCTCCGGTATCATTTTCATCATTTTTTGACGGAAACTTTGCAATCCAAAGCTGATTCTTTGTATCCACAACCGTTGCCTTCGGTCTGGCTCCACCAAGAGATGAACCCGGTTTGATCAATTGATTCAACCATCTTTCAGATAAACCAGTTTCATCATTTTCAAAGTTTCTGGATGCTTCTTCCAGTGTACGAAGTGAAGCCCATGGTGGCGCTGCCGTCTCCCTGTCGTCAGAAAGGAACTCTCCATCCAGATTTGACTTAAAACGAATGCCTCCCATTCTTGTTTCGTCATATACCCCAAGCAGATAATCACTATCATAAAGTTTAGAAGGTTTTCGTCCTTCTTTCTCGGCAAGGATTCTTTCACGTTTATTCATAAGAATTCTACCCCACCGATCTGGAGAAGCATCTGCAAATAAGCCGAAAATATTTTTTCCAGACGGATACTGTCTGCCAGGATACGGCATGAGTTCTGGATCCAAAGTCAACGCAAGTCTGTTTTTTTTCAGCCAACCCCTATCATACTCAAAAGAATACGCTTCGCCTCCTTTTATAACATTCACATAAAGGATCCCCATAAGAATAGGCCGATCTGCACTAAAATCATCATAGACGAAAATGTTTTTCTGATTTATCGCCATTATTCCGACCTCCTCGGTGCACGTTTTTTTGTGATCAGATTCAAATCCTGCAATTGTCTTCCCAACTCATCATCCCTGGCAACAAAAAGTAAATCCTTATCCAGGTTGTTTAAAGCATGTAAAACAGCTGCATAAATACCCATAGCAACCGACGGATCTCCCTTTTCAACTTTCCAAAGAGAAGATCGGCTGATTCCAGCACGTTCTGCTACCAGCTCAGCGGATAAACTTCTTCTGAGTCTTGCAAGCTTAATTTGTTCACCCATAGTTGTTAGTATCTCTTCTGTTCCTGGTAATATATTATACGCAGCCTTCTTCATCTTCATTCTCCATCTTGCTAATGTTTATTATTATATACAAGCATGTTGTTTTTGTCAATTTTAGAAAGCATTACAGTGATTGCCCATCACTCAAAATCTCTGGTAATATTCGTAAGCCATTTATTTCTGAAATAGTGAATAAATACCACAGGCATTTTTTCAAACTCGTCCAGTGTCATGACAAAGTATACCCAGACAGGCGGCAGTTTGAAAACATATGCTGCAAGGAAGGTAAGTGGGACTGCAACAAGCCACATAAATATGGCATCTACGATCATTCCAAATCTGGCATCACCGCCACCCCTGAAGCAGCCGCATATAAGACAGGTATTAACGCCTTCGCCCACAAAACGCCAGGTTGTCATAATGATAAAAATGCCAAGATAATAAATAGCAGTCTCTGTTAATTTATCCCGGTAGAAATTCAGTATCACAGGGCGGATCGCCAGAATAACGGCACATCCGATCAGGCTGACAATAAATGTTATTGTAAGCATTCGTTTCCCGTACTCTCTGGCTGTATCAATGCGGTCTTTCCCAAGCTCCTGGCTGACAATGATCGTAGTAGCGTTGGCAAAACCACGACAGGCGATAGCACCGATATTTACCACCATAACAGCAACGGCATTTGCTGCAACCATATCATCTCCAATATGTCCAAGAATTGCTGCAAACGCTGAATTGGCAAAGCTCCAGACAACGTCATTTATCACCGCCGGAGTGGCAATTTTTATAAAGTCCTGTAATAAAATATCTGATTTTGCAAAAAAATATTTTATTCTGAATCTGACGTCTGAACTGCGCAATGAGTAAATCAGACAGATCAGCACTTCTGAGATTCTGGCGATCACAGTACCAAGTGCAACACCGGTAACACCGAGCTTTGGAAGGCCAAACAATCCAAAAATAAAGGTTGCATTACAAAGTACATTGACACAAAGCGAAACAATATACGTAACCGACGGCAGCATGATTTTTCCGATGCTTCGGAGCGCACTCATAAAAATCTGTGAGAATCCCATGAATACAAATGAAAATGAAATCACCTTCAGATACTCACTTCCTGCAGCGATCGTCTCAGGACTGTTTGTAAAAATCTTCATAATTGCCGTTGGCATAGTGAAGGAGATAACAAAAAATATAAGAGAGATAATCAGGGAGATCCGTTCTGCGAGACCCAGAATCTTCTCTACCGTCTTTTTATCACCTTTTCCCCAGTACTGGGCACATAAAACCGAAGTACCTGTTGCCATACCATAATATAAACAGAAAAGAATAAACGTATACTGGTTAGCAAGCGATGAAGCCGACATGGCAGTCTGGCTCACGTATCCAAGCATTACCGTGTCGGCAATGTTTACCAATGTTCCGATCAGATTTTGGAGCATAATCGGAAATGCTAGTGTCGATGCATATTTTAAGAAATCTTTTTTATTTAACATACAGTAGTTCTTCCTTAGTTCTTAGTATTAATATATGTCAATTGACTGACCACACGATTATACTGTCTGCAAATAATATACGCAAGCAGAAGTTATTCGACGCTCTTTAATGATTCGATCATATCTATTTTTTTCATTTTCCAATGCATCACGATATTCACAATAATAGAAAAACCGATTGTAAGTAAAATACTATAGATATAACTTTTTGTATAAATCTGCCGGCCAAACATCATAATATCAAGTTCTGCTGTTAAGATGACAAACCGGTGCAGCCATATTCCAAAGAAAATACCAAAAATTGTACCGAGCACTGTCAGCATAATATTTTCCCTGAATACATACATTGATATTTCCCCATCATAAAAGCCAAGCACTTTCAGCGTCGCCAGCTCCCTCTGACGCTCACTGATGTTAATGTTATTTAAATTGTATAAAACAATAAATGCAAGCAGTCCTGCAGACACAACAAGTACATAGGTAACAATATTCATACTTGTGATCATTGATTCTATCCGGTCTGATATTGTACGCGTAAATGTGATTCCTGACACTGCATTGTTATCAAGATATTTTGCCGAAAAATCATTTTCATAAGAAATATCTTCCGGGTCTTTATTTACGACAAATATTTCATCATACGCAATATCTTTCCCAAATAATGACTGGTAGCATTCCGGTGTCATATAAACATAATGGTAATAATAATTTTCCGCAATGTGCATTACCTTAACAGGTTTATAATTTAAGCTTGAAACCTCAAGATAAATATCGTCACCCTCGGATACATCCAGCAAAGTTGCCAGCTTTTCTGAAATGATCACACCTTCATCATCTAACGTGTATTTTTGCCCGGATATACGATTCTGCAAAGATACAAATTCATCTAACTCATCCGCGTCGGATGGGATGAACAAATACGTGCTTTGCTTCTTTTCTCCATTGGCTCCACAACATGCATCAATCGTAGATTCATGACTGAGCATAGCTGCCTTTGTCGTCGACTCCTTAAGAACACTGTCTAAAACTTCCTGTTTCTCTTCATCCGTATCCGCATCGGCCAGTGTCATCTTAACCTGGTATGTATGAATGAAATTATATTGCCTGTCTCCGATCATCATGATGGAATCTTTTACACCAAATCCAACAAGCAGTAATCCCATACAACCGCCAATGCCAAGTACAGTCATAAACAAACGTTTCTTGTATCGGAACAGATTTCTCACTGCCGCTTTATTGGAAAAATTAAGATGTTTCCATATAAATGTAATTCTTTCCAGAAAAACCCGTTTTCCGATTTTAGGTGCAGCCGGTCTCATCAATTCCGCCGGTGCAGCAAGAAGTTCTTTATAGCATGCCGCAAGCGTGGCAGCCGTGGTACTGACAACCGCAGCGATCATTGAAATCAGAGAATATTTTAAATGGATCGGTGTTACAAAATCTGTCAATGTAACATATGCGATCTTATAGGCATTCATAATGACTGCCGGAAAAATAATCTGTCCGATCAAAGTACCGATCGTGCCGCCTAACATCGTAGCAAGAAATGCATACATGACGTATTTAGCTGCAATACTGGATTTCCTATATCCCAACGCTTTCAGTGTACCGATCTGAACACGTTCTTCTTCCACCATTCTCGTCATCGTTGTCAGACTGACGAGTGCTGCCACAAGGAAAAATATAACCGGAAAAACATTTCCAATATTTCCTATACGTTCTGAATCCTGGGCATATGCAATACAGGTAGTGATATAATTACGGTCGAGTACATACCACTCCGGTACATCAACATCAGCAAGATCTGCTTTCGCCTGGATAATGTCAGCCTTCGCATCTTCAAGCTTTTGATGATTTTCTTCATATTCGGCATCATATTCAGCCTGGCCATCTGTCAGCTTTTGTTCATTTTCTTTGATTTCATTTTTTGCATCTGCCAGTTTCTTCTCATTTTTATTTATCTCTGACTGTGCATCATTTAATTTTTTCTCATTTTCTGCGATTTCGGCTTTCGCTGAATCTAAGGAGGCTTCATTTTCTGCAATAGTGTTTTGTGCAGAAGCTAATTCCTGCTCTTTCGCCGCAATGGTTTGTTTTGACTCGGTTAATACCTGTTTTTGTGCATTAAGCTTCGCCTGATTTGCATTTAATTCTGACAGATTATCTTCATATGCTGACATACCTGCCGTGTAGTCTGCCATGCCGCTGTCATATGTTTTTTTCAATGTAGCAAGCTCTGTCCATTTCGCATCTAATGCCTTTTTTCCTTCTTCATAAGCCGCTTCATTTTGTAAAAGCAATGCTTCGTTTTGATCAAATTCAGCAATACCGGTCTGCATCGCATCTCTTTGCGTGATCAGTTCCTGTATCTGAGTATTTAGTGTCTGCCATTCTTTGCTCCCCCCTGCAAGAAGGTCCATCTGTGCCTGAAGTGCCGTTATTTGTGAATCCATTGTTGCGACAAGTGTTCTGTAACCATCGATCTGCCCACGGTTCGCTTCAAGTTCTGTTCTTGCCTGTTTTAAATCCTCACCGGAAGCATCCAGTTCCGTCTGACTGGCATTTAAAGCATTTTCCATCTGCTCAATCCCTGATTTTAATGTTTCTAATCCGGTTTTCGCATCTGCAAGCTGCCCTGCAGCACTCTCAAGCTGCTTTCTTCCATTGTCTAATTCTGTATCATACGCTGCGATAGAAGCCTCACCATCTGAAATCTGCTGCTTCGCCTGATTGATCTGATTCTGTCCATCTGCAAGCTGTGTTTTTGCGTCTGCCAGTTCCTTTTCACCGTCAGCAACTTTATCCTTAGCTGCATCAAGCTCCTTTTCCCCATCACTGACCTGCGTTTTCGCATCTGCAAGCTCCGTCTGGCCTTCTGCAACTTCCTTCTTTGCATCTGCCAGCTGTTTCCATCCAGCCTCTAATTCCTCTTTTGCATCTGCAAGTTCTTGTTCACCATCAGAAACCTCTGTCTCAGCTTCAGCTATCGCATCCTGTGCCTCACGTACAACTTCGGCATATCGTATTTCGCATCGATTCCCTGCAATATCTTTGATTTTCTGTGTTACTTCATCAACAGCATCTTCATAAGCATCACTATAACAATCCAATGCTATCGCACCATCAACAAGAACGTCGATTTCCGTAAATGCTTCTAGCGTAAAATTATCTTCCGGAATAATCAGAAATCCTGACATGGAACCATTACCAATCGTGCTGGAATCCCTTGTCAGATCAAGATAATATGACGATTTTCCGAATCCGGTGATCGTATATGTCTGCGTATTGACAATGTCTTCAATTGCCTTGTCATCTCCGGAGCTGATTGTGATCTTATCTCCGATTTTATACCCATAATTTTGTTCCAAAAGCCAGTCTGCCAGACATTCACCGGATTTCTGCGGCATCCTGCCTTCTGTCACAGTGATTTTATTCATATCCGTTGTTTCTGACATTAGCTTGATCACATGCTGTTTTTCATCTTTCTCCGTCAAAACATCATATGTATATGCAGGTATCGCAGATTCTATACCTGCAATTGCAGAAATTGCATTAACATCATCTTCCGTTAATCCTAATGTAGACAGCACTCTGATATCCATTAACTTGCTGTCGTCAAAAAAGATGTCCGCTGATTCCTGCATATCCGGTTCTGCTGCTTTCACACCTGCAAAAAAAGCCGTCCCCAGCATAACGATCAGGCAAATAGATATGAATCGATTATATGTCTTTTTTATGGACATAAAAAAATCTTTGGCCAGTGCTTTCTTTTTCATAGCGATCACCTACCATTCAATCTGTTCAACCGGTGTTGGCTCACTGTTTCGTGTAATATTCCTTACCTGTCCATTTTTAAAGCGGATTACCTGATCTGCCATCGGTGCAATTGCCATATTATGAGTAATTACAACAACTGTCATCCCTTTTTGTCTGCATGTATCCTGAAGTAATTTTAAAATGGCTTTACCTGTCTGATAGTCCAATGCTCCTGTCGGTTCATCACACAAAAGAAGTTTCGGATTCTTTGCAAGTGCCCTTGCAATAGCAACACGCTGCTGTTCCCCTCCTGATAACTGTGCAGGGAAATTCAACATTCTGTCTTGTAATCCGACATCCGTTAAAACTTCTCTCGCATCCAGCGGATCTTTGCATATCTGCAATGCCAGCTCAACATTCTCAAGTGCAGTCAGATTTTGAACAAGATTATAAAACTGAAATACAAATCCTATGTCATCTCTTCTGTATGATGTAAGCTGCCTGCTATTAAACGAGCTGATATCAACACCGTCAACGATAACATGTCCGCTTGTAGCCTTGTCCATTCCCCCAAGAATATTCAATACGGTTGTTTTTCCGGCACCACTTGGTCCGACAATGACCACAAATTCGCCTTCGTTTATTTCAAAATCCACGCCATCTACAGCATGAATTTCGACTTCTCCCATATGATAGGTTTTTTTCACATTCTGAAACTCTACTAATCTACCCATACGCCTACCTCTGTATATAGTATATTTTGACAGTTCCCTTATATATTCAATAATACCATCTTTTTCAGGTTTATATATAAATAAAAAATAAAGTTTGTCTAAATATATTATATTCGTTTTTTTCTACATACGATCCTGCAGCTATGTATCATTTATTCTTCTCACAGGCTGCCTCTATGTTCATTAAAAAAAGAAAGCAGGTTCAGATACACTGAAATTTTTTTTCAATGTATCTAAACCTGCTTTTATTTAAAGTTTTGAAGCAATCATATACGCAGGCAGGAATCATTCTTAAAGCACGATCACTGCAGCATCAAGCCCCTCAACTTTTCCATCAAACGGCTCATCTCTAAGTAAATTATATTTTCCCTCATACTCACTAAAGTTTTTTGCATTACTGCTGCAATTAAAAATCAAGGCAATTGTCTCTTCGACATTTTTCCTGATCAGGACAATTGTTCCTTCCTCATCCTTTGTAATTGACCCGATCAGTTCGCCTTCTGAAATACACGCATGTTTTTTTCGGATCCCAAGCAGCTGTTTATACCATTCATACATCTCTTTGTCCTGATATTCTTCATCCCAGTACATGCCCCGCCTGCAATCCGGATCGTTTGCCCCCGGCATCGCAAACTCATCTCCATAATAAATCATAGGCATTCCCGGCAATAACAGCTGAAAAGCCGCTGCCAAATGCTGTTTTTTCTTATTGCCATTACAGAGATGTAAAAATCTTGCTGTATCATGGCTGTCAATCAGATTCCACATAAGAGGATAACATTTTTTATTTAAACGTCCCTTCAAATATCCCAGATTCTGTACAAACTGACTGACATGGATCTTCTCATCTGCCAGCAGATCGATCAGATTCAGATAAAACGGATAGTTCATGACTGTATCCCATTCATCTCCCTCAAGAAAATCTCCTGCATAATGCCAGATTTCTCCAATGATCAGCATATCCTTTTTTACAGCCTTGACCGCTCTTCTAAAATTCTTCCAGAAATAATGACTGATCTCGTCTCCTACATCCATCCGCCATCCGTCAATATCACATTCCTTAATCCAATAGCACGCAACATCCGTAAAGAATTTCTCAACTTCCGGATTTTTCAGATTTAGCTTAGGCATTCCCCCATAGTAGCCAAAACATTTGTAGTTTGGAATCTCTCCTCTTTCACTTTCAAGTGGAAATTTCTCAATATAATACCAATCCAGATATTTTGATTTTTCTCCCTTTTCCATGATATCCTCAAATGCAAAAAATTCTCTTCCTGTATGGTTGAACACTGCATCCATGACGATTTTCATTCCACGTTTATGAGCTTCCTGCACCAGTTCCCTCAGATCCTCTGTCGTTCCAAATGAAGGATCGATCTGATAATAATCGATGATATCGTACTTATGACTTGAATATGATTTGAAGATAGGTGTCATATACAAAACATCGATTCCCAGATTCTGAACGTGATCCAGATGTTCAATAATTCCTCTGAGGTCACCATGCAGATCATCCATAGACGAAATTGGTGCTTTATACCATTGTTCCTTATCTACCTGTTGTGATGCTGCAAAACGGGCCGGAAAAATCTGATACACGACCTTATTTGCTGCCCAGTCCGGCACCTCAAACATTTCCTCTTCCCGAAGATTCTGCGGGCAATCAAACATTCTGTCCCTGTTTGTGATGCTTTCCTTATAAAACTCATAATTGCCGTAATATATTTTTTCACCCTGCGTGTCCGTAAATTCAAAATAATATCTGAGACATATCAGATGCATCTGGAGCTGTGCTTCATAATAATCATGAAACTGTGAAGTGGCAATCTTCTTCATCCGAATGGTCTTTTTCGTATCCTTGCGCTCCATTGGTATATACTTATCTTCACAGTGAAGGATAATCTCCTTCATATCATCTTTTTTTACCTGCACACGTATCACAAACAGATCCTTATCGATTGCGTAACAGAATCTTTTGTCCATGTCATGATAAATTGCTGAATATTCCATAATATTTTCCCTTTACATATTCTTTCCATTCAAATATTTTCTGCTGCTAATGCACCATGTCCGCTTCCATTTGTATCTACTACTTCTGAATGTACTACTTTTACCAATGTATCGTAATACATTACTTTTCAAGGCAATGCGGATCGAGAAGAAAATCGTAAATATTGATTGTAAGAATTCCATATTCATCGTAATGCGGCTGAACAATATCTTTGGTAATAACGATTTTCTTGAAAGAGTCGTCAATCCTTCTAAACGGTCTGATTTCCTGAATGCGCTTTGTTTCATCTGGCAGCGAATATGCCGACTGAATATAGTATCTGACCGAACCCATATTACAAACAAAATCAACTTCTAGCTGCTTACGGGTCACTTTCCCTGCCTTATCTTTTTCTGCAATCGGGATAACACCTACATCGACGCTGTAGCCTCTCATACGCAGTTCATTGTAAATTACATTCTCCATAGAATGAGTCTGCTCAAACTGACGAAAGTTAATTCTTGCGTTGCGAAGTCCAAGATCAGAGAAATAGTATTTCTTTGGAGTTTCAATGTATGCCTTACCCTTGATATCATAACGCTGTGCAGATTCAATCAAAAAAGAATCCTCAAAGCAATCAAGATATTTTTTTATGGTTGCAGAAGTAATTCTGGATTTTTTTACGGTCTTAAAGGTATTTTTCAGCTTTTCAGGATTAGTCAATGAGCCAATCGCAGATGAGAGGATATTCAACAGATCCTCCAACTCCCCAATATTTTTAACACGATTTCTCTTGGCAATATCCCGAATATAAATTTCGTTGAATAAATTCTGCAATGCAGCTGCCTTATCATTTGCACCTTCACGAAGGACTACCAGAGGAATACCTCCATATAACATATACTCAGAAAGCCCCATGTATTTGTCGCCATTGTAAACATTCATAAACTCTGCAAAGCTCAAAGGGTACATATGAATCTCATCACCACGACCGGCAAATTCGGTAGCGATGTCTTTTGACAGGAGCTTTGCATTGCTCCCGGTTACAAATACATCCATATTATCTTTTCGCAAATACCCATTCAGAACCGCTTCAAAGCAATCAAGCATCTGAATCTCATCAAGAAGCAAGTAGTACATTCCGTCATCAGCGACTTTGGAACGGATATAAGCCATGAACTTTTCCGGATCAATCCCACGCTTTTCTTTTTGAATCTGTATCAGACTTTCACCAATCAGGTAAAGGTCATCTGCAGAGTCAAAAGCGAAACGGATGATATGATCAGCATTCACACCATTATTCAACAAATGATGGTAAAAAAGATTATTCAGTAAATAAGATTTGCCACATCTGCGAATACCGGTAATCACCTTAATTAAGCCATTATGCTTTCTTTTTATCAGTTTGTCCAAATAGAAATCTCTGCTAATTTCCATGTAGCAAGCCTCCTTGGAATAGATTTTTTCAACTTTTAACATTTTTCTATTCTATTATAGCCGCAGGAATAGGGAAAAACAAGATACAGAATCACTTTTGAAATAAATTTTTGCTACTTTTCACATTTTTCTATTCCAAAGTCTTCTTATAGTATATGCAAGCCATTATCATTTTCCGGCAATAATTGTATGCATCCTTTAAAACGTCCTTTTTACAGGATATATTCCATCTGTCTCTCTTTGGTTTTCAATCCCATTTTTTCATAAAATTTTTCTGCTGAAGTATTTCCTGACCACACATTAAGTGTCACTTCATAGCAGCCCAGACGTTCCGCTTCACTCTTGACATATTCAAACAGGCTTTCGCCTACATGCTGTCCTCTGGTTTTGGCATCAACACACAGATCATCGATAAAAAGTGATGTAAATGGTAAATTCATCATTTGTATACTTTGTCGTTCCCGGAATAAAAATATCAGGTCTTATATCTGCATGGATCTGAAGCACCTGCTCTAATAATTCCATTAATCTTGGAATGTCTTTTTCATTTGCTCTTCTAATGTTCATCTTCTGCGCCTCCATATGTTCCGACAAATACGTCATATATTTTTTGATATCGATATCCTTTTTTTATCATTGTCGGGTCTTGCACAATTACTTTTAAATCTACTAACTGATTTATGATACTAGATACAACATTGACATTTGCACCGGAATCAAGGCTCTTCCCAGACGTCCATTTCCATCTTTATATGCATGTATTGTTTCAAACTGCATATGTGATAAAGCCACATTTACCAATAAGGGATCTATAAATTCATCATTCATATACTCATATAAATTCATAAGCAATCCATAAACTTCTTCCGGTATAGGTGGAATAAATGTTGCGTTTTGCATTGTACACCCTCTTGGTCCAATCCAGTTCTGGATAGTTCTTATCTTTCCAGGTGTTTTCTGTGATCCCCGTACACTGTCCAATATGATCTTATGCATTTCATTCACAAGTTCATAACATATTTGTTTTCCTGACTTTAAATATGCTCCAGCATATTCTATCGTTCTTTTCAGATTTTGTATTTCCTGATTATCATCTGTTTTTTTCATATACTTTAAGTAATACATTTCATCCTGAGAAATCTGCGTTCCTTCAATCTGGGTTGATTTGTAACTCTCATTCAAAATAATCGAATCCAGAAAAAATCCTGCATCAAATTCCAATGTATTTAACAAAGATTTATATTCACCATATTTTACATTTGCTTCTGCAATCAATCTTAACATTTCTTTGTCTATTTTATATTCTAAAGGCATTTTTTGTGTGAAAAACTATGATTTTTTCATTTTTGTGATTAAGTTCTCTTTTTTATCCCAAAAATATCTGTCATGGCTGCAATTTAAACGTAAAAACTGCTACTTTGTCTGTCGGCTGAAGTTGCACTGTCTCTTTCCCTTCTATTTGCAAAGTCATTCCGTCCACGTTCATTCCGATTTCTTCATAAGTCAGTGCCGCAGCTCCAACATTAATTTTTACTCCTTTTTTTGTGCCGTCTTTATAATTCGCAGTACAGGTGATAACCACTCCGTCTACCAGCTTTTGATATGCTGCTGGTTCCTCGTACTCATCCAGACAAATGAGATTCTGATTTTTCTTTCTGATATCATAGCATTTGTTGATGAGGATTCTTGTCATCCATGTTTTAAAATACTGTATCTTCACTAATTGATTCATTCTTTCTAAAAATCTATTGTAAAAAAACCGGGGCATTTTATGGCTAAAGGATGCAGGTGCAGCTCTACCTGTTTATAATGTCGATGTACCCATTATTCCAATTGAAGTCAAATCACACAAAGCTTTAGATAATTTTATGAATGTATCAGATTATCATCTTGAAAAAGCATAAAAATATCTCCATCATTTTGCTTGTAATGATGGAGATATTATATTAAATACGAACATAGCCGGTAGATGGACCTGCACCAACTTTTACGATATATCCACTCTTAACCAGATCCGTCAAAGTCCTTTCCACGGTAACCTTGCTTATATCAGGACAAAACTCCATGATTTCCTTTTTTGTAATCTTGCCAACCTTGTTATCAATAACTGCTTTAATTCTATCAGGCTTAGAAAGACTGCGATGTTTCAAATGCTCTACACGACTTTCAAATTCATTGTATGCTTTCAGCATGATACCCAGATAATATTTAACAAAAGGCTCATAGCTGTTTTCGCCCTCATGCCAGCCAGTAGAACTTGCTTGAAGGGCTTCATAATATGTTTCTTTTGTCTTTTCAATCAGCATTTCCATACTGACATATTTTCCAACGATGTATCCCGCCTTGTAAAAAAGCAGTAAAGTGAGCAAACGGCTCATCCTACCATTTCCGTCATTGAAAGGATGGATGCACAGAAAGTCCAGAATGAATATGGGAATCAGAATCAGTTTATCAATGCGGTCAGCTTCCCACGCTTCAAGGAAGCGAGCGCAAAGTTCTTCCATCGCTTCAGCAGTCTGAAATGCGGGAACTGGAATAAAACGTGCCTTCTGATGACCCTCGGCATCTGTTTCTGCAATTACATTATCGGAATTCTTATAACTTCCACCAGCACCCCCCTGTGAATAGGAGTACAGATCTCGATGTAACTGCAAAATAATGTTCGGTCTTGGGTTGATATATTCATAGCCTTCGTGAATTGTGGAAAGTACTTCACGATAACCAGCAATATCCTGCTCAGATCGGTTGCGGGGTTCTGCTTTTTGACTTACCAATTCTTTCAAACGCTTATCGCTTGTAAATATGCCTTCGATTCGGTTGGATGCTCCCGTACTCTGAATCAATGCAACTTCTAAGAGTGTTTTCAATTTATCTCCATCATTCTATCATCAAATGATGAAGATCTCAATAGATTTGATGGAGATAGAATATCCATATACACAATAAATATCCTCATTTCATCCATATATTATATCGTTTTGTGGATTGTTTTTTCATTAAAATTACACTATTTTTTCACTATTTTTCATTACTTCATCGTTTTCGCCAACGAATTGAGCAACGCCCGCCTCTCTGGATTCAGATTCTTTTTCTCATAAAATGCTTCTTTAAAAAGCTCTGCATTTTTCCTTTGGTCATCATCCGGAATATGAGAGTACGCATCCGTAACCATATTGACCTGTGCATGGCCGGAATCACCCTGTACTGCTTTGATATCAGATAATGGTACACACAAGCACGGAAAACACTTTATGCAAAATCTTCCACAGTAAAATCTATAAATGATCCGCAAAGGCAAAGGAAACCGACAGTTTATCATGTTTGGAATTATGGCAGTTCTTTTAGGAAGTGGAGATGCATTCCATCTGGTTCCCCGTGCAGTAGCGCTTTGTACAACTGGACTTGAGAACTTTACTGTACAGATGGGGTTAGGAAAGTGGATTACCTCTATCACTATGACTATCCTAAAATCATATCACCATCTGCAGTATATCCTCTATATGTTCTGCATAATAATCAGC
>ENA-OWPM01000076-OWPM01000076.1-human-gut-metagenome-genome-assembly--contig:-NODE-76-length-125571-cov-14.989133_pt1 | contig 125571 bp, 109 predicted proteins | sample MGYA00248267_ERZ651852 | MGnify/ENA primary metagenome ERZ651852 (study PRJEB26924, sample SAMEA4378228) | human gut metagenome | biome: human gut; feature: human-associated habitat; material... | reverse complement strand
ATTATATCACGTGAGGTTTTTCATTATCACTCCGCTAAAGCTTTTTGAGACCCCCAGCCTAGCTGGGGGTTTTATTGCAGACAAAAAACAAGCAGTTATATCAACTGCTTGTTTTTCCAAAAATGTTTATACATCTTTTTTTCAAATTTATCTGATTCTTCTAATTTGTATACCACAAATGAATTGGGCCTAAATGTCAATATTTTTATTATGAGTCTTCCTTTTTACTTCAACAACAACCCAATCGGCTATACTGATTTTCTCGTATTCCGGACAAATAAAATGGTAGGGCTTGCTGGTGATATTGATTTTTCTAGAAATACCTCTGGGAGCCTTACAACAGCTATCTGAAGCTCAGTTGTTTTAATATTTAAACTCTCTAACTCTAATACCATTTCTTTCACCTCATTATTAGTATATCAGCTTATAACATTAAAAAAACACGACAAAAATACTGTCTTTATTTCAATAAATAATCATATTTCACAAGTGTTTGATTATTGCCAATATTTAAAAATCTATTTTTCTTTACTAATTTTATCAATTAGCCATTTTCCATCTTTTTCTACCATCTCAAATTTAAATGTAAATTCGGTATACTTAGCGTTGTCTAATTCTTTATATAACGGATTATATAACTCTTTTGACAAATCATCAAAAATCTTTTTCATCATTGCTTCTTGTCCCTGTTCTAAATATATTTTAGATAACTCTTCCATATTTTCTTCTTGATACTTCTGAGCCAGTTCATTAATATTTTCTTGTGCTGATGTCATATCGATTGATTTTTCATCTAGTCTTTTTCCTTTAACCAGTACGGTATTTTCTTCTTCGTCATCAAAAGTTATTTTATACTCTTTTATTAATTTATCAAAGACTTTTTTAACAAAGTTTTCGGTTTCTTTCACAAAGGATTCACCATAAACATTTTCATCTTCAAAATTCTTAAATCCATCAGTTATAGAACTAATATCAAGTACATCAGTATAATCATCAGTTCCCAGCTTTTCTAATTCATCTAGCTTGTATTCCTTTATATTATCAAAAAAAGATGTAACTACCTTTTCCTGTTCTTTCTGGGTGTTATCGTTTCCAGCACATCCAGTCATAGAAATAATCATTAATGCTGCCAAAGCAAATGTTAAAATTTTTTTCATATTTATTTCCTCCAAAAATGCAATCAACTTATCCTACTAGCAATAAATCAAAACTATAATACATTTATCCCTCCTGCTATCAAATTAGCCAACCGGCTTATACTAAATTTTAACATAAAATTACATACTTATGTCTATAAATGATAAAAATTGTTTTTTTAATCTATTTAAATATAAAGGTACATCATTGTTAGTGTAGAATAAAGATTTCATAAAAAACATCTCTGTTACACTTGAAAATCAGTAAAATAAAATCCGTTGTATGCAACACCTATAGATATAAAAAATCTGTTATTTGATATTTCTGATAGGACATTTACTCGAGCATATGCTGCTAATACATAAAATGAATAAGATATTCACTGATTCTAGCCATGTGGATAATCAAAGTAGAGTATAAAGTCTTAAATAGGAAATTTTTATTTGTTTTGCAAATTAAATATATCTAATACCTCTTTTAAGATGCATTCTAAAATTAGAGTTATTAAATACTGGTCTCAAAAATCGAAATGCATATGAGACAGATTGTAATAACCCGATCATAAGAAAATCTAACTGTTGTTATAATCGATTTGAACAATTTAAAATTAGCGAATGACCAACATGACCATGATACTGCTGATTAATATATTATTATAGCAGCAAATATATACATGTCCGGTTTATATCTTTGACTACAAAAATATCTTTCAGTTATAGAGTAGTCTTGGCTATAAAAGTATAATTTTACTGAAAAAATATTGTAATGAAGAAAGATTTGATTCCAATTTATGGATTGTAGGCGAAGTCTGTAAGTGATTTTGTGTAAAGCCAAACTTCATTAGATGAGGGGAAATTACATTGAATAATCATGTAACGCAACACATCAGTTATACATTTTACCTAAAATTTAATAAATATTTTATTAGACAATCTAATTTTTTATTGATTCATAATTAACATCACCATATTGAATATTAATTATAAGCATTTATCATTTTATTATTAAATAAAACAACCACCGATTGTTAGCCGGAGGTTGTCTGTTGTGGCATAATTGTACTATTTAGTTTTTCTTCTTTAGTAGAGTAATTCCTGCTAAAGAGATTGTTCCTAACATTGCGAAAGTAGCAACAAGCGCATTATCACCCGTTTTAACAGAAGTATTATCTTTAGATGGTTTTTCTGTTGGTGCAATAGTATCAACATCTGCTTTTTCAGTTGCTCTAACTGTTACTTTTACTGGATTAGAAAAGTCTACTTTAGTATAAATAATTTCATATTCTCCAGTATGAGTATCAATTACCATATTTGGGTTTACCCATCCCCATCCTTCAGGTAATGCAATTGATTCTAATTTATTACCAATAACACCTTCTAAATCCATATCACTAGGTAATAGTGGTTTTTCAACTACTGTTAGCTTTGCTGTTTTACGTACTGATGGTTTACTATCATGCATTGCGGAATAATGAATATTGTATTCACCTGGTGCCAGTTTAGCAATTTTTTCTTTACTAGCTGCGCCATCTATTAAGCATTCTACCTTAGTTTGATTTTGATCATTGCTTTGAGAGTTATCGTTTAAGTCAGGGTTTGTAGTAAACATATGTTCATTATCTATTGAGTAATCAATTGTATACTCTGATAAGTCTACTAATTCACTGCCTGCTGTTAATGTTGCTTCATTTAATAAATCTGGTACAACACCTTCTACCATTGATAAATCTTTTACATTGAGAGCTGCAGTATTAGCATAGTATTTTTCTGCCGCTGCTTTTTGCTCTTGATTTTGTGCATAGTATGCATATTCAACTTTAAATGTTTGTCCTGCTAAGTTTGAACCTGCATCTCCTGGCCAGTTTCCACCAGTAGCAAAGTTTAATTGAATATATTGAGGGCGGTCTAATGCTGCTTTGGCAGCAGGATCATCACTATAATCAACACTTCTTACAATTTGATCATCAATATACCATTCCATTTTACCTTCAGACCAGTTAATACCAAATACATGGTACGTTTCACCATCGATCACAACACCTGGTGTAGTAATTTTTGACCCTTTGCCGTTCCCTGCATATTTACCATTATCTGCTCCCGGTGTATATCCTGGTTTATTGGTATCGCTGTAATGTAACGTTTCATAAACAAAATTAGGATCACCGATCGATTCCATGATATCAATTTCTCCTGATAAAGGCCAACCATCTCCTTGGTCACCGTTAATAGATCCATCTAACGTAAAATCGGACCCTAATGTCCAGAATGCTGGGAAAGTTGCTTGTCCTTCTGGTAATTTAGCTAATACTTCAATACGCCCAAATAAAAAATCTTGTTTGCCATGTGTTCTAACGCTTCCAGAATTATAAATAACTTGACGATCTCCACGTGGATTTTTATATTGTGACTCCTTAGCACGATCTGTCACCTCTAAGACAAGTTTACCGTCATCAACATGTACGTTTTCTTTATCTTTAGTATAGTGTTGTTGTTCAACACCACGAATACACCCTAATTCATAACCCCATTTAGAGTTATCTAATCCATTGTTATCAATAGCACCTGTTCCATCGAACTCATCTTTCCAAATTACTTCATATTTTTCATCATTTGGAGTAGTCTCAGTACCTATTTGACTCAATGTTACATCGTCAATATAGATTTGTGATTTATATGTAGCATTCTCAGTTGATTCTGTCCATTTAATAAAAGCTAATGCTACTTCACTATTTTCTCCACTATTAAATGTAAATGTTAAATCTTGATATTGCCAAGCTTCATTAAATGTAATTGCTTGTTCTATAGCAGGATTTAAATTCTCTACATTTGGTGTTTTAATAGCAACAATTGCTTGTGCAGCAGCATCAGCACTTAAAACTTTAGCTGTTACTTTATATTCTTTGTTCTTCTCTAATGATAATGTTTGATATACTGATGCATTTTTACTGAATGATGGTAATAACCCGCAAACTTTACTGTTATGAGCCGCACCTGGGTAATCAGTAATTTGACCATCACCTGTTGTACTCCAGTATTGACCTTTATTAGTTTCAAATCCACCATTCTTAATTAAATTTGTTCCGGGTTTAGTTCTTTCAAGTTCTAACATTTCATACTCTGTTTCTAAACCTGTAGTATCAAGATTTTTAGCTACGGCTGAAAACATATTTATTCCTGAAAGACTTAGAGCCGAGGTTAGTGCTAATGCACTTTTAAAAAACTTTGACTTCATATATAATCTCCCTTTTATAGAATGTTGTAATAGTTATTCACCTATTATGCCACTGAAATCGTTTTCAAATAACTAGTACCAATATAATATATAAAATTTAGTAAAATATTTCAATATATTTCTCAATATTTAGTAAATAATTATATAGTTTTATATATAATTTTTTACTATCTGGATAAACACTATACTTTCAAATAAAGTAGGAAAATTATGATTATGGTTCGTAGTTCATCTCTCACTACTGTTATGAAACTAACAATACTAAAATAAAAGAATCCTAGTAAATATATACACTTATATAACACCGTTATAGCTTTGATTGAGAACCTTAATTATAATTGTACTGATTATAAAATCTTTATAATTAAAGCCTTGATCATCATACTAATTACCCTAATATCAAATAACTTGTTTATAAAAAAAAGGGAAAGAAAATCGAGAATGTCCGCATAAATACTATTATCTATCAGAAAAACGGATAGAAGAACAGAAAGTAACTTGAGATCGTAATGTATCCAATATAATCTGCATCATTCAAAACGTTATTTGCTCCATTCTCTTGATTGCTGGAACTATCTTCATTATAATACTCAGTATTTCTTTGAGACGGTTAATTCTCTGATTCTGTATCTTTTGAATAAGCCCTAATAAAATAATTACAATAACTAAGCATTTTAAGAGCAATCTATTTTTTCAATTAATCTTCCTCTAACTTTTTTAATCCAATACTTAAGGCTGGCTGTGATATGTGAAGCTGTTGTGCAGCTTTTGTCATAGTCTGATTTTTTGCAATAGCAATAAATTGTTCAAGTTGTGATAACTCCATAATTTTCTCCTCCAATTTATAAATAAAACTTATAGCCCTATAAAAATGTTATATTATATAATTATTATTTTATCTTGTGAAATAATACATGTAAAGATTTGAGTATCCTTTCTTAAACTTAAATCAATAAAAATATATTATAGTTAAGGAGAAAATTATGCAAAAAAGAGAAATTGGTCATTTATTAGTATCACAAATTGGTATGGAATGCATGGGGGGTTCCCATGGATATGGTCAAGTGCCAAGTGAAAAATATGCAATTGAAGCAATAAGAAATGCATATCAAGAAGGTTGTACTTTTTTTGATACCGCTGAAACTTATGGTAAAGAAATGTTTGAAGCAGGGCATAACGAACGTCTTGTAGGAAAAGCAGTTGAGCCTTTTAGAAAAGATATAACTCTTGCAACCAAATTATATCTAAATACCCAAGAAGTTGAAAATAATGGATTAGAGAAAGTTATTCGAGAGCACTTAAAAAAATCAATGAAAAATTTAAAAACAGATTATATCGATCTTTATTATTTACATAGAATAAATCGCGATATTCCTATTGAAGATGTTGCATTAGTGATGGGAAAGTTAATTCAAGAAAAGCAAATTAGAGGATGGGGCCTTTCACAAGTTACAAAAGAAACGATACAAAAAGCCCATGAACTCACACCAGTTACAGCAGTACAAAATTTATATTCATTATTAGAAAGAGACTGTGAAGACGATGTTTTTCCATATTGTCTAGATAATCAGATTGGTGTTGTCGCCTTCTCTCCAATTGCAAGTGGACTACTATCAGGAAAAGTAACTTCAGAAACAAAATTTGAGGGTGATGATGTAAGAAAGTTTGTTCCACAGCTTACACAAGAAAACATTGTTAAAAATCAACCTATTATAGATATACTTCATCAGTTTGCAAAAGAGAAAGAAGCAACACCAGCTCAAATTTCATTAGCATGGATGTTGCATAAATATCCTAATGTTGTACCTATTCCTGATTCAAAAAACAAAGATAGAATCATAGAAAATCTACAGGCTTCTTCTATAACTTTGAGCAACGAAGAATTTAAAAAACTAGAAAAAGCATTAGCTCAACATCAAGTCTTTGGACATAGAGGACATAATGAATCTGAAAATCCGGATTTTTCAAAAAAATGGAAAAATAAATAAAAGATATTAATAGTGAGAGTTTACAAAAAAGTCTTTGCGTTTTAATTAATAATCGCAGCTTGCTTAATTTAAAAACGCAATATTTTACCACAATAAAACTTTCACTGTTTTTTATTTCACTGTGACATGATCAGCTGTCTTTAATAGTTACATAAGTTTTATAGTTAAGATAAAACTCAGCTTTTATCAATTTATAACTGCTGAACAAAGCGCGTTGCTGCAATCACAATATCTATCACATGCCTAATTGCATATTTATTATATTTTGCTTTACACGAAGGAACTATAAGCTTATTTTTAGAAAACTCAATATCACAGTTGCAAGTAATTAGCCAAGTATTAACTTCTGCATGAACTAAACGTGAAATGATTCTTTTGTTCAGCTGAAAAATAGTCCCATTAGTACTTAAAATAATCAAAAGATGCTCTTCTTTAAACTGATATGATTTTATGAAATCTGCATCACAAATTACAACCGGAATATATAGAGTACTTAATTCTACTTGAATAACATTACAGAGAGAACGATTATCTCCTTGAGCATATAGATAAACCTTTTTACTTCTTAAAATATCGTTAATCAGACGATTAAGATGTGAATAATTAATCTTCTCCCCTACATATGTAATTGTTTTTGACATAGACTGAGCAAACATTTTTGTATTTTGAGGAAGATCACATTCTTTTGAAAAGAATGACGGTTTATCTTGAAAAGAATGTATATAATCAATACAAGCGTCTTTAAACTCTAAATAAGAAGTAAAGCCAAGATTTTTAGCACATTTTGAAATCTGTCCTTTAGAGGTATGGCAAGCTTTTGCGACCTCTTCGATAGTCATATCCGCGATATCATGAATATGGGATTTGGTATAAGAACAAAACACATACATCGTAGTATATGTTTCAACATGATTAAGAACATCATTTAATTTATCAACCATCATAATAGCCATCCCCTTTTTTTTATTATACACGAAAAACTCTTACTCATACATAGTAAGAGTTTTCAGTTTAAACTACTAACCAAGATCTTCTCCATTAGTTTTGATAACTTTTTGATACCAATAGAAAGAATCTTTTTTATATCTTTTCATGCTCCCATGACCGTAATCGTCACTATCAACATAAATATATCCATATCGTTTACTGCGCTCAGAAGTCCCTGCACTGACAATATCAATACATCCCCATGACGTATACCCAATAACTTTAACTCCTTCATCTATACAAATCTTCATTTGCTGAATATGTTCTTTTAGATATTTAATACGATAATCATCATGGATTTTCTTATCTATTGTCAGAGTATCATATGTGCCTAAGCCATTTTCTGAAACAATAATAGCTTTATGATAGCGATCCCATACCTCATTAATAGCCACCCTTAGTCCAATTGGATCAATTTGGAAGCCCCAATCTGTAACTTCTAAATTTTCATTACGAACTTTTCTTGGATGAAATTCATCAATAACTTCATTTTCAGGAACAAAAGCAATCAGCCCTTCTTCATTTTCAGGATGCGCAGACGTACATAAAGAATAATAATAGCTAAAAGAATTAAAATCGACTGTGTTCTCTCTAAGCAGCGATAAGTCTTCTTCCATCATCTTCAATTCAATATTTTTTTTCTTCATATAAGAAAGTGCATATTCAGGATATTCACCTTTTGATAATAAATCTAAGAAAAAATAATTTACACGATTTGCCCATTGAGCAGCCAAAATATCCTCTGGATTATTTGTCTTTGGATAATATAAAGACATACCTAACATTGATCCTATTTGAAAATTAGGATTAATTTCCCGTGCTTTTTTTGTTACTAACGCACTAGCAATAAATTGATGATGCAAAGCTTGAAAAATAGTTTCTAATTCATTTTGTGATTTTTCAATGAAAATAGCACCGCCTGTATAAGGTAAATGCAAAGACATATTGATTTCATTAAAAGGTATCCAATATTTTACTTTATTTCGATAGCGTTTGAAAACTGTTACCGCATAATGAACAAAGAATTCAATCATTTTCCTATTTTCCCATCCATTATACTTTAAAGCAAGCTGGAGAGGGGTTTCATAATGCGACAATGTAACTAGCGGCTCAATCCCATATTTTAAACATTCATCAAACACATTATCATAAAACCTTAATCCCTCTTCATTTGGCTCTTGTTCTTCCCCGTTTGGAAATATTCTTGTCCAATTGATTGACATACGGAAGCATCTAAATCCCATTTCTGCCATTAAAGCAATATCTTCTTTATAATGATGATAAAAATCAATCCCCCATCTTTTGGGATAATATTCATTATCGTGCTTTCCATTCATTATTTCTATTGCTTCTTCATAAGTAACAGTTTCTGTATTTTTGCCACAGCTTATTTCTCTAGGAACAAACTTTACCATATCGGCTGTACTCAATCCCTTACCACCTTCATTATACGCTCCCTCTAATTGATTAGCAGCTGTTGCACCACCCCATAAAAAATCATTAGGAAATCGTCTCATAACATAACTCCTTTCTATTGATTAGTCTGTTGTTTATTCGCCAAGGCAACAAATGGTAAATAAATCAAAACACAAATTATAAATACAAAACAAACTGAAATAGCAGTCTCCCACGAACCTGAAGCTGATAAAAACGCTTTAATAGGCTGTGGTGTTGTCCATCCAACATCTAATGTTCCAGGCAAAACAAGTCCTGTAGAAATCATCAATGCGCCTAGACCCATTGAAACAATTGGACTTAAGATAAACGGAATTACAAGGATTGGATTTAATACGATTGGCAAACCAAAGATAATAGGTTCATTGATACAAAATAATCCTGGAATAAGACCAATCTTTGCAGTTTTTGTATAATCAGCTCTTTTCCATCCCTTCTTTCGCGAAAGAATCAAAATAGCAACAATCAACGCTAATGTATTACCCGTCCCACCAATACATCCATAGTTTTCAAACAAGGCAAACCATGTATATGGATACGGAGAGCCCGCAGTTGTTCCTGCCTGTGCTGCATAAGAAATATTAGCAATATTCATAGAAGCATATAAAGTAATATAAATCGGAGAAACAGTAAAGGTTCCATGAATTCCTACTGACCATAAGATCATTGCCATAAAAATAAGAATCATAGGTGTAAACGGTGTAGCTCCTAAAGACTGAATAGGGGCTTGTAAAATCGCATAAACTAAAGCATTTAATCCTTGAGGCTCTATCAGCGAAATACAATAAGCAATAACAGAGATTAAAATAATGATGATTGCGGTAGGAATAGCAATCATAAATGATTTTGATACTTCAGGTGGAACCTGATCCGGCATCTTAATTTGAAGTTTATCGATCTTTGTTAACTTACTAAAACCATATCCAACTAGTAACCCTGTAATTATAGCAACAAAAATTCCATTTGCCCCTAGATAAGATTCCGTTAACATTCCATCAACCTTAGGTGGATATAATACAAAGAATGAAGCTAAAGCAGTTAATCCAGCTTTTAATCCATCTACTTCATACTGTTTTGCCATATTTCTTGCAATTAAGAAAACAATAAAAACAGCCATGAGATTAATTGTTCCGTTACTTACAGGAGATAAAACTGCTTGAAAATCATCTAAATCAGGAATTATTTTAACAAGAAATTGACCAATAAATCCTGATGAACTTAATAAAACAACATTAATACAAACAACAATTGATCCTACAAATGTAAGAGGGAATATTTGAACAAAAGCATCCCGAATAGCAATAAGCCCTTTAATACTATTAAGCTTTGTTGCAAAGGGCATAAAATATCTTTCAAAAAAACTATTTAAAGCTTGCATACTTACTTCCTCCTTTTCACCAAGTCATTCATTTAAAAAGAGTCATACAAATATTGTATAAAATGGAGTGCACTATTTGATTTAAAATTACCTGATCAGTTCTATTATAAATCGCCTTATATCCTCCCCTCTCTTTACTTAAATTATAGATAATACAATTTTTTTAATCAAAATAGTTTCCTTAAATGGAAACTATTTTTTGCCAGTACTATCTAGATAGGTATTAAAAAATCTTGATGATTCAAAATAAAGAACATTTCAATCTTTAAATCATTAAATATAATTTTCACCAGTTTAAGCAGATTCATGCATATATTCAGAAATCAAAAAATAGTTTTCATTAATTATTTTTATCTCAATTAAAATATATAAAAAAGAAGGGATTTTCTCTCTTCTAATAATAGTTCAACATTTTAAAATATGTTTTATTCATCATTTCTTCTACTAGTGATTCTTTTTGAAACCCTTTATTCACATAAGTCTCCATTTCTAAAAACATAGATTTATTTTTTAGATTCTCAACTTTCATAGAATGTATATCAATACCATATTTATCAAAAACTTCACGAATATCTTTCAATGCATAATCTTCATAATAGATTTCCATTTGTATGTTTTGATTATTTTGTGTGACCTTTAAAAAGAACCCCCTATGAAACAATATCTGTAATCCTATCAAAATAATTGTTGTTATAATTCCGATATCATATAATCCTGCACCAATACACATTCCTACTCCAGATGTTGCCCACATTCCAGCAGCAGTTGTTAAACCTGAAACATTACCATTCTTTACAAAAATAACGCCTGCGCCCAAAAAACCAACACCGCTTACGATTTGGGCAGCTATACGAGAACCATCTATTTCATTTATGTCTATAAAACCATATTTTGATACTAACATTATTAAAGCAGACCCCAAAGCAAGGATAGCATGTGTACGCACCCCCGCCCCCTTATTTCGACTACTTCGTTCATAGCCAATCAAACAGCCGCAAAATGCAGCAATCATAATTCTTATAACCCATATTCCATGATTTACTATATAGAATTTAATATCAAATGGCAAAATTCCCACCACCTATTCACAATATATTTCTTTCAATCTTCTTCTTTTTTCGTTATCAAAATTATATTCTTGTAATAAAAATTCATCATAACTTCTATATTTAACCCGAATTGATTGAATCATTATTTCAATCAATTCTCTTTGAACATATAATAAGGGTCTACATTCCTCCCTTAATTTCTCAGGAATTTGTAGCTGCTGACATAATTCATCATTACTTTCTTTTAAATAAATATTGGATAACAAGTATTCTTGGATTGCATCTTCTTCACTCATTCCTAGAGCAATCATAATCAAAAAGCCGGCAACTCCAGTCCTATCTTTTCCAGCAGTACAGTGAAAATAAACATAGCCATCATTTCTTAATAACAATTCGAACAAGCGATGATACGCAGGATTATTAAAAGCCATCTCTTTATATCCTGCTTTGATATAAGACATTAGATAGTTGTATTTTTCTTTAGTCATCTCTCCTTGCAGCATAGTACCAAAATCAAAACCATATTGATCATGCGATTGCATTTTAAGAGCACTGATACGTTCATATAAAATATTTTCATGCTGCTTATCCGGTGCTAAGCTTGCTTCAGCTTCATCTCTAAAATCAAGAATATATTTTATTTTTAAATGATCAACAAAATGATTTTGTTCTTTTATAGTTAATTTATCTAAAGCACCACCCCTAAAAATCATGTAGGGTTTTATTACAAAACCATCTTGAGAGCTATATCCCTTAATATCTCTAAAATTTTTAATATTAACTATTCGCATCTTATCTACCCATTTCCTCTTTCAATTCATCAAATTGCTCTTTAGTTAATCCAAAATCACCAATTGCAGTTAAATGGATATTATGGAAATCACTGCCACCACTTCTTATAAGATGAAATCTATTTGCAAGTTCCTGTGTTAAAGAATAATCCTCAGATTCCATACTAGGATGTGATATTTCAATTCCCTGTAAGCCATAGCTGACATATTTTTCAATTTCATCATAATTTTTATATTCACAAGGATGGGCAATAATAGCAATTCCTCCATCCTCACGAATTGCCTTTATCCCCTCTTTAATATCGATATATCCCATTTTAGAGTCTACATCTAGCGAAGTCTCGCTCATAAACAATTCTCGATACTTATTAATATCATTATACTCAGGATACTTATGAACAATCGCCAAGAATAAATGCATTTTGAAGACAATATTATACGGAGCGTATTCTTTAGCGTCTTCGTAAGTAATATTTAAGCCCTTTTGATTTAATATTTTAATAAGTTCATGATGATACTCATCCCTACATTGTAAAGTCTTTTGACATAGTTTTTCAACATGATACGGATGGTTATTTAACGCCAAACCAACAACATGCACCTTTTTGTGTACATCGTAATCATAACAGCTCATTTCAACCCCACGAATTGTTTCTAAACCATTTTGCCGGCATACCTTTTGCACTTCTTTGAAATGAAAAACAGTATCATGATCAGTAATTGCAATCACTTTAATTCCTTTTTCCTTAGCTAATTTGATCGTTTCTTCAATAGAATGAATACCATCACTATAAGCAGTGTGAACATGTAAATCTGCATACACCATATTATCACATCCTTAAATAATAGTTAAAACTGGATCAGTTTTTGTTACTTTTTTCAATTTTGTTGGAATAACTTCTAAATAATCATTAGAGTTTGTTACAACAACCATAGTTGTATAGTCTAAGCCCGCTTCTTTAATCATTTTTAAGTCAAATTCTAATAACAATGACCCCGCTTTTACATACTCACCTTTTTCAACATATTGAATAAATGGTTTTCCTTCTAATTTAACGGTATCAATTCCAACATGAATTAGAATTTCAGAGCCATTTTCAGTTGTTAAGCCAATTGCATGTTTTGTTTCAAAAGTTGCACTTATAATCCCATTAGCAGGAGCATAGATTTTTCCTTCTACAGGAATAATAGCAACACCCTTCCCTAAAACTTCTTTTGAAAACATTTCATCGTTAACTTCGTTTAATGGAACAATCTTCCCTTTAACAGGACAATTCACTTGATTTAATTTATTATCATCGTGTTTTACTTCACTTTCTTTCGGATCATCAAAACCAATAACTAAAGTTGCAATAAACGTTACAACAGCTGAAATAATCATAGTAATAATAGCATTCATAAGATTATTAGGGTTGTTCCCCCCTACCCACATTGGTAAATTAATAATGCTAGGAGTCATGAAAGCAAATGCTTTTAATCCACAAAAACCAGCATATAATCCTCCAGTAAAACTTCCAATCATAACTGCATACATAGGCTTTTTCAAACGAATTGACACACCATAGATACATGGCTCTGTAATTCCTGCAAAGAAAGCAGTAAATCCGGCAGATAAGCAGGTATTCCTAAAATCTCTATTTTTTGTTTTAACCGCACAAGCAAAAGCAGCAGCACCTTGCGCCATGTTCGCTGTTAAAGTTAAAGTTCTTGAAAATGGGTCATATCCTGATTGTGATAAAATCTGAATTCCTGCAATTGCTAGAGTAGCATGCATACCCGTTGCAACCATCCATGGATAAATAATACACATAATTGCAATAGCAAACATTCCAAATGTATCATAGCACCATAACAATGCATTACCCAAATAAATTGAAATAATCCCCATAGCTGGCGCTAATACAACAAATGCTAACGGTGTCATAATCAGCAATGTAAATAACGGTGTTAACATCCCTCTAATCAATTCTGGCAATACTTTATTCAATCCAAATTCTACTTTGCTCATAACAAAAACAATTAAAATAGCTGGAATTAAAGTTGATGTATACGGCATTCCATATAAAGGTAAGAAACCAAACATATCTCCAATAAATTTTGGATCAGTCGCTGAAACAATACCACTCCATTGTGGATGAACCAGCGCACAGCCAAGTAAAGCTGCCATATACATATTACATTTAAAATGCTTTGCAGCTGCCATTGCGGTAAATACCGGCAAGAAAGTAAAGCCAGCATCAAATACAAAATTAAATACATAATAAGTCATTGATGTTTCGGCATTTGCCCATCCCATCATTGATACAAATAATAAAATACATTTCCCCAGCCCTGTTCCTACTAAAATAGGAATAATTGGACCGACGCAGCCAATAATTGCAGAAAAAATAGAATTAAAAATTCCTTTTTTTTCTTTTTTGTTTCCAAAATTTTCATCTTCTTTAATATTTGCAATCTGGCATACATCAAGATACACATCATGAACATGTGTACCAATAACAACCTGATATTGACCACCTTTCTTGATTAATGACAAAACTCCATCAATTGCTTCAATTTTTTGATCGTTTGCTTTTGATTCATCCTTTAAAGTAAATCTCAAACGCGTCATACAATGCTGCAAAGTTACAATATTATTACTCCCTCCTACAGCTTCAATAATGTTTTTTGAAAGTTTTTCATATTTCATTCTCTTTTCCTCCATTCTTTTGAAAACTTCAAAATGTGAAGGTTTGGCCAACTTAATGTTACCATCCAACAAATATCTATTTGCAAATTATTTTTTAGAAATAATTTTTGCAACATGAATCGTAAGATATAAAACTTCCTCATCATTTAATTCATAATGATAAGTCTTTTCAATATGCGATTGTATTTTTGAAGTACAAAGATATGACTCAACATATTTTTCCTTCATAATTTCAAGCAAGTCATTATTTAAGGTTATATCTTCCACTTGCTTTATTTTATTAAAAACACGTAATCCAAAAAATTTTAAATGTGTTACAAATCTATGATAAGATAAAGAATCTTCATCCAACTCTAATTTAAAATAATCTTTTACAATACCAATAATCTCTAATATGAAATTTGTCATTTCATAAATATCACTGATATTTCTACCAACCTCACTACTCACTATATGTAATGCTAAAAATGCCGCTTCATCCTCTTCCATGTTTATTCCATATTTTTCTTTAATAAGTTCTAAAGTTAATAAACCTAACTCAAATTCTTTAGGATAGAAATTCTTAATTTCAAATAACATATGATTTTTTAAATAAACGCCTTCTTTATACCGCTCTATGCTTGTATGAATATGATCTGTTAAACTGATATAAAGAGAATCATCGACTTCTAAGTCTACTTTTGCTTCTTTGATAACACAATCAGATATCTCCATATATTCGAGAGGAATATCCTTTAACATATTAATCATTTTTCTTTGACTTGGTTTTAAACTTACTTCAAAAGTTTTATTGATCTTATTCATATCAATATTATCACCGGCTTGTTTTCCATAAGACAAGCCTTTCCCCATAACAATAATTTCCTCCATTTGATAGTTAGTTGTAATAACAACATTATTATTTAAAATTTTCTTTATAATCATATTCATTCACCCCTGTATAAATATAAAAAACCTGCCACAGAAAAATATCTGTAAACAGGTTTAGTGTTGCCTCATATGTGCAATAACTATCCATAAATTACATATTTATATTATCATTCCTCGCAAAATTTGTCAACGCTTTCAAAATAAAGGATTTGATTTAAAACAACCAAAAATTCTATTAAAAATTAAATACTGATATTAAATTATTTTCAACCTAAATAATGATTAGGTCTTCTATAGCCATACCTAGATAACCAAAATAAATCTATTCAATGTAATTATAATTGATTATATATCTAATAATCACAAATCTTAAAAATAATACTAAATAAGGTTAGATAAGCACACCCTATCATTATAACTTAGTATTAGGGTTATATTTTTTGAGGCTTCTTACATCATTATAAATTATTTGTCTAAAAATTACGAATACATAATTTTTCCAGTAACTCACCAATATAATACAGTGATACATAGCCAGTATTTATTGACCACTCTACTCCGTAACGATAAAAAATATCTACCTTGTCAGCAACCTCTTTATTATAATCCTGGCTTATATAAATAACCTTAGCCCCAACTTCTTTTGCATTTTCTAACGCATCATGGTAGTGAAAAAAACCGTCACATACATTAATGATAACAACAACTGAATTTTCATTAAAAAAATAGCTCCTAACCGTCTTCGTTTCACTGACTTTAAACAGATATGCGCACTTCCCCGAAGTCAATAATTTGATTTGCAACAAAAGGAATTCATCAAGATCATGCTCATCACCTAGAAAAGTAATATCCTCGCTTTCCTTAAATAACTGAACAATTTTTAAAAGCGTTGCTAAATCAAGATTCTCTTTTGTTGCAACAAGATTATCAAGACACTGTTGAAAAAGATATTCACTGATTTCTTCATTACTTTTAAAAAGAATATTCTGTGATAAAAATACTTTCAAATTATAATCTAAGAGTGTTGTTTGAGTTGATAATAGGGTTCTAAATTGCTGATAATTTTCAAAACTATATTTTTTTATAAATCTTGAAATACTTGCCTTAGATACATTCGCCTCTCGAGCTAATTCATTAATAGAAGGGAATGTTTTTTTTCCAATATACTTAAATACATTTTGAATAATATTATAATCATTACTATTAACAGCTTCGCTGTTACATCTTTGAATAAAGGTTAAGAAACTTTCTAGTATTTCCTCATCCATTTTTATCAGCTCCTTTCCCTATATTATAACATCTTGATAATATAAAAGAATATGAGTCTTCAAAATATTAGACTCATATCAATTAAAATACTTTTTCTTTATTACAACTATTGCTCCCCCACTTAACAAAATAAATAGACAATAAACTTCAAACAGCGAAGGATCATCCGTCTTAGGTGCCAGCACAGCAGTATGTGATGATTGTTTAGTTATCTGATCATTCTCTACTATATCTAGAACATTAGTATCAGCAGTAATATTAAACATTGTAGCTGCTTGTCCCTCATTGGCGATTATTACTAATATATGTTCTCCAATTGTTAATGTTGAAATAAGTTCTTTTGGTAAAATAATGGTTATTAGATCACCAGAAACAGTATACTTTGATCTATCAATTTCTTGATCATCAATTATGAGCATTTTGAATAATGACGATGGTATGTCAGTCTTTATTTTAAGTTCTTCTCCCTGTTTAATATTTTTATTAGCTCCATCTGTTATACAATATTCAATATTTTCTTGATTCCATAGGATATCTTTAGCAAATGTTGTAAAAGCTCCGCGCCACGTATTCCAGTCATGTCCCCCATTTTGTATTTCAAAAGTATAATCAATATTTTCAGCATCTAATTTAGGTAACATAAAATCTAAGATAGAGGCCTTAAAAAAAGAATTAATCAACCCAAAATCAACTGTTCCTGCCGAAAGATAGATTTTCTTTGTCTGTAATTTTGAAATAAGTTCGTCTGTAAATACTTCATCATCAATTTGAACAGCTGCTGAAATAATACCAAAATATCCAAAACTATCAGGTGCAATTTCCATTACTGTACTTGCCGCAACACCACCAGCTGACAATCCAGCATAAGCTCGATCCTTAGGATCAGTTGAAACCTTATAATTCTTTTCAATAAAAGGAATTACATTATTAACAACATCTTGAGCCAATATGACATTCGATTTAATATCAAATCCTGTCCCGCTAAAATGTGAATTATTTAATGTCACGATTATACTATCAGCTAGTTCTCCTTCAGCAATTAGATTATCAACAATATTACCTGCTGATCCTAATTGACACCATTCAGTTTCGTTGCCCCCATTACCATGTGCTAAATAAATCGTTTTATAGTTATTCCCTAAACTATAACCATTCGGTAAATAAATCCCAAGACAATTTTCAGTTCCATCATAAGCGATGTATGTATCGTATTGATAAGAACCCATATTATCATTTCTTGGATAAATATAAGATTGACCCGCTAATGCATCTGAACTATTTCCAACATAAAAATAGGACCAAGTAGCATCATGATTATTAATTTCATTCTTTTTTGAAGGATTAACAGGATCCTGCACAACTACTGCAGATCCATCACTATAAGTTACAAAATATCCATAAAAATATTCTGTTGCTGGTAATGGTAAGGTGACAGAATATAAATTTTCATCTTTTACCATATCATAGAGAATATAGTTTCCATTATAATTAAACTCAGTTCGTTCAGTATTTCCGCATCCTCCAGTAGGATACATTCCCTGCTCATATTCATAAGCCGAATACCACCTTATTCCATCATTGCTTGCCCCGTTTTCTTGATACCAGGGAGCTTCAGAACTCTTAATAAATTGGAAGCCTCCTTGTAATTGGATATTTTCAACATTTTCCCCTAATTTTGTACTGTCAACAACAAAGGTTACTTGATACTTTGCCTCACTAAGACCGGTTGTGTTATCAGTAATAGTTATTCCCTCATTAACAGCATGTACATTACTCATTGAGTATACACCCAAAGATAACAATAGTGTAAAACAAATTCCTATCTGCAAAATCCATCTTTTTACTTGTCTCATATTTCTTCCTCCTAAACTAAGAATAACAAACCAACCACTTTCTGTATACGTTTACAAACGAAACTTAGTTACAGAAAATGAAACTAATATTCTTGCATAACCGCAAATCATCAGAAATTATAACTATATAAAATAAAGATCACTTCCTTATTGTAAGGAAGGTACTTTCTTGTTAATATATTGATTATGTAGTTTTCAACAAGTTATTAATTCAAGATTAATTCTGAAAAGGAGGTTTCAATGAACTACTTTGAGTATAGCTATTCCACTAGCAGCACTACAACTATTTTTATATTTATTTTCATCCTCTTAAATATAATTGCACGATGGCGTTTATTCACTAAAGCTAGACGTTGGGGAATCAGTGCTTTTATTCCAATTTATAGTGATATTGCATTATGTCGAATTGTAAAACTTTCACCACTTTGGCTTCTATTTCTTTTAATTCCCCTTATTAATATGTACTTTATTATCTTTTATCACATTGTTATTAGTTTTAAACTTTCTTTTGCATTTGGAAAAGGCATAATGTTCGGACTTGGCTTGTTAGTTTTCAACCCACTGTTCATTTTAATATTAGGGTTTGGGAATTGTGAATATCGTTACTAATAAAAATAGATATAGTTATCATTTGTAAACACAAAAATTAATAGAACTATCAACTTAAATAAATATCAAAATTAATTTGCATATTTGTTCAAAAAATGTAAAGAGACTCTAAAAATAATCAACTTTTTTAAAATAAAAAAGAAATTCTACGAATTCCTTTTAACTGCGATACATCAAATACATTTGATTAATTTCTTCTTTTATCTTATCTCTTAATTCCAACGGTTTAAAAACCTCAACATGATTAGCTAATTGTAAAAAGCCACTGACTAACTTTTTATCATCAGGAACCCGTTCAATTGAAACATTTACAAATCGACGGAATTGTTCAACTGTGAATGTACATCCCTTAAATCGTTGATACAAAGCTTCAAAAATATTCTCATTTCCTAAATACACACGTAATTCAATGTTGATCAAATTATCTTTTCCAATATCAAGCGGATCATTAGATAACCAGATTCGCTCCTTAAAACACTCAGTCTTTGCTTGGATATATTTAGGGGTACGAGTTATTTTCAATTGATCAATGCGATCAATTCGATAATATGCCAATTCAAAATCTTCACTACTATTTATTAGGTAACCAACTAAATATACTTGATCATTTTTTATATCAATATTAGTTGGATATAATAAAATTGTTTTATGACTAGGCCTATCTATAACTTTGTTTTCAACAACACTATATTCCAATTCTTTAAATGATACACAAGCAAATGTATTTATAGCCTTAATAATTTGCTCTAAATACACTGTAATACAATTATCTTCATAAGTTGAATTGATATTATCTAACAAATGATAATGATTTATTTTATACAAAGAACTATCTGATAATACTTTTTCTAATAATTTTGAATCATTTTGACTTTCTAAATGTAATCCTCGACCTAATAACCTTGTCAATAAAATTAATTGAGCATCAGTATAATATGTCTTTTCAACGTACGCACCTTTTTTTTGTTTTGTTGCATAATTAATACTACCACTTTCATTGCATATAAAAGGGGTAAGCAACTCATCTTGACAATCTTTTATCAAATTATTATAAGATTTTATTGATTCAATATCTGCTTTAATCGTATTGCTAGAAATCGTCGTTCCTAACCCACCAATTCTTTTAATTAGTTCATCACGTGATAAAGCATGATCTTCGTCTGTTAATCTTTTTAATAAATATTGCGTTAGCAATATGCGAGTTCCATTACTAATATCTCCCATTCCTCAACCCTCCATACTCTATATTTTACTTTATCTTCCAAAATATGTAAAATTAGTAAATATAATAAAAACCAATTATTTGGTGTATAAAATTGTATACATAAAATTAATTTCACTATCCGGCAAAAAAGTATATGTTTATGACAAATTTATGACAATAAAAAAGACTAATTTATTAATTAGTCTTGATATTTTCTAATAAAACTATCAATTTTACTCCAATAAACTTGACCACCAATTTTTTCACATTGAGCATGTCCGGCACCCTTGATTACCAATTTTTCCTTAGGACAATTAGCACTTTGATATAATTGATTGAGCATTTTAAAAGGGACAAAACGATCCTTATCGCCATGAATAAATAATGTTGGCGTAGTTGATTTTTTCACTTGTTCGATTGCTTCAGCTTTGCCAAATGAATAACCGGCTCGAATCTGAGTCACAATATTTGCAATATCTAAAAATGGTCGACTTGGCAAATTATACATTTCTTTTAGCTGATAGGAAAACATCTCCCATGTACTAGTGAATCCACAATCTTCAATAGCAGCAATAACATTGACAGGCAATTTTTCCCCTGTTACATTCATTACTGTAGCCGCTCCCATAGATACTCCATACAGGATAATTTTAACTTTTGAATCATTATCAATTAAATATTTGATCCAGTTAATTATGTCTAAACGATCGAGCCAGCCCATTGCAATATAGTCACCTTCACTCTGCCCATGACCTCGAAGATCAGGAAGCAAAAGATTGTAACCTTGCTCATAAAAATGTTTAGCACTCGCATGCATCAATTTACCTTCAGATGTATATCCATGGACAATAATCACATAATCATGCCCGTAATTCAAAAATTGATAAGCATGCAGTTTTAATCCATCATCACTGTCTAAGAATACATCCTGATAATGAATAGTATCAAAAAAATTGCTACTATCTCCCTTCTTATTTATATCGGTTCTATCTTTATCGGGTATTTGATTATTTGTTGAGGGATTAGTAAATATCGCATCTTTATTAGCCTGTTTATTTAATGCCAAATTATATAAATAATTACCAGCATAAAATAAACTACCAATTCCAGCTGCCAACATAGTTAAACTACCAGTTAATGCAATTTTCGTCTTTTTTCCCATTACTAGAACAGTGTTCCTTGTTTACCCCAATTTGGATATTCATCAAACGAAACATAAACATCATTAATTTCAATATTTGTTGTTTCTTTGATCATTTTTACTAACTCTTCAGTAAATTTCTTTTTAGCATCAAAATCAATTGTATTATATAATTTAACCGCAATCATCATGCAAGGAATGTCATCACCGCGGAAATACATAATTTGATTATCTTCTAAATGTAACATTAAATTTTCTTCTTTTTTACCAGGTAAGATTGTAATCAGCTCCCCAGTTCTTTTAGCAATTTCATTTTCTTGCCTAAGTGTTAATTTATGATTTGTTGTAAATGAAATAAATGGCATATATTTTTCCTCCTTATTTTTATTAAGGATATTTTAACACTTTTTATAGCCAATGTTAACAAATTATTAGCTATCTTAATTTGAAGTTAATAAAATTTATTAAAGCGTTTACATAAAGGATTTGATTTCTTTTTTTGATTATGTTAAAATATAAGAGCAAAAGTAGCAATATAATTTTCAAAGTATCACAAGTATTAGAAGATTGTATTACCTTTATGTACCGCCGCAATCCGATATTTGTGATTTAGAGTTACATAGAGTATTTCCTTTTTGCACATCTTTCAAGGAGGTACCATTAATGAGTACAGGTAAAGTAAAATGGTTTAATCAAGAAAAAGGGTTTGGATTTATTACAAATGATGAAGATGGAAAAGATATCTTCGTTCATTTCTCAGCAATCAACGCTGAAGGATTCAAAACTTTAGAAGAAGGTCAAGTTGTTGAATTCGATATCAACGAATCTGATCGTGGACCACAAGCTCAAAACGTAACTGTTAAAGCTTAATAACCAGAAGAAACCCGGTTAATCGGGTTTCTTTTTTATTCAATTATTCCATAATGAAGCAGAGCTTTATAAATTCCTCCATCATAAATATCACTTGTAATATATTCACTAGCTTCTTTTGCCACATCAACACCATTTCCCATTGCAATTGGATGCCCAACTACTTTGAACATACACACATCATTAAAACCATCACCAAAAGCATAGCTATTATCACGTTCTATTTTTAAAATCGTCAATAGTTTTTTAATTCCAATTCCTTTATCATAACCAATAATTGTTGCATCAGCAGAATTATGACCAAAGTGCTCATTTAAAACTACTGTATCTTGTAAATAGGAAACAATCTTTTGGTAATGTTCTTGATCATTAAAATGAACATCAAACATGTGGGCATCGATCTCCTCTGTTTTAAAATCTTCAATAAAATATGGATGTTCGTAATCTGTTTGCATATCAGCTAACTTATTAAAATCAATTCCATGAGCATAGCCAAGATTAACGCCATTAAAATTATATCCACATTCTAATTTATCAAAACTATCCACAAAATAACTAACCTGTTTCCTAGTCAATGGTTCATCCAATAATACCTCTTCTTTATACACGATATATCGACCATTTGCACAAATAAAACCATCAACATATTTTTCAAAATGATATTTTGCGTAAATATATGGTCTACCGGTACAAATAAAAACGTAATGCCCTAGATTTTGTAACTTTCTTAAAGCTTCTTTTGTATCTTCAGGAATAATATTTTTTACTGCTAAAGTCCCATCAATATCAAAAAAGAATATTTTTTTACTCATAATAGTTCCTCCATTACATTATTATACAATAAAAATAAAGTAGAGTTCAATGAACTCTACTCCATAACTCGAATTGCATGATATCCTTCATGAATTGCTGTTAAAATTTTTCTTGGTGCTTTTGCATCACCAATCACTGTAACATCATCATAAATTTCCTCTAAAGCATCTTCTAATTGATCATTTGGTTTAAATCCAGCTGCATTGATAATTGTATCACACACGATTGTATACTCCTGATTATCTTGGAGATATGTAACTCGATTATCTTCAATTTTAGTAACAGTTGCTTTTGTAATTTTATTAATATTATTATCTTGAAGCATTTGTCTCAACGCCTGATCATTATTTAAACAGTGGTCACAACCAAATAAAATATCTTCCTGCATTTCAATAATAGTTACCGTTTCCGCATTTTCTTTAAGATAACATGCTGCCTCACATCCTGCTAGACCCCCACCAATAATTACTATTTGTTTTCCTGCTTCTTTACGGTCAATCAAAAATTCACTTACAAAACCTGCTTTTTCAATTCCCGGAATTGGTGGCATCATTGGTGATGACCCTGCTGATAGAATAACTTTATCGTAATCTTTTTTAGCGTCTTTGAGCGTAAACTCTGTATTTAAATAAACATTCACACCAGTTTTCAAGCATTGTCTTTCAAGATAAGTAATCAATTTCAAGACATCATGCTTAAAGGTAGGCATTCCTGCCGCCCAAAGTGTACCCCCTAATCGTTCTTCCTTTTCATATAAGTCGACTTCATATCCACGTTTTCTTGCTGTGATAGCAGCGTACATTCCACCTGGACCGCCTCCAATAACTAGTACTGATTTTTTAATTCCATCAACTTTTGGCAGTGCGAATTCTTTTTCCGCATAGCAAAGTGGATTTACAGCACAATAATAATGTTTTCCAGAAAAACCTGCTAATAAACATTCATTACAGCCAACGCATGGTGCAATATCCATTGTATTTCCCTGCTTTACTTTATTAGCCCAATGTGGATCAGCAAGCATTTGATGACCTAAAACAACATAATCCAAAACTCCTTGCGCTACTACTTCTTGTGCTTTTTTTGGATCAAATAACTTTCCTTGCCCCAATACTGGCAATGATACATTTTCTTTAATTGCTTTAACTACATCTAATTGGTGTCCTTCTTCGTTGTAAACAGTTGAAATAGCTTTATACCAAGCCTCATAACATCCTACATCAACATGTAATGCCTCAATCCCTGCACCCTCAAGAATTTTAGCCATAGCAATTCCTTCATCAATTTGTCTAAATCCCTCAACTTTATGAACCGGAGTAAATTTAACTAAAATTGGAAAATCCGGTCCTACATTTGTTCTAATCGCGGCAATACATTCAAGCGTAAAACGCATTCTATTTTCTAATGAACCGCCATATTCATCAGTACGTGTATTCCACTGTTTTGAATGAAATTGATCTAATAAATATCCGCCGTAAGCATGTAATTCCACCGCATCTGCTCCTGCCATTTTTGCTAAAGAAGCACCATATCCAACCTTTTCAACGATATATTTTATATCTTCTTTTGTAAATGGCTTACATTTCAAATCAGGAAACCAAAACGCCCCACAATCACTAGCTGAATATGGTGGTGTAAATGGATCAGTAAATTGTTGTCTTCCCAATCCTGGTGATACTTGAACACAAACTTTAGCGCCATAGTTATGACATCTTTCTACTAACATATTCAAACGCTCAACATGATGAAAATTACTAAGTTCCGTACATGGCCGAGGTTCATATTTAGTGGATACAACATTTGCACCAGTTATAATTAAGCCGGTACCTCCCTTTGCCCTTTCAGTAAAATAATTAATTGCATCGATATTATATGCCCCATCTGCTTCACCAGTTGTTCCCATCGGTCCCATCACGATCCGATTTTTTAATTTCATTTTACCGATATAACTTTTTTCAAATAATTTATTCATAATTCTCCTCCTTTACTTCGGTAATATTTATTTTACTCAAGTAAAGTATAACATAATAATCGTAAATGTAAAGGGTTACATTTATGATTACATTACTTGCTTTTTTTACTAGATGATTTATACTTAATTATTAGAAATGAGGAATACGATGACAAAGATTACAAAAGATATTATTATTGAAACAGCTTACCAACTGTTTTTCAAACATGGATATAATAATGTTACAATCAACGATATTTGTAAAGAATGTAAAATCACAAAACCAACTTTTTATACCTATATAAAATCTAAAGACGATATTTTAGCACATTTTTATGATGACATTACAGAAGCAATCGTTGCTAATACGGCTAATATAATCATGGCAGAAAATTATTGGCAACAGTTATTGATCTGTTTTGAAACATTAATGGAAGAATCAATAAAACTCGGCTATGACTTAAGTAGTCAAATGTTTATTATGAATTTAAAAGAAGACCGTGGTAGTTTTGATTTTCGAGATCATTTGACCAATATCGCTATTGCAATTATAAAAAAGGGGCAAGCCACCAAACAAATTAGAAATCAAAACGATCCTGAAATACTATATCAAGCTTCAGCATATGCATTTACAGGTTATGAATTAATGTGGTGCATAAAAAAAGGTCAGTTTGACTGGAAAAAAGAATTAAGAATAGCATTAGAAAACATATATGATGTTGCACCAGAACTTCGAGGTTAAATATGAAACTATATAATACCATAAAAATTAACAATCACAGCTATTATATCAATGATGAGGATGGTGACTCTTGTTATCTAATAATAGGAAATACCCATGCTCTATTAATTGATTTAGGCCTATTTAAAGAACCACTTTTACCGACGATTAAAAATATTACTAATAAAGAATTAATTATAGTATGTACTCATGGTCACTTTGATCATATTGGCACAATCAAAGATTTAAAAAATCATCAGCAAATTGAGCTTGGTAACTTTGAAATAGAAGTCCTTGCTCTTCCTGGTCACACCCCGGGATCAATGATTTTTCTAGACCGTCAAAATAAGTGTATTTACACTGGTGATGCAATTGGTTCCGGCTGTGGTGTTTGGCTACAATTATTCCATAGCCTTGATTTAAAAACGTATCATACCGCTCTCCAGCAGACTATTGACTATCTTGAAAAACAAGGAGTAGACGATACTTGGCATTTTTGGGGTGGACACAATCAACAAGAAATTCAGTCAAAAATTTCTGCATATAATAAGTTAGATTTTGTTTTAATGAAAGATCTTGAACAACTATGCCTAAAATTAATAAACAGTGAGATTACTGGTATAAAAAACTCAGCTCCAACATTTGATGACAACCAAGCCTACTACGCCAGCTATGGTAAAGCTGAGATAATTTATCAAAAAAATAGTTTATAGTGAAATTTTCGGATTTCACTTTCTTTTTTCATTCGCATTAGAGCTATTATCTATGATAAAATAATTCCATATGGAGGTTTACCAATGAAAACATTACATGGTTTAGACTATAGTTTAAAAATAAAAAATACAATTATCAATCACATTAATCAAGCTCAGAAAAATCCTTTTATAAATTATTATTTTATTGTTGACGATCCATTATATTTTGAAGAAGCTTTTTTTAAATATACTGATACACTTTTTAATATTAGGATCATTACATACAATGATTTGATCAAAAAATTATTAGAGCATTATCAACTATACTCTTATCAAGAACTATCCAAATTAGATAAAATCCTAATAACAAAACAACTTATTGAAAATTCTAATAACTTATTCAATACTAATAGTAAAATGGATTTAATCTATGAATTGATTGATATTTTCGATCTTTTCTTTCTTGAAAGTTTTAGTAATTCAGAGTTAGATCAGCTGCCCCCCCTAGCGAAACAAAAAATTGCAACAATTATCGGACTCTACCAGCAGCTAACTACTTCATTACCTAATAATACATGTTACAAATATGAAGAACTATTATTTGAACAAATTGATAATTCTAATGTTGAAGATCATTATATTTTTATTAGTGAACAAATTTTCAAACAACGTCGCTTTGAACTAATAAAAAAAATATCACTTTATAATGATGTAACAATTTTGGTTAATAATAGTAGCGATTCACGTGATTTGAATAAACCTTTTAATAAATATCATGGTGATCAAAAAAACGTCTTTGAAAATGATAATCCTTATTTGAGCCATCTCAATAAATACTTATTTTCATTACGATCACCAAAGTATGAAAATCATACACCACTACATACAATTATTCAGACTACACCAAAAGCTCAAATTGAAAGTGTAGTATTAAATATTTATCAAGATATTGTAGATAATCACACGCACTATCACGATTATGCTATCTATTACCCCAACCAAGAATATTTAACCTTATTAGTTGATACTCTAAATAATTTTAAGATTCCCCATAATATTAAAAAAAGCTTAATATTCAAAGAATTGGATGCTTGTTTATTATGGATTAGATACTGTTTAAATCATGATAATAATGATCTTTTAGATTTATTGGATACTAAAGTTTTAAGTCGATATAATGACTTTGACTATCTTGATTTGATTAAGAAAAATTATCTTGAAAAAGGTTATATTGAAGATCCCTTTAGCACCCTATATAACTTTGAAAAAGCGCAATCACTAGATGATTATTCATCAGTAATGATTAATTTTATTAATCAAGAAATGCTTTTTTCACAAAATCAGACAATGCTAATAAACTTCTTTACTAATTTAACAAGTCCCCAGTCCTTTACACTTGCCGACTTTTATAGTTTAGTAAACCAATTAAAACCGTCTTTAAAAGAAGATATCAAACCATGTAATGATCATTTATATTTATTAAATTATCAACAATGTTACAGCGGTATCTTAGAATGCAAAAAAATCTATTTGGTTGGTGTCAATGAAACTGTTGTTCCAAAACAAAATAAAGATACTGGAATATTACTAGATCAAGACTATCAAATTCTACAATTACCTGATTTAAATCATCAAATTAGTGTTGATCAAAATAATATTCTAAAAGTCTTAAACAGCCAAACTGAATTTACAGCAATATGTTTTAGTAATGGAACAATTGATGCTCAACCGCTATTAAAATCTTCTTTGTATAACCAATTAAAACAAATGTTTAAAATTTCAAATATTGATATAAATAATGACTATTATCACTATAGCCTGAAAACCAATTTATATCTACATGGTGGTAAGGATATTGAATTATCATCACTAAATACAATGATTAAGCACTATATACAAACTAATAACCAACCAGATAAATTAACTGTTCCACTATTTTCGAATCATCTCTCAGCAAGTAAGCTGGAAACTTACAATGGTTGCCCATACAAATATTTTAATCAATATGGATTAAAATTATACCCTTTTAAACAACCGCTTTTTCAAATAAATGAAATTGGTACGATCATCCATTACGTACTTGAAAAAACTCAAGCCCTCTTTACTGACAATATTACTGCTAGTAAAGCTGAAGTCGATGATTTAGAAACAGTTATTAACCAGCATGTCGAGCAATATTTAAATAAACATGGTTTAACTGAGCGCTTAAATTACGGTACTAATAACTATATTATTAAAACGGTCAAACATGATCTAGTTAATACTGTAATCGTTCTTATCAACCAAATGAAAGCATCTGATTTTTATATTGTTGGTAGTGAAGTTGATATCTATCGGAATTATCCTGATTTTAAATTTAGCGGTATAGTTGATCGAGTAGATCAATATAATCAATATTTAAAGATTATTGATTATAAGTCAAGTAACAAAGACCTTGACCTTTCTTTGGCAATTCAAGGTTTTAATATTCAAATGCTCTTATATTTAGATACTTTAACAAAACAAAAAAAACTTGATAAAGGTGCTTTGTTATACTTTAATACTAAAAAAAGAATCCTTACTAGTTCTTTAAAAATCAATGAATCTGAACTTAGTGAAAACTTTTTCAAATTATATCGAATGAATGGTTATGTTAATAGTGAAGTAGTCGAAGAAGTTGATAACAATATTGATAAAGATTCAGCAATCATTAAAGCAAAATTTGTTAAAAAGGATGACTGTTACAAAGGAAATATTTTAAGTAGTTTCTCTTTTGAACGTTTAATTGATTATGTTAGTCAACATATCGAAAATTTATATCATGAATTAGCAAACGGAAATATTGGAATTAATCCTAAAGGTAGTGATGATACTACGGTCTTCACTAAAGTTAATCCATGTACTTACTGTAACTATCGTAGTCTATGTAATTTCGATGTCTTCTATAATGAATATACTTTAGTTGACAGTAATAATTTAGAACACTTGCTTGAGGAGGATAATAGCGATGCCAATTAATTCTTTAAATGATGGTCAGTATGAAGCTGTCGTAACCCGCGGATGTTCCATTCTTGTTTCAGCTCCAGCTGGTTCAGGGAAAACTAAAATTCTTGTTAATCGAATCATGGCTTTAATTGAAGATGATGGTTATAATGTCGATCAACTGCTTGTCTTAACCTTTACTAATGCAGCCGCTCTTGAAATGAAACAACGTCTTCAAGTTGCATTAGATGAACGTCTTCAAGAAGATATCAATAAGCCATTGGAACAACATTTATTAAAGCAAAAGCAATTATTACCAAAAGCTTATATTACTAATTTCCATGGTTTTTGCAGTACTCTTTTGAAACAATATGGATATTTGATCAACCTTAATAGTAAATTTGATATTTGCACTGATCCTTCACTCATCAAACACCAAATTCTTGATAACTGTATTGAAACATGGGCAGAAGATCAAACATTTATTGATTTTATCAGTACTTATTTTCCAGAATACTATTTTAACAACTTTAAGAACGCTATTTTCAAATTTGAAAATTTAAGCAATACTATTTATGACTTTGATAATTATATTGATGCAGTCAAAAAAGATATTTATTATCACATTATTAACAACGATGATGATGCTATAAACAATTGGCCTATCAGTAATAAAATTATCGAACTATTACATCAACAAGCTACTATGGGATTGAATAAGGTTTATGAATTAGCTAGTTATGCCAGTTCCCATAATTTGTCTTTTTACTATCAAAATCCCTTTGGTGATAAGCCTAAGAAAGCAGATTTACCAAGCCCATATGATTGTCATTTAAAATATTACTTCGATGTCATCAAGGCAATAGAAAGTAAAAACATGACGAATATCATTACCGCTAGTAAAGCTAGTTTGATGAAAAGTTATGATAGTAGAGGTTTATTTAATGAGGATAATGAACTTTATAAAAAAGAATATAATCGTCTTAAAAATAATATCATCAAATTTTATCGCGATAAATTTAATGATATCGTATACGATGATTTTGATGAGTTTAAATTAACTTTATCAACCTCTTTAGAGCCTTTAGAAAAATTAATTACTTATTTAAAACAGTTTAAACAGGCCTACCAAGATTATAAGCTAGCTCATAATCTTTTAGATTTCAATGATCTTGAAGCTAATGCATTAGAATTACTAGAACCCAAATACGGAATTGTTACACTTCTATACCAACAATTAAAAGAGATCATGATCGATGAATACCAAGATACTAATCAGATTCAAGAAACTCTAATTAATAAAATTGCAGATCTTCATGAACCCAAGATCAATCGCTTTATGGTTGGAGATATGAAACAATCGATTTATCGTTTTAGAGAGGCTGACCCGGAAATTTTTAATGAGAAATATCTTACTTTTAATCTACTACCTAAAACTAAACGTATTGACTTAAAATTTAATTACCGATCAAATAAAATTGTCCTTGACAGTGTCAATTATATTTTTAATCAAATCATGGATAAGGATATTGGCGGTCTTGATTATTACTTAGATGAAAGTGCCAAATTGAATTATGATTTTTTACGTAAAGAAGGTGCAAAAGAATTAGAAGATTTGCCAGAAGTCACCGCCAAAGCATCACAACGTCTTGATGAAGAAGCACGCTTTACTAGCGAAGTCATCCTATCATATCAAACTGGTACTATAAGCAATGATGCTGAATTAGAAGCAAAAATTGTTGCTAAAAAAATTCAGGATATGATTGGTCACTTAGAATTGGATAATTTTAACGGCACAAAAAGACTGGCAGATTATAAAGATATTGTTGTTTTAATGCGTAGTACTCGCAGCTTTATAGCTTTTAAAAAGATATTTAATAAATTTAATATTCCTAGTCATATTGTTTTATCTCAAGGTTTTTTACAAGCTCCAGAAATAATTAATCTCGTTAATGTTTTAAAAGCTTTTAATAATCGCCTTGATGACATCGCCTTTACAAGTTTACTAAAGGGCAATTATGTAATAAGTCATTTTAGTGAGAATTTTTTAGCGCAAATTAAAATTGATGAAACTATCTCAATGTTTGATAATTGTATTAATTATCTTGAAAAAAAATTAGATAATTATGAAGCTTTAGAAACATTTATAAATTATTATCAAGATATGCGAAACTATTTTAATAGTCATTCTATTAAAGAAAGTTTGATGAAATTCCTTGAGGATAGTAATTATTTACCTTTCTTAGCTTCATTAGTCAATGGTCCTCAACGAGTTGCAAATATTGAATTAATGATTCAAAAGTTAGATGAAATGCATGATGATTCTTTAAATACAATAACTACTAAATTTGATGATATGATCAATAATGGAGTCAATCTCTCTCCCGCAATGGTTTCAAGTAATGATGATAATGTTGTTTCTTTTATGACTATCCATAAATCTAAAGGATTGGAGTTTCCAATTGTTTTTGTTTCTAATATGCAAAATAAATTTAATCAGCAAGATGCCCGAGAACGAATCATTAGTGATAAAAAATTAGGAATTGCGATCAAACCGCGAGTAAAATGTGATTTAGAACCCTATCAAGACGTTATTGTTGAATACGAAAATAAATATCGAAAAGTAATTGCAACAGCACAGACTAGTGAAGCAATCAACGAAGAAATGCGAATTTTTTATGTTGCATTGACTAGAGCTTCACAAAAACTAATTATGACTGGCTTAATTAAGGAACCCCAAGATCTTATCAAATGGCAAAAATATGTAATTAATAATAGTGAAGATTCAATGATAAATCCACGTTGTAAAGATAAAGTAATTCTTTATCATAATGCACGTAAGCAAAATAGCTATTTAGATTGGTTAGGAATTTCTTTAATGAGTCACAGTAATATTATTAATCAAGGTCTAAAAAAAGAACTCCTAGACCATGATCAAACAGATGATCTTGTTAATGAAATAAAACAAAATTTTCAAACTATTTTGATTCATCAAAATAAGCATTTAATTCAAGAAAATACTAAACATAGTAAATTTTCTATCAAGATTCTTAGTCATCATGATGTTGAAGAACAAATTATCGTTTCAAATAAAAGTGATACTATTCTTGACTTAAGCAGCTATCATCGATATAGTAATTTTGAATATCCATACCCAACTAACCTAGAAAAATCCATTGCTGTAACTCGTAAAATTGAAGATGGCGATAGAAGTTTTAAGGATATAAGTTATGAGCTTGATGATTCCCCAGTTGATGCTGGAACACGTGGAACAATTATTCATAGTGTGCTTGAACATCTTGATATTGACGTTCATTTAGATTTATCAGATAACTTAAATAAACTCAAACAAGCAAACCTTTATGACAATGAAGCCTGGCAATTAATTGATAAATATCAACAACATCTTGAAAACTTTATTACTAGCCCAGTTTATCAGTTAATGGTTAATGCTGACTATCTTTATCGTGAAAAAGAATTTTCTATGCTTGAAAACGGACAAATTATTCATGGAATTTTTGATGTTGTCTGTATTAAAGATAATCAAATAACAATTATCGATTATAAGACTGATAATTTGAATAAAAACACTAGTAAAGAAATACTGATTTCTTTACATAAGCCGCAAATGGATTATTACAAAAAAATATTAGCTCGTGTTTTCCCACAAGCTAATATCCAGGCAATCGTTTATTATCTATATATTAATAAATATGTAACTATTTAAAAATGGGTTATTCGTAACCCATTTTTATTTCACAACAATATCTTTAATATTTTTTAAGATGATTCGCGTCATACCGCCCTCATCCATTTCCTTGACGATATCTACACCTTCAAGATAATCCTCAACATTTAATTCAATAATTCGATCATCATCTAAAACTAATTTACAACGTGACATCCGATCTAGCGATACTGGCACGTTGACAATTTCATCATCTTCTTCAATTCCCAGATCGCGCATAATTAATTCAACCTCTTCAGTTGCATTATAGTCGTTTCCCATAACTTTTTTAGCCAATTCCATCGGTTTTACCGGACGATGATCCATTACTAAATCAACAAGTTCTTTTTTTACTAATGGTAGGGGATCCCCTTCAACAACATTATATTCACTGTCAACTTTCTTTACAACTTTATTAACAATACTCATTTTTTGTTTATCTGTTAATTTTGGTTCACCTTTAATATATTGTTCATTCAAGTAATATCCTGGTTTCCCATCAATCATATAACGTTTTTCAATAATCGACAAAATATTATCTTCAACATTGATAATAATTGCTTCTTCAACAGCTGTTGTTTTATTTGGTAAAATTTGTTGATTAATAAATCTAATACTACGTATACCATCATTTTCTTCAATTAAACTCATTGGCATAGTTTTATAGTTTAACTTAATAATTAAAACAAATTTCTTACCATCTACTTTTAATTCTACAAACATTAAATTAGCATTTGGCATTTCTTCAATTTTTGTACATAAATCAAATAAATCTTGCGTTATTTTAATCGATTCTTCTTTAAACGCCTCATTACTTTCAATCATTTTTTTACCAGCTTGTAATAAGTGATGCTCACTACCGGTTACCAATTCTTTAATTCCAGAATTTTCTAAACATTTTTCAATTTTTTTATCATAATACTCAGTTGTTCCTTCAGTTAAATTAATAAATGTATCTGAGTAAATAATTTTACTATGTTCCAAATCCAACATATGAATCAAAATCTTATCAATTATAATTGTATTATTCATTCTTTCATCACCACGGTTAAGTATATCATATTTTGTTGAAATACGATATAATAATCTTGGTGATTAAAATGAAAATTATTATCGCACCGGCAAAGGTGATGAAAACAAAACAAGTAAATATTGAAACTACAGATATCTTATTTAAAGACAAGACTACACAGCTACATAATTATTTAATGAAATTTAATCTTGATCAACTCCATGACATAATGAAAATATCTTTTAAAATGGCGGATACTGTCTATAGTTATTTCCACAATGAATATACTGCGGTTCCTGCACTATACTGCTATCAAGGTACTGTTTTTAAACAGCTTAGTTTGAAAGACTATGATGCAGACGATTTTGTATACTTAGAACAGTATTTAAATATTTTATCGGCTTATTATGGCATCTTGAAATACAATAGTGCAATAACCCCATATCGTTTAGATATGATTATGAAGATTGATTTTAATTTATATCAATTTTGGCAAGATGAAATTGATAATTATTTTAAAAATGAAGACTATATTATTTCCCTAGCCTCTAAAGAATTTACTAAGATGCTATCACATCCCCATATCATAAACATTGACTTTGTTGAAGATAAAGCAGGTAAAATGGTACGCAATTCAATGTATGTCAAACAAGCTCGGGGAAAAATGCTTGATTTAATGGTTAAAAATAAGATTAGTGATCTTGATAGCTTAAAACGTCTAACGTTTGATGGCTATATATATCATGAAGAATTATCAACAAACGATAATTATGTTTACATTAGAAATGGAAAACAAACATATAAAAAGCTATAATAAAAATAGATGGCGTGCCATCTATTTTTATTTATTTAAATATTCTTCTAAGAAATTTATCATTCTTTCCATTTCTTCATCTGTCCCGATACTAATTCTTAAGTATTGATCAATTCGCTTAGTATTCCAATGACGAACGATTATTCCTACTTGCCGCAATGCTGTAAATAATTCTTGGCCTTCAACATCAGGATGTTTTACAAAAACAAAATTTGCATAACTGTCAGGTACAATAAAACCTAATTCTTTTAATCTTGTTTTAGTCATTTCTCTTGTTTTAATTACTTTAGCACACTTTGCTTTTGTATCTTGATCGTCAAGGATACTCGCTAAACAAATTTGTTGTGCGACATAATCAACTGGATAAGAATTAAATGAATTCTTAACATCATACAAATGTCTGATTGCCTCTTTACTTCCTAAAGCTATTCCTAGTCTAATTCCAGCTAAAGAACGTGATTTAGAATATGTTTGTGTTACAACTAGATTATCATATTTATCAATTAAAGAGACACAACTAGTTCCACCAAAATCAATATACGCTTCATCAATGACTACAATACTGTCAGGGTTATTTTTTAATATTGTTTCTATAAAATCTAAATCAACTAACAAACCAGTTGGCGCATTAGGATTTGGAAAAATAATTCCACTATTAGGCTGCATAAAATCATTAAGATTAATTTTGAAATCACGGTCTAATTTAACCAGTTTATATGCCATTTGATATAATTCACAATATACCGGATAAAAAGAATATGTAATATCCGGGAATAAAATTGGTTCCTTTCCATTAAAGAACGTTAAAAAAATCAACGCAAGTACCTCATCAGAACCATTCCCCAAAAATACTTGTTCTTCTTCAAGTCCATAATAATTAGCTAATTCTTTACGTAAATCAACAGCATCACTGTTTGGATATAACCTTAAACGATCAATATCCAAAGATGTTAATACTTCCTTAATTTTAGGACTAGGTCCATAAGGATTCTCATTTGTATTTAACTTGATCATATTCACAATTTTAGGCTGTTCCCCTGCTACATATGGTTCAACCTCGCGCAATTTATCTTGCCAACTCATATAATTCCCCCTTATTTAAGCATTTCATCAATCAACTCCGATAAATAATCGACTTGTTTATCACTATGCTTTTTAATCAGTTCATCCGCTCGATTAAAAGTGTAACCATGATCCGCGTGCTCAAACATACTAATATCGTTATACGAGTCCCCAATCGCATAACTTACAACATCTTCATTAAGTAAACTAACTAGATTGCTAATTCCAGTTCCTTTCGTACATCCACTTGGCGTAATGTCTAAATAATGCATATTTAATGTACCATGCGCTTCATCTGCATAATGTTCATCTATATATTTTTGAATCTTTAAAACTTCATCAATCTGCTGGTTGTCTTGATTTATCGCTATTATATCAAACTCCTCAACATTTGGATACTCTTTTATAAAATCATGCTCATTCGTTACAATACTACGTCCTACCTCATCATAAATATATGTTTGACCTCTCAAATACCCTAATGTCTTTTTTCCATCATAAAAATATATCCACATATCATCATATTTCAAACAATGTTCTATGATATCAATACCAGCTTGTTTTGAAATAACTCGTTTAAATAATTCTTGATCATTACGATCAACAATATGAGCTCCATTATTTAAAACTAAATAGTCATAATATAAATCTAATTTGTTTGTACTGCGTAATGCTTCTTCATAATTTCTCCCAGTATTAAAAGCAAACAAGTGCCCAGCCTGGTGAAGCTTTTCCACTTTCTCTTTATCCGGGGGATATAATAACCCATCTAAATCAATAATTGTTCCGTCCATATCACAAAATAGTATTTTTTTCATAAAATCCTCCAATATATAGCCATATTATAACAGTTTAGACTAAATCATCAAAGAGCTGATAAAGCATTTGATTACTTTTATTTACTTCTTGTAACGCTGTTTCAATATCTTTCGCCACAATTTTTCCATCTTGCAGGCATACACACTTACCGCTTTGATTATCTTGAAGAAGTTCTATCGCTTTATTTGCCATCCTTGCAGCTAATATCCGATCTTCCGGCACCGGTGAGCCGCCTCGTTGAATATGTCCTAAAACAATCGAGCGACCTGAAAATCCTGTTTCTTCACTGATTCGTTGTGCTAGCTTTTCAACATCTAAAATTTTTTCACTTGCAATTACAATTGCATGGCGTTTATTATAAACAATTTCATTCTTAATCAACTCTTTGATTACATGCTCTTCATCATAGCCTGTCTTATTAGTGATAACAAGTTCACTTCCACAAGATATAGCTGCATAAAGAGCTAAATTATCTGCATTGTTACCCATTACTTCAACTACAAAACAACGATGATGAGAACTTGAAGTATCACGTAATTTATTTACTGCATCAATAATATTACATAATGCAGTATGAAAACCAATCGTTTCATCAGTACCATTGATATCATTATCAATAGTTCCAGGTATTCCAATACAATTTATACCTTTTTTTGCTAACGCTTGTGCCCCACGGTAACTACCATCACCTCCTATTACAACAAGACTATCTATTTCATGTTCTTTTAAATTGTTTATTGCTTTATCTTGAACTTCATCTAAAGTAAACTCCGGTAGACGTGATGATTCTAAAATAGTACCTCCTTTTGCAAGAATTTCAGAAACATCTCGATAGCCTAAGCGTGCTATTTTACCCTCTACTAATCCTCGATAGCCTTCATATACTCCATAAACTTCAAATCCATGTTTTATTCCTACTCTGACAATTGCTCTGATTGCTCCATTCATTCCAGGAGCATCACCGCCAGAAGTTAATACTGCGATTTTTTTCATTTTTTCACCTCATTTAACTTTCTCTTCTAACCAATTTTGATAAAACTCTAGTTGATTCTTTAGATGAAAAAAGTGTTCCCCATTTTCCATGATTTTTAAATCACAATTAAAATGACTGGCAAATTTCTTTATATATTCATATTCACATAAATTGTCATTTTCACCATACAAAATCATTGTTTGACTATTCCATTCGGTGACTGAATGTTCTTTAACATAGCAATAATAGTCATAATACAATGTTTCCCCAATAGGTGTTTCAATCATTTTTTGTTCTTTTAATTTTTCTTCATTTATTTCAAACCAAATCATCATATTTTCAATTAAACGTTGCATATCAACAACTGGTGATAAAAATAAACACTGATTAAATTTAACACATTGATAAGCTAATAAACTAAAAAATGCTCCTAAGCTACAGGCCCATAAACTTATCTTTTCATATTTTCCTTTAACATAGTCATATATCTTTAATAATTCCTCTGTACAATTTTGTGCATTACACAAAGTATCTTCATATACTCGATCCCCATGTTTTGGCAAATCAAAACTAACTATTTGATATCCTCTATTTACTGCTGTCTTTGCTAGCATTTCTATAACAATATCTTCTTTATTAGATTTATTCCCATGAACTGCAAGAAAAACTTTTGAACTCCCTGCTCCCCAGATAACTGCAGGGATATTATCAATTTTTAAATATTTCTTTTTCATCTTCCCACCACTTCCTTATCAATAATTATAACATAGTCCAAATTTAATATTTAGCTTTTGCAAAAAATAATACTACAACAGTTTATGTTGCAGCCTTGTCTTTGGCTGGTGGTTGGTAGCACGAAACCTCCACAGCGGGCTTTCATCACCTAGTTTTATGTCGTGCGCAGCACAGCAAAAAAGGAACTGATTATTCAGTTCCTTTACTATTACCCACTAATTTATTCATATCAGCTTTAGTTTTATATGTGATTTTTAATCGATAACCATCTTCGCTTGAAAGAATTCTCATTGACACTTTTGTATCATCTTCTGATTGAGTGATTCCTATTCCATAATTACCAATACTTTCATTTCGTTCATTAAAATCATTTTCTAATTGATTAAACTTCTCTCCAGCTTTATTAAAACTTACATACATATCATCACCGTTAATCAATTTAACAATTTCTTTTAACATCGGATAACTTTGCTCGTTGATTTTCATAGCTTCAAAATCTTTAAAGCCGTTAATAGTATAACCTATATTAACAGCATTAGTTGTTCCTGATAAGTCATATGAAAAACTAATTGACATTGTTTCATTTTTACCAATCTTTAAATCATAATTCAGACTTGTATAAACATTATTTTGATCAGTTACATAAAAATCATAATCTTTATCAATCGTTGTTTTACCATACTTATCAGTAATTGCAGTTAAATCATTTTCTAACTGCTTGATCTTCTTAACATAACTATCACTATTAGTTACTAGTTTATCAAAATCTTTTAAACTCCCAAACTGATATTCTGTTACCTCTTTATTAATATTAACCTCACCTAGTGGACCTAGTGTAATTGCTTTATCCGGTGTAGTAACAGTATTACTTGCAGTTCCGTCACCTAAAAAATTACCAAATAACATTGATGAAATCAGCGGTGAGAAAATCAATACTAAAGCTAAAATACCGTATAAATAATTAGGAAATGTATTTGTTCTTTTCATGGGTTGATAGCCTTTTTCTAAGCGTGTACCACAATGAGGACAAACTTTGGCACTATCAGGAATATTTTTTTTACAATGTGGACATTGTTTCATGCAATCACCTACTCATATATATTTGCCATCCAGGTCTTAAAGTCTTCCACAAATTTTTCTTTTGCCTGGGCTTTTTTTGTATCATCTTTTATTTCATAATACTCTTCACTTAGATAAGTATACTCGCTAATTGTTTCACCTTTATTAACTAATTTTAAAATTGGTGTCCAATTAAAATCTAACTCCTCACGAATATTTTTATAAAAATCAATTTCTTTTTCAGATGCCCCCTCTTGCATGGCAGCATCACGAAATGCCTGAATATTTAAATAATATAAATAAGTACCCTTATTTTCCTCTAAATACGATGTTAAAATCGGATGAAACTCTTTACAATCTCCGCAATCAGGACGACCAATATATAAAACAAAAGTATCATCACTAGATAATTTGTTTTCTAATTCATCATAAGTAATTTCATGAAGACCTGATAAACTATTGTCTTTTTTTATACGATTAATGGATGCGTCTTGGCATCCACTAATCATTAATACACATACAATTAAACTTAATAATTTTTTCATTATTTAAGTAAAGATTCTCCATCCATTTCAGCTGGAATTTCAAGTCCTAATAATTGTAAAATCGTAGGCGCTAAATCTCCTAATTTTCCACCCTCTTTTAATTCTAAATGAGAATTTGTTACAATTAAAGGCACTTCATTTGTAGTATGCGCTGTAAATGGGTTATTATCTTCATCTAACAACATTTCACTATTACCGTGGTCAGCAGTAATTAACATTGTTCCACCTAATTCAAGAACTTTATTGTATACTTCACCTACACATTCATCAACAACACTCACAGCTTTAATTGCTGCTGGTATAATTCCTGTATGTCCAACCATATCGCAGTTTGCAAAGTTAACAATAACAACATCGTGAATATCTTTATCTAATTCTTCAATTAATTTATCTTTTACTTCATATGCTGACATTTCTGGTTGTAAATCATAAGTAGCTACTTTTGGTGAATTTACTAACACTCGAGTAGCACCTTCAATTTCCTTATCAACACCACCGTCAAAGAAGAAAGTAACATGAGCATATTTTTCAGTTTCTGCAATTCTTAATTGTTTCATACCTTTTGCAGATAAATAATCACCAAGTGTATTAGTTAAACTTGGTAAAGCAAAAGCAATCGCACCATTAACACTATCTGCATATTTCATCATACAAACAAATGTTAAATTTTTTGGCACATTATTAAATGCATGGTCATAGAATCCATCATTAGTCATCACTGTTGCTAATTGAATCGCACGGTCAGGTCTAAAGTTTGCAAAGATAACTGAATCACCATCAGCTACTTGTCCATCAACATTTTTATTATATCCAGGAATTACAAATTCATCATAAGTTTCTTTAGCATATGAATCTTTAACATATTGAACAGGACATTCAAAGCTTTCACCTTTATGATTAACGATAGCATCAAACGCTAATTCAACACGATCAAACCTCTTATCACGATCCATTGCGTAATATCTACCAGATACAGTTGCAATTTCACCAACACCTATTTCTTCAATTTTATCTGCTAATTCTTTAACAAAATCAGCACCACTATCAGGAGCAACGTCACGACCATCTAAAAATGCGTGTACATATACTTTTTCTAAACCTTCTTGTTTAGCTAATTTTAATAAGGCATAGATATGTTCATTTGAAGAATGCACTCCACCATTTGATAATAATCCCCAAATATGTAATTTAGTATTATTTTCTTTGGCATTATTAATTGCTTTTAAGAATTCAGCATTCTTATAGAATGTTCCATCTTCAACAGCTTTATTGATTAAAGTTAATGATTGGTAAACTGTTCTTCCAGCTCCAATATTTAAATGTCCAACTTCACTATTACCCATTTGTCCATCAGGTAATCCGACAGGCATTCCAGAAGCTTTAATTCTTGTTGTTGGATAAATCATTTCTAAATCATCTATATTTGGTGTATTTGCAAGTTTAACTGCATTTCCATCAATTCTTTCACTTAATCCGTATCCATCTAAAATACATAATACAATTGGTCTTTTTTTCATTATCTAATTCCTCCATTTTCATGAACCATTATAACTTGTTTAACTACAATAATCAAACAAGAAATACTTGAAATAATCTAAATTTAATAACTTTTTACTAACAAAATCTCTTCAGTTAAAATAGTTTTATATTTCTATAATATATTGATATATAAATAATATAGTTATATAATTATAATATAAATAATAAAGGGGAAATGCTATGAAAAAATTATTATGTTTATTACTCGTTTTTATGCTGTGTGGTTGTAGTATTGATAAAAGAGCAACTACTAAAACTGTTGATGTCAGTCCATATCTCTATAAAATTAGTGACAATAATAATCACTATCTTTATCTATTAGGAACCTGTCATCCTGGTCGTGATCAAATTGATAAACTTGATATAACTACCGAAAAAGCAATCAAGGATAGTCAAAGTATTGTTTTAGAATGTTCATTAGATCAAAATGAAACTGCTAAATATCAAAATTATCTTTTAGAAAACAGTTTAGGTGAACTAGATTTGATTAACTATATTCCTAAATTAAAAGAAAACTATCCTACACTAAAAAAATACCGTGTTAATGAATTTAATGCTATGGCAGTAAGTTCTTTAGTAACCTCTGATATTCTAGACGAAGTAGATGGCAATAATAGCACTTCCATTGATGCTTACCTTTTTAATCTCACCAGAAGTAAAAAGATTCCTTTTGAAGAAATGGAAGGAATTGAATTTCAGATGCAATTATTTTCACAATTATCTAAAGAATCACCTCACGCAATTTTAGAATCCTTAAAAGATCGACAACAATTAATCAAAAGTACAAAATTGATCCTTGACAGTTATTATAATCATGATCTTGATACATTAGCGACAATATACAGCTATCAAGAACTACCAGATAGTGAATATCAACAAGAATATCAAAATTATCAACAATTATTAATAATTGACCGTAACCAAACTATGCAAGCTAAAATAATAGAATATTTAAATCAAAATAAAGTCGTTTTCATCGGCGTTGGTGTAGGTCATGTTGTTGGTGATTTAGGATTAATAACATCGTTAAGCGCAGCCGGTTATAAAGTAGAAAAATTAGGTTAAAAAATAAAGGTCTAGAATTTATCTAGGCCTCATTTTTTCTTTTTCTTTGGCGAACTTAAAATGTACATTCCAATAAAACAGAGAATCAAAGGCCAGTAGCCTTTTATATAGTATGCAATCGTTGATACTATTCCTTGAAAGTCTTTAGTTCGATCCATGGTTAAAATCATTCCTAAAATAATTAATACAATTCCCGCATTCTTTCTAAAGTCCATTTTAATCACCCCCATTATCATAGCAAGGGCAATCAAATGAATTTGTCGATTAGAGGATAGAACGTGCAAACCGTAATAAATTATTTAAATCTACAGGTTCTTTACCTTTTTGTGAATATACATAAATTCTATCATGATCATGATATTCAAATTTATTAGAATGAATAATACTATTAATATCCCGACGTATGTCCTCATCAATATGAATAAACAAGTTTTCAGACATTTTTCTAAGTAAAATGCATAAACTTGCTAACGCTAATTCTAAATCAAAATATGCTCTAATTAAATCTTTTTGGATAACATGTTCATCAAAGATACCTTCTTTTATTTCAACTTTTTCAATATGATTCAAAACGGCATCGACACTATTTAACTCATCTTCAAGCATATCCAAGTAACATTCTTCTTTAATTTCTCTTTTGTTCATCTACAAGCTTATCCTTTTCCTTAATCATTTGTTTCAATTCTTTTGCATATAACACAAATGACAATAACATTAATGCACTGCTAGTGATAATCATTAACTGACTAGCAAAAGTATCAGGAATGTGATACCCAATAAGAATTATTACAACAAAATAAAAATAAGCTGTTGCAATTTTCCCCCACCATGAAGCTCCTTTTATTTTTAAGCCATAATCATATAAATATAATCCAACAATTCCTAACATTCCATCTTTCAATACAATTATTATTAATAACACCCAAGCTAAGGGATATGTAAATAACAAAGTAATCGCAATTGTAAATTGTGTTAATTTATCAGCAATCGGATCAATTAATTTTCCAAAATCTGTAATCATATTATATTTTCTTGCAATATAACCATCTAAACAATCACTAATACCTGAAAGCACAAGAATAAATGCTGCAATAATATAATGATGTTGCCATTGTGCATTAAAATACACAAATAAAAATACTGGTATTAATAAAATTCTAAAATAACATAAGCAATTTGGTATATTAAATAACTTTGTTTTATCTTTCATATTCATCTTCTATCCCTCTTTTTACATAATTATAGTTAACTTATTAAATAAGTCAATGATAGAAGATTTAAAGTATCTTTTTCATTGTAACATGCGGGCACCACTCATCATAATACATATCTCCATCAGGTTTATATCCTAATTTTTCATAAAATTTCTGAGCCTGCTGTTGAGCTGACAACTCAGTTTCAAGACAGCCTAATTCTCGAGCTTTGTTCTCTAAAGCAGTGACAACCTTACTTCCTAATTTTTGCCCACGATATTCTTTGAGCGCTGCAATTCTTCCTAAGATCATTGTTGTCTTATCTTTAAAATACATTCGTCCAACCGCAATCGGCTGCTCATCCTTATAAATCACCAGATGATACGCAGTATTGTCAAGCTTATCAAACTCCTTTTCAAAGCCTTGTTCTTCAACAAATACAGCTTGGCGAATTAAAGCTGCATCTTTAAAAGATGTTTTACCATAACTAAATTTAAAATCCAACTTAGATTCTATCATCATTAATAATGTATCAACTTCTATAACTTGAGCAAATCGATTCTTCCAAATCTTTTCTTCTAAATATTGCTTTAACACTTTTCCACTTATTATATCATTGTCAAAAGTCGTTGTAGCATCTTTTGGAACAATAACTCTATATCCTAATTCAAATGCTACTTTAATACTAGTATCAATACAATATTCACTTTGCATACCAACGATAATCAGATCTTGAATTCCCTGTGATTTTAAATATGCATCTAAATTTGTATTTTTAAATGCACTATTATATTCCTTTTCAAAAATTTTATCATCTTGTCTCGGAGTAATCCGTGAATCTATTTGCCAACCATCACTATTTAAAATCAATTCCTCATCATGATGACGAACATAGACGATTTCGAGATGTTGATTATGACATACCCTGATTAGTTTTCGAATATGCTCGATCATCTTATTTTCATCTACTGGATACTGGCTCGTCAAAGCAGTTTGAACATCAATTATTAATAAACATCTTTTACGCATCATTTTCCTCCATTGTATCAACTAAAAAAGTCGTAATCGTTGAATACACAGTTTCCTTATATTTTTCATTGAGAATTTCATGGCGCATATGCTCAAATAAAATTGAAATCACATGTTGATAGCCTTGTTTTTTTAAATGAGTTACAGCATTATTAAATGCTTTTTCATTAATCAAGCAAGGATCTTCTTTGCCAGAAATAAATAAGACTGGTAGTTTTTTATTTGCTTCATAATCTATATTTTTATATGTATTTTGCATTAAACTTAATAAATTATAAAATCCATTTACACTAAATGTGAAGGTACACAGCGGATTATTATTATATTCATCAACTACTTGGCTGTTACTGCAAATCCATTCATTTGGCTTATCAAAGCCCTTATTAAAAGCACCAAAAGACATTTTCTGTAATAGTTTACTATGATACTTATCCCCCTTGACCATTGCTATCGCTTTGCATAATAGCTTTCCTAATCCGGCTAATTTATTTTTACTTGGGCTGCCACAAACTATTAATGCATTAATTTCATGATCATACTTTTGAATATAATTTCTTACAACTAAAGAACCCATTGAATGCCCAAATAAACAAACTGGTAAATTTGGATATTTTTTTTTAATATAATTAGTTAATTGGTGAACATCTTCAACGATTGCACGGGCACCTTCACCATAAAAATAACCCAAATCAGTTTCATCTAAAACACTTTTTCCGTGTCCACGATGATCATGTATGATAACAACATATCCACAGTCATTTAAATATTCAATAAAATCTAAATAACGCTCTTTATGCTCACACATACCATGAACAATCTGAAAAATTGCTTTTGGGTGTTCCGGCGCTGAAACAATTACGTCTAAAGGTAATTTATCAGATATTGAATTAATTTTTAGATACTCCATCGTTTTTCTCCTTTTCATGATTATATCATATTGATTGCTTGAATAAACTAAACAAACTCTTATTTTTATCTAAATAAACAAAAACCTGCAAATTATGCAGGTAATCATTTTTGTTCAATTGTATTTTCAGTAATAACTAGCTTCCGCTTCTTTAGAATCATATTGATTACTTCACTGGCTAATGAATATAAACAAGCAGCACTAGGAACCGCAATGACCATTCCAAATACACCAAATAAATCACCGAAAACAAAAATTGATAATAAAACCCAAATTCCAGGTAGGCCAACTGAGTTTCCAACAACACGCGGATAAATGAAGTTATCTTCTAACTGTGATAAAATCTGAAAATATATCATAAACCAAATTGCCATCAAAGCATCTTTTGATAAAATTAAGACTGCACCTACAAACATTGCGACAATTGGACCAAAAAATGGAACAAATGAAAATATTGAAATAATTGTAGCAATCAATTCAGGGTATGGAAAATTAAACAGCTTCATAGTTACATAGTACAACACCCATAAAATACAAGCTTCAACCAATTGACCACTGATAAAATTTGAAAAAACTTCATTAGTTTTATGTGCATAATCAAAAATTACACAAGTAACTTTATAACCACAAAGTGCTCCAATTGCTTTTCTTAATTGTCGTAAAAAAGTTTCCTTATTTCCAAGCAAATATAGAGAAAAAATAAATCCTGTAAATACTACTCCAAATGTAGATAAAAAATTTGTTGCATTATTCATGATTCCCCCAGCACTTCTAGTTAGGATATCTAGTGCTTGACCAACCATATCTTGCCAAGGCATATTGATTAAATCTTTAACACTAGCAATATTTTCCATTCTAAAATCAATATTGAAATAGATAAATATATCATCGATATTATTAAATACTGATGTTAGAAAAGCAGAAGTATTACTGATCAATGAAATTAAACTGCTTATTAAATTTGGAATTACGATACTAGCAATCAAAACAATTAAACAAATAAATAATATCAGTGTTGCAATTATTGATAAACCTCTTTTTTTTCGATATAAAAAACTAGTTTTTGTACAATATTTTGTAATTTGTTTTTCAATCAGCTTCATAGGCTGATTGAGAATATATGCAATAATAATCCCATAAAACAAATATACCAGCGTCCCTAACAACGTGCTGATCATTCCATAAATATTACCTAAATTCATAAGTAAATATATCAAAAAAACTGTAAACGCTGAAATTATCAATCCAGGTTTAACATGACGTTTCAAATCATCATCTAAATTAAAATTACGCATCTAATCACTCCTTATTCCGCTTGATTATAACATATTTATCATACATTTTATAACCATTCGTGATATTTATTTAGATAAACACGTTTAACTACTGTTGTCAATGCAATATATAAAATAACAATTATTATTAATAATCCAAAATAATAAGCTGGCAAACTAGTAAGCCCAATTGCTTTAGCTAAGTGACTAAATGGAATAAGCGTTAAAACAAATGCAGATAATAATGTAAAAATCGTTACAAATAGGGCAGGTTTACTTTGAATAAATGGTACTTTTGCTGTTCTAATTAAATGAATAACAAGAATTTGGCTCCACATTGATTCAATAAACCAGCCCGTTTGAAAAACTGCAATGAAATAATCAGGATTTGTTAATGATTGATAACTTCCTCCAGCCATTATTGGGGCTATAAAATAAAACATCAATACATATGTCATAATATCAAAAATTGAACTAATTGGTCCCATCCATAACATAAATCTTCCAATTGATGATGCTTCCCATGTTCGAGGGATTTTTAAATACTCCTCGTCAACACGGTCAAACGGTAAGGTTATACAAGCAATATCATAGATTAAATTTAGCAACAATAACTGAATTGGTGCCATTGGTAAAAATGGTAAAAATGCACTTGCAATTAAAACTGAAAACATATTACCAAAATTAGAACTGGCCGTCATTTTTATATATTTAATCATATTAGCATAAACTTTGCGGCCTTCAACCAATCCTTTTTCAAGAACCATTAAGTCTTTGTCTAATAAAATTACATCAGCTGCTTCTTTAGCAATATCTACTCCACTATCAACAGAAATTCCTACATCGCTTGCCTTTAGAGCTAATGCGTCATTAATACCATCGCCCATATATCCAACGCTATGTCCATTTTCTTTTAAAACTTTAATAATCAGTGCCTTTTGTTCCGGTGATAATTTTGCAAAAATTGTTGTTGTTTCTACAACTTCCTTCAGTTTATCCAAGCCCATCTTTGCAACATCTTGGCCTAATAAAATATTTTCAACATTCAATCCTACCTTTTGACAAATTGCTTTAGTTACTTTTTCATTATCTCCTGTCAAAATTTTTGTTGCTACACCATGTTCCTTCAATGCTTTTATCGCTGGGGCTGTTGATTCTTTTGCAGGGTCTAGAAAAGCTAAATATCCAATTAAAACCATATCTTTTTCATCACTAACGGTACATTTTTGTACTAAATCCTGATCTGTTTTTTGACTCACTCCCAAGACCCGTAAACCTTTTTCATTAAGTTGTTCAACTTGATTGATAATTATTTTCTCTAATTTTTGTGTTAACGGCCAAACTTTACCAAGATACTCAACATATCTACAAACACTGAGCATTTCTTCAATTGCTCCTTTTGTAACCATCTGTACTTTACCATCTTGATCCTGAATAATAACAGACATTCTTCGTCGTTGAAAATCAAATGGAATCTCATCAATTTTTTCATATTTGTTTGTTAAATCTTTTAAGCTCGAATCATTATCTTGTTCAGCCAACGTACTATTAATAATTGCTTTATCCATTAGATTATTTAATCCTGTTTGATAATAACTATTCAAAAATGCATGTCGCAAAACTCTTAAATCAATTTTCCCGTGAACATCTAAAGGAAATTCTAAAATTACTTCATCTTGTGTTAAAGTTCCTGTTTTGTCTGTGCAAAGAATATCAATAGCACCAAGATTTTGAATTGAATTTAAATTTTTAATTATAGTTTTTTCCTTAGCCATTGCAAGAGAGCCTTTAGCAAGACTAGTTGTGACAATCATCGGAAGCATTTCAGGTGTCAAACCTACAGCAACACTTAATGCAAATAAACTTGCATCTAACCAATCTCCATTAGTAAATCCATTAATAAATAAAACAACAGGTACCATAACTAACATAAAACGAATCAAAAGCCACGATACAGAATTAATTCCAATTTCAAAAGTTGTTAATTCTCTCTTTTTATTTAAATCAACAGAAATTCTTCCCAGCATAGTTTCATCACCTGTCGCAATTACCACACCGACAGCACTTCCGCTAATTACATCACTTCCCATAAAAGCCAGATTTTGTGCTTCAAGCACATTCGTCCCTACAGTTGTTTCAATTGCGAATTTTTCAACTGGTTCACTTTCACCTGTTAAACTTGCTTGGCTAATAAATAAATCTTTAGCTTCAATAATTCTCAAATCTCCAGGAATCATATCTCCTGCGCTCAAATATACAATATCACCAACAACTACTTCATCAATTGGAATCTCTTTTGCTTCTTGTCCATATCGTTTAATATTTGTAGTATTTGAAATCATTGCAATCAGCTTCTCTGCTGCACTCCCACTTCTTTGTTCTTGAATAAAGCGTAATATTCCAGATATCATTACCATAACTACAATAATGATTACTGTAGTTGGATCCTTTTCACTAGTTTCTGCAAAAATCACATTAGTAAATAAAGATACTACTGCTAGTATTAATAAAATTGCAGTAAATGGATTTATAAAAGCATTAAATATTTTTTTTAATATAGAATCTTTTTTTTGTTTAGTAATAATATTTTTACCAAATTCCTCACTATGATGTTTGACTGTTTCATTCGTGATTCCCATTTTATTTGTTTCAAAACTATCTAAAACTTGATTAGTTTTATTCTCACTCGCAAAAACTAATCTCTCATTAATTGAATTAAATCTTCTCATTGTTATACCCTCCAAATTAAATTTTAGAGTATGACAAAACTATCCTAAAGAATGGCATCGCCATTATTCGGGACTTATAAACATCATTGTCATACCGGCCATGCTCTTCCATTCTTTTTCTCCTTTCAAAATTTTAGATATAGAAAAAGCCATCATTAAGATGGCTAGGCGAAAATGGACGTAATTATCCCATCATCAAAAAGCCATCTTTTAAAATTCATCGATAAATAATCATCCATTTTCTTCACCTCCACAAAATAAAAGCCTCATCGCTCAAACGCGACAAGGCATGAAAATAACTTTATCTCGTTCAAGCTTCAACATCATAGGGCCATGTAATTGCATTAGTTTTTGCCTTCACGACAAGAACTGTTGACCAGCGCACAGTGTCTCCACTGCTTTGCGGTAGCAACCCGTATCCCTATGGTAGTCTCACCTACCGATTCTTTTATCGCTTATAGTTTAACACTATTAAAGATAATGTCAACCCCTATTCCCCTTCAACTAGCTCTACTAGGATTTCTACTAATTCTTGACTTACAACCTCATAATCATCACCGTGATAACTAAAATTGACTTCATCACGACTTGTAGTGGAGTCTGTATGCCAATCTTTACATGAGCTATGAAGCTGCTTAATTCCTGTATAATCAAGCATTTTTTTCGCATTTCCTGCATTTATTCCACTTCCCGCTAAGATTTCAATATTCTCACCATATGCATCATACAAATATTTAATCATTTCTTTTCCTCGAGTTGCTTTACCTTGTAAGCCACTCGTTAAAATACGGTCTACCCCTAAAGTAATCAAAATGTTCATTGCCTCGTCAATATCATTAACACAATCAATAGCACGATGAAATACTGCAGTTTTGTGATATGATTTAATAATATCGATCATTTCTCGGGTTTGTGGAATATTAATATCTCCTTCTTCATCAAGGCATCCAAATGCAATCCCATCTGCACCATTATCAAGTAATATTTCCGCATCCAGTTTCATTACCTCAAAATCTTCATCATTGTAACAAAAACCAGCACCACGAGGTCTAACCATACAAATAACTTCTAAATCTGTGTTATCTTTAACTTTTAATAAAGTTGCTAATGATGGGGTTAAGCCACCTAAGTGTAATGCACTATTCAATTCTATTCTTCTAGCTCCACCGTATTGTGCCTGTAATGCATCATAATAACTCCCACAACATACTTCTACAATTTTATCCATTTTATCAACTCCTTACTTGTATATTTATTATAACACTTTTCCAAAAGCATTAATTGTTATTTTTAAGTAAAAGTTGGTTTGCATTTTGTTAATAGTAATGGTAAAATTTATGAGCATAGTTTATTTGCAATAAATAAAAATTGTAATATAATAAGCTAGTTCTGTCCCCTTAGTAAAATGGATATTACAAGACCCTCCTAAGGGCTAGGTGGAACAAACGCCTTTTGATATGATAACTAGATAAAATTGAATAGATTTTTAAGAATGTCCCAGTACCTCAGCAGGATAGAGGGTTCGCCTCCTAAGGGGAAGCTCAGCTAAGCCCAATTGATTAGCAAATCTCTTTTAAAATTGAATATATGTCCTCGTAGCACAAAGGATAATGCAACTGCCTCCTAAGCAGTAGAGTGATGGTTCGAGTCCATTCGAGGACGCCAATTTTGTCGATAAATAGGGCGTTTTCTTGAGTTTTCAAAAAATAGATTTTGAAGTGATAAACTCATACCTTTTAAGGCTTTGCTCTATCTATTTTATAGTCAATCAGTTTTATCGCTGATTGCTTTTTTAATGTGAGTCGAACTTTTTCGCCCTTATTTTTGCTAATGAAAATAGGTGTTTTGCTAATTTGATTTTAAGTGCTCATTTTTCATAAAAGAAAACACTCATTTTATTTGAGAAAACGATCTCTTTAAAATAAGTGTTTTTTTTATTTACTGGCGTACCCGACAGGACTTGAACCTGCAACCTTTTGAATCGGAATCAAATACTCTATCCAATTGAGCTACGGGCACTTACATATTCAGTAAATAGTATATAACATAATTGAAAATATTAAATGACGAAACTGTTATAATTGTAAACTATTTCAATGCATCAATCAGTTGCGACATAAGGTCTGGATTTGACTTCAATGCATTGACAAGCGAATCAACATCAACTTCTTGAGGTTTTACTGTTTGTTGATCAACTCCAACTCCTGAATTTTTATAAAATGTTTCATCGAATTTTTGAGCATTTACCTTACGATCTTCATCTAGGATATGACTATATACTTCTGTTATCATATCTGCTTGAGAATGACCTGTATCACCTTGTGTGGCTTTTATATCACCATGATTGAGTTTTAACTTATAAGTGGTACTAGAATGTCGAAAAGAGTGAAATACAACGCTAGGAAGTCCTGCTGCTTTTGTAACTTCTTTTAGTTGACTTCGTATTACACTATGTGAACATTGTCTACCGTCCTCAAAACAAACTACAAGATCATAATCGGTATATTCACAACCAAAGTATTCTTTGTATTTTTCTTGTTCTTCTTTCCAATCACGAAGCATAAGTGCTAATGTTTTTGGTAGCCATATTTTACGAATGCTGCTTTCTGTCTTTGGTTTCTTTAAAACAGTGGCTGTTTGATATGATCTATGAGGTGAACGTGGTGGAAATGTAAAGATAACATCTTTATCATTTAAAACTTTTAATGCGTTTGTAGATACTTGTTCTAATTCACAAGTAACAAAGATATGTGCATCGTCATTGGCAATATCATTATCACTGATGGCTACATCTTTCCATCTTAATCCTAATACTTCTCCTAAACGCAAAGAACAGGCAAACGATAAATGAATTGCAATCGCTAGCTTAGGATCTGTACAATGCTCTAATGCTTGAATAATCATATCTGAAGTCCATATTTCTCGTTTCTTATAAACATGCTTAGGCGGTTCTACGGATAAGAATGGATTTTTTGCGATTAGATCCCATTTTACTGCCATTCCAAAAGCACATTTTAAATGCTTATTGATAGTTTTGATTGTGCCTGTTGTAACTTTTCGTTTTGTCTTATGAATTTTATTTACTGCACTATCCATGTTTTGTAAATCACGATAATACTTTTCAATCACTAAAGGTGTGATGTCTTGTAGTGCCATGTTTCCTAAAATTGGACGAACATAATTGTCAAAATCTCTCACTGTTTTTTCATAGGTACTCATTGACCATTTCTTTACACCATATAAATCAATAAATAAATCTAAAAATTCATTCATTGTCTGAGAACTAGGTGGTATAAAGATGTTTTTATCTTTTTGGCTTTCTACTTCTGATTTTCTCATTCTTGCTTCATTATAAGAATCAAATGCTTCCCATTTCTGTTTTCTATTACCTTGACTATCTTCATAAGTGTAAACAACTGCATATTTTTTATTTCTCTTTTGTATTGATGCCATAATTTTCTCTCCTTTCCTTGTTTACAGGACAATTCTAAGCAAAATTAAAAATAAAAGCGAATGTGCGATTTTCTAAAAACGCAAAAAGCGAAACACTAAAGTTCCGCTTTGAGTTTAGCAATCAATTTCATTTTTAATTCAGGATTATCCTTGATTTGTTGTATTAGCAAATTCATATCTTCATTTTTTTGTTGTGGCAAGACTGCTTGAATCTTACTATTGATACTTTTTTGATTTAATTGAATGACATGAGTTGTTGATATTTTTGGTTTTGGAAGTGATAATTCATGTTTTAATGTTGCATAGAAATAATCTGCATTACTCATGCCTTGATTTTGACTTTCCTTTTTAGAAAAAGACTTAAACTTTGTGAGTGTAAGTTCTTTAAGGTTTGCCTCTGCACAAGTCTTGTGATACAGCTTTGTCATATTACGATCATCACAAGGTTTTCCGTTAATCAGTGTAATTAACAATGCATAAGGATTTTCTTCAACCATGAATTCTTTTTGTCTTTCTTTCCATATTCTTAACAATAACGCAACTTGTTTATGAATATGTACGGTCTTTTGAGGAACATCTTTATAAAACAAGATTAAACTTGTATTGGTTTGTGTAAATCCAGCACATTCAAATTGTTTGATAATTCTTTGAGGATTCATCATTTGAACTGTGTTTTTATTTAAACGGTCTAATATTTTATTGGAACAAAGGTAACATTGATCTTGAGCAATCAACTCATCGCTAATATGAATATCATGCCACGATAATCCACCGATTTCTCTTATATCTAAACCGGTAGAAAACATAATATGCAAGAAAATAAATAATCGCATATCATCAACCGATTCAAATAAATGTTGAACAAATTCTAAATTCCATTCTTTATATGGTTTATTTTTATGATATTTAGGTGCAACTTGCTCATGAAATGGATTGTTTTCAATCAACTGTTCTGATACTAGATAATCAAATGATGTTTTTAATAGCATATAGCAGGAACGTAACATACTGTTAGGGATATATTCCGTTTTTATTTGATTCCTTTTTCCGATTGCAGGAGTTTTCTCTAATTGATTCATTGTTTTGATAGCAAAATTAGGTTTTATATCTTTGATTTTCTTACTTCCAACAACTTGAGATATATAATTGTTGATCACTCCCATATTGCTTTCATACCTTGAACTGCTCCATTGATTGCGTCCAATCTTAGTCGCATATTGAACTAAAAAGTTAAGTATTGTCGTGTTAGGTTTGATATTCATCTTTATATGAATACCTTCGTTTTCAATTTCTCTTTTTCTAACAAGTGCTGATGAATAGTCATAATAAGTTTCCCATATTTGCTTTGTTACGCCATTCTCATCAACTTTTTGATAAACCACAGAATATGCTTTTCTTCGTTTTGTAATAATCGCCATTGAATTATCCTCCTAATATTAAAGATTTTCATTGAGCCACTTATCAAATGACTCTTTTGAGATTCTAATAGATGAGCCAATTCTTACGGATTTGAATTTGTTTTCTGCTACTAATTGATAAGCGGCATTTTTTCCAACACCTAAGATTTTCATAATTTCTTGAACGGTGTAGGTTTTCTTTTCATATAAAATAGGTTTCATCTTTATTATCTCCTCTCCATCTTATCTTTAATAAATGAGTAAAACAAATGTGCGATTTTCAATTCAATAGCGATTTTACATACTTGACATTAGTTGTTTTTATGATAGTTATGCTTCATACCTAAACTAATTAAAATTCGGTTATCTAATAATTTCATAAATCTGGGCGTTACACTTCCTATATATTTGATAATTCTGCTTTTATCAATGACTTTGATCTGTTCCATCATTACAATAGACGGATACTTTAATCCAACCGTCGTAGGAATACTATAATGAGTAGGTAAGTGATGCTTTTCATACACTTTGCTTGTCAAACAAGCAACAATAATCGTAGGACTATATTTATTTCCTTTATTGTTTTGTACAACAAGAACCGGTCTTACACCACCTTGTTCAGAGCCAAAGCCATTACTTAAATCAACTAGATAGATTTGTCCTCTTTTGATCTTCATTCAAATTACCTCCTATGTAAAACCAGACTCAAAATAGAATCTGGTTATTTATCATATGAATCGTTGTTTTCCATTTTTCCCTGAATACCTGAAAACATTAAGGATACTATTAGACAAGCAGTAGCATTGCTTTCACTGGAATTTCACCATCGTGTGGTATCTCACACAACTGCAGTACAGGAGTATCATTATACCTAATAAATTTCATTGCCGAACATTTGCTAGATGTTTTTACAGTTCAATTTTATTCGCTCGCATATCACTGGTCATGGCGTATTGACTGAAAGGCTCATTTACTAGGAACGTATCTAATAGCTGTTATTTTGTTTTCAAGGATCAGTGAATCCTACTTTTTAAGTGGGTTCACTATATATGCCACGAAAACGTCTTTTTTTCTCACATTTTTAAAAGTTCTTTTATTTTTTTTATTTTTCGATAGATAGAACTCATAGAAAGACCTAAAATTTGAGAAATTTCCCGAACATTATATCCATGCTGCTTTAAGATAATAATATCTAATACAATTGAATCTGTGTATTTTAAATACTCAAATAATGTTTCATTTTCAATTTGATCCAATAAATCTTCTATCGAATAAGATTCTTTTTTGTCATGCACTGGTTGCATATAAAAGAAAATATCTTTTGTAACATTTTGATTTCGTCTAAATCTTCGCTCGGCATTAAACTGTTCTAAGTCAAATTCATGTAATTCTTCTATTTTTTGTTCATTGAAATGATGTTGTCTTAAAATTTTTTCTTCTCTATCTTTCCATTCTTTCCATCGTATATATTCTTTTTTATAATCATAACCCATATGATAATCCTCCATTTACTAAAAAGGTAAAACAATTTGGAGTAGGGAGGGCTACGACACCTAATTTCCGGTTTCATATCATAAATAATGAAACAAGTACATCATGAACATGACAATACATTTCAAATTCATCATAAGTAGCTGGAAACATTGAAATTCTACTAGAATAATTTACAAAAATAACAGTGATTTCTTTTTTTACTAGAGAAATTATCAATCTTCTCATTTCAAATGAATTTAACCATTTTTCAGTAGAGATTTTTTTTATTACACCAATAATATCCATATGATTTTGAATTACAGAAACTTTTAGTTGATCTACTAAATAATCTAATAAGTTTCTCGATAATTGTTCTCCTATTCTACAATAAATCAAGATTTTAATTTTCTTTTGCATAATCATTGCCTCCCGAAAAGTTCTTTTCACCCATATATGTGAAAGTTACTTATCAAGTGGTAGAAACTTTTTTATCTTTTTTTGAATTATTTGTTGAATTTGCTTTTTATGATAAATAATAGTTGAGTTTTTTACTCCTAGTACCTTTGCAACATTTCTTATTGACATATTTTCAATAAAAATAAGATTTGCTATTGTTTTATTTGGTTCATTTAACATTGATATTTCATGTAATATTTTCACATACAAGTCGTGTATAATAATTTTGTCTAGGAGTTCGATTTCCTTCTTATATACAAAAAAAGTAGCTAAATCAATATCTTCAAAATACAAGACTGATTTAGCTACTTCCATATGATGCATATGTCGAATTTGATCATAACTACTTCTAATAGTTTTAAACACCTCCTCACTTACTTCAACATACTCTTTATTCACTTTTATGTAATACTGTCTATGTTCCTTATTGCCATAAGTTTTAAAACTATTTTTATTGTAATCATATTTATAATTTTTCATCGCTATTTCCTCCTCATATTTAAAAAATAAAAATAAGAAATAGGAGGATCACGATTATGTTTCATAACTTTTCTCTCCCTTATAGTTATGAATTCGTTATTTAAGGCTAAAATATTTTAGCTCTTAAATAATTAGAAATAGATTTATGGGATATACTATGTCTAATCATGGTATATCTTTAAACATTTTTCTATACTTCATCTATTATCAAAAAATTTCTTTATAAAATATCTCCATATATTTCAGTTTTTCATATATAAAAAGGGTAATGCTATTATTTAAAGCAACTACCCTTAATTAAAACTATTGAGTTATTTTCTTTGTTTTCTTGTAACACTTAATAAAGCTAATCCTGAAACTAATAACAATACTATCCATAGTATTACATTTGTGTTATCCCCTGTTTCTACTGAACTATCAGGAATAGTAGGGGAGGTAGGGATTTCATTTTCATCTTTTTCAATAAATTTTGGCTTAGAATAGACATTAAATATTTCATTACTATCTTCAATCATAGGTATAGAGATTAAAAAAGGTTCCGAGTAATATTTAATATCATCTCTTTCTTTTTGAGATACTAAATATAAACCTAAATCTAGATCAAAAAATTGAACAATTCCATTTTTGTTAGTATTTTTTTCATCAGTAAATGAAATATTTTTACCTTTCATATACGCTTGTAATGCATAACTCATTTCTTTCATTTGTGATGCATTCATATTTGTAGAAATATTCTTGAAGTCTTTAAAATCTCCCACATTTACAAATTGTCCATTAACAATATCTGCGACTTTAACAATTTGAAATGGCATATCAACAAATTCGACGATTTTACCATCGTCAAGATAATGAGCATACAGAGAAATTGATCCTGTATTTTCTTTCGCTAAAACTGTTTTGGTAGGCAAAAAGATAAATAGCATACAAATGATTATGATTTTTAAATGATTCTTATTTGCTAACCACTTCATGATTTTTCCTCCTTACCTTCAATAACAAAAATATTAACATTAAAACTGTAAATCCAATTAAAAGAATTTGAATTTCAAAAGGTACATGAATTCCATTATCAACTTCATTGGCTTGTTCTTCAATTGCTTTTTGATAATCAATCCTTATTCCTCTTACAAGCAATCGATGCGTGTTTACTGAATAAGGTGTACAAGTAATCAATGTGACATAATCTTTACCATCTACAATTTCAAGATCTTTTGTTTCAGTTGGTAAGACTATCTTGATTTGATCAATTTTATAAGCACTCGTATTTCCTAACACTTCCATATAGAAAATATCTCCAATTTCTAACAAATCTAAATCAGTAAATAGATTGGAACTAGGCAAACCCCTATGCCCTGACAAAGCAGCATGCGTGCTCTTTCCACCTATTGGTAATGATGTTCCTTGAAGATGCCCTACACCCTTTTGTAAAACTTTCTCTGAAGTAGTGTGGTAGATTGGTAATTTAACGTCAATTCTAGGAATTTGAATATATCCCATAACTCCATCACCATTAGAATTTAATAAACTCATGTAATATTTATCTACTTTTTCAATACTCATAAATGGATCATACAATTCCTCTTTTCCTATCAAAGAGGAATTGTATGTTTGTGCATCTTTAAGCATTGTATCTTTTGTTTCTTGGTCTAAACCAATCACTGATTTTTCATATGACTGAATCACTTGAGAACTATGAATTCTTGATAAATAATCACTAATTGTTGGATAAAGTAAAACCCCAATGAAAAACAATAATACTACAATTCTTATTCCATCAAAAATTCTTTTTTTTATGTTCATAGAGATTAACTATTTATTTTCATTTAATTTATTCTTTTTATTTGATTTCATAAATGAATATAACACTGCTAAGATTCCAGCAGTACCTACTACTGTAAATAACACTGTACCCATACCACCAGTTTCAGGTAATAAAGAACCTTTGTTGTTTTTTACTGTTACATCGTTACCAGTTACTGTAACATCAGTTCCATCATTATTAGAAGATGCTCCAATTGTGATAGTTGTAGGATCTTTTAAGATGTTATATCCATCTGGTGCTTTTGTTTCCACTAATGTATATTTTCCATCATCTAATCCCTTAACAATAATTTTACCGTTAGTTGGTGATACTAATGTAGATGTTTTAGTTAATTGATTATCTGCTTTATCTGTATCAGTAGCAACTCTATATTCACCATTTCCTAAATCAACAAATTCAATTGGATCACCATTTGTATCAGTTCCTCTATATAATTTGAATTCTGCTCCTGCTAATGTTTCAGTTCCATCTCCATTTTTCTTTGTAATAGTCAAATTATGTGTTCTTACAATTACTTTATCTGGAGTTCCCTGAGTTAAATGATCAGGATCATTCCCATATTCAACATTTGCTGTATTGGTTTCTTTACCGGCAGTAACTGCGTTTTCATTTAACACTGCATCATATTCAAATACGATAGCTTCATTTGCTTGATCTTTATATTTAATAAAGTCATTAATTTCGATAGTAATTTCTTGTCCTTTAACTGTTACTGTATACTCAGTGTCTGTAAGTTGTTTATTACCGATTGTAACTTTTTCATTTAATGTTTCTTTTGTTACTGTTAATCCTGAACTCATAGTATCTGTTAATTTAAAAGTATATTTATCAAATCCTGTCATGTTTGGAACCATAGACTCAACTTTGAATCGAATAGTATCTCCGACTTGTGCAGAAGTCCAATTATTTCCATCAATAGTTTTATCTACACCAGGTTCTTTTCCTTTTAAATATACATCTTGGCTTGCTTTTGAAACTGTAGTGAACATTGGCGTAAATGCTTCATTACTTGGGATAATAACATAATATCCTGCATCTAAATCTTTTGTAGTATATTCTTTCTTACTAGCTTCACCAGTTAAAGTTTCAGCTGGTGTTAAACTTTTAGTTTTAACATATTCTTTTACTTTGTTTTGAAATTCTTCACTTTTTACATTATTTTTAATGTAGTTATATGCTTCATCATCAGTAGCAGGTGTACTTTGAGTAGCATTTGCATTAAAGAAATCTTTAAAATCATCTGCAATTGTATAAGCTGCTGATTTTTCATCTGCTGTTACAGTCGCATTCATCATCTTATAAATATCAAATGTTACGCTAGTAACATCGTGTTTCCCTGTGTGAATCGTAATTTTTCCTGTGCTTGCTGCAAATACACTTGTTACCATAGAAAACATTACCATAAGTGTAAGTGCAAATGTTCCTAATTTTTTAAACATGTTTCTCATTTCTCTTTTTTCCTTTCTTCATACTGTAAATCGTTGCTAATATACCTATCATTCCAATAAAGGTAAATACATAGGTTCCTATTCCTCCTACATCAGGTAAGAATGGAATATGTGAATTGGTTATCGTAATAGTAAATCCATCTTCTGAACTTTCTATTGTTGTCGAATAACCATCAACCTCTTTTTCGGCTACATGATATGTATAATAAGCATGTGTACCATCATCTAATACTATATATGCATCCAATCCCTTGACAATTGTTTGCCATACATTTTTCATATCATCTGATGGTTTCACTTTAATCGTCTGTGCAAATTGATCATCTTTAACAATATCACCATTACTATTTGTATATGTTCTTGTTAAATAAAGTTCAATTTCATCTGGACGAATACCTTCAAAATTGCCAAAATCTTTCCATACCTTGTTGATCGTTAAATTTATTAACTCATCACAAGGGTCTTGCATATCAGATGGAGGTGGGGTTAAATTTTCCTCATTATCTGATGTTTTGGTATTTTTCATCAATACTGCTTTTGCTGATGAAATATACACATCTGCATCTTTATTTATATCAACGCTAGAAAGTTTAGCTTTTTTGAACTTATCAAATGTCTCAACATCTTTGATATGTGAGATCACAAACTCATTCCAATCACTATTAGATAATTCTGCTTGAATTGTTTTATCTTGAACAATAAGAGAAGTTAACTCATCATGATCACGATAAACACGATATATATTTTTGTTTCCTTCAATATTTTCAACTGTATTAAAATCATATACCGAATCTAAAGAGGTAACTCCTGCAAAAGGACCAACTTTATCTTTCGTACCTCGAATGGTATCCGCATAATACATTTGATTATTCTCAAACAATCCTTCATCGTTAAATCCTACAAATCCACCGGCATAACCATTTTTATCAGTGCCATCTTTGTCATCATTAGCACCGCCACCAAATACATCATAACCAATAGAAATTCCGGTAATTGAAGAATTTTTAATACTTGTACGATTGGATTTAATCAATCCGATATTGATGTTTTTAACATCATCTTTATTAATATGATCTCCTGTTGTATCTGTACAAGGCACTTCAATATAACTATCTCCAATATGGATTTGAGCTACATCGCTTGTTCCATTTCCATTGTTTTTTTCTAATGCAACAGAAATCGGTAATCCTAGAAGTGTTACAGAAAGTGTTTTTCCATCACTTAACAATTTAACCTCTAAAAGTTTTCCTAGACCAATGTCAATGGCACCCAGATCTTGTAAATCACCGATATATAAAATATCTAGTAATGCATTTACAATTCCCAAAATAGGATCTAATAATGTAGTTGATCCTGCATCAATATCTGCTAAGTAGGAGAATGTTGTTCTTCCAACAAATCCACCAGCAATTTGATCACTGTTTACTTTTTTAATATTAGTAACATGACTATTATCTATTTTCGCAAGGTCAGCAAATCCTGCAAATCCACCTGAAATCGGTTCTTTTCCATTTTGTGAATTTACAATAAAGCCTTCTTTGATACCATCAACGTTACAGTTATCACAATGTGAACCAAAGTTATCTAAAACACCTGCAGTGGCATTTAATAAACCATCAAGTGCTCCTCCAGTTTCTGCTTTATCTAAATCAACAACACCACTTTTTCCAAGATGACCAATAAATCCACCTGCATAATTTAAGGCATTGACTTGATTTAATTTCGTTACTTTTGAATTCTTTACAGAACCATTTAATAAGCTTCCACCAAATCCACCTGCATTTCCTGTCTGAACTTTGTTTTCAAATGCACCTGATTCATTTTGTGTATTAGCACTAACGATTAGTCCTTGATCATTTGAACCATTCACTAATCCATGATAAATATATGATCTAAATGCATCTAGTACATCTAATTCTCCTATTTTTATAAGACCTAATATTCCATTGGACTCATTATCACCAACTTCAGCAACCGCAGCCACATCAGCTAGTCCAAAGAATCCACCAACGTGTTCTCCACCAATGACTTTTCTTATGTTGTTGACAATTAACGAATCGCTATTGCTATCTTTATCTCCTAGAACTGCACCACTCATACTTCCTACAAATCCACCCGTTGCATAAGCATATTGAATATTGGGACTGTTATCAATTTGATATCTTCCATCAATTGTAATACCCCAATTATTCCATGCATCTACTTTGGCGTATTTAACAGTAGATACAGTAGCATTTAATAAAGAAGCTAACTTATCTGGATTACCTAAAATAGGTTTTAACAATATTGGAAGTAATCCACTATTGGAACCAACATTCACTTCAGCGGCACTTCCTGAAATAATACTTCCTGCAAAGCCACCAACGGTATTCGTTCCTTTAATCGTTTTTAACTTCTCAATCGAACAGAATTCATTTTCATTTCCTTCGATTTGTCCACCAATAATAATACCAGCAAATCCTCCGGCATTTCCTTGTTGATTTTTCAAATCAGTACCACTTGCGATAACACTCGCTCCTGATTGATAACCACGAGCAGATGATGTTTTAATGACTGGTACAAATGTTTGTAATACTGGTAAAGATCCTACAACATCAAGATCTCCTATTGTAATACCTCCAACATTGGCAACACCAGCACTTGTCATTTCTCCGACAAATCCGCCGCTACTTCGATATGCTGTTACTAACTTTATGTCATAAGCATGAGCAGAAGTAACAACTCCTCCATCCATTCTACCAACATAACCACCAGCTGCACTACCTTGTGTTGCTAATGTACCAACTTCTTCTCTAGCAGCTTTAACATCATATCCATAAGCATATTTCTCAATAATTTCATTCAGTTGTTCTTGTGTTTCTACTTTTCCTAATTCTTGTAGTTGTTGACCATAAGCACCATTGATACCAACTGCGCCAACCCAAGAATTCCATACATCAACTGTTAATTTTCTTAATGGTCCATATACTGCTGTATTCGTTTCTGTTGAATAAACAGCTCCAAGAGCAGATAATGGATTACTTATCGTAATGACATCAAATAAGATATTTAAGTTTCCTGTATCTGCAACATTTGCATTTTCTGTTCTACCACTAAATCCACCTGCAAATTCATATCCATAAACATTTCGAATACGCACTGCTGCATTTTCTTTTAAAACAGTAGGGGGCTCGTTATTCCATTCTCTTTCTGATTTTCCTTCTATTCTTCCACCAATGTTATGACCTACATAACCACCAGCTAATCCTCTTTCTCTTGTTGCATCACTTGCTGCATCAGCACGAACTGCACCACCACAAGGAACAGATGTCGTTTCTGAATTATATATCATTGGGATAAATGATTGAAGAACAGATAACAAGTTTCCTTCAACATTCAATAATCCGCCTAATACATCAGCATTTCCTACAACACTTGCAACATTACCAGGTTGCATTCTACCAACATATCCACCAGCACTTTCTTGTCCAATAATGTACTCAAAATTGTAAGCATTACAGTTTTGAAGTGCTGAACCATCAATCGTTCCTGCATATCCACCTGCATGACCTTGTAAATCACTACCATCTTTGTAATTAGCAAGTACAGAATATCCACCTACTGCACCAGTAACATCTGAATTTTCAATTTCTGAAGCAACGACATCTAATGCTTGTGTTACATCATTTAATCCAATAATATCTCCTAAAACACCTAAACCTGAACCTAATGAAGCAGAACTTCCAATATCCAACTTACCAACATATCCCCCAGCATATCGTAATCCTTTTACAGCATAATTAGATTCATTTCCAAAATAAGAAGAACCATCATTACTGCTTAAATCACTTGGTGCTTTGACTGTTGTATGCCTTAATTTATCAACATGTGAATTGCTGATTTTTAATCCACTACCATATCCGACATATCCTCCAGCACTACCAGAATTACTATCATCCTTATTTGTTGAAGTAACTTCAACAATAAGTCCTTTTGAAGAAACCCCTGCTGAATTAATAACTGGGATATAGACATTTAAAACACTTAATAAATCACTTGCACTAATATTTAATAGTCCATTTAAAATGGATAAATCACCAGCAGTTGCTAAACCACCAGAATAAATCTTACCTGCAAAACCACCGGCATAATACGATCCTTTTACATTTAATATATTAGATACTGCATATGGATTATCTAATTCCTTATTATTAATATATCCACTTTGCATTTCTCCAATGAAACCACCTGCATATGCTGCACTAACTTGAGAAACATCGGCAGATTCTGGTTGATAATCAACTGTCGTATTTTTAAAGTCAGAAACTAAATACGGAACAGCATTCAACAATCCATTAATTCCTAAAAGTTCTAATGCATCTGTATCTCCATTCGCTGCATCGGCTAAACCACCAGTTTCAGTTGCACCTGCAAATCCACCTGCATAGCCACTTGTTTCATCGGCTGTAACATCTTTTATTCTTTTTACTTGAGAATTACGAATGTGTACGCTTGTTGATTTTCCAATAAACCCACCAGCATAATATTTTGTTACATCAACATCAGTCGATTGTGTTCCGAATGCTTTTACTGTAAATCCACTTGTTGTTCCTTGTACATCACATTCACTCATATCCAAGACAAGTCCTTGTGCTAGGTTAAGCAAGTTTGATATTTTAACTAAATTTAATCCAAGTATATCTAGTGCTTCGGTTTCAGCTAAACTTCCAGTTCCACCATAACCTACGAAACCACCTGCATAATTGTTTGCGTCTACTTTTTGAAGTTCACTAATATGTACATTTGAAACAGTACCACCCATTGCCTTACCAGCAAAACCTCCGGCATAATCTTGGGTTGCGTGAATAATTCCCGGTGTATCAATACTTGATACTGATGTATTTGCAATTTCAAACCCTAAGAAATTTCCAATTCCTAAAGTTTTATTCAATATTCCAGCAGCACTTGCTGTTTTAACTTCTCCAATCACACCTCCAATGTGAGATTGACCGGAAATTTCTTTTAAATTAGAGATTGTATTTTTTCTTCCTAATATTGCATAATTTAGTTTTCCAATTACATTTTTCCAAACATAAGATTTTGATTCTAAATCAGATGAAGAAATTATTTTGACTCCATCTCCTTGACCTATCATACCTCCGGCATACTTATCCTTAACTGTAACAGTTAAGGAACCTGTTATTTCATTTCCGGCAAGGACACTTGGACTAATACCAGTTAAAGATAGTAAGACATTTTCTTGGTCTTGCGATAAAACTCCACTTAATAAACTTCCTAATAATCCTGTTAAGTCTTTTCTACCATCATAAAAATCTTTTAAAGAGATAGATTGCCCTAAGGCTGCAATTCCACTCATTCCACCAGCATAAGAATCAGCTGTAATATTTGTTGTACCAGATATACTAGAATCAACGATAAAACTGTTTGCAAGTGCACCGCTCATTCCACCACTATATTTTTCTATTGCTTGAACGTTTAAACTTGTTGTTTCTACTTCACAATTCAATAAAAATGTATTAAGTTGAAATGCATTAAACAATTCAATACCTAAACCACTTAACACACCAACTAACTCAGCATTCGCACTATATCCTGTAAATCCACCTGCCATATTTTTAGCAGTTACATTCAAGTTATTTGCTTTTACTGTACTGTTTTTTATCAGTGTTCCCACTGCTTTTCCAGCAAATCCACCTTGAAAATTATGTGTTTCATTTTCAATAGATAAATCAGATCCTGTATTGTCTACAAGACTATTAGAAATTGTTGGACTTTTATAGCCGGTTGGAATAAGTTTATTTAAATCGATAATATTCCCGTCTAAAAGCACTTCTATTAATGTTCCTAAATCTACAAAAGGAATAATATTTAAAACATTTTCCAAGATGGTTGTAAGATTACCTAACGCACCTTGTAGACCACCATATTCAGTTACACCTTCTACATGACCAACAAAACCACCAGTTAAATCATTTACATTACTAATTTTTGTTACATTTTCAACAACACAATCCTCAACAGTAACATCTCCACTAATTCTTCCAGCAAATGCTCCTGTCGCGAAGACACTTGGATCTCCTTCACCATTAGGATTCAATAAATCTCCCAATACCTCTCCAAGATTTCCTAATAAGCCCCCTAAAATTGGTTTTAAAAGATCTAATAGACCTTGAATCAATCCAGTATTATCTTTAATTTCACTAGTTGAATTCGTTACTGAAACATTTTGAAGTTTTATGTTCTTTACAGCAACTTGTTGGTCTACAGTTCCTAAATTCTTAGTAGATTTTGACATAATACTTCCAAAGAATCCTACTCCGGATTGTTCTTTGGTATCGATTGGAGCGGTTTGATTAACTGTAACATTAGAAATAACAGGTCGAGTAGTGTTATTATCAATTCCATTATCATTCCATAAACTATTTCCTTCATTAGAAACAGCTCCCAACATTGTTCCACTAAACATCAGTGGTTTCCAATCAACATTACTTAAATCAATATCTCTAAAAATAATATAATTCGCATCACTTGAATATTTTAAATTTGAATATTCGGTTTTTAAATCAGATTCTGAAATATAAGTTCCACTTTGACTATCATATCCTAAAATCTCATAATTTCCTGTTAATAAGCTACCTAATATATTTCCTAAAATATCATTAACACTTCCTAGTAAACCTTTTGAAAAATTTACATTCATCAATTCAGTTGTACTTTGTTCGAAATATTTAAAATTTTTACTGTCAGATTTATCTAAAGTTAATGCTATATCCGTTTTGAAATCTGCATCTCCTGGATAAAGAGGTGTATATTTGTTCGTAGGATTTAAAAGCCCTGGTTTTTTGTGGAGAACTAATGTTGGTGTCACCTGCATTAGATTACCATCTTTATCTTTACGACCAATAGCAGCCAACTGTTGTTTGTTCCCTATTAAAATATATTTAACACCATCTAATTCTTTATAAACTTGTCCTATGTAGTCTCTACCAGATAACTCTGCATTTTCCCATTTAGAATCTGCTAAAGCTTCTATTTCTTGTTTCTTTGCTTCTTGTACTTTTTGTACTTTTATTGCTTCTGTCACTGGACGCTCTGCTGTAAAACTTTTAGATAGTACATAATGATGTTCATTACTATAAGTTAAATAGTCTTGTGATTCATTTGGGTAGATAAGTTGTCCTTGTCCAAATTGAGTGACATCATAATCTAGTGTTAATACAGGCTCTAGTGAAGATTTATCACTTTGCATTAAATCTAACTGATATGAATTATAAACATAAATCGTATCTGTATCTTTATCATACAATGGAGAAGACTCACTTTCTTGCTTGTTAATAAACGAACCTGTAAATCTTTCTGGTAAATTCCATTTTTCTCCATTTAATGCAATATCGTTTTCTAAAACATAATTAGCATCTAAAGAATAAGTAATAGTTTCATCATCTACTACAACATCTTTTCCTAAACCAAAACTTTCTTTTGTTTCGTCTAAATCTTTAACTTTTTGATTAGTACCAATTGCTTTTAATTGTTCAAGATTATAAATGTGAATTGTTTCTTCCTTATATATATGGGAATAGTTCTCTGATATTTCAACCGGAATTACATAGTTTTCATTTTCATTTACTTCAGCATATATTTTTTTATCTGAAATTCCATATACAGTAAATGAAGAGAAAGTTACTACTAAACTTAGCACCACCAATAATAATCTCGTCGCTCTTGTCTTTTTCATTTTTTAATACTCCTTATAATGCACTATTGATCCAATATTTCTTTAACAGTAATTGAAGATAATCTTTCTTCCATCATTCTTTGTAGAAAACAATAAGTCTTTCTAACAGGACAATAATCTGTTGCGCGTTGACTACAATATTTATCCGGCTCTAAACACCGATTAATTTTAGTAGTAGGTTCCATCGTACCTATAATATCCAATAAACTAATTTCAGATTTATCCTTAGCAATAGAAAAACCTCCATTTTTTCCATTATATGTATGAATTAATTGAGCATTTTCTAATTTCTTTGTTATTTTTAATATATAGTGTTGAGGGATACATAGATTTTCTGATAATTCTTTTGATGTAATCTTTTTTTGTTTTGTAGATAGATATAAAATAATTCTAATTGCATAGTCTGTTGTAATGTTTAATTGCATTGACTTCCCCCTTTATATAACCTGATAAGGTAAGGTGTGTTTAAATTTAAAAATAAAAAGATTTCTCAACCTTTTATTTAATGGTTCATAATGTACACATTTTTTACCAGTATCTTCTAAGCTTAAATATATGGCTTATTAAGTCATTTAATATGATAATACATAATTTTCCAAAAAACAATAATTTGGTAAAAATTGTGTACTTTTATTTACAAAAAATGTTATAATTTATAATTTTTTTCATGTTTTTTTATCCACTTAGTTAAAGTATTATGATTTGTATGTAACAGTCTTGCACCTTCACGTTTACTGATTTTATTATTTTTCCATAACTGATAAATTTCATCAAATTCTTTTGGAATAGGAAGCGGTGGTCGACCAAGCTGAACGCCTTTTTCTTTTGCTATTCGTATTCCTTCTGCTTGTCGTTGTTTTATATTTTCACGCTCTACTTGTGCTACATAAGAGAGAATTTGCAACACTAAATCCGCAATAAATTTACCCGTTATTCCATTCACTTGATTTCTCGTATCTAACAATGGTAAATCTAAAACAATGATATCGATATTTTTTACTTTTGTAAGGTATCGCCATTGTTCCTGTATCTCATCATAATCTCTTCCTAATCGGTCTATCGATTTAATATACAGTTCATCATTTGAATTTAATTTTTTTAATAACGATTGATATTTCTTGCGATTAAAATTTTTACCTGATTGTCTATCAATATACATGTTTTTCTCTAAAATCCCTATATTACGCATTGCTTCTACTTGTCTATCAATATTTTGATCCTTACTTGAAACTCGAATATATGCATATTTATTTGTCATAACAATTCCTCCTAAATGTTAATTTTATAGGAGAAATTATAAATTCACTTGTACTATATAAGACTACAAATATCATAAAACGAAAATATTTCTACACAATAGAGTAGACACTTTACAATTTGATGTTAAATCCTCTTTTTATACATACTATTTTAAAGAAAACTTTCGACAGGCTTTACTATTTACTGTTTTGTTCTTTCAAACTTTATAATACCAAACCTGATACTATGTAATAATTCTAGGCACATTCCTAGAACTATTTTTTTATGGTTCCATAGCCCATAATGACATTGCTATTAACTGAATAAGTGTTTCTTCTTACTTCATCATTAGAGTTGCCTTCCACAGTATAAACAATACCATTTTCTGCTTTTTCGACCATACCTACATGATCACAATGATTATCATTGTTCCAATCAAAGAAAATAATCATTCCTTCATTTGGTACAGTTCCTCGTGGTAACCATTGATTTCTTTCTTTAAACCAGTTCATACCAACAGTAACATTTTCAAACTTAGGCATCGAACCATCTTGAAGCATTCCACATTGTTCAGAACACCAACTCACAAAGATCGCACACCATTCTACTCGTGATGAATAACCCCACCAAGACCAATAAGGAATACCACCTTTATTACCTAACTGTGTTAAAGCAATATTGACTAACTGACTATTTCCCGTTCCAAGTTGTGCGAACTGATAATAACGCATGACATGAGGAACATATTCAGGATCACCATAACTGCTCCAACCATGTTTTGCGGCTTGTTCTTCAGAGAATACTTGTGCGTTGGCTTGCGAATACCCACCAAAGTTTTTAACTGCCCATTCGATATAGCCATTGCCATAATTATATCCCTGCCATGCTAAAGAAAGATTTTCTATATCAAATGGATCTTTACACTTTGCTCGTTTTATACAGTCCGCAAAATTTTCGATTCCAACCTTGATTGAATATTCCGGATCAGTAATTCCGTTTGGTGTATTTGGATATTTTTTATTAAATGCACATTCCGATGACTGCATAGGATCATTTCCTTTACCACCAGATTCTTGCATCATGATAGCTTGAATGGCATTGACATATAAAGGAATTTCAAATTCATCTGCATACTTTTGAATAAGAGGTGTATAGGCAATGACTTCTTGTGATAATTGAGCATTACCAGAAGATGAATTTCCTCTACTCATAAAAATCCCACCGATAAGTGCAATCACTAAGATAAACAAACAGGCAACGCTGCCAATAGCCGATAAAAATAGATATACTTCTTTAGCACTTTCTATCATCTTCTTTAATGCTGAAGTTGTTGCTTTGCTTATCTTCTTTGCATAATTTGATGATTTCATGGCAACCTGTTTCATAGCAGAAGCAGATTCTTTTGATTTCTTCATAGACTGTATTGCATATTGTTTGGCTACATTTTTATTTTGAGAGGGTATCTTTACCGATACTTTTCTATCTTTTTTTGGTGCTTTGATAAATTGCTTAATTCCTTTGCTATCTGTTGTCTTAATATCTTTTTTATTTATTCGTCTAGTTTTGATAATACGATTCTTTGTAAAAACAGATTGTGTTTTATGTGCTTTGTTTTTGATTTGCTTATCTTGTTGCATAACAGGTGAAACACTGTTTTGATATTCTTTTTGTAGTGCTTTTATCGTATTCTTTTCTTTTTTGTGATTTCGATAGCATTTTTCATTAACCCTCGCATTGATAACGATATTTTTTGTATATCGTGGCACTTTTTCACTCGTTTTATTCACTGCATAATCGTGCGGTGTATGTTCTTTTTGCGAAGTATGTTCTTCATACTGTTCTTTTGATTTTATTGTTGCATGATGAATATGTTCAGATGCTATTTTTGCTTTATCGATCGTTTTGACATCTTTAAAAACTGTTCTTGTCTTGATATCTTTTGACATAATTATCGTTCTTCTCTTAATTGATTTTGATGTTCACGACAATACTCAGGATACCTTACTTTGACTGCCTCAAAATAAAAAGTACAATCCTCTGATTGAAACAAATCATAAGGTGTACTTTCTACCGTATTTTCTAATGTAAAACCATTCCAAAGATTAAAAGCAAGCAGTGTGGTACGCATAGAACCTGATGTTTGCCAATCTTGATGAAGTCCATCAAGTACAATCTTATCATTATGAACATCATATAAATCTTGTATATGTTTTCGACAATCTTGACTAATACCCAGTGTATAGAATAAAGAACGATGATAAGAATCGTTTTTTGAACATTGCTTCATCATGTTTTCATAAAACATTTTATGTTCTTTTGATTTAAACTGTATTTTCATGTTGTATTCCTCCTAAAAAATAGGGGAGAGCATAAGCTCTACCCTCGTTCATGATTGATTTCTTTGTATGATGATTTGGCAGATGTCATATTTTTCTTGATTTCATGCAAGGATTGTTTCACTGAATATTTTTCTTTGAACTCTGTTTCTCGTTTTTCTATCTTTTCAATTCCATGTTGTGTTTTTTGAGATAGGGTTGTCATTTTATCCATGACATGAAACAAAGCATTTTGAACATGACTGATCATACCTTTGTTGCTATCTCTAGGATTTACACTAGGAACTTGTTTTCCCATAATCACATGACCAATATTTTTAAAATGATGATTGACCGCATGAATTTCATCACCCAACTTTGTAAGATGATCGATTTCTTTATCTGCCTGTTGATTGATATGATCAAAACTGTTTTTCATCGTTTGCAGCATACCTTTGATATTTAACTTTTTCATTGTTGAAGTGAGAGCGTCTTTGCCTTTTTCTTTAAATTCTTTTAGTCCTTTATCAATGGTATTTTTAATTTGGTGTTTCATATCAAGCAATGTATTTTTAGCCGACTTAACTTTATCGGTTATATTGTCCACTGCTCGTATTGCAGTTGCCTTGATCGTTTTACTTTGAATCGTATTGAGTTCATTTCTAACATCTTTTAATTCTTGTAAAACTTCATTGAATTGTCTTTCAGCACTGTCCACATATTCAATAATAAATTCTAACTGCTTCTTTTCATTGTTCATGCCATGATAATCAAGAAGTTCTAAGAACTCCTTGATATTTTCATATTCGGCTAATGATTTATTTTCCATAGATTATTTCACTCCTTTGTTTTGATGATGGGTATCTGTTGGCTTGGTTGTCATTAACTGATAGAGTAGCGTATCTTTAGGGAAACGATTGATAAATGGGACTAATGAGCTTCCGTACTTAATCAGTCCACAACCTGCATCGGCATTGGTAATATACGACATCTGCTCATCAGATATATTTAACAGTTTCGCAAGTTTTTGACGGTCTTGTGGTGCTTGATTTAACATCACAACAAATTCACTGTTCGATAACATCGTACTTGCTAATACGGAATCTAATAAATACTCAACATTTTGTGTAATGGCTGTTGGATATGCATTTCGTTTTCTAAATCTTCGCCATGCACTATTGAAGAATGCACCTGAATATTCATTTTCAAAAACAACATGAAATTCATCAATAAACAAGTGAGTACGAATCCCTTTACGCCAGTTATCTGTTACACGATTGATCATCGCATCAGTAATGACCAATAATCCCATTGTCTTTAACTGTTTACCTAAGTCCATGATGTCATATACGATGATACGATTGTTCGTATCAACATTCGTTTTATGAGCAAACGCATTTAATGATCCGTTCGTAAATAATTCTAAAGATAAAGCTAGACTTTCTGCTTCCTTTTCCGGTTGTTCTAACAATTTTTCTCTTAAAACACATAAAGTTGGAAGTTTTCCACCATTTTGATAATCTTCGTAGACATAAGCTACACAACGGTCGATGATTGATTTTTCTTTTGATCCAAGTCCTTTTTTATCTAACTGCTCAAATAAAGATAAAACAAATTCAGACTTATCGACGATTGGATTTCCTCCATCACCATAGCCTTCTACCATATCCAAAGCATTGATATGATCATCACTTCCAGCGGCAATATGAATTACTTCTCCACCTAATGCTTTTATTAAAGAACTATACTCATTTTCGGGATCGCAGACTAAGATGTCATCATTGGTCGCAAGGGCTAAAAAGACGATCAGTTCTTTTGCACTGAATGATTTTCCGGCACCGGGAACACCAAGTAAAAAGGCCGATTGATTTAATAAATTTTCTTTATTAACCATAATCAAATTATGAGAAATGGCATTTTCACCGTAATAAATTCCATTCTTATCCATAATTTCCTGTACCCTAAAAGGGCATAGCACCGCTAAACTTTCTGTTGTTAAAGTACGAAGGGCATGAATTTTTCTCACTCCGATTGGTAATACCGTATTCAAACCGTCCATTTGTTGAAAATGCAACGGTACGATTTGGCAAAGATGTTTTCGTGCAATCGTTTGTAGAGTTTCGGTATCAGTATCAAGTTGTTTCTTTGTATCCGCAGTTAATACAAAGGTTAAAACTGCAAACATCATTCTTTGATCTCTTGTGGTTAAATCGTCTAAAAATTCTTTCGTTTCTTTTCTTTGTTGTTCTAAATCATAAGGAAGCACAGCACTGAAGTTATTATTTGCATTTTGTCGTCTTTGCCAATTTGTCGCATTTGTTTCTACACCTAATATACGATTTTCAACTTCTCGTACTGCTTCATCGGTAGGAATTGGAATCACATCAATGGACATCATCATATTGTGATTCATATCCGTTAGTTCCGCAATCATATTATCTTTGATATAACTAGCATAATCTTTTAAAAATAAAACTCGTCCATAACGATTTCCCATTTTAAAATGATCTTTTTTAAATTCAAAACTATCAGGACAGATATAATCTTTAAAATCATGTCCTCGTTTCATGAGCCTTGCTAAATCCATTGTATAATTGACTTCTTCACCTAAACGGTAAAAATCATGTAAGATACGAAGTCGTTCAGTGGTATCTAGTGGGGTACATCTGGCACCCAATCGTGCAAAATGAGAAGTTAAATCTGTTGTTACTCGACGAAAGTAAGTTCTTGCATCTTCATAACTCTTTTTAAATACAGATATAGTTACATACATTTCACGCACCATACCATTTGTTCCCATCGCTTTATCTAGTAACATTTGATTATACTCTTTGCGATAAATATCAAAACGATCCTCTTTTAAAGGCAGTAAGATTTCTTTTTCAAAATCTATCTGATTTAATCGTCTAAGGGCAATCGTAATCTTAGTTGTAGCGCCACTATCAAACGAATTTAACAATTCTGAATATTCCAAAAACATGGCTTCCTTGTCCTCACGAGAAGCGGTCGCATAGTTAATATCCGTAAATTTATAAGTCATAGAAAACTTGTTTTTGCCTACTTTGAATATGCCATCTTTCCATATGGTTTCAATAGGGATAATATGTTGTACCTTTTTCGGTATTTTAAATTTTTCTTTTTCTTGTTTGTTAATTGAAGAAAGCGTCTTAATCATGTTTCAACTCCTCCTTGCGTTTTTCTTCTAAAAATGGTTGGATACATTCCCAATAATAATTATTGCTTTCAAATTTGATTTGTTTAGGGATCAGGACTTCTGACTTTAACCATACCCATATAAATTTTTCGGCAGTCATACCGTTATAGCTAATAAATCCAAGTGCCGCAAAAGGAGCAGCACTTAGAATACATAACCATGACAATGTTTCCAAACCAAAATAAGGTTTAAAGATAAAATAAAAACCTACGGCACATACGCAGGCTAATATTGAAAAAATAAATTGTCTTAAGGAAAGTCCAAAATACATGGACTCTGTATAATTTCGTATTTCTTTATTTACTTTTACTTCCATAAACTCCTCCATAATAAGAAAAAGAACTACCCTAGAGTAATTCCTTGATAAGTTTGTTGTTGATTTTTAATGAATCATTCCTAACTAGAAAATTAAATCTTACGCACATTGCATACTGTTATATAAAGAATCTTATCTTTTGGAATAGAGGCAAAACCATCTATTCCTACAACAATATTAAGAAAGCAATTTTTTGTATTTCTAAATTCATGAAATATCGTTTTGTTTTCTGGTAGATCTTCATTTTCCAAAGTTGTTAATATTTCGCCATTTACAAGATGAATATGAACATCATGGTAAAATTCACCATATTTTATAAAACCAAAATCTTCTATATTGATTTCATTTTTATTATTCTTCATGATATAAACTCCTTTTCTAAATTATATTCCCATCATTTCTCTAACAACTCGATCGCTCATCTTCACTGCACCAACAAGCACAAGCATATTAAACGCAATTTCACCTATATAACTCCATACTTGCGTAATAGCTGCTGCACTTGTATCTACTACTGGTGGTGAGGTTGCAAATAAAGAAAAGATGATACACGCTAATACAACGATCGCACCTTCTAAACATACAGCAGTGTATGATTTTAAAAATGATTTTCCAACATTTTGCGTTGGCTCTCCAGCAAAGCTGGAAAGAGGAATCGGTGCGATTGCTGTATAAAGATACAAACGAAAAAAGCGTCCGTAAACGCTCATGATCATGACAAAACTTAATACTGTAATAAATAATCCACCAATGAGCGTTACTGCCCATAACGGAATACTATCAAAAAATCCTACATCTTCAATCGCACTTACCATTTCCTGTGGTAGCACTGTTTGTGTAGCACCACCAAAACCGGCAGCATTCATAATCGTTGATACAACGCCTTGCACAATATTGAATACTGCCATCATCAGTTCTAGTCCATAGGTTACGACTGCTTTAGCCAACACAAAACGAATGAATATTTTAAGGGCGTGTTCAGGCTTCTTTACTTCCGCAAAAGAGCCACAGGTTTTCATAACACCAATCACAAAAAATAAAACAAGCAGTGCAAGTCCGATTGCCATCAATGCACCATTGATCTGTACGATAACGTCCCATATGCCACCACCTTTAAAATTTTCAGGGGATTGCGTAATGATCTGCCATATTTCTGCTAGTTTTTCGTTCCATGTATCTAGTGCATTTTGCAGGTTTTGTACAATCCAATTATCCGATTCCAATTTCATCATCTCCATTCTCTTTGTCAAATGCAATATCACTTTGTACTTCATTTCCCCATGCGTCCCAACCTTCATATGTCTGACGAGCAAACAATTCAATGCGTGGCACATCACCGGTCAATTCAACAATTCGGTTTCTCACTTCATTTGGTTTTTTGCTGTGTTCTTCGATATGAGATATGACAACTTGATGTACTCTTTTGGATACTCGCTTAGGGTGTCCTTTGGTTGCAAGCAAGCATATTTCTGCATTTGCTCTTGTCCAATAGCCCATACCCCAAAATAAACCATCACTTTTTTTGTTTTGTTTGATCCAAACAAAAGCAACTGTTTTATATTGAAATCCCCAAGCACGAATGACTTCAAAAGATTCTAAAAGAGTAGGGAAAGTTACCCATAAAAAAAGCATACAGTCTTTCTCTGCAATCTCTTGAATGGGCAACTTTTTAATTTCATCAATCGACATCGTAGGGTAATGATGTTCTGCACTTCTTCCTAGTCCTTTTTTGGAATAGACATAATATTTCCAAGGTGGATCAGCATAAATGACTTGATATTTCTTTTGTTTTTCCACTTTCTTATCCGCCTGTGATGATATTTAAGATTTCTTTTGCAAAGGTAATAATTACACCTCCTGCAAGTGTTAAAAACCCATTCGCCCTTTGACTGGCATCGTGGCTCTTTAAAGAAAGACCAATTTGTACGATTCCAAAACCTAATAAAATCATGCCCACTGCACGAATCAATCCAAAGATAAAATCACTTAGATTATTGACTACGGTAAGTGGATCATCTGCTGCATAGACAGGTAATGCACCAAATGTCATGCAACAAACCAAAACTGCATAAACAGTAAAAAGACATTTCATCTTTTTTGACATTTTTAAATGTTTCATTTTCATTAGTTCCTCCATATTTCTATTGTTTTCATAAATAAAAAGTGGAGTTATCTTGTATATCTATACTTGCCAACTCCACCTGATAAAGCAATTTTTTATAAAGAAGTTAATTGCTGTTTGATTGTCTATTTTGTATTTCTTCAATTTCTTCATCACTCAAAAGAATGTACGTTTCTTCTGTTTCTATTTCTTTTGCAGATGAGAGATCTTTTGTAAAAGTTATTGCTGCGACTGCTTCACTTACAACACCATGATGATATTCCTTTCCATGTCCATCTGGAGTCATATCAATATGAGGGTGTTTCATAATGTCATATTTTTTATCTATGATCGGTCGTTCGCCACGAATAAATAAAATTGCCAGTTCATTATCCAACATACGCACTTCATCAGGCGTTAATAGTTCACGTCCTGTATTTTGATAATTGGTTGAATAATTGCCACTATGTCCTGTACTTTTCCCATAGGTATTCGTATCAATCGTAGATTTTCCTAACAACTCAGATACATATTTATGGGTGCTTTGCTCATTTCCCCCTAAATATAAAAACTCATCACAATTGCCTGCTATGCTTTCCCATTGTTTTTCAAATAAAGCCTTTAACTGTGCCATATTTTGAAGAATGATGGATACGGATACTTCTCTTGAACGCATGACAGAAAGTATCTTATCAAAGTCATCAGGTAAACTCACATTGGCAAATTCGTCCATAAGCAGATGAACATGAACAGGCAATGTCCCTTGATAAACGGTATCTGCTAACCAAAACAACTGTTGAAACAGTTGGGTATATAGCATACTGATAAGAAAATTAAAGGAAGTATCGTTATCTGGGATAATCGCAAACAATGCAACTTTTCGTTCTCCTAAGGAAGTAAAGTCAAGTTCATCGGTTGCGGTCAGTTTAGCGACTGCTTCAAGATTGAATTTTTCTAATCGAGCCGCAAGTGTGATTTGAATACTTTTTAAAGTTTTCGCTGAACCGGAATGATAGTCTTTATAATACTTCACTGCGATATGATCAGGCTCTCGCATTTCCAAACGATAAAACAACTGATCTAGTGGAGATTGATAATAGTCATCATCTTCGTGGACTTCGCCAGCACGAAGCATTTCCATAACCATCGGAAAATTTTGTTCATCTTCAGGTGCTTCATATTTAAGATAAAAGATCAACGATAACAGTAACATACTAGCAGCTGTATCCCAAAACGGATCTTGGCTTTGCGAACCTTTGGGAGTTGTTGCCTTAAAGAGATTTGTTACTAATTTCTGTACATCATTATCTGTTCTAAGATAAGCAAAGGGATTGTAACAGTATGACTTATCCATGTTGATTAAATCAAGAACACGAATTTCATATCCTAGATTTTCCAACATATAAGCAGTATCACGAGTGAGTTCTCCTTTTGGATCTAGTACGACAAAAGAAGTGTTAGCTTGCAGTAAATTAGGCTTGGCATAAAATCTTGTCTTACCAGCACCAGAACCACCCACTACCATAGAAAGCAAATTTCTTCGATGTTTTCTGCTGTTGTAACTGACACGAACATTTTGGGTAAAAATTTTATCATCACTTGTTTTTGAACTGGCATATTTTTGATTGACCTTTTTCACCGATCCCCATTTTGCAGATCCATGTTCTTCTCCACGTCGGTAATTTTTCTTAGTGGAGTAGTATATGGCAATCCCCATTGCATAAATTCCCAAAAAGAAAAGGATAGTGCGGGGACTATCCTTAACCCATTGAATTTGAAAAGGGTGATTAAGTGCAAATGTGAGTTGTGAAAAGTTATTAGATAAACCACCATAAAGATAAGGTGCAAATAACAATGCTAACCAAACAACAGGAATCACTCCGGCAAGAAAAAGAACAAGATATGTTTCATTCTTATCTTCCTTCACTGCGATCACGACCTTTGCATCGTTCTTTGGCTTCAATAACTTTCAATAATGCGTTATCAACAAGTTCTGTATCTTGTTCATTAGCAATAAGTTCATTTCGTTTATCATTCAGTGAATTGAATATAGCACCATATTCAAACCGATTTAATCGAAGTGTATAGATAGGCTCTTTCATAACAAATACCTATCTTGCTTCATGTGATTTTTCAATCGGTGCTTTTTGACGCTTTAAATCTTTATCTAATTTTTGAACAAGATCATTGGCAGTTCTTTTAATCGTATAAAGTTCTTGCTTGATTTCATTGGGTTCCATATCCGGAAAAATAGAATTCATTTCACTAAGATGATAGGCTTTGGTATCAACACCATATTTTTTACAAAGCATATAAGATGATGCAAAAGCAGTAAGTGCATTGACATTTCTGTCATAGTCAGGATTTCCTTGTGCAAGTAATGCATGGGATAGTTCCATCGTAACAACTTGAAAAATTGCAGTCCCATTTTCCATTCCTTGTCTTAAGTTGATCACGCCAATTTGTGGATCGTAGAGAGCGCCTTTGCCTTCTGGTAATTCAGCTGCACCAACTTGGTTAAATGGAATAGGGGAGTTTTTCGCAATCGCTGTAATCAGTTCATTGATGTCATAAGAACGATCTTGACGATTGATATATTTAGCGGTTGTTTGCGTAATATCATAATTCTTTTTCGCATTATAATACGTTCCTACACTGTTATCTTCTCTTGTATATTTTTCCCCCGGTTCCATAATGAGAATAGGATTTCCTAGTTCTTCTTTTTTTACAAAAAGATGTTTTTCTTTCCAATATTTCGAATCACCGATTTGGATTGCATCTGGTCGTTGTTGCATGATCAGTAAGACATTGTTAGGTGTGTGCATAGGAAATTTTACCTGAGTATCTAAATAGGCTTGTAACTGTGTACCGCTTGTCGCAATTTCTTTGGCTTTATCATCTGCCATTTGATAGCATTTCTCACGATTTTCCTTGCTTTCTTTAATAAAATTCTCTTTTTCTTCTTCACGCTGTTTTGCAGCAGCCATAAAAATATCATCAAAATTACTCATATGTTATCTCTCCTTTGTTCTTTTCTTTTTGATTTTGGGTTGTTGATGTTTCGGGAGCATTTGTTTCTTGTTCACTTTCACATTGTCTTTGTCTTTGAGTGTCGTTTCTTTTTCTAATTCCTTTTTGATTTGTTTTAACTCAGCACGTACACTGGGCTTTTCTTGTTTGTCATTAGTACCCTCCACGACAGGATTGAAGATAGGCTCGGACGGACGGGATTTTGTCGTCTTTGCCACTTTGGGGTTTACACTGTTTTCCTCTTTTTGCAGTGATGACAGTTCTTGTTCTTCCTTTTGAATCGTTTGTGGTGATTTGGTTGGACGGACAATTTCCTGTTCTGCTTTTTGTTTTTTCGTAGCTCTTGTTTTTTCAATATCTGTCTTAACTTGAGCCGTTTGACTGACATCAGATAATTTAAAGCGTTCAACAATACGATTGATACGTGATGAATCTTCGGTTTTTACCATAATATCCACCATGCCATCAAAGTTGGAACGTTGATTACGCACTGCATAATACAAGATTCCATACTTCTTGGCTTCTTTTTGAAAACTAGCAAGATCACTAGATTTTAAAGTAAACACTGATAAAGGTTTTCCTGTACTAATCAGGTTTTCTAATCTTGTCTTGCCTTTGGTTTTCTTTTGATCTTTCATTACTGCATAGAGCATATTGGCAATTTCAAGTGCTGCTTTTCCACTTATTTTAGCCGCAACTTCCATTCCATTTAAAGAAATACGAATGACTTGATCAGCTGCTTCTCCGCCTGTGTTCATTGACTTTTTCCTCCTTTCTTTTTGGTTGTTCATTTTGTTGGATAATTTCTATTTTTTCTTTGATCACTTGCGAACGATCGGCAATATCGTCGCACAGTATCACCTCCTTTCGTAATGCTTCAATCTGTTTAGAAAGATCTGCAATCTCATGTTTTAACTCTTGCTTTTCTTCTTCAGTTAGTGTTTTTCTTCTTAAACGATAACGAAGATGTTTGCGAGTTGTCATAAGGTCTTGCATTTCTTCTTTCTTTTGTGATTGATATGAAAAAAGCTGCTCAGAAGTATCAATTTTATTGACACAAAGCAGCTTTGTTTCCTGACTGATATTTTCCATTTTCCGTATATCTTCTTTTAATAAGAAGTGCATTCTTGCAGGGGAAATGGAATTGTTTTTAGGTAAAATTCCTAACTTAAAACAGTAATAAAGATAACGACCTCTCAGACCACCGATTTTCCTTTGTTTTGACAAAGTGCCATGCAGTCTTAGTACATGGACAGATTTTTTCATACTTGGTGTTTTTCTTTGAGTAGGCAGTGGATTGGCTAATATTCTTTGACAAATAGCTTGATAAGTGTATGCTTCACCAAAATGACGAGCAATCTTGATTCCTCTTTCTTTTCCAATAGGACGAACGGTAATGTCTTTTCCTTGTTTAATGTAATAACCTTTTTCTCTTAGCTTATAGAAAAATTGTTTATCACTAATGGAAGTCGCAATTGCTTCATCTATATCATTTTTAATCATACCTCGTGCAGTAAGAACACCATCATTTTCAGCTTTCCATTCAGCATAATGTTTTGACTGTTTTCTTTTTGGATCTTCAATGACAGATAAATTGTATTCTTTGCATAATCGATCTGAAGTATCACGCATTTTTTGATAGGTAGCTTTACAATCGTTGTATCGGTATCCGTCAATGAAAGAAACTGAATTTAAGACAAAATGATTATGCAAATGCTTTTCTTTATCTAAGTGTGTTGCGACAATTACTTGGAAACGATCTCCCCATAATTCATTGGCTAACCTTACACCAATTTCATGTGCCATTTCTGGAGTGATTTCATTTTCTGCGAAAGATTGATACCCATGAAATGCAACGATACCTTCGTTTTTCCCATAACGATTTTTTACTGCGAGCATTTCTTCTCTTGCGGTGTTTGGTGAACAATTCACACCACTGACAAATCGTTCTTGTAGAGTAGTGGAAGTGGTTGCTTCCTCTCTCATTGCATAATGGATAACATCATGCAGTCCTTGTTTTTCCTCTTGGGTTAAATTATCATTTTGGTAAAAAGCAGGATTATCTGTCTTTTCAGGATTTTCTGCATAGATCAAAACTTTTCCTAACCAGCCTTTCACTTTCCAAATTGCAGTAGTAGCCATATCAATATTTTCTAGGTGTGATAACAGCGTTCGTAATATCTTTTACTGTTTTTTCAAACAGACGAACTGCTTTGTCATATTCCTGAACATCAATCACATTTAAGCGATGTGCTTTCGATGCAATCTGATTTAAGTTATTACCAATCGCATGAAGTTCTTTCATCATACTAAAATAATCAGGTGATGGAGCATCGTTAGGAATGACACCATTTATCAGATGACGAATATAGGCTTCTTGAGATAAACCAGATCTTTTGACCATCGCTTTTAAATGTTGTTGTTCTTTTTTATTCAGTCTAGTGATAACTGAAATGTTTCTTTTTCTCATTTTGTTTCCTCCATTGTTTCTTGATTTAAAAATTTTTTAATATCTTCATAACTATGAATTTCTATTTGAAATACATATTGAAAAAAGTCTTTTAAGTTAAGCAGTGTATAGTTTTCATAATTGCTTGTTTTTAGTTTTTGAAATACTTGTATGTCTTTAAAATGTAAATCTGATAGATATTCACATTTCAAAAGATCAAACATATCTTCAAAAATATCATTGTTCATCAAGGATCAACCTCGCTTTCTTTTGCATAGCGTATTTAATTACCACAACACACATAAACATCACTCATAATGTCAATGCGTGAATAACGTAAAAAAGAGCCGAATATAGTTCCGGCTCATATAAATCAATTATTTTGTTATTTTTGAGTCAATAAATTTTTCGGCTCACTTTTCGGCTCATTTTTGGGCTCAATTTTTGGCTCATTTTTTCGATTGTTTTTTTAGAAGTTCTTTTCTTTAACATTACATTTCTTTTTTTTAAGAAAAAGCCACTCAATTTGAGCGACTTCCTTATAACTTTACTTAATAATTTCTATTCAAAGTTCATTGATCCAACAATACGTTTTGCAAGCCATCTAGGACCTTTGTGGGCTAAAGGACTGTCATCAGAAAAATCAGTTAAACGTAACTTTTTATTTGCTATGTTGTTAGCTTCATCTTCTGATATTCTACCATTAGAAAAATTTATAAGTGCTTGAATAAAATCATTTCTAAAGAATTCACTTCTTATTGTAGTCATCGACGTTCAACTCCTCTCTTATATTTATGAGTTTCTTTTTTTAGATTACTTTTCTGTTACTTTACTAAATTTTTGCTAATGATATTTTAAATTATTTTTTGATAATCCATTGACCGAAGCGTTTTCCTCCAATTCGTTCAATAGTTTTATCCTTACTTAACTTCTTAAAAATTCTTTGAACTGTACGCTCTGTTACTGATAAATGTATAGCAATTTCTTTTTGTGTTATTTGAGGGTTTGAGCGAATAATACTTAATATTTTATTTTCCAAACCGACATCCAAACCGACATCTAAACCGACATCTAGACCGACATCTCGTTTTTTATTATTAAGAGCTTTTAGACTGATTGTAATGAACTCAGACGTAATTTCGTATTCAGGCATAGGTGCTCCAAGTTCACCACATGCTTCACATATTTTCTGAATACCTCTTCCCCAAACTTCCACATAGCCCGCTCTAAAAAATGTATTAGCAATATTTGGATTATATGGTCTTGATGCATGGCGACGCATTAGGTTGTCTTTTGTCCAATCACTTGGAAAGACGCAATCATTACTTATATACATAGCATCATCTTCAACACGAATTTGAATAGGAATAGATGAAGGATAAAATTTGTGTAAGATAGCATTGTAAACTGTTTTAGCCTCGTTATGTTTGTTTTAATTTTCTTCTTTTTGGGAAATAAACTGTGTCAAATAAATTGGTAGGCATAAAATATCCTTATCTTTAGATACATCTTTGGTATGAATAATATAGCGATTTAATATTCGATCAGAAAATTTCTCATAAAATACATCAAGAGAAGCATGAACTTTGTATCTTGAGGATTTTACCTCAATTGGACATATCTTATTTCTTTTTGAAATTACAAAATCTATCTCATAATTTCTTTTTTGTTCTTGTTGGTAAAAAGTATAATAAAATAAATCATTTCCTGTTGCGGTTAAAATTTGTGCAACTGCATTTTCATAAAGATAGCCTAAATTTGTTGCTAACTTATCATTCAATAATTTTTCATAAATGATATTCTCTGTAAAATCCTTATCTTTAAATTGTAAAGTTACAAATAAGCCAGTATCTGCCATATACAATTTAAATTGATTTAAATCTTTATATGCCGATAAACCAATATCTGGATTATTTGCATGATATGCAACCGATACTACTTTAGAGTCTTTTAATTCTGATACTAAACTTAAAATAGTGGTATCTGTTGTTTTATAAGAATTTAATACTTTTTTAGTTTGAAAACCTTTTGCATTTTTATTTAACTGTGAGGGGATTGCTTCAAATAGCATTGCTAATCGTCCTGTTGAATCAATCTTTCTAAAATCATCTTCATATAAATTGATAATATCTCTTTTTACATCATCTACTTTTTTGAAGTTATTTGTGGTTATAAATTCGTGCACTGCTTGTGGCATACCTCCAACAAGCATGTAAAGTCTAAAATCTCGTAATAACTTTCTGTTTAATTGATCGCCAAATGACTTTTTAGATTCAAAGACACCTTTTAATAATTTCATTGTCGTTGAATCACCAAGAGCCCATAAAAATTCCTCATAATCCATTGGGTGCATCTGAAGTTTTCTTTCCTCACTTGGAATTAAAATATCCTTTACATTCTTTTTTATAGAGATCAAAGATCCGGTTTCTATATAATCGTATCTTCCATCTTTAACTAATGCCTTAATTGCTTGTCTTGCTTTTGGACATAATTGAACTTCATCAAAGATGATAACTGATTTTCTCGTTTCCAATTCAACATGATATTGTAACTGAAGTTGTAGAAAAAAATAATTTAGATCGGACATATCTTCAAATAATTCTTTTATAGTATTTGAAGCTGTCGAAAAATCAATTAGAATATAAGTTGCGTATTCATTTTTTGCAAATTCTTCTACAACTGTTGATTTTCCTACACGTCTTGCCCCTTCGATCAATAATGCTGTTTTCCCATCAGAACTACTTTTCCATTCCTTAATTTTTGAATATATTTTTCTTTTAAACATATAGGTTTAACACCTCCACAAAAATATTATACCCAAAAAATAAAATAACAGCAATAATATATGTCCAATTTCCGCAATAAAAAAATCACAAAAACCTCCAATTTCCGCAATGAAAAAAGTTCTCATATATCCAATTTCCGCAATATAAATAAGAAAGGGTACTAGGGATTATCCCTAGAAAAAGGATAGGAGTAGCCTTGTGGCTATCCGTATCCAGTGCTTGCTGGTATAGTGTATAGCACAATCCCTCTACACGAATGTAAGGGCATGTGCATATGACCACCTCAAAAAGAAATCAGCTTGTTTCACTTTTTTCAAAGAAGTGAAGTGTACTATTTTGCAGTTTTTCATACTGATTTTTTAATGAATAAAGTTCTTTTAACTGCGTTGTTATCTCTGATAATTCTTCATCAAGTTGGTTTCGTTTGTTTATTTTTTGTTCTTTCAATATTTCCAATTTTTTAATTTCTTTTTCGATTTTCTTTATCATTGTAGCACCTCCCATCATCGTTCTTGCATCATTCTTTGTTGATTTTTCGATTGAATTTGTTTTCCTAATCGCACGATCAACTCATCATTTACATCTTTTCCATAACAAGAAATACAATCTTTTATATCCATGTACCATAATTTTTTCTGAATATTTTTCGCAGAAAGTCGTCCTGCTTTATCATTATCAAGATGAAGTACAAGACTTTTTATTTCTGGAAAATCTTCAAGATACTGTGTCAAGGCAACCGGTAATTTTAAATCCTCTGTTGTATCTTTTCGTGGAATCGCAACCCCACCTAATGATAAAAGATGAATACTTCGATAATCCTTTCCATTCATTTTTAATAATGTTGCGTAAGATAAAGTATCAATGGCTGACTCAAAAATATGCAACTCTTTTGATAAAATATGAGGTTGAATAGAGAAACAAAACCGTTTATCACTGCCATAGACATCGCCTTTAAAATCATTTTCAACACTTCGTATATTGGCATACTTTGGGATATGATTTTGTTTATCGTAGCCAATAAAAGTTACATGTGTATATATGATTTTAGTATTTGGATTGATATATTTGCTTTCATAAATGACATGATTATTGATACAGTCTTGAATGATTTCTTCATCAATTCCACGTTCTACAAGATAACAAATTGCTTTTTCATTGGTAGAAGATGGAGTAGGAAGGTGAAGTTTTTTATTTTCTTCCTTTGCTGAATAGGCAACATAAACAGGCTCTTTTGCTTTTGTTTTTTGTAATAAGATCTCAGCTGCATCTAAAAAAGAGTAGTTATCCACCTTCATTAAAAAGTCCAATGCACTTCGTCCTCCGATGCCCATTGACTGCCAGTGCCATAAGCCATTTGAAATATGCAGGCTCTCATGGTCTTTAATACAGTAGGTATCATGTGATATTTTCTTTAATCGATCGGGTTGATAATTGCCTAAATAGGTCAACAGATCTATCTTTTTTATTTCTGCTAAATCCTTTGGTTTGATATGTTTTATCATAAACACCTCCATAAAATTGAAAAATCACAAATGTTTTTTCACTTGTGATCTTTCGTTTATTGTTCTTCTGTTTTTTGAAACATTGATTCTTTTTCATTTTTAAATTCATGAAATATGCTTTGCAATATCGTTGTATCATGACAACCTAGCAAATAGATGACTGCATTTTCTAAAGTATAAAGGTAATTTTCTAATCCCATATATCTTATAAATAATTTGTGTTCTTCTTCAGTTAGATAGATACTATCCTCATTGATAAGGAAATTTTTGATTGCAGTGTGTTCTAAGATTTCATTCATTTTTTGTTCGGTTTCTACATATTTTTTTGAATGCTTTCTTAAAAAAGTTACGCAGTCATTATCAAAATGTTCTAGTCTAGTACAAAGATAGGCAAGCAGTTGATCATAATTTTCCATGATACCATTCCTCCTTGCCATCATTATAAAAAGATATTTTGATGGAAACAAATGTGCGATAGACATTCATTTATCGTGCTAATGCTCTTTCTGTAATCTTTTCTTTTGCTGGATCGATCTCTGTATCATCTATAATATCAGGATCTTTTTCATCTAATTTTAATTCCATCGTTAATTGTGCCAAGCGTTTTGTTTTTTCATTTAATTCATTTTCATAAATAAAAGGTTTCTCAAATTCAATTTTTGAAGTTCTTAATTCATTTGTTAAGCGTTGGAGTTCATGCTCAGCTTCAACTAATCTTTTATCAAGATTTTTCAAAGCATTATTCATACGAGAAAAATTTCCTAGTTTATCTGTTCCTAAAGTAATCGTTGTACTAGACTTGTTTTTTATCGTCAAACAACATTCCTTTGCTAACATAGAAAAATGAGTGTAGAGTGAAAAATCACGATACTTTCCAATATAGACAAGATTTTCCGTTGGATTTTGTCGTGCTAGTTCAATGAGCATGGTTCCTGCTTCTGCTTTATCTTTATACGAAACACCGTCCAACTCGATTCCGATAAACTCATCATTTTCTGATAATGGATTCTGATTTTTCAAGATAATATCTTCTTTTAATCCTGAAATTTCTTCTTGTATTCGTGTCATTTCACGTGGCAATCTTTTTAAAATATTATCTTGTAATTCATATTTTTGATTTAGATAATTAGATTTCAAGTCATTGAGCTTATTAACTTCTATATCTAAATTACATCGTTCCATAATCTTAGGATCACCGCAAGCGATTGCTTTGATTTCAGCATAACGCATAGACATATCATCAACTTCGTCCATCGAACGCTGCACAACTCTCCCTGTAATGACTTGTGAAATAAAGGATTGTTTCTTTTCTATTGTTTGGAACATATAAGCATCAAAGGTTCCTTCGGTAACATATCGAATGATATTGACTTCGGGATTGATGTTTCCTTGACGAATTGCACGACCAGAGCGTTGCTCTAAATCTCGTGGACGCCAAGGACAATCAAGATCATGAAGTGAAATAATTCTATCTTGCATATTAGAACCTGCACCCATTTTGCTTGTTGATCCAATCAAAATTCGCACCTTTCCAGAGCGTACATTCGCAAACAATTCTTTTCGTAAAACTTCATTATTATTTGTATCATGAATGAATGCTATCTCATGACTTGGAATGCCACGCTCTACAAGTTTACGTTTTATATCTTCATATACACTTGTAAATATCGGCTCTGTTTCGTTAGTAATGCTTTCTTCATTGATATTTTTTGAACTGTTTTTTGGAGTAGACATATCACAAAAAATCAGTTGAGTAGAAAGATTTTCTTTCGTATCTTTCCAAGTTTCATACACATTATTGACACAAGCCATTACTTTGCTCTCTTTATTTTCTGGTAATAAGGTATTGATCAATCGCTGCTCAAGGGCTAGTTTCTTTCCATCAGAAGTGATTTTTAACATATTATCAATATGTGGATCAACATTACCGCCTTTGATTTGTTCCGCTCTTTCACCTAAAGACTGAATCATTTCTTTTTGTTCGGGACTAGCAGGTACAGATATAACTTTATAATTTGCCTTTGGAGTTGGAAGATCAAGCATATCGGCAGTTTGTATGTCTGCAACTTCTCGAAACATGGTCATCAGTTCAGGAAGATTAAAGAACTTGGCAAAGCGAGTTTTTAATTGAAATTTTGTGCCATCAGGTGTTAATTCCATTGCAGTGGTTGTTTCTCCAAATGTGGAAGCCCATGCGTCAAAAGACTCTAATCCTTTTGCTTTTAATAAATCATATTGAAGATAACGCTGCATTGTATAAAGCTCAGCCATACTGTTAGAAACAGGTGTTCCTGTCGCAAAGACAACACCTCGATTATTTGTAATCTCATTGAGATATTGTGTTTTGGCAAATAAGTCGGAAGCTCTTTGTGAATCGGTTTGCGAAATACCAGATACGTTTGTCATCTTGGAATAGATAAATAAATTCTTAAAAATATCAGCCTCATCAATAAACATCATATCAATCCCTAACTGTTCAAAGCATAAAATATCATCTTTATTTGATTGATCATTGAGCTTTTTCAATCGTTCTTCCATCTTTTTTCGCATTGCTTCTAACTGCTTGATGGTGAAATTTTCACCGTTATCGTTTTTTACTTGGCGTATTCCTTCACTAATATCCTTGATTTGTTGTTCAATCAAAACCTGTTGACGTTCAAGGGAAATGGGCATCTTGGTAAACTGACTATGGGCAATGATGATTCCGTCCCACTCACAAGTTGAGATTTTAGAGAAAAATTTATGACGATTGGCTTTTGAAAATGTATCTTTGGTAGATACTAAAATATTCGCACTTGGGTACAAGCGATAGAAATCAGAAGCAAAATCACCAATGATATTGTTTGGCACTACATAGATGGGTTTCTTACACAAACCTAACCGTTTGCTTTCCATTCCAGATGCAATCATTTCAAAACTTTTACCTGCACCAACACAGTGGGCAAGCAATGTATTACCATGATATAGCACACGAGCAATCGCATTTAACTGATGTGGTCTTAATTGAATATCCGTATTCATTCCTGCAAGTGTTAAATGACTTCCATCATATGTTCTATTTCGAATGGAATTGAATTGTTCATTGTAAATTTGGCATAAATCTTCACGACGCTCAGGATTTTTCCATATCCACTCATTAAAGTTTCGTTTGATGATTTCTTGTTTATCTTGAGCGATAGCAGTTTCTCTTTTGTTCAGTACACGCTTTTCCTTTCCATCGTCATCTAACACCTTATCAAATATTTTACAAGGTCTAAGATTAAGCGTATTTTCTATGATCTTATATGCGTTGATTCGATTTGTTCCATAAGTTTTATTTGATTTTATACTAGAATCTAATCCTTTTCTTGTAATTGTCCATTCTTGGGTAGCAGCAACATAAAGTATTTTAATATTTTTCTGTTTCCATTGAGGAGTATCCAAGAGTTGATACATAAATTCTTCGTAATAATGCTTTGGTATCCATGTACTTCCCAAACGTACACTAATATCTCCGGCTTTGATAGGTTCAGGCTGCACTTGTTCTAAGGCTTTGACATTGATCGTATAAAGCTCAGGATTTTGTTTTGCGACGTGTCTTGCAAAGACTAACTTTTCACGCACATTTCCACTTAAATATTCATCAGCAGTTTCATATACAGGATTGCCATCTTGATCAAGAAGTCTAGGATTACGGAAAATCACGCCTTTTAAGTTTTCAATCAATTGTTTTTCAGACAGTTTTGATAAATCTGACATATACTTTAAATCAACACGTCCTTTTTCCGCCATGCTGACTGTTAGTGCTTCATCGGCGTTTTCCACAGAATGAATTTCTTTGTTAGGTCGTATCGTCTGTTTATCAAAAATATCGGCTTTTCGTTTTAATGTTTTATCTTCATTTAACACTTCCAATGAGCATAACAGTCCATAAGAAGCATCTTCTTGAAACACACGCTTATTAGCATTGTCATTGATCAGTCCATACTTTAAAGTAAACATATCATAGTGCATATGGAGTTCTTTTTGTAATGCTGCAATATCTTCATGACGAAAACCTTTGGTCTGCATTTCAATCAATTCGTGCAAACAATCACGAATTTGAATCAGTCCTCGTATTCGATTTTCAGCTGTTCTGTTTGTTTCATGCGGATACATTCGACTGTTTTCTCGATAATACAATTTTCCATCAGATACACAGAAACTAAAGTTTCGTACATTTGGATCAGCTGGAATAGAGTGATCTTCTTCATCAACAAAAAGAACAGATCGTTGGTCAATTTGAGCAGTGATATGTGAAAATGCTTGTTCAAGTTGAGTCGATAAAGATTGTCCTTCTATGGCTTTACAGGTAAATGCTTTTCCATAAGGGGAACTTTCTTCTACCATTTTACCAAGTATCATGTGTGGGTGATTGACAAAATAAGCGTTCATTGTCAAACCATTGTCATTGCTTTCTACATTCAACCACTCGGGTTCATGCACATAAGGTCTTTCTCGTTTCTGCAAAACTAAAATATCACTGGTTACTTTTGTTCCCGCATTGGCAGTAAAAGTGTTGTCTGGTAAACGAATTGCCCCTAACAGATCTGCTCGTTGAGCAATATATCTTCTTACATTGCTGTTTTTCTTATCCATTGTAAAATGAGAAGTAATGAAGATCACGACACCACCGACTTTGACTTTGTCTAATGCCTTAGCAAAGAAATAATCATGAATCATAAAATTATTTTGTTTGTACTGTGGATCAAAGATTGGAATTTGCCCAAAAGGGACGTTTCCTATGACTGCATCAAAGATATGATTAGGAATATCTAAATCTTGAAATCCTTGGATTGCAACGATTTCTTTTTGGTAAAGCTGTTTTGCGATCTGTCCGGAGATCGTATCAAGTTCAACACCATAGAAATTGCAATTCATTTCCTTCGGCTGCATACCAATAAAGTTACCGATACCACATGATGGTTCTAAAATATTTCCTTCGACAAGTCCCATATCATTGAGTTTCTTGTAAATGGCTTGTATCACGATAGGCGGTGTAAAAAAAGCAGTCAAAGTTGATTCTCTGGCTGCTTTGTATTCTTCATCTGTTAATAGTTCTTTCAATTCTTGATATTCCTGTTTCCAATTTTCTTTTGTTTCATCAAAGGCATCGGCAAGCGATCCCCAACCAACATATTGGGACAAGATTTCTTGTTCTTCTGTTGTTGCTAAACGACCTTCATTTTCCAACTGTTTTAATAAGCGAATAGCATGGATATTAGCTTGATATTTTGCTTTTGGACCTCCAACTCCCAATTCCATGTTGGTAATGTGAAAATTGTTTCGCTCATGATCTTCATACTGAGGAAGTAATTTATGAGAAGAAAACTGTGATGTCGATTGAGGTGGCTCTTGTTTAACTTTCAGCTCTGTTTCTTTTTGAGCAGGTAAAATCTCAACTGTTTTTGTTGTTTCCTTATCTTTATCAGAAACTAAATCATCACTTTCTTGTTCAACTTCTGTATAAGAATTTGATGTGTCTATCTTTTGAATTTCTAATGTTTCTTTTGGAATGAGTGAGGAAAGAGAGGAGAGTGGAGTTTTTAAATACCGTTGTTTAAATTGTTCTAACTGTATATCACTTCCACTAAAACTTACCATATTTCCATGTTTATCAAATTCAAAATCAATTTGAATACCATTATCATCAATTCTTCCTTTTGAAAAGCGATAGTTTTGGTAGTTCAATGTTTGTATATAATTTTGAACCATTTCATTAAGTTGTAGTTCTTCTTCGTAATCGTCAGGCTCACCATCAGTTAATGCTAACTGATAAGATTTCCCGTCAATGATATATTCACGAATATTTAATAGATGATCGACATCGTCGATTGCTAGTGTATAACTTGATAACAAAACATCATCATGATTATGTTCTTCCATCACAAGTTGATTGTTTTCAATAAAAAATTCCAACAGTCTATTTTCTTTTGTATGTTGAAAAGCCATGTAATCACTTTGATGTTCGAAAAGAAGGGGAGCGATTTTATGAAGCTGTTCATAGTTTTCTATTGCCACTGTTTGATAAATAAGAATACTGCTTTCAACTTCTTGAACAGTTTCAAAGTGATCGTTTTGATACATGACTTTATCTTTATCATATAGATATTGATTTCTCAGATCCTGACGAATTACAGTATCAAGCCATTTTCTTTCAAGTGTTACATCAATTGGATCGATCGTTTCTGTTCCTTGATATAGATTCAAAACAATATTTTCATCATCAATCAGTTCGATCGTACCATAGTATGTTTCATCATAGGAAGAAAAGAAAACCATATCACCTGTGTTGTATCGTGGGGTACTTGAAAAATTGTTTCTTGCAAAAGAGAAGTTGATTTCATTTTTATCGATCAGTTCATTTTCGTGTCGAAAAGTATAAAGCATGGACAATTCTTCACGAAGCATAATTGCAGAGCCTTTTTCTTCTATATCATCACTTTCATCAATCAAAAGGTTTAAGTGTTTTATGGTATCGACCAACGCACCAACATCATGAAAAGAATCTATGAAGTTTTGGATATTTTCTTCTTCATTTGAATGACTGTTATCATTGTATTCATAAGGATCATGCTCCTTATAAAATGAATTTAAACGAACTGCAAGGCTAAATTGTGTATCTAGGATAGGGGTATAAACTTTATTTTGTGTTTCTTTTCTTTCATTAAAAGCACTGTAAGTACCTAAATAATACTGTTGAACCTTTTGAAAAATATCTTTCATGTTTTGATAATTTTCATCAATATCTGCTGTATTTTCTAATGCTATATTCATTAAATCTAAGATATGCTTTACATTATCATCGTTGCGTAATGCTATTGCTAAGTTATCTGAATCAAAGTGATAAAATTCATTTACCATATATGGTCTAAGATTAGAAAACGGGAGTCGATAAAAGAAAGAGTGAATAGCATTTGCAATTTGTTGTCTTTCATAATGACTTTTTCCTAATTCTTCTTCCGGTGTTAAAAATTGATTGCGACGGATAAGGTAAGAAATTCTTTGTTCAACCTCTTTCCATTTCATAAAGAAGAAAGCTTTTGGTTTTGTTACTGAATCTCCATAGAGTATCTTGATACCTTTTCCATCGGCAGAGTAGGAATTTGAACCACTGATTCCCCATTCATTTTTAATAAACTGAACACGTTCTTTTACATCAGTATGTTGGCTAAAATAAGATAATAATTTGTATTTAGCATCTGTATGTCGGCAAATCACATGATCAATATAGTCCTGTGTAATAAAGTAATTAGATTCTAATAATTGATATTGTGGTGCGCTAAAGGATAAGCGATGATCATCTAAATGTTCAATAAATGATAATACTTTGATTGGATTATACAATTTAAATCGCATGAGTTCATGGTCATGACGATAGGCATTACTAAACTCTTTTAAATATTCAATGGTACGTTGTAAAAAATCGTTGTCATGCAGTAATGCAGCAAGTTCTTTTGTATCATTAGGAAAACCATGTTGAAAATGATATTCTTTTGGCAGCATATACTTTTCATCGGCTTCATCGCTCATGTCTTGTGCCATATACCAAAGCATTTGGGCACCTTGACGATATTCATATTCAGATAACTGGTTTAATTCTTCTTGAGGTAAATAACGTCCGGTATCTAACAATCGGCGAATTCCTTTTGCGACTTCTTCCCAAGAAAATAACTGATGTTCAAAGGAGTTGATAATACCTTTTCCCCAAGTCATCATCATTCCTGTTTGATCCCATTGTACTGAAATATGACGATTTTGTTGAATAAAACCTGCATATCCTTTACGGTACATTTCTTTTATAAATGCCGCATTTTCTTCTAAAGGTCGATCGTGAGAAAGGAATGCTGCAACTCGAATCTTTAAATCTCTTATATTCATATCATCGCTAAGCACCGTATCAATGGCTGATTGTGGCATTTGGAAAATCTTAGGCGTATGTTCTTTTTTAGCAGGTTCAATTGGTTCTAAATCAAAAAGATTTAATTGTTGTTCATCAGAAGAAAGTAACGGTTTTAATGGAATGGATAAAAATACATTTCTGTCGATCATATCCTCTATAAATCGGGTTACATCTTCCCATGATAGATCGGCTTTAAATTCAGTATTGCTGTAATTACCTTTCCATACTCTTAATACATCTTTCTCAGTATCATTGTAATAACCGTAACGAGTATCTGAAATGATTTCTTCTATATACATCTTTTTAAAAGATTCTTTCACATAAGCGATACGTTTTTCTTGGTTTTCAAATAACTCAAATACAGCAATAATGTCTTTGTTTTTATGAGCATGAAATTTATCCCTCTTTAATAATTTTTCAAAGGTTTCTTGAGATAAAAAAGCAGGTATTCCAAATGGATTACCTGTACTTTGTGTTTCTTCTAATCGTAAATCAGTTCTTGACGGAGAATTTCGTGAATCGTTTCCTCGATACTGTTCATCTTTTGAATCCATTCCATCTGATTGGATTCTTTCAACGCTTCGTTCACTCCTTGTTGTTTCATCATCTGTTCGAGCAGTAGATCGTGTCGTTGTGTGGCGATCTGGTCGATCTCCATCAAGTGTTGATTGAGTGTCTGTGTTGTCAAATAATTTGTGAATTGTATCGGACGATGTTCTTTGAGATAATGTTTTCTCATCAAGGCGTATTTCCCAAGCGTGATTTTCCCTTCGTCCTTGAGTGTTAAGTTGGGAATCAATTGTTCTCCCATTGGAATGTATTCTAGTTTCATTTTCCTGACTCCTTTCTATGTTTGGTATTTTTTGTTCAGGCTCATTGTATAACGGTAATTGATCCAATTCAAATGTGCGATTTTGATTTCGGATACATTCTAATACAGTTTTTCTAATCTCACCAATGAGCATTTGTGCCATATCTCGTGTAGGAACACCAATTGCATTGAGTGCTTGTTGAGAGTTAAATTGTGCTACCAATCGTAATGCGTCATCACTGATATAGTCATCTGCTTCAATGCCACATCGAGTAAGAGCAGCATAAGAAATACTGCTTTTTAAAAGGCTTGTATAGACCAACTGTAAATTGAGTTCATCTAATTCCTCTAGAAAAGTATCTTTGACATAATACTTTAATTCTGAAAAGTAATCTCCAATTCCTTCTTCAACAATCGTATCAGCGGCTTGAATAATTGCGTCTGCTAAAGATAAATTATTTGTTTCTTCTACACCAAAATGGTTCACCAATGTGTCAATAACATCTTTTTCATATTCTGATTTCATTGACCATATAGGAACCGGACGATATTTATTTGTTTTTCTTGTATCACTTATATCAAAATAATAACGAAGTCTTGCGTATCCGTCATGATGTGGATCAAATACTGCAATTCCTTTTGATTTTGGTTTGATCCATAATCCATACTTTTTATTCCAATCTTCCATCTCTAAGACTGCGATTGCGTCTGGTCTTTGAGCATAAATCATAACCATATCATCAAAGGATAGACGATAATTTTTACATGAAGATGTTAAGAATTGTTTCCAAGTAAATTCGTTTTTGGAAATATCTTTGAGTGTTTGTTCGTAAAGTTTCGTTGCTTGATAATAACTGATTGCCATATAGATAACACCTCCTTAAATTGCTTTTTACATGAGCAGTTTATTATCTTGCATACTCTTTGTGTTTTGTTTGATTAAGTTGTTGCAGGAACTGTGGAACTTCTTTAAAGCCAAAACTATCAACATAATAGGCTTTGCTTTTTCCATGATCGTTTACAACAATAACATTACTCACACTAAGAGAACGCATTTTACGAGCAAAAGGGCGATAATCAAGATTGTGCTTATAAAATATCGATTCTAATGAAGTCTGTTCTGACATCATGCCCATATAAACCTTTGTATAGTGCTTAGCATGAAATTGATGTTTTGCATAAGAGTAGTGCATAAATTTATAATCATGTTCCTTATCTGAATGAATTTGATAAATTTCATATGTTTTTGCAGTTCCATGTTCAGGATAAAAAATACAACTGTTTTGTTCTACCAGTTCGGCAAATTCTTTAAATGAAAAACGAGCGTTCTTTAAATAAAAACTGCGTTCATCAATATATCGACAAGTGATGCTTACAGGTTTATTATCAAGTGCTTGCAACATAATAGAAGATCCATTTTTGATTTTAAACAGTGATGATCCTCTTGTATCTTTAAAATTGATTTCTTTCATATTGACCTCCTTATATTTGGTGTTTAAAAAATAAAAATACTTGACCTCCTTCCTATGTAAAAAGGACAGAAAACAAAGTTCTGCCCATTTTAATCTATTTATCTTCTTTCATATCTTTTCGTTTTTTCAACATTATCGCTGCTGCTAAAACAGCACCTGTACTAAGTGCTAAGGTTGCCCATAATCTAACATTGGTTTCATCGCCTGTTTGTGGAGTTTTTGGTTTTAATTTATCTTTCATGACAATCTTATTTCCGTCTTTTGCAGTAAATGTAATACTTTCTGCTATTTCGTATTCTTTTGGTGCTATTTTTTCAGTAAGGATATATTCTTTTCCTTCAACAAGATATTTGATTTGATGTGGTTCTTTTGTAGATACCCACTCATCAATGACTTTTCCTGTTTCTTTCTCTGTAACACTCATATGAGCGCCTTCTAATTCTTTACCGGTAGTGAAATCTTGTTTGCTGAATACCATTTCGGTCGGTTTGTTCACACAAGTAACTTCTAATATATCTCTATCTTTTGTAACGATTACTTTATAGATATGATCATTTAGTACATACCCATCAACTTGTTTGGCTTCTTGAATGTAGTAAACGCCTAGTTCTAGATCATCAAAAGTCGCAATACCATTATCATCTGTTTTTACGGTTTGAATGATTTCGCTCATATCATCTTTTACAGAAATATTAAAATCTATTCCTGACAAGATTTTTTCTACATCGTTACTGTCTGCTTTTTTCACTTGGATCGTTCCTCGTGCAAGTTCGTTATTGATGGTTCCATTTACACCAATCATGACAGTATATTTAGAAACATCTTCACCATGATAGGCAATTTCAAAATCATATTCCGTATCGTTTAGAACATACTGTCCATTCGTAGATAATTCTTTGAGATAATAAACACCGTTCGGTAAATCAAAAGAATCTGCTAAAGATAAATGTCCATCTTCATTGATTCCTGAAGTGTAAATCATGGTATCGTGTTGAATTGCAATTTCACCTTTATAGTTATAAATATCTTCACGAGCAAAAATACCAAACACGACATCTTTGTATGCATTTGGATTTTTAAAATTCTTTTGTTCTTCTAATACTTTTGTCATATCAATATCAACCGTAGGGCGTTTGTTTTCTAAAGTTGATTCTATTGTTTGAAGTTCATTGATTTGATTGTCTTTGACTTCAAAATAATGTTTGCTTGTATCTTTGATATAACCATGTGGTGTTTTGGTTTCAAGATAATAATAACGACCAACTGGAAGTTTCTTGCTTAATACAGATTCTAAATCACTTTCTAAAGTTTCAATCTTTTCATCTGCTTTATAGATAGTATGGTTGCCAATCGTAATATCTTGAGCAGCATAAATCGTGATTTCTGCACCTAATAAATTTGATTTTTCCCATACCGGACTTTCCGTTTTACCAAATTCATTTTGTCCTGTTACAGTAGACATAAAGATTTCACCAGATTTGTTCCATTTTACTTGACCAAAGACCATTTCGTCTTTCATTTCTACACCTTGTACTTTGCCTGTATCTTTAACAGTAAATTCAATTTCATTGGCAATTGCATATCCATAAGGGGAACTGATTTCTTTTAAAATATATTTTTTGCCAACTTCTAAACCTTTTATCATATGCGGTTTGATTGTCCCATCTTCATTTTTACCATCTTGTCCACTGATCCATGAATCAAAAATTGCACCTTTATCATCTTTTGGATACACGCACATAAATGCACCTTCGATTTCTTCATCGTTGGTAATATCTTTTTTCGATACTTCGATTTTTGTGATTTCGTTTTTGAATACAGGTTCAAATTCAATCACTTCTTTATCTTGTCCTTGATACTTGGTATCAATAGAAATGACAGTATCACTGCTTGCATAACCAATCGGTGCTTTTATTTCTTTGATTTCAAAGGTCGCATTGATTGGTAAGTCTGCATGGAATACAGCTTTTCCATTTTCATCAGTAGTTGCTGTTTCAATCAATGTTCCTTTTTCAATCAGTAATGTCATTGAACGTGTGGCGTTTTCAATACCATAAATATCTTCACTGGCATATAAACCAAAAACTGCACCTTTTAATAAGGTATCTGTTTCTTTATCTTTTTTGATAACATTCAAATCTACTTTTTGTCTTTGATTTTCATAATCAATATTTTCAAAGACAATCGGAATGTTTTCATTCTCATATTTCAACTCAATGTGTTTGACTTCTTTATTTAATACGAAACCATCACCAGCAGTTTTTTCATAGATACTATATTTACCTAGAGGAAGATCTTTAGATATTGCATAACCGTTTTCTGTGGTAAGTTCTTCAATCTTTTGTCTTTTTGAATAAATCAAATCTTTTTGATTATCCGCTGAGTAAATATCTTCATCTGCTTCAAGGATAAATGTAGCACCATCAACCGGAAGTTTATCATACACAAATTGAATGTTTCCTTGTTCATCGGTTTTTGTACCAACTAATTGCTCACCGATCTTAAATACCTCGATGTTTCCTTTGACAGATCTATTTTCTTTTGTAACCATGATGATTGGTGTTTTTCCATCTTCAGCCATTTGATATGGAGTCGATGTAGATACTTTAAATTTAATAGGTTCACTATTTAAGACATACCCATAAGGAGCGTGAATTTCTTCTAATTGATATTCTCCGACCTCTAGAGTATTTGGTGTCGTTACTGTACCACTTTCATCAGTTTTAAACTCAGTTACATAATGAGGAATAGGGAACCAAACCCATTGACCGACATATTCATTTGTTTGTAAGTTTTTGATTTTAAATGTTGTATCAGGAAGCAAAACCGTTTTTCCTGTTTCTTCATCAACTTTGACTGCTTTGATCAGTGCTTTAAAAGGCGCATCGTTGAATACACGCCATACCTGAGGTTCACGATTATCTTCATCAACAATGACTGTAAAATCATCAACTGGCATCATTTCATTTGGAACTTTTGTTTCTTTGACTGTATATGTTCCATAAGGAAGTTCGATTGATTTAGCATATCCTTTATTGTTTGTTGTTAAAACATCATAAACTCTTGCTTTGTCCCAACCAACTTGATTGACTTCGCTTGTTAGTTTTACTGTAAATTCAGCACCTGCAACTAAATCAGATTCTTCACTGCCTTCTGTCGAAACTTTAATGATTTGGAATGCTTGTTTTTTGACTTGTTCTTTTGATGTTTGATTTCTTAAAACAACTTCAACATTTTGTCCTTCGTAATCGCAGTGAATATCATAAATCGTAGGATCAATTAAATATCCATTGCTTGCTTTTGTTTCTTTGAATTGGTAAAAACCTAATGGCAATCCTTTCACATCGCTCATATTTCCTTTTTCATCAGTAATACGAGTCGCAACGACTTCACCTTTAGAATAAAATTTCTTTGTATGTGCTTTATTGTAAATATCTTCTCCGGCAATAAGTTGATATTCAGCACCTTGGAGTGTCGCATCGCCTTGTGGTGTTTTACCTGTTTCGTTATCCTCTTTTTTCAAAGAAATGCTTGCTGTCGGTTCTTTATTGATTTGTTCTGTTGAAGCTGTAATGATTGCAGTATGTTGATCTTTATAAGATAGAGTTACTGTGATAGGCTCTCCATTTAACAAGTACCCATCAGCAGCATGAGTTTCAACAAAAGTATAAGTTCCTAATTTTAATCCGGTTAAATGAATTTTTCCACTTTCATTCGTTGTTACATCATTCACATAGCCTGTATTACTTGTTACATGATAAGTTGTACCTGCAACAGTTGCACTTTTATCATCATTGTATTTTGTGAGCGTAATTTCTCCAGTAGGTGCTTTATTTGTTACGACTAAAACATTTTCGCTTGCTTTTTGTCCTGCTTTGACTTCTACCGTTCTGACTGAACTATCCAATAAATATCCTTGAATCGTTGATTTTTCTTTTACTGTATAAGTTCCAACTTCTAAACGAACACCAGCTTCATCACTATCCCAAATACCGCTGCTGTTTGTTGTTACATCTTTTTTTGTACCATTAGGCATGGTAATTTCAAATACAACGCCTGCAAGTGGTTGTCCATCTTCATTAACTTTTTTAATTCGCATTCCACCGTCTTGTGGAAAGACACGATAGACTTTATAGGTAACAATGCTTGTACCATGTTTTGTTCCTAGTTCATCAACACCGCTAATCATAACTTGATCTTGAGGACCACTAGGCATACTTGCTGCACAATGAATAATTTGTCCATTTCCCATATAAATTCCCATATGAATAGCCTCACCACTTGCATCAAAATAGAAAATTAAATCTCCTTTTTTAGCGTTCTTTGGATTGGCTTCATTGGTAGGATACTGATAAGCAGTAACTCCTTTTCCATTTAAAAATGAAATAGCACTAGAGGTTGTAATACGGTCTGCACCTAAAGATAATCCCGTTTGTTTTAATACATAACTAACATATCCTGAACAGTCGAAACTGTTTGGACCGCTTGCACCCCATACATATGGTTTACCAATATGTTTCTTTGCTTCGTTAATCACTTCATCTGCTTTGTTTACTTCAAAAAACGTTGTTTCACTTGCTGCATAAACAGGTGTTGCAATATTTGAAAAAACAGAAGTAAACATTAAGACAAAAGTCGCAAAACAAAGCGTGAGTTTTCTTATCATTTTTTTCATGTTGTTTTTCTCCTTTCACAAAAAAAAGACACGATGTTATTTCGTGCCTTGATTGATCATATATTTTTTTGTTTTATTACCAATAAGTTCTAAATACAGAATAATAATATCCATCTACATAATAGATTGCGACAACACCAACGGTATTGTTTGGAGTAAGGACAATATTTTTATGTTCAGATGAATTGATCCAAGCAGTAAATGGATCAGGCGAGTTGGTAATACACTCACCATTATCTTCATGCCATAATGCTCTTTTTTCTGCCATTGCATATGCATGAGCATTGGCTTTTTCTTGATAATACTGAGAACTGCTTAAAGGTTGTAATCCGTTATCTGCCCTGTAATTGTTGATTTTGTTTAAAACTTCCACTTCCATTGCAGACTGTTTGACAGGTGTATTCTTAACTTCCTCTTTTGGTGGAGTTTCAGGAATATCCTGTTTAGGTGGATTACTTGGTTTGTTTGTTGGTTTTGAAGTATCTTTTGTATTCTCCTTGCTAGGTTGATTCACTTGAGGCACTTCTGTTTTAGGGGAAGATTTTTTTGTATTAGATGAAGATTGTTGCTTAGTTGATGATGGCTGTTCTTCTTTCTTTGTATCATCGTTATCCTCATTTTTTGTTTCTTCTTTTTCTTGTTGCGTTGTTTTATCTTCTTTTGTTTGATTTGTTACTGTAACTTTGTCTTTTACTGTTTCTTTGTTTGGATGATCTTTTTCTTGAGCATTGGAACAACCTGCACTGCATAACAGAATTAAAGCAATAACATAAAGAATTTTCTTTTTCATACACACACCTCGTTTCTTGCATTCAGTTTATCAATGAATGAAATTGAAAACAAATGTACTATTTACTATATTACATCTCTATATAGTATTAAGATATATCCCCATATTTCTTTTTGAGTTGGTAATAAGAGTTGGTATAGGGGGTTAGGTGTGGAAAGGGGGAGAAGCAAAAAAGTGGCTATCATCTATCATCGACACTAACCCCTTGTACGTCATAATTTTATCTCTCGCCTCTGTTTTTATTGCGATTTTTATATCGTTGATAATATTCAAGTGCTTTTATAATCTCGTTTTCCATTTCTTTAGCTGACGTCGAAGGCTTAAAGAACTTTTCAATTCGATTTTTAGTAATTCTGAATTTCTCAACTTGATTTGGTTTTTCTTCTTCCATGATGTTACGAATTGTATCATCAGTAAGTGTGTCATCATCGTGCATTTTACGCATTCTGATTGTTTGATCATGTGAAGGTGTGCAATCATTTAATTGAATGTAGTAGAGTAAAGATTGTTGTTCTTCTTGTGTTAAATAAGAGATTTCAACTGCTGGACGAAGTGCAATTTTGTTGTTGTCTACATACTCTAACAATTCTTTTGATAGGTAGGTTAGGCGAATATATCTTTTAATTTGTGTTTGACTTTCTTTTACTTTTTGAGCAAGTTCTTCATTTGCTCTTAACTTCGGACCCAGTGGGACCGAAGTTAAATCATTGCGTTTTCCTTGATGAGTTAATGCATCTAACATCATTTTATATGAAAATGCTTTTTCTGACGGAAGTATATTTTGTCTTTGACGTAAATTCGTATCCACCATTATAATGGTTGCTTCATCATCAGTTAAACTTCTTACTAAAGCAGGCATAGTTGCTTTATCGTTCTTTTCACTCGCATACTTTCGTCTATGTCCTGCAATCATTTGATATTTGCCATCTTCTGTTGGGCGAACAATCGCAGGCATAAGTACACCGTTTCTACCGACAGAATCAATCAATTCTAACATTTCTTCATCTTCTCTCACTTGAAAAGGGTGGTTAGGAAAATCAACAATCTTATTTAATTTGATTTCAATTACCTTTTCTGCTTGATCTAATGCTTTCTTGTCATCACTTTCAAACACATCATCATCGAGCGATGGAATCTCTATGCCGTTTAATCTCTCTCTTGGCATTTAAGTCCACCTCCCTTGCAAGTACATGATAGGCATTTGCACCATCACTTTTAGAATCATACTTAAAAATACTTTTTCCTACTGCTGAACTTTCTGCAATGGATACACGACGAGGTATTTTATTTGTGAATACATGAAAATGTTTTCCATAATTCTCATGAATCTGTCTGTTGATTTCTTTTCCCAATAATGTTCTTTCATCAGTCATCGTTATTAAGATTCCTTCAACTTCTAATTGAGGATTTTGATCATTTTTCGTCTTTTGTATTCTACTCAATAACTGTTGTGTTCCTGTTGCGGATAAATATTCAGGCTGTGTGGGGATAATTACGCTATCTGCACAAGTAAAGGCATTGATGGTAAGCATACCTAAAGATGGTCTACAATCAATAATAATAAAATCATACTTGTCTTTAACTGGTTTCAAAACATCTTTTAAAACCGTTTCTTTATCTTCAATGTTTTCTAGCGTCTTTTCAATATTTGACAGTTTTTCATTAGCAGGAATTAAATCAAATCCTTCTTCTGTATGAATAATTCGATTTTCAATATCACATTCATCAGAAACAATCATTTCAAGCATGATGTTAGATATTGTATCTTTCATCTTATTAGGCTCTGTATAACCCAACGCTTTTGCAGAATCACCCTGTGGATCAAAATCAATTAAAAGAACTTTCTTTTTTCTTAATGATAATCCTGCAGATAGATTAACAGATGTTGTGGTCTTACCGACACCGCCTTTTTGATTTGCGATAGCAATAATTTTTCCATATGGCATAAAAAAACCTCCTTTCTACATAACCAATCGCATGGAATGGATATGTAAAAAGGTCTTATTTCATGTAGTTTTACACAAAATTTTTAAAAAAGTACCCGATTTGCTAATTTCGTTTTTTAAAAGTGCTAAAAAACACTGATGGTTACTGAATAGTTTTGCTAATGACTTGCTAATTTGACCTTAAAAAATAGCTAATATTTAAAGGAAAATTAGGAAAGAAAAAAGTGTTCACCAATTCAAAAAAAGCCCATAAATAAAGGATAATTCGTGATTTTAGACGAAAAGGGAAGATGAGGTAAAATCGTGATTTTTTCCCTCCTAAGGTTTAGGTGCAGGTTCGATTCCTGCAGGGGACGCCAATTATAATTTATAAAAATATATTATTGAAATCAGGTGGATTATAGACCTTTTAAATCCACCTTTTTTATATGAATATTTAACTTTTTATAATCTAACAGAACACATACTTACTATTTCTTTCAAAGATACCTATACAAAAATAGGATTTTCATAAGCACTTTTGACATAACATATTACTCTAGTTCAAAAGCATCAGTATAGAAACTATAATAAACATCATGCTTTGAAATGAGTTCATCATGACTCCCCCATTCAATAATTTTCCCAAAATTCAAAACAATAATAGTTTTAGAATTACAAACCGTTGATAATCAATGAGCAATTACATAGGTTGTTCTACCTCTCATTAAATTATCCATTCCTTGCTGAACAAGCACTTCTGTCCTAATATCAATCGAAGAAGTTGCTTCATCTAAGATCATAACTGGTAAATTTGCAACAGCCGCACAAGCGATAGAAAGCAATTGCCTTTGTCTTCGAGATAAACTTGCCCCATTTTGCATCTCATAGATAGGTTCCCTTCCATTTTTTAAAGAACTTTCTTCATCTGAAACTTCAATGATTCGTTCACATGATGCTCTTGCCATATTGATCATTACCAATACTTGTAATAACATCATCAGACAATTCAAAATATTCATTGCATAGGCAATCATACTTGATAAGTCCCCTGTGGTCATCGTTGATGCATTTATAAGAATAATAATTTTTGCTCCAAACCAGCAAAGAAACAACAAACAGCCATAAACTTCAAACTGCATTATAGGCATATAAATGATTTAACTACCCGAATTCCTGCCAAATTTTCCTGTACTACACTATTCAATTCATCATAGATATGAAATACCTTTTCAAAATATGGATGTGAACGACTAACAATAAAATAAAGACCTGCCTCTAAAACTGGAACTGCAATTAAAAATATTAATGATAAATCCCTATTTATCATTAATGAAACAGCTAGTGAAAATGCCAGCATGATGGTGCTCGCACTGCCACACGAATAGTCATCATATGTGCATTTTGAACGTTAGTTACATCAGTCGCTAATCTTGTTACCAAACTTGAAGTAGAAAACTTATCAATATTTGCAAAAGAATATTCATGAATTTTATAATACATATTTTGTCTTAGATTTTGAGCAAATCCAGCTGAAGCTATCGCACAAAAACTTCCTGATAACATGCCACAAATAACTCCTAAAGTAACACAAAAGATTAAGACTACACCCCATTTGCCAAAAATACTATATTTACAAGTCAGGAAGAATATTTCATGAATACTCAACAATTAGAATGTTTTGTGCGAATAGCAGATAAATTGAATTTTACAAAGGTTGCTGAAGAATTATATATTACTGCTCCAGCAGTTGCCCATCATATCATAAATTTAGAAGAATTAAATACGTCATTATTTATCAGAACTTCCAAAATGGTAAAATCAACTGAGCCAGGCTCATTATTCTATAGTGAAGCAAAAGATATTCTCCAAAAAATATATATGGTTGAGAAAAAAGTTAAAAAACTAGCCAGTCAAAAACTTTCGATATTACGAATTGGCTGTTCTAGTCAAGTAGAACTTGAGATATTAGAAATACCATTAATAAAATTAAGAGAAGAATTTCCAACTGTTTATCCCCAGATTATTATTCAGGATTATTTTATTCTAAAATCTCTATTTGATAATAAACAATTAGACATTTTAATCAGTACAAAAGAGATGATTGCTGAGGCTCACGATTATATATTTAAAAAAATAAAAAACATTTCCAGTTATGCAATCATAGCTGAAAATTCCCCGTTTGCTAAAGAAAAAGAAATATGTTTTATAGATTTATATGATACACCACTTACTACTTTGCATCCCCGCTTTATCCCATTTTAATACTGAGATAAATTACAAGAATTTATTGCTCTCCATGAAAAAATCATTTTCATCTTTTATGTAAAAATGACCAGGCTGCTATTCTTTTCGCTAAATGTAATTATGGTGTAGCTATTTTACCAGAAATATATATTCCAACACATATTAAAAGAATTGTCGCTTTACCATTTATGGATGATCAAATGACAATAGAATATGGAATAACTTATCACAAAAATCTAAAAGAAAAATATATTAAGGAATTTACAAACTATTTTATAACTAATAAATAATAAAAGAAGATTTAATTTCATTGATATAATCAATTATTTTAAATCTTCCCTTTAATTAAAAATATTTTATAACTTATCTTGATTATTTGTCATTTAATTACATGATAAGCTTAACATCATTATACAATAGATGCCCTATATATTTGAAGAATCACATTCTCCAAACAAGTATCGAACTCAACACTAGTCTGATTTATTGATAAATCAGATAATAATACTCTAGAAAAACTCGCAATAAGCCCGTGATTTTCCCTTAATAACCCATTTGCCTGCTCTCTATCATAACCGCCAGATAGAGCAACAACCCTAACTACATGGGAATCTTTCATAAGTTCCGCGTAAAAATCAGGTATGGTTGGAATGGACAGTTTAAATATAAATTTAACATCATTGTCTAATAAAGTTAGATGCTCATTAATTTCTTTCAATAACAATTCTTCAGCCTCTTTTTTTGAGGTACTTAAAATAGATACCTCTGGCTCTAAAATAGGTACAAGCCCAGTTTTAGCAATTTGTAATCCTAATTCAAACTGCTGATCAACAATTTTCTTGATACCTGCTGGATCGGCTTCCAAAATTACACTACGCATTTTTGTACCAAAGATATATTTATCTCTTGCCTTGTTTAATATTGCTTCCAGTTCAGGAATTGGCTTCATTAACTGAACACCATCTTTTTCTACTTCTAATCCTTTGTCAATTTTCAAAAATGGCACGATTTCCTTCTTTAACCATAAATATTCAGCAGTATCTACACCCTCAATTTGAGAATCCATTGTCTTTTCAAACAAAATAGCACCTAATATATGCTTAGAGGTAAAAGCCTTACTAGTAATAATACGACTACGCATTTGATGAATTAAATCAAACATTTCTTTATCATTACTATACGCTGATTCATCAATACCATATGATTTTAATGCCTTTGGTGTACTTCCACCACTTTGATCTAACGCTGCGATAAAACCTTTTCCATATTGCATACGCTCTAATTGTTTTGTGTTCATTTAAGAGCACCTCCTTTTCCTGCTCTTATTATACCCCTTGTCCATCAAGTATTCGAATAATACGTTCTATTTTGTTAGATAAGAATAACTATTTTTACAAATAAGAAGCGCTTTTAAAAATATGATAGATTATTTTAAAATATGCTATAATTAAATAAGATAATCTTTATACATAAGGAGATAATTAATATGTCTATCACAGTAAACATTTATTACACTGGAATAAACGGAAATGCTAGAAAATTTGCAGAAGAAATGGTGACCAGCGGTATTGTTGATGCTATTAAAGCAGAAAAAGGAAATGAAAGATATGAGTATTTCTTTTCCATGAATGATCCAGAAACCATACTTTTAATTGATAGTTGGAAAGATCAAAAATCAATTGATGCTCATCATGCTACTATAATGATGGAGCAAATTACAGAATTAAGAAATAAATATGATCTTCATATGAAGGTAGAACGCTATACTTCTAATGAAGAAAACATAACTTCTGCTGACAAAAAATTTATTCGATTGTAATCTAAATTAATAAAACCCATTATAAAGTCAATATTATAATGGGTTTTATACTATTCATATCAAAACATATTTCTGGTAATTGAAATATTTATTCCTTATTTACCATTTTAGTTATAATTTATCCTGTCACAATTATCGTTCTTTATTACCAAGTAAATATAGCTTTTAATTATAAATATATAATTCTAATAAAAAAACATTGCCTATTTAACATTACCGCTGTTAATTCCTTCTTCATAAGGATCCAAAGGTAACCATTCTAATACATCTTGAATATATTTATTCCAAAAATCCCAATTATGACTTCCTACATCCTCTTTATAAACTAAATCAAAACCAGCATTTTCTAAATAGCCTTTAAATTTTCGATTTACTCCAATTAGTTCATCATCACATCCACAAGCCATATATATTTTAGGAAAAACAATAGTATTGTCTTCTTTTTTTGCCTGAATTAAATTTTCCAAACAAACTTTTGGATTCTTATCACTCAGATATGCTTCATCAATATCACCAAAACAACTATCTTCACCCATTACACATCTTGATTCATCATGAACTGGTAATTCGAAAATATTTAGAGCACTTGATAAAGCTGCAATATATCCAAAATTTTGATAATATTTCAACCCATTTCTTAGAGCACCAAATCCACCCATTGAAAGTCCGGCAATAAAAGTATCATCCCGACGATTAGATAAATGAAACATCCTTCTAGTAACTTCAATAAGTTCAGTTCCAATAAATATACCGAAGTCATTGTTCTTTACTTCTTGATCCACATAAAAAGAATTATCACCAGATGGCATGACTACAACTAAGTTCTTTGCTTCTGCCCATTCTTGTATTCTTGTTCGTGTTACCCAGTCAGTATAATTTCCTAATAAACCATGTAATAAATATAAAGTTTTATATTCTTTAACTGGTTGACAATTTCCTTTAAAAAGAAATTTATCAACCGGTAATATTACATTCATTGAAACTGTTCTTTTTAAACTTTGAGAAATAAAATTTACTTGTACTAATGCCATAATAAAACACCCCTTTACTCTTTTTAAATCTCATCAATTGACATATCTGTTTTATAATTATTTAAAACGTAATCATAAATATAAGCAATTTCACTAATTGGTATTGTTATATTATACTGATTAGCAATCGCTTTAAAGCTAATTTTAACTCCATTGATAAATTCTTGATTATTTTTTTCAAAATCAACAATATTAATATGTGAAACTATCTCTTCTTTTTTTATTAGACGTTCAATCAAACAACAAAGATGAATATTCAAACCAATAATAGTTTTTGCTAAAAAAGTAAAAACTTCCAATTATATAAAATGGATCTTTTCATAATTTTCAGATATTATATAAAATAAAAAAACACTAGACTAATAGCCTAGTGTCGCATCATCTAACTCATTTTTATTTACAAGATATTTGCTAGAAAGAGACTTATAATTAGCCACTACCATAAGTGGATTCATTTCATCAGTTTCTACAAAATCTTTATCATATTTATAGAAATACAATCTTAACATCATCATCGCTAAGATGTGATATTGTTTTTCTTCATTAGTTAGTTCCTCATAATTTTCAAAGTAAATATCTTCAATAGGTACTAAGTACTCAAATTTGTACAATTTACTTTGTTCTAGATAATTATCAATGATTTCATCATCGTTATCTACGTAATTAAAAAGATGTCCAAAGAACTCTGGACCATACTTAACTCTTTCTAATATCTCATTATTCATTAATTGATCATCAAAAGCATAACCTTTAAATGAATAATCATATGAGAATCTATTTTTTAGATAGGGTTTATATTTGCCTTCATCAGGAATATCAACCTTGTTACCATTAACATACATTTCTATTTCTTTATCAAATTTAAATGTTAATCCATATTCCTTTAAATAGTTCGAAAAACTATTTTCTTCTGTTAATAATTCCAACAAACTTAATCCATCATTATCAGCATCTTTTAGTCTTCTAGATATACTATAGAATGGTACTTTATCAATATGTCCTTTAAAGTTTCTCTTCACAATATTAAAGTAACATTCATATAAATCATCAATATATAGTATTTGATGATCTTGTTTGAACATATAGTAACCTGAATCTATAATATCTAAAATTACTTGTTCATTTAATTCTAATTCATTACATAATGAATCTAAGATATCCTGATATGATGTAGTATTTAATTGCATTGTTTCACCTCCATTTTACATTTTGTTCTTTATAGGACATATATTCAGACATTGATAGCATCTAACACATTTAATTTCATCAATTATTGGATATGAAAAACCCTCATCATCTAATTCTAAAACAATAGCATTTTGTTTACATATATATGCACACGCTCCACATCCACAACATTCTTCTTTACTTTCAAATAAAACTGGCTTTAAATCATTTTTCATTTTTTTATAACACTCCTGTTCTTATACTTCTAATAATTTCAATTAAATCTTTTTTAAACAAAAGGAATACTAAAATAGAATCAAATAATATATATATAGTAAAGCCAATATATGACACAAAAATTTTACTAATTATTATAAATGTTGGAATAATAACTATAATGTACAAAATCTCTTTGAATTCAAGATCATATTGATTATAATCCTTACAACATAAATACATCCAAAAAACAAATGACATCAAAGTGGCTATCGCAAAACTCTCTTTACTTTGATTAATCGTATACATTAATACATTCATAACTATTGCAAATAATATTGATTTTACAAGAGTTATGAAATATTGATTTTGTCTCCCGTCTGCTTTGTATAAATTAGTATATACTCCCTTAATAACGACGTTCACAATTTGACAAGAAAATAAAATTGATGTTACAAAAGTTGCTGATTGATATGAAGTTAGATAGACTTCAATTGCAAACTGTAAAACAAAAAACGATGAAATTATTATTGAAGAAAATATCATTAAACACTTTCTTATTTTTTTAACTACCATGACACCATTGTTATTACAGAAAAAATTGTACAAGGTGATTGTAATTGGGGTAATAGCAATATTAATAAATCCCTCAAAACTTATTGCTAATGAATATGATGCAAAAGCGTAAATATCTAACAAATATTTGATAAAAAAACGATCTAAACTTGAAAATAATAATGAAGAAAAGTTTGCTACGGTCAAAGCAAATCCATTTTTTATTTTGTTTATTAATTCACTATAATTAAAGTTAAGAGTAATAGAGATACCATGATTTTTTTTCATATAAAATATGGTAAATAACATAATAAAAAAATGAACTAGAACATATATCAAGTTATAAATAATAGACTCATCAATTTTCAAAAGTAATAAAGCTAAATTAGCCATTGCAATTAAAATAGTAGAGCTATTTAATATTTTAGAATATAATTTATATTCTCCAACAGCCTGAAAGATTAATTTGTAAATACCCAACATATTTAGTGGTACTATAGATAGACACACGATTATTAAAACATTGTCATTTAGAAAAATAGTAAAAGATAATAAAATAATAGAAAGTATGCTTTGAAATATTAATAACGTTGAAATATGCGATTCTATTTGTTTTTTATCAATATCATCTATATTTTTCCCGCCATATTCCAAATATACTCCATCAGGATATCCAAACGCTAAAACTCCAATATATGAAACAAATAATTGAAAAGATTTAATATATGCATATGATTCAACAGATAAATACTTGGGTAATAAAAAACTAATTAATAAATTAAATATAAGGTTAATAAGATTTGCTTTAAGTATAGTTATGATTCCCTTTTTTAGATTATTCATGAAATGTCTCCAATAAAGATTTTGCTATGTCAATATCCATTTTTTTTGTAAACATTTGAATATTTTTAGTCAAATCATCCATAGTAATATTATCAAAGTTTATCTGTAGTAGTGCGTTTATTATTTCATCATCAAATCTTTTTTTTATAATCCCATTGTTTGTGTAAATACAATATGGTGGTATATCCTTATATACTATACTACCTGCACCTATAATTGCTCCCTGTGATATATGCACGCCTGATAAAATAGTACAATTTTCACCAATCCATACATCATTATCAATTTTAATACTACCTTTAGTTTGAGCTATGTAACTATTATCAACAAGATTCATAATAGGGTATGTCATAAACGTATGATAATCATGCTCACCACCTAATAAAAAAGTAACATTTTCGGCTATTGAACAATATGAACCAATATTTAATTTTTCAGACGAATTTTTAAAAGTTCTTACTCTAATATTTCCATATGTATAATTTCCTACATAAATCTTATTTATATCACATAAATTTGCTATGGATGTAAAATTATGTAAATTGCTTTTTCGCCATTTATTATTGATTCTATCAAGAATAATTTCATTTCTTATTTTTTTTAGTATAAATTTCATTTATTCACCTTCACTGTATTTTTTAAGTTAGAATTTTTAAAAGCTAATTGTTTTTCATTAATAACATTTTTCTTGTTTGAAAAAAGATAATCTTTAAATCTATCAATTATAAAAAGCCAAAAATATATCTGAATCCAAGTTGAAGTTAAAGATAAATATTGGTCCGAAAAAAATGAAAAGATTAAAGGATAATACATTATAGATAGGAAAACAAAATTTTTAACACTAAATTTACGTGTGACTTTCTTCATTAAATAGCCATAAACTAAACCTAATAAAAAAACAATTAATAAGCAATATACTACTCCAAAATCATTAATATAATATTTAAAAATAGTATATACATTAGTTGAAGAAGTACCATTAAAAATCAGTACTGATTTTTCCACTAAATTAGTATCAATATTTGTTAATCCAAAAGCATTCATTATTTCTATAAAAAATCTAAACGAGTTTTTACCATCCAAATATTTGAATCCACCGGTAAACCATTGTAAAAAGCCATCTATAGATCCAAACAAATACAGTTTTAAATCATCATAAATTTGTAGAATATTTTCTGAAGATTTAAAATAACTGTATAGAAGAAAAATTAGAATGACAATAAACAAATACTTAATAATTTTAATTATTTTTTTATAATTATTTTCAGATGAATAATAATAGATTATTAATAACGGAATAATAATGATATATATATATGAACGACCAGAGTTAATTAATCCAAATGAAAATGCAATTATTCCTTGAACAACCAATATAGTTTTATTCTTCTTACAATTCAATAAATGTGTATACATATAAAGAAATAAAACTATAGCAAATACTCCCGTGTAACTGAACAAACTTCCTAAAACAAGTTTATTACTTAATATTCCTATTCTTAAAGATAACAAAAAATTGCCATAATTATTAACTGTGGTAAATCTAATTGCAGATATTATCCCATTTAATACAACAATGCATTCAAAAAAAACTATTAGATATAGCGAAATTTTGATATGTATATCTTTATTTGACCTATCCTGAATAGTTTTTGTTAGAAAACTTAATTTGTATACTTTTCCATTGGTACTAATTAGATATCCTATACTGAATAATATAATAGAACATATCACAAAAAACATAAATAATAATACATCTGCATCAACTCGGACAAGCAATGCAAAACCGATTAAAACTATCGACCATATTAGAGTTAAAACAACCGGTGGTGCAATAAGCGTTTTGAATACTTTTTTTTCTATAAAAAATAAAGCCACCATAAATATAAAAACTATAATAAATAACATTTTTTCCTCCTTTTTTATATATTTGATTAAAGATAAATGTAAAAGCAAAACTATATAATTTTTTTTGATACTTTATTCTTCAAATAAGCAATAATACAAATCGCCTATAAGTGCTCTTGAATCACGATAATAATTAAGAAGTGTGGCGCATTTAATAAATTTTATTATACGTTTACTTTTTTTCTTTTCAGAAAACATATCAAATCTTTTACAAGCTAAATCAATTGATTTTTTTAAATCTATTCTCTTTATTTTATTAAGCGGTACATTTTGATTGACTTTATTTAACCAATTGATATTTGTTATTAAATAATCTTTATTTTTCTGAAGTGAATTATTTCCAAAAGATTTTTTTTGACTAATACCACTTGCATTCTTTTGATGGACTCTATGATGTGTTAAAGTTGTGTGCATTATAAATAACCCATCATAAATATTTGCAATACGACATAACTGAGAATCATGTGAAAAATATGGTTCATTTATTTGTAAATATTTTTCTTTTAATTCTTTAGTTATACACATACAACATCCTAGATATACTAAAAAATTAAATTTATTAGTATATTCAATTGTAGAAATCGAATTCGAATCACTCATATTTTTTGTTTTCACGTGTCCTTCTTCGTCAATCTCATCGTGTTTTGAAACTAAACATTTAATATTTAATGATTCAGATGATATAAATACTTTTTCCATTAATTCAATTTTATTTAATTCCCATATATCATCTTGATCACATAGAAAGATTAAATCACCTGTACATTTTTTAATTGCATTAAAAAAATTATTTTGCCATCCAACGTTCTTTTTGTTTTGGTAAAATTTTATCTCAATACTATCAGTTTCCTCAATATATCTATTAACTATTGAAATAGTATCATCTACACTACAATCATCAAAAATAATTATTTCATCAGGTTTTCTAGTTTGATTAATCAAGCAATCTAATTGTTCCTTAAAATAATATGATGCGTTATATGTTGCTAATGCTATTGAAACTTTCACATTCTCCTCCTATTTCTCAACTAAATTTTATTATTAACATTAATTTTTTATTTCAAAATATTTATTTTTTTTAAATAAATATTCTAATTAACATCGTTTTTTCCAAATATGGCCACAAAAAAATTAACAATACTTATATAATGATTAGTCATTGGATTAAGGTTAAAAATCTGTGTTAATAATCTTAAATAATTATTATTCTTTATATACATATATGCTTTTTTTTGCATAACAATTTGTTTGTTTAGATTACGTAGTTCTTTTTCAGTAAGATTATCTGAAAGTTCTTTTTTATAAATATTAAGCATATCAATACGACTTTTTCTTCCTAATAAATGGTAAGCTTTATCTACAAATCTGCTTTTAATCGTATTATGCGGTTTAGATGTATTACTTGAATGATACCTACGATAAACCAAAGGAATTCCTATCTTGTAATAACATCCTGTAGAAGAAGCATAAGCTCCTAAAGGAATATCAAAAGACAAGCCATATTTACTAACAAATTTATGTATTTGAGGGATTAATTCTCTTTTAAATAAAAGTGTCATTCCACAAGCATCCTGTTTATTTATAAATTCATTAAAAGAAACTTGATGTAATTTTTTATCTCCTTCAATTTTTTTTAAATAGAAATTTGAAAATTCTTTGCCATTTTCATTTATACATTTATAAGTACAAGATAATAATTTAATTTTGTTATTTTTTAATATACAATCCGTCATGATTTTTATTTTATCTAAATCCCATATATCATCCTGATCAGCAAAAAAAATAAGGTTATTCTTTGTTAATTCCGCGCATTTTAAAAAATTTTTAGAAAATCCTATATTTTTTTCGTTTTGGATTATTTTCCAATTTGTTAATTTATATTTATTTATATATTGTGTGATAATCTTGACTGTATTATCTGTAGAAACGTCATCTACGATGATTACTTCATCTGGTAATACTGATTGATTTTTAATCGAATCCAATAATTCGATTATGTATTTTTCACCATTATATGTAGTTAATGCAACAGATATATTCATATTAATCTACAACCTCCTTATTTATTTGTAATATCCAACAATATATAAAAGTTTAATTACTTTATACTTTATTCGTGTAAAGAATAATGTATGCCTCATTGCATAGTTATATCCGTTTTTATTTAATAACTCGTAAAATTTTTTTCTTTTGCTGTTAAAAGCTGCAGGTTGATTGAGGGCAACTCTATTTTTTTTCGCGTAATCAAATTCAATTTCTTTTATATACATTTCTTGTTGTTTAAACACGTCGTTAATAATTGAATCTCCTTTTAATGTATTTGCAATTACAAGACTTTGAGGATGTGTTTTCGAATATTCAAAAGCAAAAAATTCGTGTTCTGACCCTATATCACCAACTGTAATATCAGACTCACGTCTTATAGAAGCATACTTACATTTATAACATGAATTTCTTAGAAGAAGATTCGTATTATATGCAATACAAATATTACTATCGTAAAATCTTTTAGTAACTGTTTTATTTTTTGCAACGGCAGTAAAATTTAGACCATTCTTATCTCTATATTTGACATCAATAATATCTAAAAGATTAATGTGATAATTGTTTTTTATTTCTTCATCTTGTATTTTTTGACTCATGACACCATGACACAATAAATCGATTAAAATGATTTTTTTAATTTCACCTTTAAAAACCATTTTAATAGCAGCAGTTTGACAGGGTGTTCCTATGAAAATAATTTTTTTTTCATTTTTTAGTTCTTCTTTTATTTTATTAAAACATTTGCTCATATCTGCTTGAATATACTTAGAACCAGTATACCTATGACTGGAAGTATCTTCAGCAATTAAGTCAACTATAAGTTTTCCTTTTTCTAATAGAACAGCGCAGAAAATAGAATAATCATTATCTTGTAAAAAACATCTTATCAATTCAGAAATAAATCCACCTGAAGTAGCATTAATATGTACGTTTTTATTTGAACTCATTGATACGTATGTTTTATTCATAGTTAGCTTTACCTTCTAACACTTTTTCTAAATATTCTATACTATCTTTTCTACGGATTCCTAATAATTTATTAACATTCTTGTAATTGATTTCTTTGAGTTGCGAAATACAATCTAAATCAGTTCCACATCTGTCATTTAAGTCAACATAGCTTAAAAGAGTTTTAATTCTACTTGCTCCTTCAAAATCATAAGCGTAAAAATTCTTTTCAAACATAAGTGAATATACAGTTCCATGAAAAGATGTTGTGATAATGAATTTTGCGTATTTAATTAAAGACAAAAATTCAATTGGTCCAGCATCGATGTAATAATCAAACTTTGATTTCATTTCAAATCTATTTTGCAAATGAACAGCAACTATTTTTAAGTTATGCTTTTTTGCGTAAGCTGATAATTCATCTACAAATTCTTGTGAATTTAAAACAGCAAAATATAAAATATATTCTTCATCAATTAGTTTTTTTAGGTTAAATATTGATAAATCCTCTTTAGTTAATAACATAGTAGGATCTAAAACTAATTCAACGTGTTTATTTAAATTTTTGTTTAGATATTCGCATGAATCCTTCTCTCTAACAGATAAGAAATCAAAATCATTTAATGCTTTAATAATTCGTTCTTTCTTTGCAGGATTATTTTTTATTACATTTAATTTTTCTCCAAAACTTGAAGCATAGGTTGCCTTAGTTATCTTAGTATTATGCTCTTGTAAAAAAACATCTTTAAAAGCATATAGATCTAAATTTAATGTTTGATCACTTCCTGTAATTAATAAATCACATTTTTCATAATAATTTGAATCAATCACCTTAAGATATTCTTTTTTAAATGATTCGAATAAATTAAAACGAGATTTCATTTTTTTATAATTTTTTAATACTCTTAGTATTTTAAAAAAATCATTTGCACTATGAGGTATAGGCATTAATTTTTCGTTATTATTTGTAGAAATAACATTAACATCATTCCCCATTTTGTTAATCGTATAAACTAAAGAAAATGCTTGTAGCATTGCGCCATAGCTTTCATTAGAATATATTGTGTAAATACCAACTTTTTTTCTGTAATCCACCATATTTTCTCCTATCCTTTGTGTCTTAAAGTGTTCATAATATATAAGAAAGCAAGAACTAATACTGTAATTCTTTTTTTCACTAAAAAGAAAAAAACTTTCCATTTTATATCTAGATAATTAAACTTTAGTTTTTTTATAGCACCTGTATACTCTTGCATATTTAAATAATCTGATAAAGTACGGACTTTTTCTAAAAAAGTTAGATTTGATGATTCAATATTTAAGCCAATAGGGATAATATCTAAAGCTACTTTATTTTGGAATGCTTCAATAAAAGAAATATTTGTATTATTAGAATATACATAATTACTCATAATTTCATTCATGCGGGCATATTGATTAATTAAATTAGGTCGAAATGTATTTGTCAATGTAGACATTTCAGATCGTCTATAATGATATCTTATTTCATCAGTGTAAAATGCTGAATGAACATTATCAAATAAAAACATATTAAATATGCCATCTTCATAAGAACCAATTTCTTTTGTATCAACAAACTTTAATGAAGTATTTTCAAAAAGTTTTTTTGAATAAAACTTCATACATACTGTACTCAAAGAACATAATTGTTCTGGATGACGCAATTCATTGCCTATCATACCAACAAAACGTCTATGAAGATTTTGTAGATTTTCATTGATAAAATATATGTCATTTTGCTGAAATAAATCAACATTTACAGAATTGTTTGTGTATTCTTTAACATATGGGAACATTATGACCTCGGGTTGAAATTTGTGTATTTTTTCTACAATTACCTCACATGTATTTAAATCAATCCAATCATCACAATCAACAAAGGTAATATAATCACCTTTAGCTAAATCCATTCCTATATTTCTTACCTCAGATAATCCATGGTTTGCTTGATTAATAATGTTGATTCTACTATCACATTTTTGATATTCCTTCAATATAGTTAAAGATTCATCAACACTTCCATCATTAATACATATTATTTCGATATTTTTGTATGTTTGATTTATTAAGGAATCTAGACATTTTTCTAGATATTTTTCTCCATTGTATATCGGAACTATAATTGATAATTGATAATTCATGTAACTACTACTCCTTCTCATTTATTAAGTGTTTTTTATACTATTATTTGACTGAAACAAAAACTTCTTTTTAGTATATTAATTAATTATTTATATATATATAAAATATTAACCTTTTTAAAGTTTAGAATATATATTTAGCATTTCATAATATACTTGCTCATTGCTGAAGTCTTTTATTTTTTCCAAATTATACTTTTTCATATTTCTTCTTAGTTCATCATCTTTTAACAGTAAATTCAAAGAAACTGCTCCTTCATGTTCATTTTCTATCAAAAAGCCACCTTGATTATTATCAATTAGATCGCGATTACCACGTATATTAGAAACAATGCAAGGTAATCCTGCTCTCATTCCTTCCATTACAGATCTTGATAATCCCTCACGTTTTGAAGTAGAAATAAAGCAATCAGCCACTTCTAAAATGTTTGATACATCATTTCTAAATCCTAAGAAATGAACCTGTTTATCAATTCCAAGCTTATGAACTAATTCTTTTAAAGAATCATTCTGTTCACCAACACCACAAATAAAAAGTTTTATTGATTTATTATTTGATAAATAAACTGATTTGATCGCCATCTCAAAGTTTTTATTTTTATCCAGTCTACCTGTTCCAACAACCAAAAAATCATTTTTGCTAATACCTAAACTTTCTCGATAATTGTCATAGTCAATTGTCGACGTATTAATATAATTATTTAATTCTATGCCAACACCATGTACTTTATATACTTTTCCACCAGAGCGCAATTTCATTTTTTTTGCTGCAATGTAATCTTCTTCATTTATAGTAATTAATACATCTGTCCATTTAGCAAAAAAGGTTTCAACAGATTTGTAAACACAATTTAAAATCTTATTACCGCCATTATAAAAATGAAAACCATGAACCATATAAATTATTTTATTTACATGGCATTTTCTTCCGCATATTCTACCTAATACGCCACCAATAGGAGTATTACAATGTATGATGTCAATTTTTTGCTTTTTGATTGTATTAGTTAATTCTTTATAAGCAATAAAATTATCTTTAAATGAAAAAATATTTCTATATGTATTTGAGTTATAGAATTTTAAATCTAAATCCGAACATTTGATTTTATCAGGATATTTTTTGTTAATACCTAAAACAATATCATATCCCATCTGATTTGCAGCTAGAATACTTTGTCTACAGAAACTATTAATTGCTATATCTTCAGTAGATTCATATTCATCTTTTGAAGGCTTTGTACTGTTCATTATATAAAGATAATTCAACTTATTTTTTTTCATCATCTTCACCTTTATAGATATGGATTATATATTTAGTATTTTTGTATTCAAACCATAAAGGATACCTTTCATTATCTGCTATTCTTAAATGATTAAATTGTTCTTTAATACTTTTATTTATATCTATAGAATTATCTTTTCTTGTAAGCCTCTTATACATTGTCTCTTCTCCAACTTGAGGTTTTGGTTCTAATTCGTTAATATGTTCTACAAAAAATGTACACATTTGATTAATCTTGATTGCCATTAAATCTCTCAATTCGCTTAGCAACTCTGTACCATCAAATCGTAAATTTTCTTTTAAATAGTATGGGCCTGCATCTAATTCTTCGATAGCTTCGAAAAGAGTTAAAACTATTTCATCTTTTCCTTCCATAATTTGATAACTTAGTGGCGAAAATCCTTTACCCTTAGGAAGGTCACTTGCATGAACCACTATATTATGACGATGTTTTTGCAAAAAATCAGAGGAAACAATTTTTGAACAGCTTAATAGGAAGCAGACGTCACCATCAACTGCTTTTTTACTATCATATATAAGTGATACTTGGTATTTTTCGCTTAAACTTTTTTCTAATTCTTTCGCATATTTCACAAACCAACTTTCCATATCATCAACTAAAATAGTTATTTTCATTATTCTTCCTCCTGATTACTTTGATTTACACCTTTGCGTAATAAGACATTCTTTACAGTTTTAAAGAATATTTGTACATCTAATGAAAAACTCACGTTATCAACATAATAATGATCTAGTTTTAATTTTTCGTTCCAATCAAGTTCGTTTCGTCCATTACATTGAGCATATCCAGTTATACCAGGCTTTACTAAAAATTTTGCTTGATCCTTATCACTATTCTCATAATAAACAATTTGTGAATCCAAATCAGGTCTTGGCCCAATAAAACTCATATCTCCTTTTAATACATTGATTATTTGTGGTAACTCATCTATACTTGTTTTTCTTATAAAACTTCCAATCTTTAATAATCTTGGATCGTTATCAGAATTAAAGGTTGTTCCATCATCATTTCTTAAATCTGGTGCATTTAATTTCATAGATCTAAGTTTGTACATTCTGAATACTTTTTTATTCATTCCAAGGCGATTTCCACAATAAAAAATGGGACCTTTATCTTCCACTTTTATAAAAATCCCAAAAATTAATACAATTAGCATAAGTGGAATGAATATTATTAAACTTAAAATTATATCTATGATTCTTTTTATACAGTTTTTATACACAGTCCATCTCTCCTACAATCTTGCGAATACACTCAATAACATAATCAACATCTTCATCACTTAAACATGTATGTAAAGGAAGTGTTACCTCGTTATGATACATGTTATAAGCATTAGGATAATCTTTAATATCAAATCCTAGGTTTTTATATGCTGTAAGTAATGGTAATGGTTTATAGTGCACGTTACATGCTACACCTAACTCTGCCATTCTATTAATAAATGCATTTCTATAATCTTCGTCTTTATCTAAGAATCTAACTAAGTATAAATGTCCTGAAGAATTAGAATGATCTAATACTGAAACATTATAGTTTTCTAATGCTTCATTATATCTAGAAATAATTTCTTTTCTTCTTTCAATTAGTCCTGCATATCTCTTAATTTGCGCTAAACCAATAGCAGCCATAATATCAGTCATATTACATTTATAATTAGGAGCTACTACATCATATTCCCATGCTCCTAATTTAGTTTTAGCTAAAGCATCTTTAGATTGTCCATGTAATGATAATAATTGATATTGTTTATAGATATCTTCGTTATCAATACCCGGGATATTTCGCCAAGTTACAGCTCCACCTTCTGCAGTTGTTAGGTTCTTAACTGCATGGAATGAAAAGTTAGTAAAATCAGCAATTTCACCACAATGTTTTCCATCCCTTGTAGCACCAAAAGCATGTGCTCCATCTGCCATAATAATTACTCTACCAAACGCTTTTTGAATATCGTTATTTGGTTTGAATAAATCTTTTTTACTTTCAATAATTTTATAGATTCTATCGTAATCACAAATAGTACCACCAAGATCTACAGGAATGATTACCTTAGTCTTTTTTGTAATTGCATTTGCTACTGCTTCATAGTCCATTTCATAACTATCTTTACCACAATCAACAATTACTAATTTAGCACCTACATGAGTAACTACTGATGCACTTGCTGTATATGTATAAGCTGGTACGATAACTTCATCACCCTCACCAACTCCTAATACTCTTAAAGTCATCTCAGCACATGCAGTTTGTGAATTTAGACATACTGCTCTACTTGTATTACACCAAAATGCAATTTGTCTTTCAAATTCTTTGGTTTTAGGACCTGTTGTAATCCAACCTGATTTTAAAGTATCAATAACTTCATTAATTTCATCTTCACCAATATCAGGTGGTGAAAATGGTATAGTTTTTTTATTTTCTTGCATATTAATTTCCCCTCCAATTCTTTGTTAAAAAAAACTTGGTTCTTCACCAAATTGTTTCTTATATTCTTCTTGCCAATCTTGTTCTTTGTTATTCTCTTTTGGATTTAAGTTTAAGATGATTTGATTGTTAAAAGCTTTAATAGATGTAATAGAGTAGTTGTTTGTTAATTGCTGATAAGCCTCTTTACCATTTGTATATTGGTATTGTTTATCATCAATAATACATATCACTTCTGATTCTATTTTTTCTAATATTTTAGTCACTCTTTATACCTCCTTTTTGAACATAAAAAAACAGGTTCATCGCCTGTTTTAGTCATATTTATGAGGTAGAAGATACAATTCCCCCTTACCCCAAATAATCTAGACTTTATGTTCAGAACTAATGTGTTATCAAGTTAACCTGAGTAACACTTAATTCTTGCTTATAAGTTCAACTCCTAGAATAATCTTTCTATCAAAGAAAGGTAAATCTAGTTGTGCTGTACAATGATGTTTCATGACTCTAACGATATAATCTTGATAATGTAGTAGGGGACCTTCTACAATAACTGTCTTCCCATTTTCTTGGTAACCAACAGATACTCTAGCGACATTATCTTTATCTAATACATTATTAAAGAACTCTATTTCTTTTTCTCTTAAAGCAGATACTTCAGCATTCTCTAATTGTTTAATCAGTCCATCATTCTTATCTTTCATAGACAATAAAAGATCATTAAAATCATTTTGTTTTAAATCTGACTTTACAAAGATATAGTTATCAAACATATCCTTAGTAGTCTTTTTCTTTGCTTGCCTATGAAATACTTCAGTTTTAGGAATAAAGGCAGTAAGTTCTTTTCTTTGATTCAAATTAGATAGTATTTTATTAGTTTTATTACTGAATACATATAAGACATACCAGTTCATCTTAATAATCAATCGCAACAAGTAGTTTTCCAGTAAGAATTTCTGTATCTAATGTTGCAAATCTTCTATATTTATCAACTTTTTTGATCATATCTTCTAAACCTACTAAAGGACCATCAGTTGGCACAAATCTTCGATCCACTATAACTCCTTTTGTATGTTTGACCGTATCAGTATTATCTAATAACTTTTCTAGTAAAGACTGCTCTTCACTAGTTAATGGATATGTATCTTTATACTCAAGTAAATCCACTAATCCATTAATCGTTTTAAAATACTCTTTAAATTGTTCATCAAAAGCTTCTTGATCAAGATCACTCTTGATAAATACATAGTCAGGATATATTTCCTTAACTATAAACTCAGCTGTTTCCCCTCTACCAAAACATCTTTCACTTTTAGGTATAAAGGCATTCATGTTCACTTGTTTGTTTAAAGTACTAACAAGTTTTTTAGTTCTACCAGTTTTGCATCTGGCTACGTACCAATACATTGTTACCTCCAACCCTTCCATTTTCGCAGAACACTATATTCTACGAACCGAATTATATCATAAACTGTTGTTGTTTCAAATAAAAAAGCGACGAATTGACAGTAATTATCAGGTATTTGAGCTATTAAGATAATAGTCTGTTTTATCTGATGATTTTAACAGTAAATAACTAATGTTTTTATAGTTCGATGTGTTTAAAAAAACAAATTAATAATGAAAAAATATTTGAAAATCGTTAGATAAAATTAATCAATTCTTATTTTCATCATAATAAATTTATTTGTGTTAATCATTTTATCCAAAATTAACGATAAATGAAATATTTATTCTTTTTGAGATAGCAATAATAAATTGATATTCTTTTAAGATTCTGATTTTTTCGTAGAATATAGTGTTCTGCGAAAAATAAAAAAAAGCGCTTATTTATAGTAATTCACTATAATTGAGCGCTTTTTCTATATGTATATTTTCCTATTTATTCAAGGATGTTTATAAATCACAAATTCCTTTATTTTCTCCATAAACACTATACCAGTCTTGATT